>Ga0335071_10002272_pt1 | contig 20656 bp, 16 predicted proteins | sample Lox_Sample_15_FD_206724 | JGI IMG/M metagenome (GOLD analysis project Ga0335071, IMG submission 206724) | Soil microbial communities from Loxahatchee National Wildlife Refuge, Florida, United States - Lox_Sample_1.5 | ecosystem: Environmental > Terrestrial > Soil > Wetlands | place: USA...
ACATTATAGTGTGTGTTACTGTGGACAAACTCGATGCGGAATGTTTCTCGTTAAGCAACTGACTCTGTTTACGACCACTGATTTGCTTCAGCCCAACGGTGAGCGTAAGCCCTGCGTTCTACAGGGTATCATCCCTGCTTTTTGGGGACATCGTACCCGCTTTTGGGTAAAGCCCTGTGTGTAATTCACAGGGTACCGGCGGGGCGGACGACTAGCCGAGGCGGCGTTCGCGAACATTTTCGGTGTTCTTCCGAGTGAGCATCCCGGAGCAAAGCGTAGGGGCTCAGCCGCCAAAGCCCTGCGCTCGCCTGTCCTTGGGTGCTTCAAGGGCTCAGGGTCGGCTGCATCGGCGACATGACTAGCCAGGGCGGAATCCAGCCGCCATTGGCTGTTTCGGAGCCACGAGGCTCCGATAAGCTCCAATAGTCTCCGAACCCAGCCCCGTCTTCTGTATATCATCCCGATGTTCTTACGGGACGCGGTGTGAGCTGAATTTTTTGACGGTACTCACAGCATGCCTCTGCGAATTTTATTTGCGACGAGATGGTTATGGAAAACTCGGCAGGGAATTTTCTGCTGAGTCACGATATTAATTGGAATTCCCTTTGTGTCAGTGTAAATCATTGACATAGAAACTTGACATGAACCAGTCTACATATTCGCCGCTCGCCGAGCGCTGAAGATTGCTATCCTTTCCTTCGATCATGCACCACTGCTTGTCAAATTTGTTCTTTCCGAAAATGCGGACTGTTTCTACCCGGTAATCGGGAATGGGACGATTGGATTGGATGCCTCTGTTCTTAATTGCTTCCACCAGCGAGTTCAATTTACCATCGATTTGCTGAAACCAATCCCGTTGATCGTCCGTAGGTCCATCCTCTCCTGCTTTTACCACCAATTCGGATTCATAGTTGAGTGTCGACAACATAACATGCCCCCTCCAAAAGCCGTTGTCATAATTGATCACGCCGAAAATAGGGTCTTGCATGGTTTTGCTCATGGTTTCTCCTTGATTGTTATGGGTTTCATCGCGACATTGTTGCACGCATTATAGTGTGTGTTACTGCGGACAAACTCGATGTGGAATGTTTCTCGTTAAGCAACCGACTCTGTTTACGAACACTGATTTGCTTCAGCCCAACGGCTTGCGCATTAGCTGCGCCGGGTATTGCCGGCACCACGACTGCCTGAAGTATCTAACCTGTTGCGCCTGGTTTGGCTGATTTATTTATTGCATGCTGTCTCGGGAGAATATGACCTCCCCTGCACCTGTAATATTCACCTTGTAGTACCAATTCAATAGGTGCTGAACCTTTCCAAAATAAGGATCGGTCAAGTTCAGTGCCGCCATAGCCACTTCATGAGGTACGCCAAATAGCTCGGCAGCCTTTATTAAAGCATTTAATTCGTCGTTCCCGTTTCCTTTTATGTCATAAGTGTGGACAATGAAAGCAATTGTATTTTTATAAACGATCGCCGCCATGTCTGTATCACGATATTTCCAGGATTTACATGTATTAAGCGTGTATGCAATACAGTAAATATCTTGGTTTGCACTATTATCATTCATCTTCCAGTGGTTGTCGGGAGAATAATCTTGCCACGAATCAGTTGCAGTTGGTATTGAAGTTGTCTTCGGCACTTCAGTTTCGGTTATGGTTGCGGGAATGGCGGTGAAATTGGAAGTTGGAGAACTTTTTGTTTCTCCTTTAAGCGTTATAGGCATAATGGAGCAACTGATAATTACGAAATATAGGATCGCGATCGGAACAATGATTCTCTGTTTCATCTTTCTCCTTTTTCAGCGGCCGTCTTGTTGTTTTGACGTATGGTCGGTTGACGGTACCCACATAACAGCCTATGGATTTTGGTTGACAGGATCGCTTTATAAAACATACACCCTCAACCTGCAGAGTACTGCGTAATGTTCTAAACCTGAATCCTGTTTTTATTATCTAACCTCAAATAGCTTCGGGATTTGGGGAGGGGCAAGGGGTGGGGCCTGCTGGAGCAAGGTCTCACACTTCCTCCGTATTCCCGGCTTTGTCTATCAGGCAGGATCACTGGATACTGAACACTGGTCACTGCGCCGTCCCTGCGACTGGATTCGCAATGAACACTCAAAATTCTTCAAATAAGCTTTGAATAATTCCTGACCGGTACACGGGCGTGCAAATCTATGGTAGCTTGCGGGAAGCTGCAATTCCTAATTTTTCAACCATATCGTTGGAATCATCCAGGTGGAAATTGTCGACAATTTTCGCTCCTTCATCTTCGCTAATTCTAAATATAACTCGATGTCCTTTGTCGGTTTTGTCGCTCGTATTGGCCATCGCCCCCCCAGTGTCCGGGTATTTTTTGTTGAGCAGATGATAAAGAATGGTGGCGGTGACAAGCTCGATGCTCCCCGGGACCTCATACCCATCCGGAAGCAGGGAAACCAGATTGTTGTAGGGACCCCAGTGATTTCCAAAACTCATGGATAGGAAATACCAGCGTAGCTCGCAAGTCCGTTGGGTGAAGGCGTGTTTATTCCATGTTGTCCAAAGCAGTTTTGGATGGTCTTTATCCTTGCGGAGTTTATTCCAGGCAGGTATGTTCAACGGTTCCCCGCCCAGGACATTCAACCCAAGGAAGAGGAAGTGCTCTTGATTAATCCCCGGGTTTTTAAGGACATCCATGCTCCATGGAATTTCAGGAACAACCTTGACCTGAAATGCGTTGCCGAAAAACTTCTTCCATTCATCGGCCCCGAAAACATTCTTCTGCCCCAGGTTCTTTTTCGCTTCTTGTTGTTGCTCATGAGCAGGGTTTTTATTGCCCTCTTGTTTTTTTCCGAACAGGTTTTTTGTAATGTCCATTTTGAATTCACCTTTTGTCTTAATGCTTGATGAAACAGTCCGCCGGACGGTTCGGGTTTTGCGAACAATCCATATTAGTTTTTCATCTCCTCGGGGTAAATCGTCATCTCGATGGATTGCATTACGGGTTTTTGCTGACATCCCAGCCGGATTCGATTAATGTCTGGATGGCGGGAAAACGCTTGGCCCCTGCTTGTTCGAAGCCGTTTCGAATCGAGGAACCGAAAAGGAAACCCACTAAAAAACCGCCTATTGCAAATGCCGGTAAAAGGGCGGAAGGCCCGGGGCCACCATGGCCTCCTTCCAACAGCGCGATTATGATGCCGAGGACAATGCCTATCCCGGCACAAATCCAGGCGCCTTTTAAACCCCAGGCAGTGGCTTTCTTGGCACAATCCGGACATCGCGGAACGGTGATCGTTGTCTGTTGGTATTTTGTTTTTGTATTTATATAAGCACCTGATTGGGTGGTGGTTCTGTCGAGAATATGTACCAGATGAATATCCAAATCCTTATTCGATTTCCCCTCGCCTTTCTCGTAATTACCCTTGCAAAACCAGCATGTTTCAGTCATGGGACAACTCCTTGTGATTCGTTTTCATTGACAATTGCAAATACCTGCTCGCTGTTGGAAGATGGCACAATAAGCGCAGCGATGGACTCCTATGCTAAGCTAAACACCTCCGACGGCTGCTCAAGTGTGTGTATATCTTCGAAGAAGAGACAGATCCTATTCGTGGCTCGGATATGACGGATGGTATGGGTAAATTGATTCGTCTGATTTTCTGTTCTTTAAAGGCCCGCTAACAGTAAGAAAAATATTTCGTTGAAAATACAGGAGGTCGTTATTTAAGTCAAGTGATAAACGTCATCCTTTGATGCCCAAGGATGACCGCAGGTCTCACACTCCCTCCGTTTTCCAGGCTTCGTCCTCTGAACAGGATAACTGAATACTGAACACTGGATACTGGTCACTGGTCACTGGATACTGGTCACTGGTCACTGGATACTGGTCACTGATCTTGGCTGGCTCAAGGCCTCCGTATCTTTAACAATAGTGACGACCAAATTCCTCCACAACCTCCAACTACCCCACTACCTCACTCTCCCACTACCCTACTACCTCACTATCGCACTACCCAACTACCTCACTATTGAACTCCCCCACTACTCAACTACTTGGCTGACCCCTATCCGACTCCCGACTTAATCCTCCCCTAAATGCCGTGCTCTTTGGCATTTGGGGGAGGTGGCTCGAAGAGCCGGTGGGGGCATCCTTCGCACTTCCTTCGTAGATCCTTCGTGATTCCTGTATTCATCCTGTACGCCTGGAATGACCGCAGGTCTCGGCTCCTTCAAGACTCCTGCCGGCGCAAAGTCTTTCCAAACAGGATCACTGATTACTGGATACCCCGGCAACGACCAAATTCCTCCACAATTCCCAACGCCACGAATATCGATTTATCAAATATCGAATAATCGCATTATCCCACTACCCAACTATCGAACTACCCAACTACTGCACTACTCCCATCCTCCATTCCCCATTCATCCATCCTCCCTTCGTGATTCCTGTACGATTCCTGTATGATTCCTGTATTATTCCTGTATTCATCCTGTATTGATCCTGTACTGGTCCTGTACTCATCCTGTACTGGTCCTGTACTCGTCCTGTACACTTCCCATGTAATCCTCCGGCGGGAGGTCTACAGCCCTGCGCCGCGACTAGCCAAGGCGGCTTTCGCGAACGTATTCGGTGTTCTTCCGAGTGAGCACCCCGGAGCGAAGCGGAGGGGCCAGCCGCCATCAGCTGATTTGAAGCCGTGGGGCTCCAATCGTCGCAGGGAGATACTGGATACTCACGACCCTATTCGTCCAAAGTATCTAGAGTAGAATATGCCAGTTATGCAACCCAGGAAACTGCTCCTCAAGGATTTCATTTTCATCCTTCCCCTCTCACTCCTGCTCGGCGCCGGGCTTGCCTCCATCCAAGGCGGTCTATGGTGGATCGGCTGGCTCGGTTTCTCGGCGCTGACCATCCTCGGCCTGGCCGCTTTGATCGCTGCCTGGCGTTGGGCGGGTGCCGGAAAGACCCTGGCCTGGATGGTCGGGCTGGCGCTTTTGCTCCGTCTCGCAGCGGGCGTCGCAGTGTATATCGCCCTGCCCGTCAACGGACATGATTCCCCCGACGACAAGGCCGGTTACGTCTTCACCGATGCCCATCGCCGCGATGACCAGGCTTGGCAACTGGCCAGTTCCGGCAAGCCGCTATGGACGGCCTTCGATAAGAGCTATTACACCGACCAGTACGGCGGACTGCTGGCCTTCAGCGCGGCTGCCTATGACGTTCTTTCGCCGGATGCGCATCGCCCGTTGTTGATCATCCTGCTCGCCTCCCTGGTCGCGGCCCTCGGCCTTCCCTTCCTTTATAAGGCGGCGCGTCTGCTCTGGGATGACAGGCTGGCCCTCGCTGCCGGCTGGCTTTTCGCCCTCTATCCCGAGTCGATCCTCACCGGCGGCGCCCAAATGCGCGAGCCCTTCCTTTTAACGTTCGTTGCCATGTCGCTCTGGGGCTTTGCGGACTGGATAAAACAGGGCGGACGCGTTGTCCTGCGACCGAAGGGAGTGAAGGGCCACGGCTGGATCTGGATGGCGGTTGGCTTCCTCGGCCTGTTGATGGTTTCCCCCGCCATTGCGTTGGCGGCATTCGCAATCCTGGCCGTTTGGATCTACCTGCGCGGCGACCATAAACGGGTCCCGTGGCAGGCCCTGGTCGTCCTGGCCGTGGTTTTTGTGCTCGCCCTGTTTGTCCTTTCCTGGAGCCTGAACCGCAATCATGACTTTGGCGCAGCCTCCCCGGTCGGCGTGATCCTGGACTGGTTCCGCAACGCCGTGAAGTACGATACCTATCGCCTCGAGCGCGGCTCCGGCTGGATTCAATTGCTGTTCAGGAAGATGACGGCCTCCCAGCAGATGGTCTTTGCCATCATTTACGGCATCCTGCAGCCCGTCCTGCCTGCCGCCTTCGTCGAACCCACCACTCTCACCTGGAAGCTCATCGCCATCCTGCGGGCCGCCGGCTGGTATGCCATCCTGCCGCTGATGATCTACAGCCTCATCGCCGCTTGGCGCACACCGGGCGGAGCGGAGCGCCGCGCCTGGCTGTGGATCTCCATCGCCTCCTGGCTTTGGATTTTGACCTGCTCCATCCGCGGCGGTGGGGATCAGTGGGATAATCCACGCTACCGGCTGATCTTGTTCGGCTTCGAAGCCCTGGCTGCCGGTTACGCCTGGACCTGGTGGCGGGCTCATCACGATGCCTGGCTGCCGCGCTTGATGGTGATGGAGGCGCTGGCCGTGTTGATCTTCCTGCAATGGTATCTCAGCCGCTACTATCACCTGGGAGGACAGATTCCCTTCTATCTGATGATCGGTTTGATTGTGCTGGTCAGTGCTGCGATCGTCGTCGGGGGCTGGCTCTGGGATCGCCGTGCCGCTTCCGGGTCCGGCTTGACGCGCTCATAAGACCGTTTATAATTCAACATTTGAATTTTGCATTGCCAGGAAAGTGTTTTAAAACCAGCGGATAGAGCTTCACCACGGAGAAGCACGGATCATAAAGGAATTCCTTGTGTTCACAAACTAAAAGCTCTGTGCACTTTGTGTATAAGGAATTCTTTGTGATCACAAGTTAAAAACTCTGTGTACTTTGTGCCTTTGCCTGCACTCCCTGGCACTCCCTGGCACTTGCGCCCAGGGCAAGTGTGGTGTAAGTGCAAGTGTGGTGAATTTTAAATTGGTCTCTAAACGGATATAGGTTCACCACTGAGAGACACAGATCATAAAGGAATTCTTTGTGTCCACAAATTAAAAACTCTGTGTACTTTGTGTCTTTGCCTGCACTTGGCGTACGTGCAAGTGTGGTGAATTTTAAATCTGTGTACTTTGTGCCTTTGTGGTGAATATTAAAATGGTCTCTAAGAGGAGTTTGGATGTCTACTGCCCTTATCACGGGAATTACCGGCCAGGATGGTTCATATCTTGCCGAGATGTTGCTTTCGAAAGGCTATCGCGTCGTTGGCATGGCACGCCGTGCCAGCACTGTGACCTATGAGCGCATCCAGCATCTGTTGGACGATATTACGGTCATTCAGGGCGACCTGACCGATCAAGGCTCGCTGCTTTCGATGCTGGAGGAGTACAAGCCGGAAGAAATCTACAATCTTGCGGCCCAATCGTTCGTGCCCACCTCCTGGAACCAGCCCGTCCTGACCGCCGACGTGACTGCGCTGGGGGTCACGCGTATTTTGGAGGCGATTCGCTTTATCAATCCAAGGATCAAGTTCTACCAGGCCTCCTCCAGTGAGATGTTCGGGAAGGTGGTGGAGGTGCCGCAGAAGGAAACCACCCCGTTGTATCCGCGCAGCCCCTACGGTGTTGCGAAGGTCTATGGTCATTGGATCACGGTGAACTACCGCGAGTCATTCAACCTGTTTGCGGTCTCGGGGATTTTGTTCAATCATGAGAGCCCGCGCCGTGGGTTGGAGTTCGTCACCCGCAAGATCTCGGACGGCGCCGCCCGCATCAAGCTGGGTCTGAACCGGGAACTGCGCGTCGGCAACCTGGAATCCCGCCGTGACTGGGGTTTTGCCGGCGATTACGTCAAGGCCATGTGGCTGATGTTGCAACAGGAGAAGCCGGATAATTATGTGGTCGGCACCGGCGAGACCCATTCCGTGCGCGAGTTTTGCGAGCTTGCATTCGGCCATGTTGGACTGGATTACAATCAATATGTTGTTCAGGACCAATTGTATTATCGCCCGGCGGAAGTGGATGAGTTGGTGTCCGATCCGAAAAAGGCCGGTCATGTTCTTGGTTGGGAGCCGACGGTCAATTTCAAACAGCTGGTGTATATGATGGTGGATGCAGATCTGGAACGCTTGAAACCGTTGACCCAGAATTAGGTCCTTCGTAATGGCCGGTGTATAGCCTGTCTATTAGATCCTGATGTTGATCATTCGAAAGCTGGAAGCAGGGATTCATCATGAATGGCCGGTTCGATGGGCTTATCTCTTGACGTTCTTTGGAGCAGCCGTATATCTGGTTCAGGCATTCCTGTACGCCCATACCACCCCCTCCAGATTGGACGAAGGCGAATATCTCTACAAGGGATTGTTGTTTGCAACCGGACAACACCACCTGTTCGAGCTTTATGGGGTTTGGACGAATAAAGCCCCCTTGGCGTTCTTGATTCCAGGATATATCGAATTGATTTTCGGCGCCGGCCTGCGAACCGGCCGCTATTTGGCGATCTTCCTTGGTCTTCTGACCCTGCTGGGAGTGTGGGTGGCGGCGCTGCGGATCAATCCCAACAAATGGTTGGCGGCTGCGGCGGTTTGGATCCTGGTCCTTTCACCGACCGTGATTTTTACCTACAGCCAAGGGATAACCGAAGTTGACATTGCTTGCCTGCTCGCCTGGACTTTGGCCCTGGCTTTGGGTGAGAAGCGTCCGGTGTGGCAGTTGACCCTGAGTGGGTTTTTGGCGGGTCTGATGGTTATGACGCGTCAAAACATGATTTTGGTTTTGCCCCTTTTGGTTGCATATATATTTTGGCAACACGGTTGGAAGCCGGCGGTTTATTCCCTGTTGGCTGGCGGGGGAGTATTAATATTTTTCCACGTCCTCTATTGGCCGTATATTATGCAGTTGTGGCTGATATGGTTGCCGCAAAGTTTTACGACGTCTTTTTTCCCTGATTTACAGGTGGGCGGTGTGGGTCCGACATCGATTCCCCTGCCTTGGGATAGCCGTGTTTTGGCATTTTTTTACGGTTTCCGTTCGGACTTTCTTGTGCTGGTGGGCAGTTTGATCACCCTCTTTTTATTGCCGGGAACTCGCGATTGGAAATCCCGGGCTGATTTTCGTGCCGCCCTCTTTCTGGAAACCCTGTTTCTAACTCTCACATTATTGCATTCGTGGCCGTCGCTCTTTATGAATTATTGTGTTTTTTGTTTCGATTCTTACCTGGCTTTTTTTAATGTTAGCGGGATATTGTTGCTGGTTGTGATGATTGGCAACCTTGAAAAAAATGCGCATCCTTTGCGGCAGATATTATTGGCGTTTTGTGTCTTGGTGGTTGTTGCGGGGATTGGTTATTCTGAATTCGGTAAAATTGGCAAGGGGTTGCTGGCAATCGGCATTCCGTTTCTGCGAAAGGGGAAAATCGTTTTCCTTACCACATGGACAATACTCTCAAACAAGTTTTCGTTGGAACAAAATGCAGCGTTGAAGATTGTCTCCACCATGGCCGGTATGCTGGTTGGATTGGCGTTTCTGCTTGTTGTTTATTGGATTTCCAGGCTGTTGAAGCGAAAGGGCGTGAATTATTCCTATGTTCTCGCCATGGCAATCTTGATCCTCGGTTTTGTTCTTTCGCCTTTACTGGCGGCTGCCAGCCCCATATGCTCAAGGGACCTGATCGCAGCCAATGAGCAGGCAGGCGCTTATTTGGCGCAGAATATTCCGGCGGGTAGTCAGGTATATTGGGACGGAGGCTCGTCTGCTGCGCCGCTTTTATACCTGCCTCATATAAAAATATACCCCATCCAGATCGATGGGGGTTCGACTTTTGTGATTGGTGGAGATCCGCAACAATTGCTAAAATATGGCTACTATAACGCTCAAATTGAGGATCAATGGCTCAGTCAGGCGGATATTGCCATCGTTGCGGTTGAATCTTATGCAGGCATGAAAAACAGGTTGAGCCGCAACGGCTTCGCTGAACTGTCTGCATCCCCCGTGCCCACCTCCTGCACCGAGGCCTCAAGGTTGCTCATTTTTGGAAAGAAATAAACAATGTCCATCTCCCTGGTAGTTCCCGTCTATAATGAAGAAGAAAACCTGTCCCTCCTTTTCGATGCGATCCTGAAGGCTGTCAAACCGTTGGGGAAAACATGGGAGCTGATCTTTGTCGATGACGGCAGCAATGACAAGAGCCTGGAGGTCCTGCGGGGCCTGGCCGCAAAAGATAAGCATGTGCGCGTGATCGTCTTCCGCCGCAACTTCGGACAGACCGCCGCCATCTCCGCCGGCATCGATTATGCCAAGGGCGATGTCGTCATTCTGCTGGATGCCGATCTTCAGAATGATCCGGCCGACATCCCGATGCTGCTGGCCAAACTCGATGAAGGTTATGACGTGGTTAGCGGCTGGCGCAGGGATCGAAAGGATAATGCCGTAACGCGCACGCTGCCTTCGAGGATGGCAAACGGGTTGATCTCCTGGGTGACCGGGGTCCATCTGCATGATTACGGCTGCACCCTCAAGGCGTACCGCCGTGAAGTGCTGGACGAATTCCGGTTGTATGGTGAGACGCATCGTTTCATCCCCGTTTTCGCCCATTCGGTCGGCGCACGCATCACGGAACTTCCGGTTCATCATCATCCGCGCCTCCATGGAAAGGCCAAGTATGGCCTGGAACGGACGATGAAGGTCGTGCTCGACCTGTTCACGGTCAAATTCCTGCTGAGTTATGGGAACAAGCCCATCCGCCTGTTCGGCGGAACGGGGCTGGTGCTGATGTTCGCCAGTGTGGTGACGCTGGCCTACCTCTTTATCCGCAAGATCGTCGAAAGCACTTCCGTGACGGCTTCACCGCTTTTGCCCCTGGCGATCATGTTCCTGATCCTGGGCTTCCAGTCCATCCTGATGGGGTTGATTGCGGAGCTTCAGGTGCGTACCTATCATGAATCCCAGCGCAAACCCACCTATACCGTGAAACAGATTATCGAGGGAAAAGGGAAGCGCAAATGACAGACTGGCTTTCGGATAATCGTCGCTTCCTCCTTCGGTTTGGCGGGACTTTGCTGGCCATTGTCCTGATTGTTTTTCTTTTGCGTGGTCAGGGTTGGGATGAGATTGCCGGGGCCTTCCAACAGATTACCTTTTCACAGATCCTGCTGGCCTTCGCCTTGATTTTGCTTTCGCGTTTTTGTGTGGTGACGCGTTGGTATATCCTGCTTCGCTCGGGAAAGGTTAAGATCTCCTATTCCGACGCGCTTGCGCTCACGTTCACCGGTTTATTCTCCAACAATTTCTTGCCGACGACCATTGGCGGTGATGTGGTCCGGCTTGCCGGCTCGATGCAAATGGGATATGACCGCGCCGTGAGCCTGGCTTCCCTGGTGGCGGACCGGTTGATCGGCGTGTTCGCGATGATCTTTACCCTGCCCTTTGGCTTGGTCCCGGCATGGCATGTTCTCTTTCCCGCCTCTGCCGCGTCTGCGATAAGCATGCCACCCGTCTTTCTAAAGGCATGGGATTTCATCAAACGCACCCTGCAAACATTTTCAATCTGGGCCAAGGATCCGTTGGCATTGATTGCCGCCCTGGTTTGCACCTGGGGGCATGTTCTGTGCACATGTTTGGCTCTTGCTGTTCTGGTTTCTGCGCTCGGTGCCCATATCTCCTTTTGGCTGATTGTCGGTCTATGGAGCATTTCGTATTTTGTTACACTAATCCCGATTTCGATCAACGGGTATGGCGTGCAGGAACTTTCGTTGACCCTTTTGTTTTCCAGGGTGGGTGGAATTAGCACAGCCGTCGGGCTGACCCTGGCGGTGTTGATCCGTGTTTTCTACATGGTGGCCAGCTTGCCGGGAGCGGTGTACCTGCCGGCCATTCTCTCGGCCATGGACCTTGAGCGTGAGCCTGACTCGAAGAATTAACTTATGAAGCTTATCTCCTCCAAAACATTCTGGCAGACTTATTTTGGCTTTGGGATGGTCATCGGGTTGATTGCGCTGATCCAGACGGTGGCCCGCGTTTCGGCGATGGATGTGTCTCTCTGGCATTCCAAATGGACGATATTATTCCTTGGGTATGTCGTCACGGTCGTGGGAAGTGCATACCTGATTTATGGTTTGCAGATCGGCGCGTGGAGGAATTTGTTTGAGCGACTGGAAAACATAAACTCAAACATTGGGTGGCGTTGGCTGGCCATGCTTCCGCTTATTGGGCTTGCTTTCGTGTCTCCTTTGCTCAAGTTCTATGTGTTTGGGAAAAACCTGCCCGAGTTCTTTCCCGTGCTCTGGGTCTTTTGGTGGGTCTGTCTGTTCCAATTGGTCGCATGGAAGTGGGCCACAGCCTCTTCCTGGGCTGCTTCTTTTGCATCGGTGGTTTTGATCCAGGCAGTTGCTTATCAGGTGTACGAGAACCTCCTGTTTATCACAACGAACCCGTTTTCCCTTGATTATTCCGAGACCAGCCGTTTTTATTACGGTTCGTTGTGGTTGAGCCAGTCTCTTTATGGAATGCGGATCCCGCTTTCCCCGTGGCATGCCACGCGATACATTCTGATGGCGATTCCGTTTTTGATTCGTGGTCTCCCGCTCTGGGCGCATCGCCTGTGGCAGGTGGTTTTATGGCTTGGGATCACCGCTCTCTCGTCCTGGCTGCTTGTACGCCGTCTGCATCTCGGCAATAAAGCCTTGGCTTTCCTGGTCGCATGTTGGAGCTTCATCTATCTTCTGCAGGGACCGGTTTACTATTATCTGCAGGTTTGCGTCATCATCATATTGTGGGGCGTGGAATTGAAACGTCCCTGGCGGTCCTTGATTGCAGTGGTGATTGCCTCATTTTGGGCGGGGATGAGCGGAGTGAATTGGTATCCGGTTCCAGCGGGGTTGGCTGCGGCGTTGTACCTGCTTGAGTCGCCGGTTTCTGAATCAAATAATGCCTGGGGATATTTGGCCAGGCCGGTGATATGGGGAGTGCTCGGATTGGGGAGCGCCTTTGCCGGGCAGGCATTTTATATTTTCATATCCGGTTACAAGGACCTCAGCTTGTTTCATTCCAGTCTGGATTCGGCGCTCCTGTGGAACCGCCTGCTTCCCAGCCCCGCATACCCGCTTGGGATTTTACCGGGGATCGTTTTGATCTCACTTCCGCTGGGGCTTGGAATTTGGTTTGTGTTGCGCGGGCAGCTGCATCGCCTGCACCCGGTCCGTCTTATTCTCCTTGGCATGATCTTGTCGGTTTTGTTCATCGGATGTTTGGTGGTCAGCGTCAAGATCGGTGGCGGTGCCGACCTGCACGACATGGATTCGTATGAGGTCGTTTTGGAAATCATCGCAGCCTATTTTTTTGCGAGTCGGGTCCGGCCCGAAGAAGGTCCCGCAGATTGGGGCGGGCTGCCGTGGCCTGTTCTGGTTCTGGCGATCCTCATCCCGTTTGTGTTTCCCCTTGATTATGTCGGCCCATGGGCCACGTATAACCGGGATCGGGCGCAGGCCGATATCCAGAAGTTGCAGGCTGCGGTCGCTCCAAGCGCGGCCCAGGGAGGCGAAGTTCTCTTTATTTCGGAGCGCCAGCTGATCACCTTCGATTACATCCATGGTGTACCGCTCGTTCCGGATGATGAACTGGTGGAATTGATGGAGATTGCGATGTCCAATAATCGCCCCGCACTATCCGGGTTCTATTCCGATCTTCGTCAGCATCGGTTTGCATTGATTGTTTCGCGTAAATTGAATGCCGGCACCAAAGCAGGCGGAGCTTTTTCAGAGGAGAACAATGCCTGGAGTCAGGACATTGCAGCACCCGTCTTGTGCGAATATCAGCCTGTTCTAAGTCTTCAAAGCAATAACCTGCAGGTCTATGCCCCCAAGGCTGTGGGCACAGAAGCCTGTCGATAACATTTTTTGAGGATCAAAGTGAAACGTTCTGGCGAATATGCAGATCGCGGAGACTATCATGTCCATCTGAGAAAGGACTGGCCTTATCTGCCGGTCTATCTCGAGAAGATGCGACTCGCCCGCAGGTTCCTGGACGGGTGCGATAAAAGCGCCCCCATCTACGATATGGGGTGCGGTGAAGGCGTGCTGGTGAATGAATACCGCCAAAAGGGTTTTCGAATCACCGGCATGGACTTGAACTATTCCTCGGAATATATCATTCAAAGAAGCTTCCTCGAAACCGGCCTGGCGGATGAATCAGCGGATGTCCTGATGTGCCTCGATGTTCTGGAGCATCTTCCATTTTGGGACCAGGAACGTGCGGTTGCTGAGTTTGCACGCATCCTGAAGCCGGGGGCCAGAGCTCTGATCACCGTCCCGAATTTAGCTCACCTGGCCTCGCGTATCTCGTTCTTCTTTTCAGGAAAGCTTGTGCGCACCTCCAGTATTGACCGTCATCCTGGAGATCGGCCCATCCTCGAATATGTGAGAATGTTCGAAAAGCATTTTCACATTCATTGGCGCAAGGGCATCTTCCCGACATTTCCCATGCTTTCCGTATTGACCGTTATCATGCCGTCCAATGTCATCGGCTTGCATAGGCTCTACAATCGCCTGCTGGCGTATCCCAACTGGTGTTTCCTCAATGCCTTCCTGCTGGAAAAGCCTGAAGGACACGGTCTTTTATCCGATGAAAATCCTGATCATTAACAGTGAATATCCTCCGATCGGCGGCGGCGCGGGGAATGCCAGTTCGAACATAGCACGCGTATTCGTCCAGCGCGGCCAGGATGTTTGGGTGCTGACTTCGCGCTGGGACGATCTGCCATTTGAAGAAACGCGTGATGGTGTAAGGGTCGTTCGCCTGTCCACGCTGCGGCGCAAACAGGACCGCTCCAACGCCCTTGAACAAATTTCATTTATCTTTGCCGCCTCCTTCCGGGCTGCCGGCCTAATCCGGGAATTCAAGCCCGAGGTGACGCTGGCATTTTTCGGATTGCCCTGCGGGGCGGTGGCATTGCTCCTGAAATGGATTTACCGGGTCCCTTACATTGTCTCCTTGCGCGGCGGGGATGTGCCGGGTTTTCGCCCCTATGATTTTCGCCTGTACCATAAGCTGGCTGCGCCGTTTTTACGCTCCATCTGGCGACACGCCGATGCGATCATTGCCAACAGCAACGGGCTGCAGAAGCTGGCTCTGGCTTTCGACGGCCGTTACCAAATCCCCGTCATTCCCAACGGTGTGGATACAAGCCGGTATACGGCTCCCAATCGTGATTGGACACCCCCCCACATTCTGTCGGTCGGGCGCGTTGTTTATCAAAAAGGGTTTGACCTGGCGATGCAGGCCTTATCCCAGTTGAAGGATCTGGAATGGACATGGACCATTGCCGGTGATGGCCCCCAGATGGCAACCTTGAAGGCGATGGCGGAAGGGTTTGGCATCCAGGAGCGCGTCCATTTCACCGGCTGGCTTTCATCGGAACAGCTCAAGGAGCAGTACGCGGCGGCAAATGTGTTTCTGTTTCCGTCACGGCATGAAGGTATGCCGAACGCGGTCCTGGAGGCGATGGCGAGCGGGCTGCCTGTGATCGCGTCGCAGATTGCCGGCAATGAAGAACTGGTTGCAGATGGCGAGACGGGCAGGCTTGTCCCGCCGGAGGACGCGGATGCGCTGGGGGAGGCGCTGAAGAAGCTCCTGGTCGAGGAGGGGGTGCGGGAGCAAATGGGGCAGGCCGCACGCCGGAGGGTCGAATCGTCATTCAGCTGGAATCGAGTGGCGGAACAATACGAGGCGGTCCTGCAAAAGGCAATCGGATAATGTGCGGCATTTGCGGATTATCGTATTCCGATGAGCGGCCGGGGGATCGCGAGATCTTAAAGGCGATGAACACCGCCATTCGTCATCGCGGACCCGACAGCGACGGTTTTTACGTTGCGCAAGGCGTCGGGCTTGCCATGCGGCGGCTTGCCATCATCGATGTGAAGGGCGGCGATCAACCCATTGCGAACGAGGATGATTCGATCTGGATCGTGTATAACGGTGAAATTTACAACTATCCCGAGATGCATGCCGAACTGGAAAAGCGCGGCCATCACTTTAAAACACAAAGCGACACCGAATGCGTGATCCACTATTACGAGGACGAGGGCGAAGCCTGTGTACGGCATTTTCGCGGCATGTTCGCCTTTGCGTTATGGGATACGCACAAACGCCGCCTGCTGCTGGCGCGCGACCGGCTTGGCAAAAAACCCATGTATTACACCGTTCAAAACGGGGAATTGTATTTTTGTTCGGAGTTGAACGGTTTGCTCGAAGCTTTACCGCATCGCCCCGATATCGATCTGGAAGCCCTCGACCTGTATCTGAGCCTGCAGTATATCCCTGAACCGCGCACGGTTTACAGGGACGTTTACAAACTGCCTGCGGCACACACCCTGGTCTGGGAAAACGGCCGGGCGGAGATCGAGCGTTATTGGGATTATTCGTATGGACCCAAGCTGGCCGGCAGCGAGGCCGAATTGATCGAGGAATTGCGACTGCGTTTGCGTGAAGCGGTTAAGATGCGCCTGTTGAGCGAAGTGCCGCTCGGGGCGCATCTGAGCGGGGGCATTGATTCAAGCGTCATCGTGGCGCTGATGGCGGAGTTGAGCGACACCCCGGTCAGGACCTTTTCGGTGGGTTTCCAGGAGGAGGAGTTTTCCGAACTGCCCTATGCGCGTGCAGTTGCCCAAAGATATGCCACCGACCACCATGAATTCACGCTGACGTATGGCGATATTCCCGCGACCCTTGAAAAGATCATCGACCATTTTGGAGAACCGTTTGCAGACGCCTCGGCGATCCCGCTGTATCACCTCTCCCTGTTGACGCGCGAATATGTCACGGTTGCCCTGAACGGCGACGGCGGCGATGAGGACTTTGCCGGTTATCAACGTTACTGGCTCGACCCGATTGCCAACGCCTATTTGCAGGCTCCCGGATTCGTGACGCGCAAGCTGGTCCCGTCCATTGCGCGACATTTACCGGATCATTCGGCCCGCCCGACTGGAAAGAGCTTCGTGAACGGGTTGAAACGCCTCGAGCAACTGCCGCGCCTGGACCGCCGCGCCAGCATCCTGCGCTGGGGTTCGTATTTTGCGCCATGGCAAAGGGCACAGCTCTGGAAGAAAGAGCACTGGAACAATTTCCGTGCCGATAACGCGGAAGCTTTATTAGCCGGGTCATATGAGAAGGCCGGCGGTTCCTTCCTCGACCGGACGCTTTACACGGACCTGCACAATTATTTGCCGGGTGACCTGCTGGTCAAAGCCGACCGCATGACGATGGCTGCCTCACTCGAAGGCCGTTCGCCGTTCCTCGATCATGAAGTCGTGGAATGGGCGGCCCGCCTGCCGGATGCGCTCAAAGTGCGCGGCAGAGGCGGAAAGTACCTGTTGAAGAAAGCCTTTGCGAATTATTTGCCGGAGCCCGTAAAGTTACACGGCAAACAGGGTTTCGGAATTCCATTGGCAGCCTGGTTCAGGGGCCCGCTGGCGGACTGGTCGCGCGACCTGTTGCTGGGCGCTCAAAGCCCGGTGAACAGTTTATTCAATCCGGCTGCCCTGCAGAATTTGGTGGATGAGCATATTCAGGCCCGCGTCGATCACGGCAAGCGCCTTTATGCACTTTCGATGCTGGCGTTATGGATGAAAGGGAACCATGTTTAAGTTTGGACAGAATTGGGCGTCATTCTCGCGCCAACTCGATGAAGCACGTATCGAGGAGGCGACCCGATCCCTCACTTCCCTTTTCGGAGAGAAGGTCCTGGAGGGAAAATCGTTTTTGGATATCGGCTGCGGCAGCGGTCTGTTCTCGATCGCCGCAGCCCGGCTGGGGGCACGTCCCATCGCAGGCATCGACGTCGATCAGGTGTCGGTGGATACTTCCCGCACCAATTTTTCCAGCTGGTCGGGCGGTAAACAAACCGCTTCATTCCAGCAGGTGTCGGTTTTGGATGCCGAGCCATTGAAGCGGTTGGGAATCTTCGATGTGGTGTATTCGTGGGGCGTGCTGCACCACACCGGAGCCATGGCGCAGGCCATACGGAATGCCGCCAGTTGTGTTCGTCCCGGCGGGTTTCTCATGATTGCCATTTATAACCGGCACTGGTCCTCGCCGATCTGGAAGCGGATCAAGTGGCTGTACAATAAAGCAGGTGGTTTTGGGCAAAAGGCCTTGATATGGATCTTCATGCCCGTCATCTTTGCAGCGAAATGGCTGGTAACGTTTAAAAACCCGTTCAAGATGAAACGCGGCATGGATTTCATGCATAACGTCATCGATTGGGTGGGCGGCTATCCCTATGAATATGCCGGTGTGGATGAGATGACGGCGCAGCTCAAAGCGCTCGGTTTTGAGGTGTTGACGGTCCGGCCGGCGGGCGTACCCACCGGCTGCAATGAGTTCGTATGCAGGCTCAAGGGGTAGGTATTCGTCGTGGGTCCGATTAATGCCCTTGAGGGATGACGGATTTCGGCACCCCCCGGCGCAAGTGTGGACCAAGCCGTACCGCCCCAGCGGGCAGTTGGTCCGAACGGGGTGCAGGTGTGACAGGTTTTCAACAAAGCGACTGAAGTCGCAACTACACTTTCGGATGAAAGATAAGGGGAAAGTTGGAGTGTGTCTGGAAAGGAGGCTAATGACGCGGCTACAAGTCAATAGGCGCCGCGGCCTCGAAGCACGATCCAGATCGTCCTGAGGCAAATCTCAACGTCCAGCCAAATCGAATAATGATTGATGTAATACAGATCATCCTCGGTGTGCAAGTGCATGGGCTTGTCGCTGCGCCCGTTGATCTGCCACCAGCCGGTGAGACCCTGGGGGACGGTAAAGCGTTGACGCTGCCAGGGCTGATATTTCTCCACCAGTTCCGGAAGCTCGGGACGCGGCCCCACCAGGCTCATATTCCCCTCCATGACATTGAAGAATTGTGGTAATTCATCCAGACTGAAGTGGCGCAGAAACCTTCCCAAGGGTGTCACTCTTGGGTCGTCCGGACGCTTGTGGATCAGGTTCCCGGCTTCATCCATCAGTTCGACATCCTTTTTCAGCTGCTCGGCATCGGTTCGCATGGTCCGGAATTTGATGAAGTTGAACAGCCTGCCATTTTCCCCGACGCGCTTTTGGAAGAACAGGACCGGCCAGCCGTCCACCAGGAGGATGATGAGCCCGATCAGAATCATGGTCGGGATGAACGGGAGGAGCAGGAGGGTGGTGATGATCAGATCAAATCCCCTTTTGAGCATCCTTTGATACTCACCCAGGGCGGGGGCGCGCAGGTCCAGCATGGGGATGCCGGCAAAGTCCTCGATGACCGCCTGGCGCAAGGCAACGGAGAAGTAATCCGGGATGGTCCAGACCCTGACAGGCAAATCCAACAGGTCCCTGACGAGCCGGTTGGTGCGTTCATAGGCCCGGAGCGGCAGGGCGATCACGAAATTGTCGACCCGCTGCTGCATGACGATGGAGCGTGCATCGGAGAGCGATCCCAGGATCAGGTCCGGTTCCTGCCTGCGTTTTTCAGGATCGTCATCGAGAAAGCCGACAAAGTGGAGATTGAAATCCTGATGCTCGATCAACTTGGACTGCATATCGCGTCCCACCATGCCCGCACCTGCGATCAGGATACGCTGCGGGGCTGCCAGCCCCTGGCGGGTCTTCCGGAAATAAAGCCGGGCCAGCGAGCGCCAGAGGATCATTGCCAGGAAGGTCAAAATGACAAAGAAGATGAACAGGGCCCTGGATACATCGCGGTAGGTGAAATAAAGGATGCCGGCGGTACTGACCGCGGCCACCAGGGTGGCCTGTGTCAGGCTGGTAAATTCGTCGACGATGCGAAAGTTCAGCTTTCCGTCATAGACCGAAAAGAGGGCAAAGACCGAAACCCAGAGCAGGGGGAAAACAATATAAATGGCAATAGAGAAACCGGGGATATCCGTGATGGTGGCGATCAACGGCAGGGCATTCAACCACGGCCGGAAGTAGATGACCAGCCGCAGCATGAGCGGGACAATCAAAAGGTCCAAAAAGACCGAGAAGACGGCAAAGTTGGATGAAAATCGTCTTAGCATGGACGGATCACAGCCTTGTGAAATGTCACAAATGAATCTTCAGATTTGCAGCCGCGACGTTCACCGCCCTGGCGGGCGGCGGAGGCCGCCACTCCAAATCATCGGCCTACAATCGATGTTGCACTACCTTCCATCGAAGCGTTCGCCACCATGAAATATTTGATCCAGGGCAAGCACGATAAAGCGCGGGTTATGATAAAGGTAACGCTTCCACAGGCGGCGAGGCTCCTTCAGCAAACGATAAAGCCACTCCAACCCACTCCTCTGCATCCAGGCCGGTGCCTGCGGCTTCCTGCCGGCGTAAAAATCGAACGCAGCTCCCACACCCAACATGACTGCATGAATTTTACCCCTGTGTCGAGCCATCCAGCGTTCCTGTTTCGGACATCCCAATCCCACGAAGAGGATGCGCACGCCGGCCGAATTGATCGCGTCGACGATGCCTGCCTCCTCCTCCTCCGACAAGGGCCGGAATGGAGGGCTGAAGGAATAAGCCACGTTCAGGGAAGGATGCCTTGCCTTGATCCTATCCAGCAGGTCAGCGAGCACCTCCGGGGAGCCTCCATAAAAGCCGACGGGTATGAAGCCGCGGGCGGAGGCCTCGATCAATTCGACCATCAGGTCGGGACCATAGACGCGCGCCTGGTGCGGGAAACCCAGACGGCGCATGACCCAGACCAGGGGCATCCCATCGGGGGTCACCAAATCGGCGTCGTTGACGACCTGCATGAAGGAGCGGGAGTCGCGGGCTTCCATGACCATGTGGACATTTGCCGCACAGACATAGCGGCTCTCCTTCAATTTTGCCCAGGATGTGACCTGTGAGACTGCCTCCTGGTAGCTGGTGGGATGAACCGAAACGCCGAGAATTCTCATGGCCTAACTCCAACCGGGGATCAGGGATTGCGGCGGGCTTTATCCCAGAGCAGGATGGCCTGGATCGAA
>Ga0335071_10002275_pt1 | contig 20646 bp, 19 predicted proteins | sample Lox_Sample_15_FD_206724 | JGI IMG/M metagenome (GOLD analysis project Ga0335071, IMG submission 206724) | Soil microbial communities from Loxahatchee National Wildlife Refuge, Florida, United States - Lox_Sample_1.5 | ecosystem: Environmental > Terrestrial > Soil > Wetlands | place: USA...
CGTCGCTCGCACCCGCCTTGCGGAAGTCCTTGATCACGTCGGCGTCGACGACGTCGGGCACGTCGGCCTGGTTCCTCCGGAGAAACGCGATGACGGTCTGGTCGCTCGCGCCGGCCGTCTTCATCCGCAGCGCTCGGGCGACCGCGTCGTCCGCGGCCGCTGCTCCGGGCGCGGGGAGCGCCTTCGGCCGCACCGGCGCCTGGTAGACGATCGTGACGTCGTTGCCGGAGCCGCGGATGACCGCGCGCGAGGCGGGCGCGTTGTCCGCGCGCGCGAAAGAGAAGGGCGTCGAAGCGAGAAACGCCAGCGCGGCCGATCCGACGGCGGAGCCTTTGCGCATGATTTCCCCCTGACGGCCGGAAGTATCGCAGGTTTCCGCGCGCCCGGCGGGGCCTGCGTCCGAGGTTAATATTTCGGACCGTGACCGGTGTCCTCGCGGCGGGACGCTCGAGGCCCGAGGCGGTCTACTACTACGGGACCTGTCTCGTGGACCTGTTCTTTCCCGAGGCCGGGCTGGCCGGGATCCGCCTTCTCGAGCGGGAGGGAGTGCGCGTGATCTTCCCGCGCTCCCAGACCTGCTGCGGGCAGCCGGCGTTCAACAGCGGTTATCGCGACGAGGCGCGGGCGGTGGCCGCCGCGCAGCTCCGTGTCTTTTCGGGGACGCTGCCCGTCGTCGTGCCTTCGGGTTCCTGCGCGGGAATGATGCTTCGCCATTACCCGGGGCTCTTCGCCGGCACGCCGGTCGAGGCCGAGGCGCGGGCGTTCGCCGATCGGGTCGTCGAGCTCACGGAATTCCTCACCGACGTCCTCGGGGTGAAGCTGTCCGACCGCGGCGAGAAAGTGCGCGTCGCCTGGCACGCGTCCTGCCACGCCCTGCGCGAGGCCGGCGTCGACGCGCAGCCGAAACGCCTCCTCGCGCAGCTCTCGAACGTCGAGCTTCTGCCGCTGTCGCGCGAGCGCGAGTGCTGCGGCTTCGGCGGGACGTTCGCGGTGCGGCATCCCGGGATTTCCTCCGCGATGGTGGACGACAAGGCCGCCGACGCCGAAGGGACAGGCGCCTCGCTCCTGCTCTCGGGCGATGCGGGCTGCCTGCTCAACGTCGGCGGCCGCCTCGCCGCGCGCGGCGCCGCCGTCGAGACGCGGCACGTCGCCGAATTTCTCTGGGAGCGCACCCGTGACCGCTGAGACCGGCCGGCCGGACTTTCGCCGGGCGGCGGCGCGCGCCCTGGGAGACTCGTCCCTGCGCGCCAACTTCCGGCGCGCCATGGACGGCCTCATGGCCAGGCGCGCGGCGCAGTTCGCCGATCCCGTCGAGTGGCGGGACCTGCGGGCTCTCGGCGCCGCGATCCGCGCCCGCTCGCTGGCGCGCCTGCCGGAGCTCCTCGAGCGGCTCGAGGAACGCTGTGTCGGGAACGGGATCGCCGTTCACTGGGCGGAGACGGCCGCGGAGGCCAACGCCCTGGTCCTCGGGATCCTCCGGCGCCACGGCGCGACGCGCGTGGTCAAGGGCAAGTCGATGGTCTCCGAGGAAATGCACCTGAACGATTACCTCGAGGCCCACGGCGTCGAGTCGCTCGAGTCCGACCTCGGCGAATACATCATCCAGCTCGACCACGAGACGCCGTCGCACATCATCATGCCCGCGATCCACAAGAATCGCGGACAGATCGCCCGGCTCTTCGGCGAGAAGATCCGCGGCGCGGCGTACACCGAGGACGTCGACGCGCTGACCGCGATCGCGCGGCGCGTGCTGCGCCGGAAGTTCTTCGAGGCGGACGCCGGCATCTCGGGCGTCAACTTCGCGGTCGCCGAGACGGGCACGCTGTGCCTCGTCGAGAACGAGGGCAACGGCCGCATGTCCACGCACGTGCCCCCGGTGCACGTCGCGCTCATGGGGATCGAGAAGGTCGTCGAGCGGCTGGAGGACGTGCCGCCGCTCTACAGCCTGCTGACGCGCTCCGCGACCGCGCAGCCGATCACGACCTACTTCAACCTGATTTCCGGACCGCGCGGTCCGGGGGAGAAGGACGGTCCGCGCGAGGTGCACCTCGTCATCCTCGACAACGGGCGGTCCCGGATGCTCGAGGACCGCGAGCTCTCGTCGACGCTGCGCTGCATCCGCTGCGGCGCGTGCATGAACCACTGCCCGGTCTACACGCGGGTCGGCGGGCACGCGTACGAGGCCGTGTATCCGGGCCCGATCGGAAAGCTCGTGACGCCGCAGACCGAAGGGGTGGCGCGGCGCCACGACCTGCTCGAGGCGTCGAGCCTCTGCGGCGCGTGCGGCGAGGTCTGCCCGGTCGGGATCCCGATCCCCGAGCTTCTCGTGCGCCTGCGCGCCGAGGCCGTGGCCGCGCGGCCGGAGCCCGGCGTTCTCGAAGCGGGCGAGGGCCGGCACCGGCTCGAGAGCGCGGCCTGGAGGGTCTGGAGGCACCTGTGCGAGCGTCCGGGTCTCTACCGCGCGGCGGGCTTCGCGGCGACTCGCTTCGGCCGCTTTCTGCCGCGTTGGCTCCCCGGTCTCGCCGCCTGGACGCGCGGGCGCGCGACGCCCCGTCCGGCGCGCCGGACCCTCCATGAGCTCGCCGACGCCGAAGGGATCCCCGATGCCTGAGAACGCGCGCGCGCGGATCCTCGCCCGGCTGCGGGACGCGCCGGCGCGGCCGGCGGGCCCCGAGCCGGACTTCGCCGTCATGGCGCGCAAGGTCCACCCGCCGGCCGATCGCTATCCGCGGCTGCGCCGCCTGATGGAGGCGGTGCGCGCCGAGTTCGTCGAGACGACCGAGGCCGCGTGGCCCGGGGCCGTCGCGCGCTTCGCCGCCGCCGAAGGACTGCGGAGCCTGGCTTACGGCCGCGGCACCGCGGCCGGCGCCCGCCTCGAAGCGGCGTGGCCGGCGTCCGGGCCGCGCCTGGTGCCCTACGACCGGCCGTTCGAGGCCTGGAAGCGCGATCTCTTCGAGGACGTCGACGCCGGCTTCACGACGACCCGGGGCGGCCTCGCGGAGACGGGCGGGCTGATCCTGTGGCCCTCGCCGGAGGAGCCGCGCCTGCTCTCGCTCGTCCCGCCGATCCACCTGGCGCTTCTCGACACGACCCGCATCCACGACTCCCTCTGGCACGCCGTGCGCGCGGAAGCGTGGGCGGGCCGCCTGCCGCCGAACGCGCTGCTCGTGTCCGGGCCGAGCAAGACGGCCGACATCGAGCAGACGCTCGCCTACGGCGTCCACGGCCCGAAGCGTCTCGTCGTCGTCGCCCTGGTCCCGGCATGACGCGTCCGGCCTCGCCCCGGGGACCCGGCGAACGTCTCTTCGCGTTCGCGTCGCCGGCGTTCACGTTCGTGGTGGCGTTCTCGACCGGCGTGGAGCTCTCGTCGCTCCCGGTGCTCCTGCTGGCGTCGCGGGCTTTGTCCGTTAGAGGATCGCGCGTGTGAAGGCCGTTCGCGTCAACCGCTTCGGCGGTCCCGAGGTCCTCGCCGTCGAGGAGGTGGCCGAGCCGACGCCCGGACCGCGGCAGGTCCTCGTCCGGGTGGCGGCGGCCGGCGTCGGGCCGTGGGACGCGCTGATCCGCGAGGGGCGAAGCGCCGTCGACCAGCCGCTGCCGCTGACGCCGGGCTCGGACCTGTCGGGAACGGTCGAGCGCCTCGGGCCGGACGTGACGGGCTTCGCGCTCGGCGAGGAGGTCTTCGGCGTCACGAACCCGCTCTTCACGGGCGCCTGTGCCGAGCTCGCGGTCGCGGACGCGCGCATGATCGCGCGCCGGCCCGCCTCGCTCGGCCTGCTCGAAGCCGCGGCGGTGCCGGTCGTCGCGGTCACGGCGTGGCAGATGGTCTTCGAGCACGCGAGGCTCGACGGCGCCAGGCGCGTCCTCGTGACCGGCGGCGCCGGCAACGTCGGCGCCTATGCGGTCCAGCTCGCGCGGCGGGCCGGGGCCCGCGTCGTCGCGACCTGCCGCGCGGCCGACGCCGAGCTCGTCCGCCGGCTCGGCGCCGACGAGGTCGTCGCGGACGAGGCTGTGCCGCTGCCGGAGGTCGAGGTCGTCCTCGACACGGTCGGCGGCCGTGCCGCCGCGCGCGCCGTCGGAGCCCTGCCGCCCGGCGGCCTCCTCGTCTCGTGCGCGGCGCCGCCCGATCCGGCGCTGGCCGAGCGCGCGGGCGTGCGCGCGTTCTTCTTCCTCGTCGACGTCACGACCGCGCGGCTCGAGGAGATTGGCCGCCTGTTCGAGAGGGGGCTCGTGCCGGGCCGCATCGGCGAGGTGCTGCCGCTCGAAGACGTCCGTCGGGCGCACCGGATGCTGTCGGGGGAGGTGCCGCACCGGCCCGGCAAGATCCTGCTCCGTCTCGGCGTCGAAGACGTCAGCCGGTGAACCGATAGCCGAGGCGGTGCACCGTCCGGATCCGCTCCGGGTGCGCGGGATTCCGCTCGATCTTCTGGCGCAGCGACGCGACGTGAACGTCGACCGTGCGCGTGGCGGGCATGGCGTCGTAACCCCAGACCTTGTCGAGCAGCTCGTCGCGGGTGAGCAGGGCGCCGCGGTGCTCGACGAAGTACTTCAGGAGTTTGTACTCGAGGGCCGAAAGCTCGACGACCGCGCCCTCGCGCAGGACTTCGGCGGCGCGAAAGTCCACGCGGACGTCGTCGAAGGCGTAGGTCTCGCCGACGGGGCCGGAGTCGGGCCGGCTCCGGCGCAGCAGCGCCTCGATCCGCGCGAGCAGCTCGATCGTCTCGAACGGCTTGACGAGGTAGTCGTCGGCGCCGAGCTTGAGTCCGACGACGCGGTCGGCGACCTCGCCCCGCGCCGTGAGCATGAGAACGGATACGTCGATGGCGCGGCGGCGGAGTTCCCGGCAGACGTCGAAGCCGTTCTTTCCGGGCAGCATCACGTCGAGCAGCACGAGGTCGAAGGTCTCGAGGCGCAGGCGCTCGAGGGCTCCGGTTCCGTCGCCGACCGCGGCGACCTCGTAGCCCTCCGAAGCCAGGCGGTCCGACAGCGTGACGACCAGGCTCGGCTCGTCTTCGACGAGAAGCAGGCGCGGGCGCGGCTCGCTCATGGCGCGCCGCCGGCCGCCGGGAGAATGACGCGGAAAGTCGCGCCGCCTCCGGCGCCGCTCTCGACGGTGATGCGGCCTCCGTGCTCCTCGACGATGCGCCGCACGAGCGCGAGGCCGACGCCCGTCCCGGCGGCGCGCTCGGAGGCGCCGCTGCCGCGGTAGAACGGCTCGAAGATTCGGGGGATCTCGCGCTTCGGGATTCCGGCGCCGTTGTCCTGCACGTCCACGGCGACGTCCCGTTCGGCCCGGGCGGCCCGCACCGTCACGCGCGCGGGCTCTCCGCCGTACTTGATCGCGTTCGAGACGAGGTTTTCGAAGAGCGTCCGCATGGAGTCTCGATCGCCGACGACCGGGGGCAGGTCGGGCGCCACGTCGCGGACGACCGAGGCGTCGCGCTGCCGCGCGATCGGGCCGCACGCGTCGACGGCCTCCGCGATCACTTCCTCGACCCGGACGGCCGTCCGCGGCGCGGGACCCCGGCGCGCCGTGATCCCGGCGCGCGCCAGGGCGTCCTCGATCAGCATCGAGAGCCGCTGGCTTTCGCGGTGAACGAGTGCGCCGTAGCTCCGGACGCGCTCCGGGTCGTCGACGATCCCGTCGGCGAGGTTCTGCGCGGCCGATCGCACGGCCGCGAGCGGCGTCCGCAGCTCGTGCGTCAGCCCGGCGACGAACTCGACCTGCTGCGCGGCCAGCCGCCGGTCGCGGTGGGCAGAGACGATCAGCACGGCGATCGTGGCGGCGAGGAGGGCCAGGATGCCGGCGCTGACCGCGAGGTTGCGGCGGCGCGTGGAAGCGACCGCGGCGTCGAGGGATCCCGCCCGGTGCGCCACGACGATCTGCCAGTCGTCGCGGCCGGGAGAGCCCGGCGGCGGAGCGCTCCCGGGGGGCCCGGCGTCGGTGATCGTCGCGTCGGCCGTATAGGTGTGACGCGGTCCGCCGGGCGATTCCTCGCCGAAGTCTCTCTCCGGCGGGCGGGGCCGAAGGATCGGAGCGGCGGCTTCGATGCGGGCGCCCGTCGGATCGAAGCCGGAACGCGAGCGGTAGAAGACGGCGTTCGATTCCGGACCGACGACGGCGACGTCGTACGCCGACGGGTCGCCGAAATGATGCGCGATCGCGGAGGCCACGATCTCGTCGAGGATCCGACGATCGAGCGCGAGGATCGTCCACGACCTCGGCGGAGGGGGCCCCTCCCCGCCGGGGGAGGGCGGGCGGCTGGCGTCCGCCACGACGAGCGCGGGGGGCGCCGCGAAGAAGTTTGAAGGCCGCGGCGGCGGTCCCCCGGGGCGCCCGTCGCCTATCGACTCCGACGCGAGCGCCGCTCTCACCTCCGAGAGATCCGCGGGCCAGGCGGCGTCTTCGAACCGCGAGGACGCGGGGTCGTATCGCCGCAACTCCGGCCCGCCGTCCGCACTCCGGGCGCGGAAGACCCCGTTGACGAGCTCGGGAAGGTGCGCGCGCGTCGCGGATCGGCGGACGGCGTCGGCGAGATCGCGTTCCTCGTTCACCCCGGCCCCCGGCGGGCGGAGACCGAAGTCGCGCACGGCGCGTCCGAGCTCCCGGTCCACGTCCGAGGCCGCCGCCTGCGCGGCCGAGAGCGCGGCGGCGCGGGCTCGATCCCGCTCGGCGTCGCCGACCTGGCCGATCCACCGGTACTGCAGCGTGGCGAGGATGCCGAGGAGCGCGAGCAGGAGGGCCGCGGCGGCGAGAGAGAGACGAATCGAGCGGGCGCGCGTGAGCACGCCCGGAATGTAGCACCGGCACCGCGGCGCTTCGGGCGCTGGCGTGGAGGATTTACATCCCTTACGAAGGCTTTTCCGCGCCGTGATGACTGGCCGCCGCCGGACGCGCGAACCTTCCGGCCTCGCGACGCGGTGTCGCGAGAGCGGAAAGGAGTCGAACATGACGAGCCTCCGGAAATTCAGAATGGCGGCGCTCGCCGGCGCCCTCGGCGCGGCGGCGATCGTGGCGCAGACCAGAAGCGACGCGGTCCTCGAAGGCAGCCCGGGTCCGCACGGCCCCGGCGGGCCCTGCGGCGATCAGCTCGTTTCCTACGTCGGCCTGGGGGCCGACCAGCAGACGGCTCTGACGGCGCTCCGCCAGCAGACGGCGGACACGATCCAGCCGCTCGCCGAGCAGATCGGGTCGCTGCACCAGCAAATCGACCTCGCGATCGCGGCCGGCAACCCGGATCCGTGCGCGATCGGCGCCCTCGACGTTCAGATTGCCGGAATCCGTTCTCAGATCGACGCCGCCCGGAAGGCAGCCGAAGCGACCTTCGTGGCGTCCCTGACCTCCGACCAGAAGGCCAGGTACGACACGTTCCTCGGCATCAACCCGGGATGCACGGCGGTCGGCGGCGGGTTCGGCCCGCCGCCCGTTCGGAACTGACGCCTTCATTCCCTCCTTTGCCGGAGTGCCGCTGCGGCGGCCTCCGGCCCTTTTTGCCTTCCCCCGCGAATCGTCGGCCCGGGCCCCCGCGTAGATCGGCACGGGGAGGTCCTCATGTTCGTCGTCCTCGGCGCGTCGGGCCACACGGGAAGGGCGGCGGCGCTCGCGCTGCTCGCCCAGGGGAGAAAAGTCCGGGTCCTCGTCCGCGACCCGAAGAAGGGACAGGAGTGGAAGGATCGGGGCGCGGAGGTCGCGGTCGCGGACCTCGGCGACGCGGCGGCGATCGCGAAGGCGTTCGAGGGCGCCCGGGGAGCGTACCTCCTCGTGCCGCCGCAGTACGGCGCCGACGACCTGCTCGCCGCCCAGAAGCCTCTCGTCGAGGCGCTCGCCGCCGCGGTGCGCCGGAGCGGGATCCCGCACGTCGTGCTCCTGTCCTCGATCGGCGCGCAGCACCCCGAGGGCACGGGGCCGATCCGCACGCTGCATGCCGCGGAAGGGGCGATCCGCGCCGCGGCAAAGAACCTGACGATCCTGCGCGCGGCCTATTTCCTCGAGAACGCCGCCCCGGTGCTCGACGAGGTCCGCCGGGGAGTTCTGCCGACGTTCCTGACTCCGGGCCGGCCGGTGCCGATGGTCGCGACGGCCGACATCGGCCGCGTCGCCGCCGAGGCGCTCCTCGAGGCGGCGCCCGGCACGACGATCCTCGAGCTTTCCGGGCCGCGCGACTACGCGCCGGAGGACCTCGCGGCGGCGCTGTCGGGCAAGCTCGGCAGGGAGGTCCGCGTGCAGGCGCTGCCGATCGAAGCGGTCGAGCCGGCGTTCGTCGCGATGGGAATGCCGGCCGGCGTGGCGCGGCTCTTCCGGGAGATGTACGCGGGCGTCAACGCGGGCCTCGTCGCCTGGGAGGGACCGCCGGCGCACGCGCGCCGCGGCCGCCTCGGCCCCGCCGAGGTGCTCGGTCCGATGCTCTGAACGGGGGCGGGATAGGATCCGCACCCTGCGAAGGAGGATGCCGTGAGCCTTCTGGTCGTCGCGTTTCTCGTGGGAGTCGTGGCGGGTCTGCGTTCGATGACGGCGCCGGCGGTCGTGAGCTGGGCCGCGCGCCTCGGGTGGCTGCACCTCGAGGGGACGCCCTTCGCGTTCCTGGGCCATGCCGCGACTCCGTGGATCCTCAGCCTCCTCGCGCTCGTCGAGCTCGTGACGGACCAGCTGCCGAAAACGCCGAGCCGAAAGGCGCCTCCGGGCTTCATCGCCCGCCTCGTCACCGGTGGCTTCTGCGGCGCCGCGCTCGGGGCGCCCGCGGGGCTGCTCGCCGGGGGCCTCGTCGCGGGAGTCGTGGGCGCGGTCGCCGGGACATTCGGCGGCTTCGAGTTCCGCGCGCGCCTCGCGCGCGCTTTCGGCAAGGACCTGCCGGCCGCCCTGATCGAGGACCTGGTCGCGGTCGGCGGCGGGCTTCTCCTCGTCGCGCGCCTCGGCTGACGCGCGGTCCCGTCAGGCCGGCTGGAGCTCGCCGAGCACCGTCGGCACCAGCTCGGCCACGGTCGGGTGGATGTGCACGGCGCGCTGCACGACCGTGCAGGGAACCTTCGCGTACATCGCGTCGAGCAGGCAGTGGACGACCTCGTCGCCGCCGGGCCCGAGGATTGCCGCCCCGAGGATCGCCTTCGAATCCGCGTCCACCACGACCTTCATGAAGCCGAGCTCCTCGCCCTTCTCGACGGCGCGCTTGACCTTCGTCATCGGGCGCCGGCCGACGAGGATCCGATGCCCGGCCTCTTTCGCCTCGGCCTCGGTCATTCCCGCGCGGCCGAGCGGCGGGTCGACGAAGAGGCCGTAGGTCGGGATCCGGTCGGTGACCTTGCGCGGGTCGGCGTCGAGGAGGTTCGCGGCCACGATCTCGAAGTCGTTGTAGGCGGTGTGCGTGAACGCGCCTTTGCCGTTGCAGTCGCCCAGAGCCCAGATGCCCGGGACGTTCGTGCGGAGCTGGTCATCGACCTCGACGTAGCCGCGGGCGTCGGTGCGGACGCCGGCGCGGTCGAGGCCGAGGTCATCGGTGTTGGGGCGTCGGCCGACGGCGAGCAGGAGGTGCGAGGCCTCGACGACGGGCGAGCCGTCCTGACAGTCCACGCGCACGCGAACGCCGGAGGGCGACTTCTCGAGCGCGATGCACCGGGCGCCCGTGCGCACGGCGATGCCCTCGCGCTCGAGGATCTGCCGGATCGCGTCGGAAACGTCCGCGTCCTCCCGGGCGATCAGCCGCGGCGCCATCTCGACGACGGTCACGGCGCTGCCGAACCGCCGGTACATCTGGGCGAACTCGAGGCCGACGTAGCTGCCGCCGACCACGACGAGGTGCGGCGGGACGAAATCGACCGCCATCATCGAGGAGTTCGTCCAGAAGGGCACCTCGGAAATCCCGGGCATCGGCGGGACCGCCGCGCGGCCCCCGACGTTGACGAAGATCCGGTCCGCCGTGAGGACGTCGTCGCCGACGCGGACTTCGCGGGGCGACTCGAACCGCGCGTGCCCTTCGATCAGCGTCAGGCGCGGCAGGGCGCGCAGCCACGCGGCGACGCCGTCCCGGGAGGCGCCCGCGATCGCGTCCTTGCGGGCCTTGACCCGCTTCATGTCCACGGCCGGCGGTCCGGGGAGAACCACCCCGAAGACGGCGGACCGAAAAGCCAGGTGGGCCGCGTACGCGCTCGCGACGAGGGCCTTCGTCGGAATGCAGCCCGTGTTGACGCAGGTGCCGCCGATCGAGCCGCGCTCGACGATCGCCGTTTCGAGTCCCGCGCCGGCGAGGCGGGCGGCGAGCGAGGGTCCGGCCTGGCCCGTGCCGATGACGAGGGCGCCGTACTTTCGGTTCATCCGGCGACGCTATGCGAAAAGCGGATCCGGGCGCCACTGGCGCGATTCCCCGAGCGGGGATCGCATTAGGATGACGCCATGCCGAAACGCATGCTCGGTCTCTTCGCCGGGAGTCTGCTCGCCGCCGCCGCCGTCCTCGCGCAACCCGCGATCACGGGTCCGATCGACCCGATGGCCTTCTCGCAGCTCAAGGACTTCACGGCGCACCGATCGTCGTCGAACTCGCCGCTGCCGGACTGGAACGACGACAGCAAGCACCCGCTGCCCGGCGAGGTGCTGACGATCGCCGACCTGACGGGACCGGGCATCGTGACCCACTTCTGGACGACGGCCTCCGGCACCGAGTACGGCTGGCCGCGCCTGCTGCGCGTGCGGGTCTACTACGACGGCAGCGCGATCCCGAGCGTCGACGTTCCCTACGGCGACTTCTTCGCGGTCGGGCACGGCTTCGAGCGGCCGATCCGGTCGCTCATGATCCGAAATCTCTCGGACGGCCGCGCGCGCAACAGCTACTGGCCGATGCCCTTCGCGAAGTCGTGCCGGATCACGATCACCAACGAGGGGACGCGCCGCGTCGGGCTGTACTACCACGTGGACTGGGAGAAGGTGCCGTCGCTGCCGCCCGACACGGCCTATTTCCACGCCCGGTACCGGCAGGCGCTCCCGGCGCCGGCCGACGGCAAGCCGTGGGTCTTCCTCGACACGAAGGGCCGCGGCTTCTACGTCGGGACGGTCCTGTCGATCCTCCAGGCCGAGCCCGGGTGGTTCGGCGAAGGCGACGACATGTTCTACGTCGACGGCGAGAAGGTCGCGTCGATCCAGGGCACCGGCTCCGAGGATTACTTCAACGACGCCTGGGGGCTCCACGTCGCCGAGGGCGAGTACACCGGCTCGCCAATCTCGGAGGGCGAGGGCCTCGGCGCGCGCATGACGGCGTACCGCTGGCACCTGGTCGACCCGGTGCCGTTTACGACGTCGCTCCGCGTCGAGATCGAGCACAAGGGCTGGACGTACCTGCCCGACGGCCGCGTCAAGACGGCGTTCGGCGAGCGGCAGGACCTGATCTCCTCGGTCGCGTACTGGTACCAGAAGGGCGTGGCGCCGGACCAGCCGGCGGTGCCGTACGGGTTCGCGCGCCTGCCGCACGGCAACGCCAGGCAGATCGAGGTCGAGAACGGCATCGCCGACGTCAGGGCGGAGAAGGGGAAGGCGTCCGTCTCGAAGGATCTCTTCTGGGGCAAGGACGTGCTCCTCTTCGTCGGCGAGGGGCCGGGCTCGCGCGTCGAGGTTCCGTTCGACGTCGAAACGGCGGGGGAGTACGAGCTGACGACGCAGGTCGCGCAGGCGCCGGACTACGGCGTCTACGAGATCTGGCTCGACGGCAAGCCCGTCGCCCCGCGCGAGCTCGAGCACGAGCCGGGCGCGGACATCCGGACGCAGACGCGCTTCGATGGCTACGCCTACGACACCTACGTCGGCCTCGACCGCAACCTCGGCTGGGTGCCGCTCTCGGCCGGCCGGCACTCGCTGACGTTCGTCTGCCTCGGCCGGAACCCCGCGTCGTCGGGCTACACGCTCGGCGTCGACAACGTGATCCTCGCGCGCACCGGACCGGACGGCTGGGCGCTGGCCTCGGCCGCGAAGGAGCCGAAGCTCGCGGCGGCCGACGCGGCGGGACTCGCGCGCGCGCTCGCCTCGGACCCCGACCCGCGCGTCCGCACGCAGGCCGCCCTCGCCTTCGAAAAGCCGGGGGCGGCAACGGGACCGGCGCTGGCGGCCCTCGAGAAGGCCCTCACGGATCCGGACTCCGCCGTGCGGGAGGCGGCCGCGCGCGCTCTCGGCGCGCAGGGCCCCGCGGCGGCGGGCGCGGTGCCGGCCCTGGCGGCGGCGTGCCGGGCGCCGAAGCAGCCGGGCGCGGTCGTGCGGGCCTGCCTCTACGCCCTCGGATCGATCGGGAGAGCGTCGACGGCGGCCCTGCCGGCGATCCGCGCGACGCTCGAGGACCCGGGCGCGGGCTGGGTCGCCGAGCGCGTCATCCAGGACATCGAGAAGGCGCCGCGCTGAGCCGCCGCGGGCCGGCGGGGAATCGGAAGGCGCGCCGGCCGGTTGGAAAGTCCGTGAGGGCGCGGCGGGTTCTTCGCGTGGTCCTCAGCCTCGCGGTCCTCGGGCGTTCGGCGGCGGCCTTCGGCGAGGTCCCGGCCGAGGCGTCGGCGGCGGAGATTCCGGCGCCGGCGCCCTGCGTCGAGGACTTCGAGCGCGGAGCGCTCGAAGCCGACGCGGACCCTCCCGAAGCGGCGGCGGTGGCGCCGGGCGAGTCGCTCAAAGAGCTCGGGGAGATCGCGCTCAAGGACACGACGACGATCCTGGGCGCGCCCCTGCACTGGACCGCGAAGAACTGGCTCGTCTTCGGCGGCGTGGCGGCCGGGATCGTCGCCGTCGGGTTCGCCTTCGACGTCCCGATGCGGAACAAGACCCAGGCCCACCAGACGCAGACGCTGGATGATCTGACGAAGGTCGTGGAGCCGTTCGGCGCGGGCTACTCCTGGGCGGTCATCGGGGCCTACGGGATCGCGGGCTGGGTGTTCCACGACCCCGAGGCGAAGAACATCTTCTTCGACAGCGTCATGGCGAGCCTGCTCGCTTCGGGCATCATCACCCCGACGCTGAAGTTCGTCATCGGGCGCGCGCGGCCGAGCCAGTCGGTCAGCAGCACCGACTTTCATCCCTTCGAGGGCAGCGACAACTCGTTCCCGTCCGGCCACGCCACGCAGGCCTTCGCCGTCGCGTCGGTGATCAGCGCGCACTCGGACCAGGTGTGGGTCAGCGTGGCGGCGTACACGGTCGCCGGGCTCGTGGGCTTCGCGCGCATTTACCACAACGCGCACTGGACGTCGGATGTGACCGCCGGCGCGGCGATCGGGACCTTCGTGGGGCGCGGCGTCGTCGCGCTCAACGACCGGCTGCGGAAGAAGGAGAGCCGGGTCACGATCGCGTTCGCGCCGCTCGTCACGGACAGGGTGCGCGGCGCGGGCGTCGTCGTCGGGTTCTAGGGGGCCGCCTCCACCGGCGGCACGTCGGCCCTCCCGCCGCGCGGGGCGGAAGCCGCCGCGGCGAGGACGAACGGCGCGAGCGCCGCGACGGCGCGGCGTGTCCCGGGGTCACTTCGGCGCATGCGAGGGGGCGACGGTTGCCGTCGTGCTAGATTACGCCGCCGATCGAGCCAGAACTTTTTCCGGCGCCGCTGGCCGCGCTCCGAGGAGAAATCCATGCGTCGTATCGTCGCCCGATCGTCCGTCCTCTTTTTCGCCGCGCTGCCGCTCCTGGCCGCGCCGGATTCCTTCGCTCCCGACGTGCCGGAGCCCGGCTCGGTCGAGGCAATCGCGAAGTTCACCACCGAGGCGCGTTTCGGCAACCCCTGGGTCGCGTACGTGCCCGACTCGCCGACGGTGCCGTCCCCGTCGAAGTACCTCGGCCACGTCGCCGGCGCGGCCGGCGAGCTCTCCCGCACGTCCCAGATCTACGGCTACTTCCGCGCGCTCGCGAAGGCGAGCCCGCGCGTGAAGGTCGACGTGATCGGCACGACCGAGGAGGGCCGCGAGATCCTGCTCGTCGCCATTGCCGACGAAGAGGGCCTCCGCGATCTCGAGAAGCACAAGCGGGCGAGCGCGGCGCTCGCCGATCCGCGCACGACGACGCCCGAGCAGGCCGAGAAGATCATCGAGACCGCGCTGCCCATCTACTACTTCAACGCGGGCCTCCACTCGCCCGAGACCGGCAGCCCGGAGATGGTCATGGAGCTGGCGTATCGCCTCGCCGTCTCCAACCAGCCGATGATCGAGCGCATCCGCAGGAACGTCATCGTCCTCATCAACCCGGTCGCCGAGCCCGACGGCCGCGACAAGATGGTCGACTGGTTCTACCGCTACCTCAAGGGCAAGACCGACTACGAGAACCTGCCCGAGATGTCGCCGCCCTACTGGGGCTACTACGTCTACCACGACAACAATCGCGACACGCACCAGACGGCCTTGCAGCTGACCAAGGCCGTGCACCGGATGTTCTACGAGTACCACCCGGTCGTCGTGCACGACCTCCACGAGTCGATCCCGCTGCTCCACACCTGGAACGGCACCGGACCCTACAACGCGCACCTCGACCCGATCGCGATCAACGAGTGGCTCGAGACCTCGTTCCACGAGGTCCAGGCCCTGACCGCGCTCGGGATGCCGGGCGTCTGGACGTGGGGCTACGGCGAGTCCTGGGGCCTGCACTTCCTCGACTCGGTCGCGTCCAACCACAACGCCCTCGGCCGCGGCTACGAGACCTTCGGCAACCACACGGCCGAGACCGTGGAGCGGACGCTCCGCCCGTCGCACACCTACGTGGACAAGCCGGTGACCGACCGCGAGTGGTACCGCGCGTGGCCGCCGGAGAAGAAGTTCGTCTGGTCCCTGCGCGACAACACCAACTACATGGAGTCGGGCTGCCTCTCGATTCTCGACTGGGCGTCGAAGAACTCCAAGGAGGTCCTCCGCAACTTCTACCGGAAGAGCCGGAATTCGTGGCAGGCCGGCGTGCAGGGCAACCCGTACGCCTTCGTCATCCCGCAGAGCCAGGGCGACCCGCGGCGCGTGGCGCAGATGGTCGAGATCCTGCGCGGGCATCGGATCGAGGTCGCCCGCCTGACGGCGCCCGTGGCGGTCAAGGAGGGCTCGTTCGCGAAAGGCGACTTCCTCGTGCGCCTCGATCAGCCGTACCGCAACTACGCCGTCGACCTGCTCGAGCCGCAGAAGTTCCCGACGGATTCGCCCTACCAGCCCTACGACGACATCTCGTGGGCGCTGCCGGTCCACTACGGCCTCGAGGCAACCCGGATCGACGACGCGAAGATCGTCTCGGCTCCCGCGGCCCCGATGACGGCGGCGCCGTCGGTCGTCGGCCGCGTTTCCGGATCCGGGCCGGTCTTCCTGCTCAAGGACACGGGCCAGGAAGCCCTGCTCGCGGCGCGCTTCCGCCTCGCGAAGTTCGACGTCTCCATCGCGGAGAAGCCTTTCACCGTGGGCCACGCCCAGTACCCGGCGGGCTCGTGGATCCTCCCGGCGCAGGCGGGCCTCGCTTCGGCGCTCTCGGAAGTCGCCGGGGAACTCGGCCTCGACTTCGAGAGCGCGGCCGCGGCGCCTTCGGTGGCGGCGCACGCGTCGCCGATTCCGCGGATCGCCCTCTGGCACCTCTGGTCGGACACGCAGGCGACCGGGTGGCTGCGCCTCGCGCTCGACCAGGAGAAGATTCCGTACGCCTACATCCGCGACGAGGACGTCCGCGCCGGACACCTGCACGAGAAGTACGACATCCTGCTCTACGGCGACAACGAGGAGAGCTGGAAGGCGCAGGTCCAGGGCATCGACACCCGGTGGGGCCCGATGCCGTACACCAAGACGGCGCAGTTCCCGAGCCACGGCGTTCCCGACGCGTCCGACGACATCACGGGTGGGATCGGCTGGGGCGGCATGGCGAACCTCCAGGAGTTCTTGAGCTCGGGCGGCCTGATGATCACGCTCGGCAACGGATCCGCGCTGCCTCTGGAGGGTGGCCTCGTGCGCGGCGTCTCGACGCGCGGGAGCTCCGCCTGGACGCCCGGCGTGGAGCTGAAGGTCAAGTTCGAGCGGCCCGACCATCCGCTGGCGTACGGGTACCCGGTCGAGACTTCGGCGTTCCGGACGGACCTGTCGACCTACTCGGTCCGGCCCGCGCAGCGGCGCTTCGTCGTCCTGCAGTGGGGAACGCGGCCGACCAAGGAGGAGCGCGAGTTCCGCGAGGGCTCCGACAAGAGCGCCGAGCCCGCCGGCAAGGGCGGCGATGGCAAAGGCGACGGCTCGATGGTGGTCTCGGGCGGCGCCCGGAAGCTCGAGAACCTGGAAGGCTACCCGGCGATCCTCGAAGTGCCGTCGGGCAAGGGCCGGGTCATCGCGTTCAACTTCAGCCCGATGCACCGCGACCTGAATCACTCCGACTATCGATTCCTGTGGAACGGGATCCTGAACTGGAGCGGGCTCCCGCCGAGCGTGCTCGGACCTTGAGCGGTCCGCTGCGCGGACCGACGGACGGGAGAGGGAACGATCCTGCCGGGCCGTCCTCCGCGCCAGGGCGATGGGGCTACGGACGAGAAGAACGCCGCCGCGCCACGACGCGGGCGGCGAGCAGCACGACGAGGATGGCCGCGTAGATCGCGGGCTCCCGGACGTCCTTCTTCACGCGCCACCAGAAGTGCACGGCGGCGAGCGCCGCCGCGGGGTAGACGAGGCGGTGGAGCCGCTTCCAGGCCGGGAAGCCGAGCCGGCGCACGGAGGCGGCGGTCGACGTCAGCGCGAGCGGCGTCAGCAGGAGCAGCGCCGCGGCCCCGACGAAAATGAACGGACGCTTCGACACGTCCTGGAGGATCGCCGGGCCGCGCAGCCCCTGGTCGAGGACCGCGTACGTGGCGAAGTGCAGGGCGGCGTAGAAGAACGCGAAGAGCCCGAGCATGCGGCGCAGCCCCACGGCCCAGGTCCACCCGAAGATCTCGCGCGCCGGGCTGCACGCGAGCGACGCGACGAGCAGCGTCAGCGCGGTCAGCCCCAGCCGGTTGAGCGCCTCGGCGACCGGGTTGGCCCCGAGCCCGCCGCGGGCGGCGAGCAGCGGGATCGCGGCGAGGGGGGCGAGCGCGCCGGTGAAGACGGCCGGCTTCAGCCACGGGCGCCGGGCCGGAGGCGTTCGGATCGCCGCGACGCTGCTCAGAAGTTCCGCCGAAGGTCCATGCCGGCGTAGAGGCTCGCGACCTGCTCGGCGTAGCCGTTGAACGGAAGCGTCGGCCGGCGCTCGAGCTCTCCGATGCGGCGCTCGGTCGCCTGGCTCCAGCGCGGGTGGTCGACGGCCGGGTTCACGTTCGCGTAGAAACCGTACTCGTCGGGCGCGGCCTCGTTCCACGCCGTGCGCGGCTGCTCGCGCGTGAGCGTCACGCGGACGATCGACTTGATCCCCTTGAAGCCGTACTTCCACGGCACCACGAGGCGCAGCGGCGCCCCGTTCTGGTTCGGGAGCGGCCGCCCGTAGATGCCGGCCGCGAGGATCGTCAGGGGGTGGAGCGCTTCGTCCAGGCGCAGGCCCTCGACGTACGGCCAGTCGAGGACGTGGCGGCGCTGTCCGGGCATCTGCGCGGGGTCGAGCAGCGTCGTGAAGGCGACGAAGCGCGCCGCCGAGGTCGGCTCGGCGCGGCGGATCAGGTCGCCGAGCGGGAAACCGTCCCAGGGAACGACCATCGACCAGGCTTCGACGCAGCGCATCCGGTAGACGCGCTCCTCGAGGGGAAAGGCCTCGAGCAGCGCGTCGATGTCGAGCGTCTGCGGGCGGCGGACCTCGCCGTCGATCGTGACGGTCCACGGCCGCGTTCGGAGCGTGCCCGAGAGGCGTGAGGGGTCGTCCTTGTCGATGCCGAACTCGTAGAAGTTGTTGTACGTCGTGATGGCGCCGATCGGAGTCCGGGCCTCGTCCGTGCCGAACGGCCCCGGCCGGACGGCGGGCAACGCGTCCGCGCTCGATCCGGCGATGCTTCGCCCGCGGGCGCCTCCCGTCAGCCACACGAGGCCGCCGCCCACGCCCGTCGCGGTCGCCGCGAAATAGAGCGAATTCCGGATCCACCGGCGGCGGTCGAGATAGGCCGACTCCGGCGTGATCTCCGAAGCGGGCGGCGGCGGACCGGTCGGCTTCACGGCACTCCTTCGATGGCGGCGAACAGCCGGAGGATACGCGGCATTCCGGCCCGCCGGCGCCGGCCGCGGCGCGGAATGCCCCGGCTCGCGCGATCCGTTAGAGTGCCCGGGGAGGCTCGACATGCAGAAACGTCCCGGTCTCGCCGTCCTGGTCCTGGCCGCTGCCGCGCCCGCGTTCGGCGCCGAGATCCACGGCACCGTCAGCGAGAACGGCAAGCCGCTGCCCCAGGGCGTGGCCCTCGCGCTCGACTGCGCCGGCGCCTCAGGGAAAGCCACGACCGACAACTTCGGGTCTTACAGCCTCAAGGTCGCGGCCACCGGAGAGTGCAGACTCTCCATCGCTTACAAGGGCGCATCCGGGGCGACGACGGTGACCGTGTTCGACAAACCGAGCCGCTACGATCTCGCGGTCTCGGCCGAAGGCGGCAAGCTCGTGGTGACGAGGAAGTGACGGGGGAGGCGCCGGCGCCTCGTCCGCCCCGGGACGGCTGGGACAAGGCGGCGATCGTCCTGCAGCCGGTGGGGGGACTCCTGACGGCGATCGCCGTCGCGGTGCTCGGCTTCTGGACGTCGAGCTGGCTGCGGGACCGCGAAGCGCGCGAGGCCGCGCTGCGCGAGCGGATGCAGACGAGCGAGACCAACGCCCGACTCTACTCGGAGCTGACGAGCCGGCGCGAGGAGTCCGAGAGCGCCCTGCGCAAGGACATGTTCACGTCGATCATCACCTCGTTTCTGGGCGGCGGCGCGGGGAACCTCGAGCAGAAAGTCCTGAACCTCGAGCTCCTGGTCTACAACTTCCACGAGTCGCTGAACCTGAAGCCCCTGTTCCTGCACCTGGCCCGGCAGGTGCGCGAGAGCCCTCAGCGGCAGGAGTACCTGTCCCGTCTCAACCGCGTCGCCGAGGAAGTGTCCAAGAAGCAGATGCTGGTCATCGAGGAGGGCGGCGCGACGTTCGACGCGGCGGTCGACGGCAAGGAGCTCGCCCTCGTGGGCCCCGACGGCGTCTCGCGGGTGCCGTTTCTCTCGCGGGACCTGGTGGTGGACGGGCTCGCGCGCAACTTCAAGCTCGAGGTGCTCGACTTCGACAAGGCCAACGAGCAGGTCGAGCTCCGCGTCACCGTGCGCACGGCCGAGCCCTCCGGCGCCGAAACGATCTCGACCGAGTTCTGGCTCGGCCACTTCGATTTTCCGATGATCGACAACACGCGCCTGCCGCACGACCAGCGCCTCGCCGTCGTCCTGAACGCGCTCGACCCGGCGACCGCGCGGGCGGACCTCACGCTCGCGTACTTCCCGGGCAAGTACGCGGGGCTGCGCGAGAAGCCGTACTACGAGGAAGTCCTCGCCAAGCTCCTCGCGGCCAGCGCCGCGTCGCCGACGCCGACCGCGAAACGCTGATCCCCGCACCCCGACCCTCTCCCCGGGAAGGGAGCGGGGATTCGATCGCGCGGCGGCCGTTTCAGGCGCGCGGGAAGGTCGCGATCCAGAAGACCGCGACCGCCAGCATCACGAAGGCGACCGCGACGAGGCCCACCCGCGCGGCGTGGATCTTGAAGCGCTGGGAGAGGGCGGTCAGCAGCAGGACCGTGGCGAGCACGACGGTGATCCGCACGTAGTCGTCGCCGGTCTCGCGGCTCCTGACGCCGCGTTCGTACTGCTCTCGGGCGCGCTGCCCGATCTCGCGCGCCTTCTCGAGCCGCTCGCTCCGGAACTCGGGCATGAAGGCCGGGCCGAGCGGCGCGCTCGGGTTGCGCAGCGGGTCGGTCTTGATCCAGGACTGGAAGGCGATTTCGTACTCGGGGCGGAACCGCCGCTCCAGCAGCGCGGCATAGTCGCGCTCCCCGGCGCGGGTCGCCTGGACCCAGGACATCAGGGCGATGACGTCGTAGAGGTGATCCTGGCCCGCGAGGGTCTTCTGCTCCTGGGCCTCCTCCGTCAGCTGCGCCGCGCGCGCGTACGCCGCCGCGCTCGCCGCGTCCCACTTGGCCGCCTGATAGCCGCTCCAGGCCGTCAGGACGGCCACGGCGGCGAGGACGATCGCCTCGACCAGCTCCAGCCACTCCGCGCGGCCGTGCGGTCCGCCGTGATGTCCTTGTTCGTGGATCCGGTGCGCGAACTCGACGTTCGACGTGGCCTCGGGCATCGACTCCTCCGCTCGAAATCGCGGAGGAGGATATCGCGCCCCGCTACGGAACGACGTGAACGACGCCGAGCATGCCCTCGTGCTGGTTCGCGTTTCCGCAAGCCGTGTTCTTGCAGGCGAAGCCGAAGTCGGCGGGACCGTCGGTCGGAATCGTGATCGTGTAGGTGGCCGACTGGCCGGGAAGGAGGGTCGTGTCGGGGACGCCGAGAGCGACGAGTCCCGTGTTCAGCTCGTGGGGCTGTGTCTGGTCGCCGCCGCCCGAATCGACGTTGCGGATCGTGAGCTGGTAGGTGCACCCCTCGTGGAGGGTGATGCCATTCCGACCAAGACCCATCGGGTCGGGATTCTCGACGCGATAGGCGCAGTTGCCTTGCTGGCAGGGCGTGTCGACGGAGCACCAGTCCCATTGCCAGGAAAAAACGCGCAGCCCCAGTTGTGTCGGCCCGGACGGCGTC
>Ga0335071_10002276_pt1 | contig 20644 bp, 22 predicted proteins | sample Lox_Sample_15_FD_206724 | JGI IMG/M metagenome (GOLD analysis project Ga0335071, IMG submission 206724) | Soil microbial communities from Loxahatchee National Wildlife Refuge, Florida, United States - Lox_Sample_1.5 | ecosystem: Environmental > Terrestrial > Soil > Wetlands | place: USA...
GGTCGAGGCGCGCATCGCCGACGCGCGCCGCGCCGAGGCCGCCGCCCGCGAGGTCGATCCGCGCATCAGCAACTCGGAGGGCACGTCGGTCGACAGCTCCTTCCACCGGATCGTGTATGGCAACACGGCCGGCTTCTCGGGCGAGTACCCGTCGGCATCGCACTCGCTCTTCAGCGAGCCGCTGGCGCAGGAGGGCGGCGCGCGGCAGCGCGACTGGTGGATGACGGCGGCGCGCCGGCTCGACGCGCTCGAGGACCCGGCGTCGGTCGGGCGCCGCGCCGCCGAGCGCGCGCTGCGTCGCCTCGGCGCCCGGCGCGTCCCGACCTGCGAGGTGCCGGTGGTGTTCGAGCCGAGGGTGGCGCGCAGCCTGCTCGGGCACCTGGCGACCTGCGTCTCGGGCAGCACCGTCTACCGCGGCGCCTCGTACCTCGCCGGGCGCCTCGGCGAGTCCGTCGCGAGCGAGCTCGTCACGGTGATCGACGACGGGCGCCTGCCGGGAGCCCTCGGCTCGCGGCCCTTCGACGCCGAGGGCCAGCCGACGCGCCGCACCGAGCTGGTCGCGCGCGGCCGCCTCGAGAGCTACCTGCTCGACAGCTACTGCGCGCGCAAGCTCGGCCTGCGGAGCACCGGCAGCGCGGCGGGCGGCGCGGGCGGGGCGCCCGCCCCGGCGCCCACCAACCTGTGGCTCGAGCCGGGAGCGCTCTCGCCCGAGGAGATCGTGCGGCGCACCGAGCGCGGCCTGCTCGTCACCGAGCTGATCGGCATGGGCTTCAACCCGGTGACGGGCGACTACTCGCGCGGCGCCGCCGGCCTGTGGATCGAGGGCGGCCGCGTGCGCTTCCCGGTCGAGGAGATCACGATCGCCGGCCAGCTGGACGAGATGCTGGCCGCCATCGACATGGTGGGAAGCGATCTCGAGTGGCTCGGCTCGATGGCGGCGCCCACGGTGCGGGTGGCGCGGATGACGGTCGCGGGCGCTTGAGCGCGAGCTCGCCGAACACGATGATCGGCCTCACGCTGCCGGAGGTCGACCGCTGGTCGGACCGCGTGGTCGTGGCGCTCGGGCTGAACCCCGGGCTCTTCACGGGTCCCGGCACGAACACCTACCTGGTCGGCACCGGGTCCCGCCGCATCCTGCTCGACACCGGGCAGGGGAAGCCGGGCTATCCCGACGTGCTCGCCCGCGCCATGGCGCGCGCCGGCTGCGACGACATCCAGGAGATCGTGCTGACGCACGGACACGCCGACCATCTGGGCGGTGTCGACCAGGTCGTCGAGCGCTTCGGCCCGAAGCCGGTGTCGAAGCTTCCGTGGCCGGCCTTCGACCGCGCCTGCCAGGTGCCGATGACGCCGATCGGCGACGGCTCCGTGGTGCGCACCGAGGGCGCGACCCTGCGCGCGGTCCACACCCCCGGCCACGCTCCGGACCACCTGTGCTTCCTGCTCGAGGAGGAGGCCGCGCTCTTCTCGGGCGACAACGTGCTCGGAGTCGGCACCACCGTGATCCCGAGCGAGTCGGGCGACCTGCTCGACTACATGGCGTCGCTCGAGCGGCTGCTCGCGCTGGCGCCTCGGCGCATCTATCCCGCGCACGGCCCGGTGATCTCCGACGGCAGCGCGAAGCTGCGCGCGTACATCGCCCACCGCGGCGAGCGCGAGCGGCAGATCCTGGCCGCGCTCGGCCAGGGCGACGCGCCGATCTCGGCGATCGTGAAGCGCGTCTACACCGACGTACCGGAGGTGCTGCACGCGGCGGCTGCGCAGTCGGTCGCCTCGCATCTGCGCAAGCTCGAGCGCGAGGGGCGCGCGCGCCGCATCGACGGACGGCCGGCGCTCGAGGCGGTCTGGAGCACGTCGTGAGCCATCCGCTGCTGGCGGATCTGCAGAGCGCAGACCCGGCGCAGCGCGCCGCGGCGTGTCGCGGCGCGGCCCGCGATCCGGCCGGCGCGCTGCTCGCCGAGGCGCTCGTCTCCGCGCTCGCAGACCCGGAGCCCGCCGTCGCGCGCGCGGCCCGCGCCGCGCTCGTCGACCTGGCTCGCGCCTCCGACGGCGTGCTGCCCCTGCTCCGCCGCGCGCTCCGCTCCGAGCCGCCGCAGGCCCGGATCCACGCCGCCCTGGCGCTGGCGCGCCTCGAGCCGCCCGGCCCTCCCCTCCTTCCCGCACTGGTCGACGCGCTGGCGGCGACCGAGCGCGAGCTGCGCTGGGCGGCCGCGCGCGTGCTGGTCGACATGGGCCGCCTGCACGGCGAGGTGCTCGGCGTCCTGCTCGGCCTCGTCGGCACCGCCGAGCGGCCCGCGGCGCGCCGCATGGCGAGCTTCGCCCTGCGCGAGCTCGCACCCGATCGCCCCGAGGCCGCCCGCGTGCTGCTGGCGGCGACACGAGACGGTGACGTCGCGGTGCGGCGGGCCGCCGTGCTGGCGCTGGCGGGCCTGCTCGACCCGCCGCGCGAGGTGGCTGCGCGGCTGGCCGAGCTGCGCGACGATCGCGATCCGGCGCTCGCCCGTCTGGCGGGGCTGGCGCTGGGCGGGCTCGAGAAGGCGGAGGCACGGCGATGAGCGCGGCGCGCAGCGTGATCGTGACGGGAGGAACGGGGGCGCTCGGGCGGGCGGTGGTGGCGGCGTTCCTGGCGGGCGGCGACCGCGTGGTGGTGCCGTGGATCGTCGCGGCGGAGCGCGACGCCGTCGCGTCGACGGCCGCAGACGCGGTCGGATCCGGCCGCCTCGTGCTGGTCGAGTCCGACGTCGCCGACGCGGCGGCGGCGCGAGCGCTGGTGCAGCGCGCCGGCGAGCCCGCCGTGCTGGTGAACGGCGTCGGCGGCTTCGCGGCCGGCGCGCACGTCGAGGTCGGGCTCGACGTGTGGGACCGCATGTACAGGATGAACGTGCGCACGACGGCGGCGGCCGCGCAGGCCGTGCTGCCGGGCATGCTCGCGCGCGGGCGTGGCGCCATCGTCAACATCGCGGCCAACGCCGCGCTCGACCCGCCCGCGGGCATGAGCGCCTACGTCTCCTCCAAAGCGGCGCTCGTCGCGATGACTCGCAGCCTGGCGCGGGAGGTCGGCCCCCGCGGCGTGCGCGTGAACGCGGTGCTGCCCACCACCATCGACACGCCCGCCAACCGCGCGGCGATGCCCGACGCGGACTTCTCGCAGTGGACCCGGCCGGAGTCGATCGCGGCGGTGATCCACTGGCTCGCGAGCGACGCGGCGGCGGCCGTGCGCGGCGCCCTCGTGCCGGTCTGATCGGTGGAGAAGGGCGCGTTCTACGCCGAGGCGCGGCGCGATCTCCCCGGCCCGCTGGCCGGCGTCCGCGTGCTCGAAGCCACGACGACGTGGGCGGGACCGATGTGCGGCTGCCTGCTCGCCGACTTCGGCGCCGACGTGATCAAGGTCGAGCTCCCGACCGGCGAGATGGCGCGCCACGCCCCGCCCTTCCTCCCGGGCTTCGACCCGCCGCTCTCGTTCATGCACGCGACCGTGAACCGCAACAAGCGCAGCCTCTCGCTCGACCTGCGGCGGCCCGAGGGCCGCGACGTCTTCCTGCGGCTGGCGGAGCGCGCGGACATCGTGGTCGAGAACTTCCGGCCCGGCGCGATGGACGGCTTCGGCCTCGGCTACGCCGACGTGCGCCGGCGGCGGCCCGACGTCGTCTACGTGTCGATCAGCGGCTACGGGCAGTGGGGCCCCGATGCGGACCGCATGGGCTACGACCCGCTCGCGCAGGCGGCGAGCGGATTCCTGTCGCTGAACGGCCACCCGGACTCCGAGCCGGTGAAGGCGCCCACCTTCTTGGCGGACGACCTGGCGGGCGTCCACGGGGCGCTGGCCGCGCTCGCCGCGCTGCGCCATCGCGACCACTGCGGTGAGGGCCAGCACGTCGACGTGTCGCTGCTCGATGCGATGCTCTTCCAGTCGACCGGCTTCCTCACGCTCGGCGCGGTGGGCGATCCGCTGCCGCGCATGGGCAACGAGTTCCGCATCGCCGCGCCGGCCCGCGTCTATGCCTGCCGCGACGGCTCGGTCATGTGCGGCATCGTGCTCGACGCGCAGTGGCGGCGCCTGGCCGAGCTCGTCGGGCGGCCGGAGCTCGCGGCCGATCCGCGCTACGCCACGGTGCGGGCCCGCATCGAGCGCCGCGCCGAGGTCGACCGCGTGCTCGCCGACTGGATGGCGCCGCGCTGCGTCGCCGACGCCGTGGCGGAGCTGCTGGAGGCCGGCCTTCCGGCCTCGCCGGTGCGCAGCTACGCCGAGGCGGCCGCCGATCCCCACGTGCGCGAGCGAGACATGCTGCAGTGGGTCGCGCAGCCCGGCGCCGGCGCACCGGCGCCCATCACGGGGCCGGCCGCCAAGCTCTCGCGCACGCCCACCCGGGTGCGCTCGGCCGCCCCTGCGCTCGGCGCCCACAGCGACGAGATCCTGCGCGAGCTCGGCCTCTCGCCCGGCGACGTGCAGGCGCTGCGGGAACGCGGAATCGTCTGAACGCCGCGGGCACGGCGAGCCGGAGCCGTCTCGTCGTACGGCGCATTCCATCGGGTACCCCGGAGGGTCCGGTTCGTCGGTCCGAACGATCGGACCCAGGGAGGATCACGTGCATCGCCGGCACTGGAGAGTGATGGCGGCGCTCTGGGCATGCGCCGCGCTGGCGCCGCCGGCGCGCACGGACGAGAACACCCCGATCTACGACCTGCTGGAGGTCCTGGTCCAGGACCGCCAGCTTCTCGCCATCAACGCCGAGACCGGCAACCAGGTCACCGCGCAGCTCGAGCTCGGCGAGCACGTGCTCTACACGCGCAATCGCGGGCGCGTCGGCATCGCCGTGACCAATCGCCGCATGCTGGGGGTCGCCACCATCTCGGGCTTCTGGCAGTCCGAGCGCTTCCACCGCCGCGAGCCGCCGCCGGGCGACGCCGTGCTCGGCGACCGCGTGGCGCTGCTGGTGACGCCGCAGCGCGTGCTCGGCTTCGTCGGCCGTACGGGGAACTTCAGCCAGGCGAATCTGGGCCCGCGCGAGCGCCTGGTCGACGACGCCGTCGGCGCCAACGTGCTGGTCGCAGTGACCGAGCGGCGCGCGCTCGGACTCTCGGCCGACCGCGGCGGCTTCTTCGAGATCCCGATCTTCGTCGACGAGCGCATCCAGAGCCTCTCGGCCTTCGCGAACCACGTCACGCTCCAGACCTTCCAGCGCCTGCTGGTCTTCCGGGGTCCGTCCGGCGCGTGGGAGGAGCAACCCCGGCTCGTGAACCCGTAGGTCACGATCGCGCGTCGTGGAAGATCACGCCGAGCGTGTAGCGGCGGCCGGCACCGACGCGCGCCACGCCATGGCGCATGCGCGTGCGGTGGAAGCCGCGCGCGCCGCGCGCCGGACGCTCGGCAGTGGCGAAGATCACGAGCTCGCCCTCGCCCGGGAAGAGCGCCTCGCCCACCGACTGGCTGCGCGGCCGCTGCTCGACGAGGAGGAAGGCGCCGCCCCGGTAGTCGCGCCCGGGCTGCGACAGGAAGCACGCGAGCTGGAGCGGGAAGACCAGTGGCCCGTACAGGTCGCTGTGCAGGCAGTTGTAGCCGCCCGCCCCGTAGCGAAGCAGGAGCGGCGTGGGCAGCGGCTGCCCGTGTTGCCGGCAGAGCGCGCGCAGCGCGGGGAGCTGCGCGGGAAAGCGCTCCGGGCGCCCGAGCGCCCGCTCCATGGCGTTGGCGATCGGCGCCAGGCGTCGATACGCGTGCCGCCGCAGCGACTGCACCAGCGGCGGCAGCGGATCGCGGAAGTAGCGATACGAGCCGACGCCGAATCGGTGTCGCTCCATGTCGACCGTCTTGCGGAAGCGCGCGTCGTCCGGATACAGCGCGATCAGATCCGCGCACTCGGCGCGCGAGAGCACGCGCGGCGTGGCCGCGAAGCCGCGCTCCCAGAGCGATGCCTCGATCGCGGGCCAGTCGAGCGCCGCGAGCCGCTCTGCGATCGATCCCGCCCGCGTGCGCCCGATGCGCGCCGCCGCCGCCAACGCCGAACCTCCGCGCGAATTGCTGGCTCGAGAGCCCGCGTGATAGGATGCCGCCCGAATCGGGATCCACCAGCGAGGAGGCAGCCATGCCCGGCTTGAAGGGATCGAAGACCCACAAGAACCTGAAGGACGCCTTCGCGGGCGAGTCGCAGGCCAACCGCCGCTACCTGTACTTCGCGCGGCAGGCCGACATCGAGGGCTACCCCGACGTCGGCGGCCTGTTCCGCGACACGGCGGAGGCCGAGACCGGCCACGCCCACGGGCACCTCGACTACCTGAAGGTGGCCGGCGACCCGGCGACGGACAAGCCGATCGGCAGCACCGACAAGAACCTCGCTGCGGCAGTGGCGGGCGAGACCTACGAGTACACCGAGATGTACCCGGGCATGGCGCGCACGGCGCGCGACGAGGGCTTCGGCGAGATCTCCGAGTGGTTCGAGACGCTCGCGAAGGCCGAGAAGTCGCACGCCGGTCGCTTCCAGAAGGCGCTGTCGGGCCTCGAGACCCTGTAGCCGGACGGCGTGAAGGTCGCGCTCCCCGAGCAGCCCACCGGCTCGTGGCGCTACGACGCGCCCGAGTACTGGGACCCGGCGCGGCTTGAGACCGAGCTGCGGCGCGTCGCCGAGATCTGCCACCAGTGCCGGCGCTGCCTGCCGCTGTGCCCGGCGTTCCCGACGCTCTTCGACCTGATCGACACGAGCGACGGCGAGGCCGATCGCGTCGCGCGCGCCGACCTCGAGCGGGTGAACGAGCTCTGCTTCCATTGCAAGCTCTGCTACAACCACTGCCCCTACACGCCTCCGCACGAGTGGGACGTCGACTTCCCCGCCCTGATGCGCCGCCAGCAGCTCCAGCGCGCTCGGCGCGAGGGCGTGCCGCTCGCGCGCAGGCTCGCCACCCGCACGGACTGGATCGGCGCCCTCGGCTCGCGGGCGCCGGCGCTGCTGAACTTCGCCAACCGCAACCGCGCCTCGCGCGCGCTCCTGGAGAAGGCGATCGGCATCCACCGCGAGTGGGTGCAGCCGTCGTACGCCTTCGACACCGTGGAGCGCTGGTTCGCGAAGCGCGGGATGCGCGCCGACCGCGATGGCGCCAACGGCCAAGTCGTCCTCTTCACCACCTGCTCGGTCAACTACAGCGACCCGCTGGTCGGACGCGCCGCCGTCGAGGTCCTGGAGCGCAGCGGCGTGCGCGTCGACGTCTGCTACGAGCGCTGCTGCGGCATGCCCTTCACCGACGTCGGCGACCTGGACGCGCTGCGCCGCAACGCCCGCCGCAACGTCGAGGAGCTGCTGCCGTTCGTCGAGGCCGGCGCGCGAATCGCCGTCCCGGGCCCATCGTGCTCGCTGCTGCTGAAGACCGAGTACCCGAAGCTGCTCGACGGCGAGCCGGCCCGCCGCGTGGCCGCCGCCACCCGCGATCTGATGGAGCTGCTGGTCGAGCTCGCGCGCGAGAAGAAGCTGGACCGCTCGTTCCGCCGGCCGCTCGGCCGGGTCGCCTACCAGGCGCCGTGCCACCTGCGCCACCAGAACATCGGCTATCCCGCGCGCGCCCTGCTGGCGGCCGCCGGCGCGGAGGTGGAGGTGGTCGACGCCTGCTCCGGCGTCGACGGCACCTGGGGCATGCAGGCGCGCTTCCACGCCGAGTCGATGAAGGTCGCGCAGCGTATGCTCGAGCGGATCCGCGAGATCGCGCCAGACCACATCGCCACCGACTGCCCGCTCGCGGCGCTGCGCATCGAGGAGGGTCTCGGCCGCCGGCCGCTCCACCCGGTGGTCCTGCTGCGCCACGCCTACGGCGCCGAGGACGCATGAGGCCGCTCGAGATCGGCGAGCTGGTCGGAATCGACGCCTACGAAGCGCTGCGCGACGCGTACCGCGCACGCGTGATGCGGCGCAAGGCGGAGCGGCGGCTCGCGGTGGGCGACCGCGTGACGCTGATCTTCGAGGACCGGGAGACGATCCGCTTCCAGGTCCAGGAGATGATGCGGGTCGAGCGGCTGCGCGATCCCGAGAAGATCCAAGACGAGCTCGACGTGTACAACGAGCTGCTGCCCGGCGACGGCGAGGTCTCGGCGACCCTGCTCGTCGAGATCACGGACGCATCGCAGATCCGGGCGGAGCTCGACCGCCTGGTCGGCATCGACGCGCACGTCTTCCTCGAGCTCGGCGCGGGTGCCGACGCGCTGCGCGCGCCGGCGCGGTTCGACGCGAGCCAGCTCGACGAGGGGCGCATCTCGGCGGTCCACTATCTGAAGTTCGCGCTCGGCGCCGGCGCCGCGGCGCGCCTTCGCGATCCGTCGTCGCGCGCGCGCGCCGCGCTCGACCATCCGGCGTACCGCGCCTCGGCCGAGCTCCCCGCGGTGCTGCGCGCGCAGCTCGCCGCCGACCTCGAGGGCGACCCATCGCCGCTGCTGATGCCGTCGCCGGGCGGCGGCGTCGCGGACGCGCGCGATGGAGTGCTCTTCGAGAGCGCCCGCGTGTGGGCTCGGCGGCCCGACCAGCCGATCGGCCGGGCGCACGTGGTCGTCGAGCCGCGCACGCCGGTGCCCTCGCTGCTCGAGGCCGATGCGGCCCTCGAGGCGGAGCTCCTCGATGCGGTCAAGCGCGCAGCGCGCGAGATCCTCGCGCGCCACGGCCGCTGCCGCGTGTCGAGCGACCTCCACGCCGGATCGCTGCGCTTCGACGTCTTCTCGCCGGACTGAGCGCGTCTCAGAGACGGCGGCGGGACGGCGACTTGCGCCGGTCGATCGGCGACACCGAGGGTGGCACGGGCAGCAGCACCGTGACGCGCGTCCCGCGCCCCGGCTCGCTCTCGATCTCGAGCCCGCCGCCCTGCGCGCGCACCAGACCCATCACCTCGCAGAGGCCGAGCCCGCGCCCCGGCGACTTGGTGGTGAAGAACGGCTCGAGGATGCGCGCGCGCGTCTCGGCGTCCATCCCGCAGCCGGCGTCGCGAACCTCGAGGTAGACGTAGCGGCCGGGAGCCAGCGCATCCGGCGGCTGCACGCGCGCCAGCCGCGCCTCGTCGACCTCGGTGGCGCCGGTGCGCAGGGTGATGGTGCCGCCCGCTTCGCCGAGCGCGTCGGCCGCGTTCCGCACCAGGCCGAGCGCCACGCGCCGCACCTGCACACCGTCGACGAGCGCGCGCGGCAGCCGCGCCGGCAGGTCGTAGGTCAACGCCACGGCGGCGCCGACCTCCTTCTCGAGCCGGTCCGAGATCTCCATCACCAGGGCGGAGAGGTCGACCGGGCGCGCGATCGCGCGCCGCTTGCCGACGAAGGCGAGGAGCTGCTCGGTGAGCGCGCGGATGCGGAGCCCGGCGCGGCGGATCGCCGCCGTATGGCCCGCGCGGCCGCCCGCCTCGGGGCCCTGCGCAAGCGCCTGGTCCGCCGACTCCACGATCGTCCCCGACAGCTCGGAGAGCCGATGTGCCACGCCCTCCGCGAGCGCGAACAGGCTCTCGCGCCGGCGCGTCTCTCGCACCCGGTCGGCGTGGCGCCGTCGCTCCTCCTCGGCGCGCCGCCGATGCCTGAGGTCGCGGCCCACGAGCTGGATCGCGGGCTCGCCTTCGAACAGGACCCGCGCGCCGGCCACCTCGACCTCGACGACCGAGCCGTCGAGGCGGAGGAGCTTCTCCTCGAGCCGGTAGCCGGGCTCGCCGGTCTCCTCCATCTTGCGCACCCGCTCGGCCACGATCCCGTGGAAGTCGGCGTGCACGAAGTCCATGATCGGCCGGCCGAGCAGGTCCGCCGCGCTCTCCGCGCCGAGCAGCGCGATGCCGGCCGGATTGATGAAGCGGATGCAGCCGCCGCTGTGGACGACGATCGGCTCGGGGCACGACTCGACCAGGCGGCGGTAGCGATCCTCGCTCTCGGCGCGCGCTGCCTCCGCGCGACGCCGCTCGGTGACGTCGGTCACGACCGCGACGAAGCCGATCGCCGGAACCGGCTGGACGATTGCATCGACGCGACGCGGCCGCGCGCCGCGGCGCGCCAGGGGAAGCTCGAGGCGCGCCGGCTCGCCCGCCTCCAGGCGCGCACGCACCGCGTCCAGGCTGCTCCGATCGACGCCCGCCGCGAGTGCCACTGCCACTGCGCGCCGGCCCACCAGCGCCGCCGCATCGAGACCGAAGGCGCGGATCGCCTCGCTCGCCCACTGGACGACGCCGTCCGCGCCCGCGATCACCATCGCGCTCTCGCCGTCCGCCCCCGGCGCCGTGCCGGCGCGCGACGACGCGGGGAATGAGGGATTGCTCACGGAGCCTCCGGTGCGGGCGCGGGATCGGCAGTTCGGGAGAGGCGCGAGCGTACCACGACGGGATCGCCCTCCGCTATCCTGCCCGCGCCAGGAGCATCCATGTCCGCCTTCTCGTTCCAGCCCCTCTTCGAGCTGGGGCATGATGACACGCCCTACCGCAAGCTCACCGCCGACCACGTCGGCACCGCGCGTTGGGGCGCGCGCGATCTCCTGACCGTCGAGTCGGCGGGCCTCGAGCGGCTCGCGGCGGAGGCCGTGCGCGACGTCTCCCACCTGTTCCGCCCCGGACATCTCGCCCAGGTGCGGGCCATCCTCGACGATCCCGAGGCGAGCGACAACGACCGCTTCGTCGCGCTGCAGATGCTCAAGAACGCCAACGTCGCCGCCGGCATGATCCTGCCGTCGTGCCAGGACACCGGCACCGCGATCGTGATCGGGAAGAAGGGCCAGTGCGTGTTCACCTCCGGCGACGACGAGGAGGCGCTCGCGCGCGGGATCCATCACACCTACCAGAATACGAACCTGCGCTACTCGCAGATGGCGCCGCTCACCATGTACGAGGAGGTGAACACGCGCACCAACCTGCCGGCGCAGATCGAGCTCTACGCGGTGGGGGGCGACGAGTATCACTTCCTGTTCGTGACCAAGGGCGGCGGCTCGGCGAACAAGAGCCTGCTGTTCCAGGAGACGCGGGCGATCCTGAGCCCGGCCGCGCTGCTCGCGTTCCTCGACCAGAAGATCCGCGGGCTGGGGACCGCAGCGTGCCCGCCGTACCACCTGGCCGTCGTGATCGGCGGCCCCTCGGCGGAGTTCACGCTGAAGACCGTGAAGCTCGCGAGCTGCCGCTACCTGGACTCGCTCCCGACCTCGGGCAACGCGCAGGGGCGCGCCTTCCGCGACCTCGAGCTCGAGCAGCAGCTCCTCGCGCTCTCGCGCAAGACGGGCATCGGCGCCCAGTTCGGCGGCAAGTACTTCTGCCACGACGTGCGCGTGATCCGGCTCCCGCGCCACGGCGCCTCGCTGCCGGTCGGAATCGGCGTCTCGTGCTCGGCGGACCGGCAGGCGCTCGCGAAGATCACCCGTGAGGGCATCTTCCTCGAGCAGCTCGAGACGCACCCCGCGCGCTTCCTGCCGGACCCCGGCACGCACGAGCTCTCGGGCGAGGTGGTGAAGGTCGACCTGGACCAGCCGATGGCCGAGATCCGCCGCACCCTCTCGCGCTACCCGATCCGCACGCGGCTCTCGCTCTCCGGCTCGATCATCGTGGCGCGCGACATCGCGCACGCGAAGCTCAAGGAGCGCCTCGACCGCGGCGAGGAGCTGCCCGCCTACTTCCGGGATCACGCGATCTACTACGCGGGGCCGGCGAAGACCCCGGAAGGCCACGCGTCGGGCTCCTTCGGGCCCACCACCGCGGGCCGCATGGACTCCTACGTCGAGCTCTTCATGCGGCACGGGGGCAGCTTCGTCACACTCGCCAAGGGCAACCGCTCGCGACAGGTCACCGAGGCGTGTCACAAGCACGGCGGCTTCTACCTGGGATCGATCGGCGGACCCGCCGCCGTGCTGGCGGTCGAGTCGATCAAGAAGGTCGAGGTGGTCGACTATCCGGAGCTCGGCATGGAGGCGATCTGGCGCATCCAGGTCGTGGACTTCCCGGCGTTCATCGTGGTGGACGACAAGGGCAACGACTTCTTCGCGCCGAGTGCGGTCGCCGGGCCGTAGCCGGGCCCCGCCGCCGGCTCCTACTGGATTCGACTTCGCCCCGCGAAGCCTTCCTCGTACGAGTGGAAGTACTCGAGGCGCTCCTCGGGCCAGCGCCAGCAGTAGTACCCGCTGCCGTTGTCGAAGTCGACGAGCCAGACGCCCTTCACCTCGGCGCCGAGCGCCTCCATCTCCTTGGCCCAGCGCTCCACGACCGCCTGGATGCGCCCGTCGATCGCCGTGCGCTGGGCGGGGTCCGCGCCTTCGCGCTCGAGCACGAGCGCCTCGGTGCGCTCCGCGGCGCGCTCGGTGCGCGTCCGCACGTCGTCCAGCACTGCGCGCGCGCCCTCGAGCGTCCAGCGGCGCTCGCCGGGAGATCTCACGGCTGCTTGCCCTCCTCGTCGGTCGAGAGCCGCACCAGCGACCGCACCAGCACGCTGCGCTGTGCGCCGCCCACGAGCTGCTTCAGGTCGTCATACAGCGTAGGGTCGGCCACGAGCAGGCCGAGCGTCCCCTCGCCGCGGTCGATCTTGCCGAGCACGCTGTTCAGGTGCTCGGCCGCCTGCAGCGTCTGCGCCACGACGTCGCCCTTGGGAGCCGGCTCGTAGATCAGCGAGTGGAGGAGGCCGTCGCCCTCCGACACGTTGCGCAGCGCGCTCTCGAGCATCGCGAGCGAGCGGTCGAGGCTCTCGAGGCCCCGCCCCTCCGTGGGCTCGTAGACCAGGCTGTGCAGCAGCCCCTTGCCCTCGCGGATCTGGATCGCGACGTCGGCGAGGGCGCGCGCGGCATCGGCGATGTGGGCCGCGCCCATCTGCTTGCCGAAGTCCTGCACGACCTGGTTCAGGTTCGACGCGAGCGCAGCCACGTCGTCGAGTGCCTGCGTGCCCTTCGCCATCACGTCGGAGATGTCGAGCGGCGTCGCGGTGCGCAGCTCCGCGCCGTCGCCGAGCACCTGGCCCTCCGGCGTCCCGAGCGTGACCTCGATGTAGCGGTCGCCGAGCAGGCCCATCGTGCCGATCGTCGCCTGCGAGTCGCTGCGGATGCGGTCCTGCACCGCGGCCTCGACCGAGAGATCCACCCGGATCGGCGGCTCGCTCGCGCCGAGCGGCGAGAATCCGACCGCCTCGACACTGCCGACGTCCTTCCCGGCGAGCCGGACCGGCGCGCCCTGCACGAGGCCCTGCACGCTCTGGAAGTGGGCGACCAGCCGGTAGCGCGGCTTCCAGAAGCCGCGCTCCGCCGTGAGCGACAGCACCGCGACGCCGAAGGCGATCAGCGCCGCGAGCGCGAAGAGCCCCACCCAGAGGCTGGTGCGGCGATCAGCGTCCATGAGCCTGCTCCTCCCCGGCCGCTTCGGCGGCCGCCTCGTGCGCGCCCTGCAGGAAGGCGCGCACCGCAGGATGCGACGAGGCGCGCATCTCGTCGACCGAGCCCTCGGCCGCGATGCGCCCGCCCGAGAGCAGCGCGACGCGGTCGGAGACGGCGAAGCAGAGCTCGAGGTCGTGCGTCACCACCACCGAGGTGACGCGCAGCCGCCGCGCGAGCTCGGCGATCAGCGCGCCGATGCGCCGCGCGTTGGCCGGATCGAGCCCGGTGGTCGGCTCGTCGTAGAGCACGAGCTCGGGCTCGAGCGCGATGGCGCGCGCGACGCCGACCCGCTTGCGCATGCCTCCCGAGAGCTCCTCCGGGAGCCGCTCGGCGACCGCGTCGCCCACCAGCCCCACCGCGTCGAGGCAGCCCGCCACGCGGCGCGCCAGCTCGCCCTCGCCGAGATCGAGGTGCTCGCGCAGCGGGTAGGCGACGTTCTCGAAGACGGTCAGCGAGTCGAACAGCGCCGAGCTCTGGAACACCACGCCGCAACGGCGCCGGATCGGGACCCAGGCCGACTCGCCGAGCGACGTCACCTCGGTGCCGAGCACCCAGACGCGGCCCGCGTCGGGCGACAGGAGTCCGATCATGTGCTTCAGGCACACCGACTTGCCCGCCCCGGAGCCGCCGAGGATGGTGAGCGTCTCGCCGCGGCGGACCGCGAGATCGACGCCGCGCAGCACCGGATGGCCCGCGAAGCTCTTGTGCACGCCGCGCAGCTCGACGGCGCGGGCGGGCTCGGCCGCGGTCATAGCGCGAGCAGCACCTTGGTCAGGAAGAAGTCGGCGACCAGCACCGCGATCGACGAGCTCACCACCGCGCGCGTCGTCGCGCGCCCGACCCCGACGGTGCCGCCGCGGGTCCCGAGCCCCATGTAGCAGCCGATCCAGCCGATGATGGCGCCGAAGAAGAAGGTCTTCACGATCCCCGACACCAGGTCCTCCACGGTCGAATTGTAGGTGACCGTGCGCAGGAAGAAGTGGGCGGGGATCCCGTACTGCGTGGCGGCGACGAGCATTCCGCCGGCGATGCCGAGGACGTCGGCGAACACGGCCAGGAGCGGCAGCGACAGGACCGCGGCCGCGACGCGCGGCAGCACGAGCTTCTGCAGCGGGTCGGCGCCCATCGCGCGGATCGCGTCGACCTGCTCCGTCACCTTCATCGAGGCGAGCTCGGCGGTGATGCCGGCGCCGACGCGGCCGGCGAACATCACCGCCGCCAGCGCCGGCCCGAGCTCGCGCAGGAGCGCGAGCGCGAGCACGCCGCCGACGTAGGGCTTGGCGCCGAAGCGCTCCAGCGCGAACGCGGTCTGGAGCGAGAACACCATGCCGGTGAAGGTCGCCGTCACCGCGACGATCGCGGTGGAGCGCACGCCGATGAGCCGCATCTGCCAGAGCAGCTCGGCGAGCGGCGGGCGCCGGCGCCCCAGCGCGCGCAGCGTGCCGCCGATCAGGCGCACGAAGTCGCCGAGCCCCTCGGCGGACGCGAGCACGCGGTCGCCGAGGCGGGTGGCGAGCGAGCCCGTCACTTCGCCCGCCCCGCCGGTGCCGGCGGCGCCCGGAAGCTCCCCCACCACGCGTCGAAGTCGGCCTCCGCCGCCGGCCAGTCGCCTCGCGCGGCCAGCACGAAGTCGTACACGCAGTGCGCGTCGACGCGGGTCACGGTCTTCACCCGGACCGGCTGCGGGTCGGGAGCGGCGGGTGCCGGCGGCGCTCCCTGCGGCCGATCGGCGCCCGCCCCTCGCGCTCGATCGAGCGCGAGGCCGCCGGGCCCGTCCGCGCCGGCGTCGAAGACCTGTGCCCATCCCGGGCGACCATCGACCATGACCTCGCCCTGTTCGCGCACGCGGGCGTCGGGAACGCCGATGCGAAGCCCGCGGGCCAGGATCTCGGGCGGCGCGAGCGGCCCGCCGCAGTGGACCTCGACGCTCAGCAGCTCGCCGTCCGATCCCCGAAGCGCCAGGTCGGCGCCCTCGACGCGGATGCGGGTCCAGTGCGCCGCGCCGCCAGGCGGCAACGCGATCGACCAGCCCAGATCGCGATCGCGATACGCGGACCCCTCGAGGACGGGGCCGCCGCCGCAGGCTCCGGTCGCGAGCAGCGCCCCGACGACGATCGCGCCGCGCACCCCGTCCATCGCGCGCCAGAGTACCCGATCCGCCCGGCGTCTTGACGCGATCCGGCGGACGGCCTTCCCTCGCGCCGTGGAGCCGATCGATCCGATGCGCGCGGCGGACCGCACACCGGCCGACCGCACCCTGGTGTTGGGCAGCAGCTCCCCGCGGCGCCGCGAGCTCCTGGCGCGCGCAGGCGTGCCCTTCGAGGTCTCCGCGGCGGGAATCGACGAGCGCGCGCAGCCCGGCGAGGCGCCCGAGGCGCTCGCCCTGCGGCTCGCGTGCGAGAAGGCGCTGGCCGTCGCCCGGCGGCTCGCGCCGCATGCGCCGAGGCTCGTCCTCGGCGCCGACACCATCGTGGTTCTCGAAGGCGACGTGCTCGGCAAGCCGACCGACGCGCGCGATGCCGAGCGCCTGCTCGGACGCCTGGTCGGCCGCGCGCACCGCGTCCTCACCGGCGTCGCGGTCGTGGCGAGCGACCGGCTCGCGCCGGCGAGCTGCGTGGTCGAGAGCCGCGTCGTGATGCGACCCGCCTCGCACGACGAGATCCGGCGCTACGTCGCGAGCGGCGAGCCGCTCGACAAGGCGGGCGCCTACGCCGCCCAGGGCGAGGGGCGGCGCTTCATCGAGCGCATCGACGGAAGCGAGAGCAACGTGATCGGGCTCCCGCTCGAAGAGACGCTCGCGCTGCTGCGCGGCGCCGGGCTCCACGTCTGATGCGCGGGCGCTGCATTCCTTGAGCGCGGCGGACGAAGAGGAGGCGCTGCGCGAGCGGCTCCGCGCGCTGCGCGCGCGCGTCGAGGCCGCGGCGCGGCGCGCGGGGCGCGACCCCGCGGCGGTGCGCATCGTGGGCGCCGCCAAGCGGCAGCCCGCCGCCCGGGTCGCGGCCGCGGTGCGCGCCGGGCTCCGGGACCTCGGTGAGAACTACGTTCAGGAAGCCATATCCAAGCAGGCGGAGATCAAGGAGATTCTCGGATCGGATCTCGCCGGCACCGTACGCTGGCACGGCATCGGCCACGTGCAGACCAACAAGGCGCGCGCGGCGGCGCTGGCGTTCGACCGGCTGCACACGCTCGACAGCCTGCGCCTGGCGGCCGCGCTCGACCGCGAGGCGGCGCGGGCGGGCCGGGTGCTCGACGCGCTGCTGCAGGTGAACCTCTCGGGCGAGCCGCAGAAGAGCGGCGCCACGGCGGACGCGCTACCCGAGATCGTCGCCGGGCTCCGCGGCTTCGAGCACGTGCGGGCCGTTGGGCTGATGACGATGCCGGCTCCGGATCCCGAGGCGGCGCGCCCGGTCTTCGCCCGGCTGCGGGAGCTCGCCGGGGCGCTGCGCGCGCGCGCGGGAGGCGAGCATCTCGTGGAGCTCTCGATGGGCATGTCGGACGACTTCGAGGTCGCCGTCGAAGAGGGCGCCACCTGGATCCGCATCGGGACCGCGCTCTTCGGCCGCAGGGAGGAATAGCCATGGCAGGTCTCGAGTCGCGGCGCATCGGCTTTCTCGGTGCGGGGGCGATGGGCGAGGCGCTGGCCGGCGGGCTCGTCGCCGCGGGCGTCCCCGCCGATCACCTGCGCGCCGCCGACCCCGACGCGGCGCAGCGCGAGCGCATCGCGCGTGCCCTCGGCATCGAGGTCTCGGCCGAGAACGCGGCCGTGGTGCGCCAGAGCGACATCGTGGTGATCGCGGTGAAGCCGACCGTGGTGGCGCGGGCGCTCAACGGCCTGCGCAAGGAGGTGTCGGGCGCGCTCGGTGCGCCGCTCTGGATCTCGATCGCGGCCGGCGTGTCGCTCGCCCGCCTCGCGGCGGATCTGCCGCCCGGCGCGCGCATCGTGCGCGCGATGCCGAACACGCCCGCGCTGGTGCGCGCGGGCGCGACGGCCTTCGCCGCCAACCCGAGCGCCACCGCCGCGGATCGCGCCACCGCGAAGGCGATCTTCGAGAGCGTCGGCTTCGCGTGGGAGGCGCCGGACGAGGCGCTGCTCGACGCGGTGACGGGCCTCTCGGGCAGCGGGCCCGCCTACGTGTTCGTCTTCCTCGAGGCGTTGGCCGACGCCGGCGTGCGAGCCGGCCTGCCCCGCGACGCGGCGCACCGGCTCGCCTGCCAGACGGTGCTCGGCGCGGCGAAGCTCGCGCTCGAGAGCGGCCAGCATCCGGGCCAGCTCAAGGACCGCGTCACCTCGCCCGGGGGCACCACCATCGCCGGCCTTGCGCGGCTCGAGGCCGGCGGCTTCCGCGCCGCCGTGCTGGAGGCCGTCGACGCCGCGGCGCGCCGCTCGCGCGAGCTCGGCGGGAGCTGAGCGCCCACCCGCGCTTCTGCTCAAGAAGACGCGGCGTTGCGTCGATTCCCTGCCACGGCCCGTACGCTCGCTTCGGGGGAGATCCTGTGCGCCTCTCGCCGCTCGACGTTCAGAACCACCGCTTTGCCCAGCGCCTGCGCGGCTACGACCCGGACGAGGTCGACACCTTCAACCGCATGGTCGCCGAGGATTTCGAGCAGGTGATCCGCGAGGCCGACGGGCTGCGCGATCGGGTGCGCCAGCTCGAGGCCCGCATCGCGGAGCTGTCCGCGCGCGAGGAGACGCTGCGCGACACTCTCGTGACGGCGCAGTCCGTGAGCGACGACCTGCGCCGGACCGCCGCGCGCGAGGCCGAGGTGACCCTCGCCGAGGCGGAGGTCAAGGCCGAGAAGGTGCTCGATGCGGCGCACCGCCGCGTCGCCAAGCTCGCCGAGGACATCCGCGAGATGCGCATGCTGCGGACGCGGCTGGCGGCCTCCGTCCGCTCCGCCATCGAGACGCATCTGGCCCTGCTGGAGGGGCTCGCCAGCGAGCTTCCCGAGGATCCGCTGCTCGACGGGAAGGTGGCCTTCATGGCCTCGAAGTCGCTGAAGCGTCCCGAGCCGGCCCCCGCGCCGGCCAAGCCCCCTGCCCCGGTGCGCAAGCCCGAGGCCGGGAGCGCTTGACGTCGGCGGCTCCCGCCTTAGATCTCCACGGGTTGGCGGCCCGCGCATCGATTCGATAGAAACGGCCGCCGATGCGGTCGAAGGTCCTTCCAGCGCCATGCCGATCTACGAGTACGCCTGCGAGAAGTGCGGCCACGAGTTCGAGCGGGAGCAGCGCATCACCGACGAGCCGGTGAAGACCTGCCCGTCGTGCCGCGCGCGCAAGGTGCGGCGGCTCATCTCCCGCACGGCCTTCGTGCTCAAGGGGAGCGGCTGGTACTCGGATCTGTACGCGAGCCCGAAGCCCGGCCAGAAGGAGGGCGCCTCCGGCGACAAGGAGGGCGCCGCGACCGGCAAGGAGGCGGCGGCGGAGAGCGCGGCCCCGTCGGGCGACTCCAAGCCCGCGTCCGACGGCAAGTCGGGCTCGGAGTCGAAGCCGGCGTCCAAGTCGAAGGGCAAGTCGAAGAAGCCGAAGGCCGCCGCCTGAGCGGCGCAGCGTCTTCTCCGGGGCAAGTCGAGCGCCCAGAGTACGCCGCAAGCGCCGCCTCGGGCGGCGCGCGCAGCGAGGCGAAGTCCGCGGCGCCGAGCGAAGTTCATCAGTTGGTATACTGCGGCCTCTCACGGAGGCCTGATGAGCTCCCCCCCGCGCGACACCGTGATCGTGGACGGCAAGGCGCTCGCGACGGAGCTCCGGAGCGAGATCGCCGCCGAGGTTGCCGCGATCACGGCCACGGGTGCGCGCCCGCCCTGCCTGGCGGTCGTGCTGGTCGGCGACAACCCGGCGAGCCTCTCCTACATCAAGGGCAAGCAGCGCGCGTGTGAGCGCGCCGGAATCGGCTCGCGCGAGATCCACCTGCCCGCCGCCACGAGCGAGCGCGAGGTGCTGGCGCGGGTCGAGGCACTGAACCGCGATCCCGACGTCGACGGCATCCTCGTCCAGCTCCCGCTGCCGAAGCCGCTCCGCGCGGGGGTGGTGACCGAGGCGGTCGATCCGGCGAAGGACGTCGACGGCCTGCACACCCAGAACGCGGGCCGGCTGCTGGCGGGCCTGCCAGGCCTGCGTCCCTGCACGCCGCTCGGCATCCTCGAGGTGCTCGACCGCCAGCGCGTGCCGCTCGAGGGCGCGAACGCCGTGGTGATCGGGCGGAGCGCGCTCGTCGGCAAGCCGGTGGCCCTGCTCCTCCTCGAGCGCCACGCCACGGTGACGATGTGCCACTCGCGCACGCGCGACCTCGCCGCCCGCGTGCGCGAGGCCGACGTCCTGGTGGCGTGCGCGGGGAGCCCGCTGCTGGTGAAGGGCGACTGGATCCAGCCCGGCGCCGCGGTCATCGACCTGGGCGTCAACGTGATCGACGGCCGACAGGTGGGCGACGTCGACTTCGACGCCGCGCTCGGGATCGCCGGCCTGATCACGCCGTCGCGGGGCGGTGTCGGGCCGCTCACCATCACGATGCTGCTCCGCAACACGCTGGAGGCATACCGCGCGCGACGGCGGCCGGCGGCGTGAGCAGTCTCCGCCGCACGCCCCTCTTCGCGCTGCACCGGGCGCTGGGCGCGCGGCTCGTGCCCTTCGCGGGCTTCGAGATGCCGGTGCAGTACCGCTCGATCCTCGAGGAGCACGCCGCGGTGCGCAACGCGGCGGGTCTCTTCGACGTCTCGCACATGGGCCAGATCCACCTCGAGGGCCCCGGCGCGGTGTCGAGCGCCGAGTGGCTGCTCTCGTGCCCGGTCGCCTCGCTCCACCCGGGTCGGGTCCGCTACGGGATGCTCTGCAACGAGACGGGCGGCGTGGTGGACGACGTCACGGTCTACCGCCTCGCCGAGGACCGGCTCTTCCTGTGCGTGAACGCGGCGAACGTCGAGAAGGACTACCGCTGGATCGTGCGGAACGCGGGCCCCGACACGCGCGTCGAGGATCGCAGCGCGCGCTCCGCCCTGCTGGCGCTGCAGGGACCTGCGAGCGCAGCGGTGCTGGCGCGCGTCTGCGAGCTGCCCACCGCGAGTATGAAGCGCTTCGCGTTCGTCGAGGGCGCCGTGGCGGGCGCGCGCGCGCTGGTCTCGCGCACGGGCTACACGGGGTCGGACGGCTTCGAGATCTATCTCGCGGCCGGCGACGCCGCCGGCGTGTTCGAGGCGCTGCTCGCCGCCGGGCGCGAGTCCGGCCTGCAGCCGGCCGGCCTCGGCGCCCGCGACACGCTGCGCCTCGAGGCGGCGCTCCCGCTCTACGGCCAGGAGCTCGACGACACCACCTCGCCGCGCGAGGCCGG
>Ga0335071_10002278_pt1 | contig 20627 bp, 16 predicted proteins | sample Lox_Sample_15_FD_206724 | JGI IMG/M metagenome (GOLD analysis project Ga0335071, IMG submission 206724) | Soil microbial communities from Loxahatchee National Wildlife Refuge, Florida, United States - Lox_Sample_1.5 | ecosystem: Environmental > Terrestrial > Soil > Wetlands | place: USA...
TGCCGCAGCATCGCGTGGAAGAAGCGCCTGAAGCGCTCGACGTCGCAGCGCGTCGCCTCGGCGAAGCTCGTGACCCTGGGCGCGTCGCTGAAGAAGAAGCCGAACATGCCGCAGACGTGGTTGGTGGCGAGCGCCACGCCGGCGTCGCGCGCCGCGGCGCCGAGGCCCGCGACCAGCGTCGCGGTCGCGGCGGCGAGCCGCTCGTGAAAGCCCGGCGCCTGGATCAGCTCGAGCGTCGCGAGGCCGGCGGCCATCGCGACCGGGTTGCCCGACAGCGTGCCGGCCTGGTAGACGGGGCCGAGCGGCGCGATGCGCTCCATGATGTCGCGGCGTCCGCCGAAGGCGCCGACCGGCATGCCGCCGCCGACGATCTTGCCGAGCGTGGTCAGGTCGGGGCGGACGCCGTACAGCGCCTGCGCGCCGCCGAGCGCGACCCGAAAGCCGGTCATCACCTCGTCGAAGATCAGCACCGCGCCGTGGCGGGTGCATTCCTCGCGCAGCGCCTCGAGGAAGCCGGCCGCCGGCGGGATGCAGTTCATGTTGCCGGCCACCGGCTCGACGATCACGCAGGCGATCTCGCCGCCGTAGCTGCGGAACGCCTCGCGCACCTGGCCGATGTCGTTGTAGCCGAGCGTCAGCGTGTGCGCCGCCATCGCCGCCGGCACGCCGGCCGAGGTCGGCACGCCCTGCGTCAGGAGCCCCGAGCCCGCCTTGACCAGCAGCGAGTCGGAATGGCCGTGGTAGCAGCCCTCGAACTTGATGATCCGGTCGCGGCCGGTGTAGCCGCGCGCGAGGCGGATCGCGCTCATCGTCGCCTCGGTGCCCGAGCTCACCATGCGCACCAGCTCGATCGACGGCACCAGCCGGCAGATCAGGCGCGCCACCTCGGTCTCGATCGGCGTCGGCGCGCCGAAGGACAGGCCGTCGGCGGCGGCGGTCTGCACGGCGCGGATCACCTGCGGGTGCGCGTGGCCGAGGATCGCCGGGCCCCACGAGCCGACGTAGTCGATGTAGCGCTCGCCGTCGGCCGACCATGCGAACGGTCCCTGCGCCTTCTGGAAGAACACCGGCTCGCCGCCGACGCTGCGGAACGCGCGGACCGGCGAGTTCACGCCGCCCGGGATGTAGCGGCAGGCTTCCTGATAAAGTTCGTGTGAGCTGGGCACGGGCACCTCCGATGCAGAGAGTGTACGGCGCGGCGCGCATCGACGGTATCCGTCGAAATAGCGGACGAACAGATGAACAACACCATGACCGAGGGGCTGAAGACGTGGATCTGCGTGATCTGCGGCCACGTCTACGACGAGGCGGAGGGCGATCCGCAGCGCGGCGTTCCGCCCGGCACGCGCTGGAGCGACGTGCCGGCGGACTGGAGCTGCCCCGACTGCGGGGCCAGCAAGGACGACTTCGAGATGGTCGAGCTCTAGCCGGCTGAGACGCGCGCCGGCGACGTGCCCGCGGCGGCGGCCGCGCTCTCGACCCAGACGACGGCGCTCTCGACCCGCCCGTCGTCGTGCAGCTCGAGCCAGCGGTAGCCGGGCGGGCGCTGGTCGACGGCGAAGTTGTCGGAGCCGGGCTTGAACTGCGCGCAGGTGGACGGCGTCGCGAGCAGCCGCACGCCGCGGCGCTCGCCGTCGTAGCACTGGTGCACGTGGCCCCACAGCAGCACGCGCACGTTGCGATGGCGGTCGAGCACCTCGAACAGCGCCGCGCTGTTCTCGAGGCCGACGGTGTCGAGCCAGCGGCTGCCGGCCGCGATCGGGTGGTGATGCAGGCAGACGAGCGCGTGGCGATCGGGGCGGGCCGCGAGCGCCGCGTCGAGCCGCGCGAGCTCGCTCGCCGCGAGCCGGCCGGCCGCCATGCCGTGCTGGTAGGAGTCGAGCATCACCAGCAGCCACTCGCCGTGCTCTGCGGTGCCGCAGACCTGGAACGGCGCGGCCGCGAGCGCCGCGCGCAGCGGACCCTGCTCGTCGTGGTTGCCCGGGATGCAGTACACCGGCACTGCCGAGCCGCCGAACAGGCGCCGCACGTGCTGGTAGCCGGCCGGGTCATCCTGCACCAGGTCGCCGGTCAGCAGCAGCGCCGTCCACGGCGCCTCGCGCGCCCTTGCGGTCGCGAGCGCCGCCTCGAGCGCCGGCAGCGTGGCGACTCCGCGCAGACGGCCGTCCGCCGCACCATACAGATGCAGGTCGGTGAACTGGACGATGCGGGTCGGGGCGCGGCTCACAAGAGCTTCCGTGACGTAGGTCCGCTTTGCGCAGTCATTGGGCACGGCAGCATAACAAGGCGCCGCCGGCCCCAAGGGTGAACCCCGTCGCGGGAGGGCCGCAGCACGGATGATGCGCCGCACAGTTGCATTGGATCGCCGGCGGGCGCAGTGGGTCCCGCTGCCGGCCGGCGCGGCGCCGGGCCGGATCGCCCGGCGCCGCGCCCGCCTCAGTAGCGGTAGTGCGCGGCCTTGTAGGGTCCTTCGACCGGCACGCCGATGTAGGCCGCCTGCTCGGCGGTCAGCCGCGTCAGCTCGGCGCCGATCTTGCCGAGGTGCAGCCGCGCGACGTGCTCGTCGAGCTGCTTCGGCAGCGTGTACACCTTCTTCTCGTAGCGGGCGTTGTGCAGCCAGAGCTCGATCTGCGCCAGCGTCTGGTTCGAGAACGAGTTCGACATCACGAACGAGGGGTGGCCCGTGCCGCAGCCGAGGTTCACGAGCCGCCCCTTGGCGAGCACGATGATGCGCTTGCCGTCCGGGAATACCACGTGGTCCACCTGCGGCTTGATCTCCTCCCAGCGGCACTGCGCCAGGCTGGCGATGTCGATCTCCGAGTCGAAGTGGCCGATGTTGCAGACGATCGCGTTGTGCTTCATGCGCTGCATGTGGCCGAGCGCGATGACCCGCAGGTTGCCGGTCGCGGTGACGAAGATGTCGGCCTTGTCGGCCGCGTAATCCATCGTCACCACGCGGTAGCCGTCCATCGCCGCCTGCAGCGCGCAGATCGGATCGATCTCGGTGACCCAGACCTGTGCCGACAGCGCCTTGAGCGCCTCGGCGCTGCCCTTGCCGACGTCGCCGTAGCCGGCGACCACGGCGACCTTGCCGGCGATCATGACGTCGGTGGCGCGCTTGATCGCGTCCACCAGCGACTCGCGGCAGCCGTAGAGGTTGTCGAACTTGGACTTCGTGACCGAGTCGTTGACGTTGATCGCCGGGAACAGCAGCCGGCCCTCCCTCTCCATCTGGTAGAGGCGGTGCACGCCGGTGGTGGTCTCCTCGGTGACGCCGCGGATGTTGCGGGCGATCGCCGCGTAGAAGCCCGGCTTCGCCTGCAGGCGCTGCGCGATCGAGGCGTAGAGCGCCTGTTCCTCCTCGTTGGCCGGCTTGGCGATCACCGCCGCATCGGACTCCGCCCTGAGCCCGAGGTGCACGAGCAGCGTCGCGTCGCCGCCGTCGTCGAGGATCATGTTCGGCGTGCCGCCGTCGCCCCACTCGAAGATCCGGTGCGTGTACTCCCAGTACTCGGTCAGCGACTCGCCCTTGTAGGCGAACACGGGCGTGCCGGCCTCGACGATCGCCGCGGCCGCGTGGTCCTGGGTCGAGAAGATGTTGCACGACGCCCAGCGCACGTCGGCGCCGAGCGCCTTCAGCGTCTCGATCAGCACCGCGGTCTGGATCGTCATGTGCAGCGAGCCGGCGACGCGCGCGCCCTTGAGCGGCTGGCGGGCCGCGTACTGCTCGCGCACCGCCATCAGTCCCGGCATCTCGGTCTCGGCGATCGCGATTTCCTTGCGGCCCCAGTCGGCGAGCTTCAGGTCCGCGACGCGGAAGTCGTTCTTCAGTTTCAGTGCAGCGCTCATTCGTTCTCTCCTCGGAGAAGGAATGGGCGCCGTTGCCTGGTCGACCGTCCCGCCGAGCCTGACGGACCCCCGGGCGGCTCTGCCCCGGGCCCGCTGCAGCGCCCCTCGGCGGGCGGTGTGGATCGGGGCCGCTAGCGGGCGTCCGCCTTCAGGGCGCGCGCCTTGTCGGTGCGCTCCCAGCTGAACTCGTGCTCGGTGCGGCCGAAGTGGCCGTACGCCGCCGTGGCCTCGTAGATCGGCCGCGCGAGGTCGAGCATCTGGCGCAGGCCGTACGGCGTCAGGTCGAAGTGCCGCCGCACGAGCCGGGTCAGCCGCTCGCGCGACAGCTTGCCGGTGCCGAAGGTCTCGACCATCACCGAGGTCGGCTCGGCGACGCCGATCGCGTACGACACCTGCACCTCGCAGCGCTCGGCGAGGCCGGCGGCGACGATGTTCTTGGCGACGTAGCGCGCCGCGTAGGCCGCCGAGCGGTCGACCTTCGAGGGGTCCTTGCCGGAGAACGCGCCGCCGCCATGGCGCGCGAAGCCGCCGTAGGTGTCGACGATGATCTTGCGGCCGGTGAGACCGCAGTCGCCCACCGGGCCGCCGATGACGAACTTGCCGGTCGGATTGATGTGGAACCTGGTGCGCTTGTCGATCCAGCGCTTCGGCAGCACCGGCAGGATGATCTCCTCGAGCACCGCCTCGCGCAGCTTGCGCTGGCCGATCTCCGGCCCGTGCTGCGTCGACAGCACCACCGCCTCGATGCCGACCGGACGGTCGTGCTCGTAGCGGAAGGTGATCTGGCTCTTCGCGTCCGGACGCAGCCAGGGCAGCTTGCGGCCGCGGCGCACCTCGGCCTGGCGCTTGACCAGGCGGTGCGCATAGGTGATCGGTGCCGGCATCAGCACGTCGGTCTCGTTGCTCGCGTAGCCGAACATCAGGCCCTGGTCGCCGGCGCCCTGCCTGCGCGGGTCCTTGCGGTCGACGCCCTGGGCGATGTCCGGCGACTGCTTGCCGATGATGTTGATCACCGCGCAGCTCGCGCCGTCGAAACCCATGTCCGAGTCGTCGTAGCCGATCCTGAGCACGGTGCGCCGCACGAGCGCCTCGAGGTCGACCCACGCGCTGGTGGTGATCTCGCCGGCCACCACCACGCAGCCGGTCTTGACCAGCGTCTCGCAGGCGACGCGGGCGCGCTTGTCCTTGGCGAGGATCGCATCGAGCACGGCGTCCGAGATCTGGTCGGCGACCTTGTCGGGGTGGCCCTCGGAGACGGATTCGGACGTGAACAGGTAACTGCTGGACGCCATCGGGGTAACAAGCGCCGCGCGGCGCCTCCGGCCGTGTAACCGCCGAAGTATACCAAGGCGACGCCGGACGTTGCCCCTGTCATGTGGGTGTTGGACAATAGGCGGCTTCTCGTCCCCGTCATGGAACGGCCGATGCAAAACCGCCGGCAGCTCGCCAACGCCCTTCGTGCCCTCAGCATGGACGCGGTCCAGCAGGCCAACTCCGGCCACCCGGGCATGCCGATGGGCATGGCGGATATCGCCGAGGTCCTGTGGCGCGATTTCCTCAAGCACAACCCGGGCAACCCCGGCTGGCCGGACCGCGACCGCTTCGTGCTCTCGAACGGCCACGGCTCGATGCTGCTGTACGCGCTGCTGCACCTCACGGGCTACCCGCTGCCGATCGCGGAGCTGCGTCGCTTCCGCCAGCTCGGTTCGCACACGCCCGGCCACCCGGAGCGCGAGCCGGCGCTCGGCATCGAGACCACCACCGGCCCGCTCGGGCAGGGGCTCGCCAACGCGGTCGGCATGGCGCTCGCCGAGCGGGTGCTCGCGGCGACCTTCAACCAGCCCGGCTTCACGCTCGTCGACCACCACACCTACGTATTCCTCGGCGACGGCTGCCTGATGGAGGGCATCTCGCACGAGGCGTGCTCGCTGGCGGGCACGCTCGGCCTCGGCAAGCTGATCTGCTTCTACGACGACAACGGCATCTCGATCGACGGCCACGTGCAGGGCTGGTTCACCGACGACACGCCGAAGCGCTTCGAGGCCTACGGCTGGCAGGTGATCCGCAGTGTCGATGGCCACGACGCCGAGGCCATCCGCCGCGCGGTGCGCCGGGCGCGCAGGGAGACCGGCAAGCCCACGCTGATCTGCTGCAAGACGATCATCGGCTTCGGCGCGCCCAACAAGCAGGGCACCGAGGCGACCCACGGCTCGGCGCTCGGCGCCGACGAGGTCGCCGCCGCGCGCCGCACGCTCGACTGGCCGTACCCGCCGTTCGAGGTGCCGGACGAGATCCGCGCCGCGTGGGACGCGCGCGCGCGCGGCCAGCGCGCCGAGAACAAGTGGCGGCGGCTGCTCGGCGACTACCGCAACGCCTATCCGCAGCACGCCGCCGAGTTCGAGCGGCGCACGCGCGGCGACCTGCCGGCCGACTGGAGCGCGTTCGCGCAGGCGACGCTCGCGACGGTGCAGCAGCAGGGCAGCGCCGTCGCGACCCGCCAGTCCTCGCAGGCGGCGCTGAACGCCTTCATGCCGAAGCTGCCGGAGCTGATCGGCGGCTCGGCGGACCTGACCGGCTCCAACAACACCTGGGCCAGGAACTCCAGGGGCATCACCCGCAGCGATCCCGCCGGCAACTACGTCTGGTACGGGGTGCGCGAGTTCGGCATGTCGGCGACGCTGAACGGCATCGCGCTGCACGGCGGCCTGCTGCCCTACGGCGGTACCTTCCTGGTGTTCTCCGACTACGCGCGCAGCGCCGTGCGCATGGCGGCGCTGATGCGGGTGCCCTCGATCTTCGTCTGGTCGCACGACTCGATCGGCCTCGGCGAGGACGGCCCGACGCACCAGCCGATCGAGCACCTCGCGTCGCTGCGGCTGATCCCGAACATGACGCTGTGGCGGCCCTGCGACGGGGTCGAGGCCCACGTCGCCTGGATCGACGCGATCGAGCGCCGCTCGGGCCCGACCGCGCTGGTGCTGACGCGCCAGGCGCTGCCGCACCAGCCGCGCGACGCGCAGCAGCTCGCCGACGTGCGTCGCGGCGGCTACGTGCTGCTGCAGTGCCAGGGCGCGCCGGAGCTGGTGCTGATCGCGACCGGCTCGGAGGTGCAGCTGGCGATGGCGGCGGCGCGCGCGCTCGAGGCGCGCGGCCGGCGCGTGCGGGTGGTGTCGATGCCCTCGGTCGAGCGCTTCGACGCGCAGCCGGCGGACTACCGTGCCGGCGTGCTGCCGCCCGGCGTGCCGCGCGTCGCGGTCGAGGCGGGCGTGCGCGACTACTGGTGCCGCTACACCGCGAGCCGCGAGCACGTCGTGGGCCTCGACGGCTTCGGCGCCTCGGCGCCCGCCAAGGATCTGTTCCAGCACTTCGGGTTGACGACCGATCACGTGGTCGCCGTCGCGACGCAAGCGCTCGGCGGCTGACGCCGGGCTATCCGCCAGTCTCAGAGAGGACTCGAACATGGCCATCAAGGTAGGAATCAACGGCTACGGCCGCATCGGCCGCAACGTGCTGCGTGCGCTCTACGAGGGCAGGCGCAACGGCGAGATCCAGATCGTCGCGATCAACGATCTCGGCGACGCCAACACCAACGCCCACCTGACGCGCTTCGACACCGCGCACGGCCGCTTCCCGGGCCAGGTCGCCGTCGACGGCGACTCGATGGTGGTCAACGGCGACCGCATCCGCGTGCTCGCCGAGCGCGACCCGGCGCGGCTGCCGTGGGGCGAGCTCGGCGTCGAGTACGTGCTCGAGTGCACCGGCCTGTTCGCCAACAAGGAGAAGGCCGCCAAGCACATCGCCGGCGGCGCCAAGAAGGTCGTGATCTCGGCGCCGGCCGAGGGCGCGGTCGACGCGACGATCGTCTACGGCGTCAACCACGGCACGCTGAAGGCCGACATGAGCGTGATCTCCAACGCCTCGTGCACGACCAACTGCCTCGCGCCGCTGGTCAAGCCGCTGCACGACGCGATCGGCCTGGTTGCCGGCATCATGACCACGGTGCACGCCTACACCAACGACCAGGTGCTGACCGACGTGTTCCACAAGGACCTGCGGCGCGCGCGCTCGGCGACCATGTCGATGATCCCGACCAAGACCGGCGCCGCGGCGGCGGTCGGGCTGGTGCTGCCGGAGCTGAAGGGCCGGCTCGACGGCTTCGCGGTGCGCGTGCCGACCATCAACGTCTCGCTGGTCGACCTGACCTTCACCGCCAGGCGCGCGACCAGCGTCGAGGAGATCAACAAGATCCTGAAGACCGCGGCCGACGGCGCGCTCAAGGGCGTGCTCGCCTACAACGACCAGCCGCTCGTGTCGGTGGACTTCAACCACGACCCCGCCTCCTCGACCTACGACTCGACGCTGACCAAGGTCATCGACGGCACGCTGGTCAAGGTCTGCGCCTGGTACGACAACGAGTGGGGCTTCTCGAACCGCATGCTCGACACGACGCTCGCCTGGAGCCGCGCGAAATGATGGCCGAGGCCGGCGCCGGCGCCGGCGCGCCGGGAGGCGTCTCGACGCGCGTGGTGCGCATGCAGGACGTCGCGCTCGCGGGGCGGCGAGTGCTGATCCGGGAGGACCTCAACGTCCCGGTCAAGGACGGCGTGGTCACGAGCGACGCGCGGATCCGCGCCGCGCTGCCGACGATCCAGCAGGCGCTGGCCGCGGGCGCGCGCGTGCTGCTGATGTCGCACCTCGGCAGGCCCGAGGAGGGCAGGCCCGCCGAGGAGTTCTCGCTGGCGCCGGTCGCGGCGCGGCTCTCGGAACTGCTCGGCCGCAAGGTGCCGCTGGTCAAGGACTGGCTCGGCGGCGTCGCGGTCGCGCCCGGCGAGGCGGTGCTGCTCGAGAACGTGCGCTTCAACAAGGGCGAGAAGAAGGATGCCGAGGAGCTGGCGCGGCGGATGGCGGCGCTCTGCGACGTGTTCGTCATGGACGCCTTCGGCACCGCGCACCGCGCCGAGGCCAGCACGCACGGGGTCGCGAAGTACGCGCCGGTCGCCTGCGCCGGGCCGCTGCTGGTCAACGAGCTGGTGGCGCTCGACACCGCGCTCGACAGCCCGAAGCGGCCGCTGGTGGCGATCGTCGGCGGCTCGAAGGTGTCGACCAAGCTGACGGTGCTCGAGGCGCTGCTGGCGCGCGTCGACCAGCTGATCGTCGGCGGCGGCATCGCCAATACCTTCCTGCTGGCGCGCGGCGCGCCGATCGGCAAGAGCCTCGCCGAGCCGGACATGGTCGACATCGCCGGCCGGCTGCTGGCGCAGTCGGCCGCGAAGGGCATCGAGCTGCCGCTGCCGAGCGACGTCGTGGTCGCCAAGGAGTTCTCGGCCAGGGCCGAGGCCGACGTCAAGGCGGTCGCCGACGTGGCGCCCGACGACATGATCCTGGACATCGGCCCCGACACCGCCGACCGCTTCGCGCGCATCGTCGGCGAGGCGGGGACGATCATCTGGAACGGCCCGGTGGGCGTGTTCGAGTTCGACCAGTTCGGCGAGGGCACGCGCGTGCTCGCGACCGCGATCGCGCGCTCCAGGGCCTTCTCGCTCGCCGGCGGCGGCGACACGCTGGCGGCGATCGAGAAGTACCAGGTGGAGGACGGCATGAGCTACATCTCGACCGGCGGCGGCGCCTTCCTCGAGTTCGTCGAGGGCAAGCCGCTGCCGGCGGTGGTCATGCTCGAGGCGCGCGCGAGCGAGGGGCGCCGCGCATGACGCCGATCCGCACGCCGCGCCGCACCAAGATCGTCACGACGCTGGGTCCGGCGACCGACGATGCGCGCGTGCTGCAGGAGCTGTTCCGGGCCGGCGCCGACGTCGTGCGCGTGAACTTCTCGCATGGCAGCTTCGAGGACCACGCGCGCCGCATCGCGCTGGTGCGGGACGCCGCGCTCAGCGTCGGCCGCTACGTCGGCATCCTCGGCGACCTCGCCGGGCCGAAGATCCGCATCGAGCGCTTCGCCAAGGGCGCGGTGCAGCTCGAGGAGGGCGCCGAGTTCACGCTCGACGTGTCGCTCGACCCGAACGCCGGCACCGAGCAGGTCGTCGGCTGCGCCTACAAGGCGCTGCCGAACGACGTGCACGAGGGCGACGTGCTGCTGCTGAACGACGGCCTGATCGTGCTCGAGGTGCGGTCGGTCGCCGGGCCGCGGGTGCTGACGCGCGTCGTCACCGGCGGCGAGCTGTCGAACAACAAGGGACTGAACCGCCGCGGCGGCGGGCTCTCGGCCGGCGCGCTCACCGACAAGGACCGCACCGACATCGCGGTCGCGGCCAGGCTCGACGTCGACTACCTGGCGGTGTCGTTCCCGAAGAGCGGCGAGGACATGCTCGAGGCGCGGCAGCTGCTGCGCGCGGCCGGCGGCAGCGGCCGGCTGATGGCGAAGATCGAGCGCGCCGAGGCGATCCGCCACCTCGACGAGATCGTCGAGGCGAGCGACGCGGTGATGGTGGCGCGCGGCGACCTCGGCATCGAGGTCGGCTACGCCGAGCTCACCGGCCTGCAGAAGCGCATCATCCAGAGTGCGCGGCAGAAGTTCCGCATCGTCGTGACCGCGACGCAGATGATGGAGTCGATGATCCACAACCCGGTGCCGACGCGCGCCGAGGTCTCCGACGTCGCCAACGCGGTGCTCGACGACACCGACGCCGTGATGCTGTCGGCCGAGAGCGCGGTCGGCAAGTACCCGGTCAAGGCGGTCGAGGCGATGGCGCAGGTGATCGAGGGCGCCGAGAAGTACCAGGTCACGCAGGGCGCGCGCTCGCGCCAGCGGGTCGAGCCGCGCCTGTTCCACGGCTCCGACGAGGCGATCGCGATGGCCGTCATGTACACGGCCAATCACATGGACGTGAAGGCGATCGTGGCGCTGACCGAGTCGGGCTCGACGCCGCTGTGGATGTCGCGCATCCGCTCCGACATCCCGATCTACGCGTTCACGCGCCACGAGGCGACCCGCCGCCGCGTGACGCTGTACCGCGGCGTCTACCCGGTGTCCTTCGACGTCACGCACACGGACCCGGCGATCCTGTACGCGTCGATCTTCCACATCCTGGTCGAGCTGCACCTGTGCGCGCCGGGTGACCAGATCATCGCCACCAAGGGCGAGCTGTCGGGCGTCTCGGGCGGCACGAACTCCATGAAGATCCTCGAGGTCCGGCCCTGAGCAGGCGCTGAGCGGGCCGGGCGCGCCGCCCGGCCCGGACTTGCCAGCCCCGGCCGAAGCGGCGACGATGCCGCGGTCGCCGCACTGGACGCGCCCCATGAGAACCACGCTGCTGCGCATCAGCGCCTCGCTCGGCGCACTGGCGCTGCTGGCGGCCGCCGCCGGCTGGCTCGTGCTGCGCGCCAGCCTGCCGGTGATCGACGGCCAGCTCTCGACCCACGCCGTCGGCGAGCGCGTCACGATCGAGCGCGACGCCGACGGCGCGACCACCGTCAGCGGCCGGTCGCGCGACGACGTCGCCTTCGCGCTCGGCTACGCGCACGCGCAAGACCGCTTCTTCCAGATGGACCTGCTGCGGCGCGCCGCCGCCGGCGAGCTGTCCGCGCTGCTCGGCGAGGCGACCGTCGACACCGACCGCGAGCTGCGCGTGCACCGCTTCCGCGCGGTCGCGCGTGCCGCGATCGCCGCCTCGTCGCCCGCGCAGCGCGCGCTCGTCGAGGCCTACGCCGCCGGCGTCAACGCCGGGCTCGCCTCGCTGCGCGCGCGGCCGTTCGAGTACCTCGTGCTGCGCGCCGTGCCCGAGCCGTGGCGGCCGGAGGACTCGGTGCTGGTGACGCTGGCCATGTTCGTGCAGCTGCAGGAGCACGATGGTCATCGCAAGATCGAGCGCGGCCTGATCCAGGAGGCGCTGCCGGCCAGCGCCGCACGCTTCGTCTACGCCGCGGCCAGCGACTGGGAGGCGAGCCTGGACGACTCGCACAGCGCGCCGCCGGTCGTGCCGGCGGCCGACGACTACGACCTGGCGCGCGTCGGGCCGCTCAACTTCGAGCCGCCCGCCCGCCACACGCGCACGCGGCCCGCGGCCGGCAGCAACAACTGGGCGATCGCCGGCGCGCGCACCGCGACCGGCGCGGCGCTGGTCGCCAACGACATGCACCTCGGCATCCGCGTGCCGAACACCTGGTACCGCGCGCGACTGCGGGTCGCGGCCGCGGGCGGGCCGCCGGTGGACGTGACCGGCGTGACGCTGCCCGGCACGCCGGCGGTGGTCACCGGCAGCAATACGCACGTCGCCTGGGCGTTCACCAACAGCTACGGCGACTTCGAGGACGTGGTGCGGATCGTGCCCGACCCGGCCGCTCCCGACCGCTACCTGAGCGCGGCCGGGCCGCGGCCGTTCACGCACATGCACGAGCGCATCGAGGTGCGTGGCGGCGCGGCGATCGAGCTCGACGTGGTCGGCACCGAGTGGGGCCCGGTGGTGTGGCGCGACGAGGCCGGCCGCGGCTACGCGCTCGAGTGGACCGCGCACGATCCGGCGGCGGTCAACCTCGAGCTGGTGGGGCTCGAGAGTGCGACCGGCATCGCCGACGCGCTCGCGGTGGCCGCGCGCGCCGGCATCCCGGCGCAGAACTTCGTCACCGGCGACGCTGCCGGCCACATCGCCTGGACGATCGCCGGGCAGATCCCGCGCCGCCGCGGCGGCGAGCCGTCGCTGCCGCGGCCGTCGACCGACCCCGAGCTCGGCTTTGCCGGCTGGGTGGCCGCCGCCGAGCGCCCGGCGATCGTCGATCCTCCCGGCGGACAGATCGCGACCGCGAACGCGCGCGTGGTCGGTGGCGCGGCGCTGGCGACGATCGGCGACGGCGGCTACGACCGCGGCGCGCGCGCGCGGCAGATCCTGACCGCGCTCAGCGCTCGCGATGCGCCGCAGACGCCGCGCGACGCGCTCGCCGTGCAGCTCGACGACCGGGCGCTGTTCCTCGCGCGCTGGCAGCAGCTGCTCGTCGGGCTGCTGGACACGGCCGCGGTCGCGGGACACCCGCGCCGCGCCGAGCTCAAGGCGGTGCTGCGGACCTGGTCGGGGAGCGCCGCGGTGCCCGATGCGGCCTACCGCCTGGTGCGGGCGTTCCGCGCCGAGGTCGAGCGGCGCGTGTTCTACGCGCTGATCGCGCCGGCGCGCGCCAAGAACCCGGGCTTTCGCTTCGTGGTGCCGGCATCGTTCGAGGGGCCGCTGTGGACGCTGCTCGAGCAGCGTCCGGCGCACCTGCTGCCGCCGGGGGCGAGCGACTGGCCGGCCTTCCTGCTCGCGGCCGCGGACGCGGCGGTCGCCGGCGTCGAGTCGGACTGCGCCAAGCTCGCCGACTGCACCTGGGGCCGCGCCAACCTGACGCGCATCCGCCATCCGCTGTCATCGGCCCTGCCGCTGCTCGGCAGCCTGCTCGACATGCCGGCCGAGATGCTGCCCGGCGACGAGGACATGCCGCGCGTGCAGGGCCCGGCCTTCGGCGCCTCGGAGCGCTTCGCGGTGTCGCCGGGCCACGAGGCGGAGGCGTACTTCGAGATGCCGGGCGGCCAGAGCGGCCACCCGCTGTCGCCGTACTACCGCGCCGGCCACGAGCGCTGGGCGCACGGCGAACCGGCCGCCGGCTTCCTGCCCGGCGCCGCGCTGCATACGCTGACGCTCTCGCCCTGAGCGCGCCGCCGCCGCGCCGCGGCGCGGCGGCGTCCTGACGATTCTTTGCTCTCGCCACGTGCCGCGCGTCGTTGCGCGGCCGGTAAAATCGCCCGGCGCGCACGGACGCGGCGGCAAGCGAGTGGATAGCCGTGCCCGTCGGCGCGCGATCGGGCGACGAATCCGCGGGGACGCGACTGCTCATGGACATGCGGGCCGACGACGACGCGCGCATCCGGCGACTCGCCGCGATGGCGGTGCGGGCCGAGCTGGGCGGGCAGGCCGCGGAGGCGGCCCGCCTCTGGCGACTCGCCGAGACGGAGGGGCCGCAGCACCCGCTCGTGGTCAACGAGGCGGCGCGCCGGCTGCTGCTCGCCGGCGACGCCGCCGCGGCGCGGACGCTGCTCGAGCGCGCGGTCGCGGCCAGCCCCGGCGAGGCGCCGCTGTGGCTGAACCTCGCGGCGGCGCTGCGCGGGCTCGGGCGTCCCGCCGAGGAGATGGCGGCGCTCGACAAGGCACTCGCGATCGAGCCGCGCCAGCCGCGTGCGCTGCTGCAGAAGGCCTCGCTGCTCGAGCTGCAGGGACAGCCGCGCGCGGCGGCCGCGAGCTACCGCAACGCGCTGCAGACGCTGCCGCCCGGGATCGAGCTGCCGCCGGCGATGGTCCCGGCCGTGCAGCACGCGCGCGAGCGGGTGGCGGCCAACAACCGCGCCCTCGAGGCCTTCCTCGACGAGCGCCTGCGCGCGGTGCGCGCGCGCCATCCCGCGGCAGGCTTCGCGCGCGCCGAGCGCTGTCTCGCGACGCTGCTGCAGCGGACGCCGATCTACCGGCAGCAACCGACGTTCCTGCACTTCCCGCAGCTGCCGGCGATCGAGTTCTACGAGCGCGCCGACTTCCCGTGGCTCGACTCGATCGAGGCGGCGACCGACGAGATCCGCGCCGAGCTGCTTGCGGTGCTCGTCGACGGCCCGCAGGCGCTCGAGCCCTACGTCGCGCTGCCGGGCGGCGTGCCGGTCGACCAGTGGCGCGAGCTCAATCACTCGCGCCGCTGGGGCGTGTACTTCCTGTGGAAGGAGGGCACGCCGTACCCCGAGCACATCGCGCGCTGCCCGCGCACCGTCGCCGCGCTCGCGCCGTGGCCGCGCTGCACGATCCCGGGGTGCGCGCCGACCGCCGTGTTCTCGATCCTCGAGGCCGGGACCCGCATCCCGCCGCACACCGGGGTCAACAACGCGCGGCTCGTCGTCCACCTGCCGCTGATCGTGCCGCCGGGCTGCGGCTTTCGCGTCGGCGGCGAGCGGCGCGAGTGGCAGCCGGGGCGCGCGCTGGTGTTCGACGACACGATCGAGCACGAGGCGTGGAACGACAGCGACGTGCCGCGCGCGGTGCTGATCTTCGACATCTGGAGCCCGTACCTGAGCGCGGCGGAGCGCGACATGGTCGGCGCCATCGCCGGCGGCGTCGGCGACTACTACGGCGGCTCGCCCGGCGGCCTGTAGCGGGCAGCCGCCGCGGCGGGCGAGCTCGGCCGCGACCCGTGCCGGGGCCCGGGCGCCGTGCGCGGCAAATGCGGTCGCGGCCCGGCGGGCGCCCGTTTAAGATGGCGGCGGCCAACCGCAGGACCCGCCGATGCCGAGCACCCGCTTCCAGGGCACCGAACGCTACGTCGCGACCGACGACCTCAAGATGGCCGTCAACGCGGCCGTCACGCTGTCGCGGCCGCTCTTGATCAAGGGCGAGCCGGGGACCGGCAAGACGCAGCTGGCGGAGGAGATCGCCGGCGCGCTGCACCGGCCGCTGTACGAGTGGCACATCAAGTCCACGACCAAGGCGCAGCAGGGGCTGTACGAGTACGACGCCGTGTCGCGGCTGCGGGACTCGCAGCTCGGCGAGTCCCGGGTCCACGACATCGGCAACTACATCGTCAAGGGACGCCTCTGGGAGGCGTTCATGAGCGAGGTGCAGCCGGTGCTGCTGATCGACGAGATCGACAAGGCCGACATCGAGTTCCCGAACGACCTGCTGCGCGAGCTCGACCGGATGGAGTTCTACGTCTACGAAACGCGCGAGCTCGTCAAGATCATCGTCATCACCAGCAACAACGAGAAGGAGCTGCCCGACGCCTTCCTGCGGCGCTGCTTCTTCCACTACATCCGCTTCCCGGAGGCCGAGACGATGACGCAGATCGTCGACGTGCACTTCCCGGGGCTGAAGCGCGAGCTCCTCAAGGAGGCGCTCGACGCCTTCTACCGGCTGCGCGACGTGCCGGGCCTGAAGAAGAAGCCGTCGACCTCGGAGCTCCTCGACTGGATCAAGCTGCTGCTCGCCGAGGACATCCCCGCGGAGGCGCTGCGCGCGGCCGACGGCAAGACCGCGATCCCGCCGCTGTACGGTGCGCTGCTCAAGAACGAGCAGGACGTGCACCTCTTCGAGCAGCTGGTGTTCATGAACAGGCGCACCGCCCGCTGACACGCCCGCCGGCCCCCCGATGCTGGTCCGCTTCTTCCTGATGCTGCGCGCGGCCGGTGTGCCGGTCTCGCTGACCGAGTTCCTGGCGCTGCTCGAGGCGCTCAAGGCGCGGGTCGGGACGCTGTCGGTCGAGGACTTCTACGTGCTCGGCCGCACGGTGCTGGTCAAGGACGAGCGCCACTACGACCGCTACGACCGCGTCTTCGGCGCTCACTTCAAGGGCCTGGAACAGGCCTTCGCGGCGCTCGGCGAGGCGTCGGTGCCGGCAGAGTGGCTGCGGCGCATGGCGGAGCTCACGCTGAGCGCCGAGGAGCGCGCCAAGGTCGAGTCGCTCGGCGGCTTCGAGCAGCTCATGGAGGCGCTGCAGCGGCGGCTGCGCGAGCAGCAGGGCCGGCACGAGGGCGGCAGCAAGTGGATCGGCACCGCCGGCCGCTCGCCGTTCGGCGCCTACGGCTACAACCCCGAAGGCGTGCGCATCGGCCAGGACGGCTCGCGCAACCGCAGCGCGGTCAAGGTCTGGGACCGGCGCGAGTTCCGCAACCTCGACGACTCGGTCGAGCTCGGCACGCGCAACATCAAGCTCGCGCTGAGGCGCCTGCGGCGCTTCGCCCGCGAGGGCGCGGCCGAGGAGCTCGATCTCGGCGGCACGATCGACGCCACCGCGCGCAACGCCGGCTGGCTGGACCTCAAGCTCGTGCCCGAGCGCCACAACGCCATCAAGGTGCTGCTGTTCCTCGACGTCGGCGGCTCGATGGACGACCACGTGCGGGTCTGCGAGGAGCTGTTCACCGCGGCGCGCACCGAGTTCAAGCACCTCGAGTACTACTACTTCCACAACTTCGTCTACGAGTCCGTGTGGCGCGACAACCGCCGCCGCCACGCCGAGCGGATACCGACGCCGGAGGTGATCCGCACCTACGGACCCGACTACCGGCTGGTGTTCGTCGGCGACGCGACCATGGGGCCGTACGAGATCGTGCAGCCGGGCGGCAGCATCGAGCACTGGAACGAGGAGTCGGGCGCCACCTGGGTCGGGCGACTGCAGCGCGCCTACCCCAAGCACGCCTGGCTCAACCCGGAGCCCGAGGACCGCTGGGACTACGTGCCCTCGATCGGCGTCGCGCGCCAGCTGCTCGACGGCCGCATGTTCCCGCTGACGCTCGCCGGCATCGACCGCGCGATGCGCGCGCTCAACGCCCGCTGAGCGCGGCGCTCAGCCGCCGGTCTTCGCCGGCGGGGCCTTGGCCTGCAGGGTCGCGAGCTCCTTGAGCACGACCTCGGAGTGGCCCTTCGGCTCCACCTTGACGAAGTGCTTGGCGATGCGGCCCTCGGGATCGACGATGAAGGTGTCGCGCTGGGCGATCTCGATCGTGCCCATCCACTTCACCAGCACGCCGTATTCCTTGGCCGTCTCCTTGGTCGGGTCGGCGAGGATCGTGAACGGCAGGCCGTGCTCCTCGGCGAACTCCTTGTGCGAGGCGACGTCGTCGACGCTGATGCCGACGATCGTCGCGCCGATCTTGCGGAACGCGAAGATGTTGTCGCGCAGCTCGCAGGCCTGCGTGGTGCAGCCCGGCGTCTTGTCCTTCGGATAGAAGTACAGCACCAGCCACTTGCCGCGGTACTCGTCCAGCGTGTGCCAGCGGCCGGCCTGGTCCTGCAGCTTGAAGGCGGGGGCCGCGGCCCCGACCTCCGGCCCGGCGGCGAGGGCGGACGGGGCGGCGGTCGCGGCGAGCGCGCCGACCACGATCGCCGCTGCGAAGGTGCGGATGGGAGTCATCATGGCGGTCCTCCGGCGGATGTTGGGCCCGCGCAGGCGCGGGCTGCCGATGGTAATCCCGACCGGCGCATAATGACACGGTGACGGATCCGACCGACGCCCCGGCGCCAGACCCCGCCCCGCCCGTCCAGTACCGCGCCTCGCTCGGGCTCGTGCTGTCGGGCGGCGGCGCGCGCGGTGCCTACCAGGTGGGCGTGCTGAAGGCACTCGCCGAGTTGCTGCCGCGCGACGGGCCGGTGCCCTTCGGGATCGTCTGCGGGACCTCGGCCGGCGCGATCACGGCGGCGGTGGTCGCCGCGCACGCGGCGCAGTTCCGGGCCGGCGTGGTCAACCTCGAGCGCGTCTGGCGCAACTTCCACGTCGGGCAGGTGTTCCGGGCCGACGCCCGCAGCATGCTGCGCTCTGGCATCCACTGGGCGCTCGCGATCCTGTCGGGCGGCTGGCTGGTGCCGCCGCCGCGCTCGCTGTTCGACAACACGCCGCTGCGCGAGCTGCTCGAGCGGCACGTCAATTTCGCGCGCATCCAGGAGGCGCTCGAGCACGGCCACCTCGAGGCCTTCGCGATCAGCGCCGCCACCTACCGGCGGGCGCTGTCGGTCGCGTTCTACGAATCGGCGCGCGAGCAGGCGCCCTGGCTCGCGTCGTGGCGCCGCGGCGAGCGCGCCGAGCTCTGCCTCGACCACCTGATGGCGAGCGCCGCGGTGCCGTTCCTGTTCCCGCCGGTCAACATGGGCGGCGAGTATTACGGCGACGGCTCGATGCGCCAGAGCGCGCCGCTGTCGCCGGCGATCCGGCTCGGCGCCGACCGGCTGCTGGTGGTCGGCGTGCGGCCACCGACGACCTCGTGCCACAACGCCGGGGCGCCCGCCGGTCACGGCCCGACCTTCGGCCAGATCTTCGGCTTCATGCTCGACAACCTGTTCATGGACGGCCTGCACAGCGACCTCGAGCGGCTGGAGCGCGACAACCAGCTGATCGCCTGCGCCGGCACCGAGCGCACCGGGCTGCGGCACGTCGACACCCTGCTGATCGCGCCGTGCGAGGACTTCGGCGAGATCGCCGCGCGCCACGCCGGCGAGATGCCGCGCTCGCTCAGGGTCCTGCTGCGGACCATGGGTGCGGCGAACCCGGGCGGCGGGGCGCTGCTCAGCTACCTGCTGTTCGAGGGCGGCTACACGCGCGAGCTGATCGCGCTCGGCTACGCCGACGCGATGCGACGCCGAGACGAGCTCTACGGCTTCGTCGCCAGCGCTTCGTGCCGCGCGACGACGCCGGGATAGCGCGCGGCGAAGTGCGCCGCGAGCCGCTCGACCAGGTAGACGGAGCGATGCTGGCCGCCGGTGCAGCCGACGGCGACCGTCAGGTAGCCGCGGTTGTGCTCGACGTACAGCGGGATGCGCCGCTCGACGAACGCGATCATGTCCTCGAGCAGCGCCCGGACCGCCGGCTCGGCCTCGAGGAACGCGATCACCGCGGGGTCGCGGCCGTCGAGCGGCTGCAGGCCGGGATGCCAGTAGGGGTTCGGCAGCGTGCGCGCGTCGAACACGAAGTCGGCGCCGCTCGGAATGCCGTTCTTGAAGCCGAACGACTCGAACATGATCGACAGTCGCCGGCTGCGGCGCTGCTCGACCCGCGCGCGCATCATCTCGCGCAGCTCGTGCACGCTGGTGCGGGAGGTGTCGACGACCAGGTCGGCGGAGTAGGTGATCGGCTCGAGCAGCCTGAGCTCGGCGGCGATCGCGCCCTTCAGGTCGACGCCGTCGCGCACCAGCGGGTGGCGGCGCCGGGTCTCGCCGTAGCGGCGCAGCAGCATCGCCTCGTCGGCGTGCAGGTAGATGATCTCGCACTGGATGCCGCTCTTGCGCAGCTCGCGGACCGTCTGCGGGATGCCGGCGATCTCGTCCGGCTCGTTGCGGGCGTCGAGGCCGACGGCGCTGCGCTCGTAGACGGGATTCGGGCGGCGCACGGCGTGCGAGACGAACGCGTTGAGCAGCCCGGCCGGGATGTTGTCGATGCAGTACCAGCCGAGGTCCTCGAGCATGTTGAGCGCGACGCTCTTGCCCGAGCCCGACAGGCCGCTGACGATTACGAGTCGCATCGCGCCGCCCAGCGCTGACGCGGGCCGAGTCTCCCGCGCCACCGATGGTACGAGTTGCGGCCGCGGGAGGCGAGCGCCGGCCGTACCGGCGGCGCCCGGCGCGCCCCGCGGGCCGGCCGCCGGCCCGGGACGGCGGCGGCGCCCGGCTCAGGAGGTCTCAGGCGCGGCCGCGGGGCGCCTCGGCGGCGTGGTGGTCGCCGCGCTTCTCCTTGTGCTTCTTGACCAGCCGGTCGAGCTTGTCGGTCAGCACGTCGATCGCGGCGTACATGTCGGCCTCGCCGGCCTCGGCATGGATGTTGCCGCCGCTGACGTGCAGCGTCGCTTCCGCCTTGTGGGACAGTTTCTCCACGGTCAGCACGCAGTGCACGTCGATCACCTGGTCAAAGTGGCGCACGACGCGGTCGAGCTTCTTCTCGACGTAGCTCTTGAGCGGCGCGGTGATGTCGACATGGTGTCCCGTCAAGGTCATCTGCATGTGCGTTCTCCTGTTACTCCATCAATCAGCGCCCCGTGACGCGGCGGCGCTCGCTCGACGGTGCGATCTGCATCGCCTCGCGGTACTTGGCCACGGTGCGGCGCGCGACCCGCGCGCCGTCCGCGGCGAGCAGCTCGGCGATCCGGCTGTCCGACAGCGGATTGGCCGGGTCCTCGCCCGCGACCAGCTTCCTGATCTTCGCCCGGATCGCGGTCGAAGCGATCTCCGTACCATCCGTAGCGGCGACGTGGCTCGAAAAGAAGTAGCGGAACTCGTAGACGCCGCGCGGCGTGTGCATGTACTTGCCGGTGGTGACCCGCGAGATGGTCGACTCGTGCATCTCGA
>Ga0335071_10002279_pt1 | contig 20617 bp, 19 predicted proteins | sample Lox_Sample_15_FD_206724 | JGI IMG/M metagenome (GOLD analysis project Ga0335071, IMG submission 206724) | Soil microbial communities from Loxahatchee National Wildlife Refuge, Florida, United States - Lox_Sample_1.5 | ecosystem: Environmental > Terrestrial > Soil > Wetlands | place: USA...
AGCTTGGGCGCCTCGCCCGGGCCGCACAGGCCGAGGGCCTCGTACAGCAGCAGCTCGTTGGCCGAGAAGCAGTCGTGCAGCTCGATCACCTGGAAGTCCTCGGGGCCCAGGCCGGACTGGTCGTAAACCCGTTGGGCCGCTTGCACATTCATGTCGTAGCCGATGAGGTTCTTGGCGCTGCCGTCGAACGTCGACTCGAAGTCGGTGGTCATGGCCTGGCCGACGATCTCCACCGCTTGGCCGGCCAGCCCGTGGCTGTCGACGAAGCTCTCCGAGGCCACGATCGCCGCGCCCGATCCGTCCGACGTGGGCGAGCACTGCAGCTTGGTCAGCGGGTCGGAGATCATCCGCGACGCCAGGATGTCGTCAAGCGTGTAGGACTCCTGGAACTGCGCGAACGGGTTGTTGGTGGAATGCTTGTGGTTCTTGTAGCCGATCTTGGCGAAATGCTCTGCGGTGGTGCCGTATTGCCTCATGTGCTCGCGCCCCGCGGCGCCGAACATCCACGGCGCGACCGGCATCGCGAATTCGTCGATCGCGGCCATCGCCTTGACGTGCTTGCCCATCGGCGACTCGCGGTCCTGGGCGCCACCGCTCAACGCGCCGGGCTGCATCTTCTCGAAACCGAGCGCGACGGCGCAGTCGACGATCCCGCCGCGGACGGCCTGCGCGGCCAGGAACAGCGCCGTCGAGCCGGTCGAGCAGTTGTTGTTGACGTTGACGATCGGAATCCCGGTCATGCCCAGCTCGTAGAGCGCCCGCTGCCCGGACGTCGAGTCGCCGGCGACGTAGCCGACATAGCCCTGCTGCACCTCGCGGTAGTCGACGCCGGCGTCGGCCAGCGCGTTGGTGCCCGACTCCCTCGCCATGTCCGGGTAGTCCCAGCCCTCCCGGCGGCCCGGCTTCTCGAATTTCGTCATGCCGACGCCGACGACGTAAACCTTGTTGGACATAGCGCACCTTCCGCAGGTATGAGACGATCCGCGCCCCAGCGTATTCCTAGAGCGTCGCCGGGCGGAGCACTACCACCGACTTCGTCGCTGCCCCCTCGTCGCGCAGCAGCGCGATCACCCGGCCGTCGGCGTCGGCGGCGGCGTAGATGCCGCCGATCCCGGCCGGCGGCAGGGACCGCCCGTTGCTTGCCGCCCGGGCTTCCTCGGCGGACAGGTCGCGGCGCGGAAACAGCAGCAGGCACGCCTCGTCCAGCGTCCAGTTCAGTCGGGGCCGCTCGGCCAGGTCGTCCAGCGAGCGGGCCTGATCCAGCCCGAAACGGCCGACGCGGGTGCGCCGCAACGACGTCAGGTGCCCGCCGACCCCGAGCGCGGCGCCGAGATCGCGGGCCAGCGCGCGGATGTAGGTCCCCGACGAGCAGTCGACCTCGATGTCGACGTCGACGAAGTCGACACCGGCCTCATCGACACGGCGCACGGCGAGCACCTCGAACCGGTCGATGCGCACCGGCCGGGCCGCCAGCTCGACGGCCTGACCCTCGCGGGCCAACCGATACGCGCGCCGGCCGTCCACCTTGATCGCGCTGACCGCCGACGGCACCTGCTCGATGTCGCCGCGCAACCCCTCGACGGCGGCGGCGATCGCCGCGTCGGTCACGTTTCCAGCCGAAACGCGTTGCAGCACTTCCCCTTCCGCGTCGTCTGTGGAAGTGGTCTGGCCCAGGCGGATGGTGGCGGCATACGACTTCGACGCCGCGGCCAGCAGGCCGAGGACCTTGGTGGCGCGGTCGACGCCGATCACCAGCACGCCGGTGGCCATCGGGTCCAGCGTCCCGGCGTGCCCCACCCTGCGGGTGGAAAAGATGCGGCGGCACCGGCCTACGACGTCGTGGCTCGTCATCCCGGCCGGCTTGTCGACCACCACTATTCCCGGACCAATCCCCGGTCCGCTCAAAGCACGATCCCCGTGATCACCAGCCCGCGCTCGACCGACCAGCGCCCCCGCAGCGAAGTCAGCGGCGGACCCGACAGGGCCGCCCCGTCGATCAGGATCTTGGAGACGAACACCCCGGAGGTTCGCCCGCCGGGCGGATCGAGGTCGAACACGATGTGGGCGTCCTCGAAACCCAACCAGCGTTCGGTCAGTGGAAACCAGGCCTTGTACGTCGCCTCCTTGGCGCAGAACAGGATTCGGTCCCAATGCAGGCCCTCGGGCAGCGCGCCGATCTCGTGGCGCTCCTGGTCCAGCGCGATCGCGCCCAGCACGCCGTCGGGCAGCACGTCGTGCGGTTCGGCGTCGATGCCCACCGAACGCACGACGGCGGCGCGGCCCACCACCGCGCCGCGGTAGCCCGTGCAGTGGGTGAGGCTGCCCACGACCCCGTCGGGCCAGCACGGTTCCCCCTTTTCGCCCTTGAGGATCGGCACCGGCGGCACGCCGAGCTCGCCCATCGCGATGCGGGCGCAGTGCCGCACCGTGACGAACTCGTTGCGCCGCTTGGCGACCGACTTGGCGATCAGTGGCTCCTCTTCGGGCAGCGGGGTCAGGCCCGGCGGGTCGCAATACGCCTCCGCATACGCCAGATCCTCGGACCCCGAAGAGAGAAGGGCGTCGGGCAACACCGACGCCACGAGCATGCGCCCCGTCATCGGGACTGCCGCTGCCGCGCTCGTTCCCGGAACTGCTGGGCCTGCCGGCGCATCTCGGGCGTGATCACGAAGTGACCGCCGAAGTCGTTGAGATAGCCGGGCGCGTACCGGGGATCGGGCAACACCTGGCGCAACCAGCTGTAGGGCTTGCGGCGGCGCCACTCCCGCGGGTAACCCACCGACACCTCCTCGAAGCGGACGTCGTCGTACCAGGTGGTCCGCGGGATGTGCAGGTGCCCGTACACCGAACAGACGGCGTTGTAGCGGGTGTGCCAGTCGGCGGTCTTGGTGGTTCCGCACCACAGCGAGAACTCCGGGTAGAACAGCGCGTCACAGGGGTCCCGCACCAGCGGGAAGTGATTGACCAGCACGGTCGGGGTCATCCAGTCGAGTTCTTCGAGGCGCGCGCGGGTGCCGGCTAGCCGCTCGCGGCACCACGCCTCCCGGGTGGGATACGGGTCGGACGAGAGCAGGAATTCGTCGGTGGCCACCACGTTGCGCTCCCGCGCGATGGCCATGCCCTCGGCTTTGCTCGCCGCCCCCTCGGGCAAGAAGGTGTAGTCGTACAGCAGGAACATCGGCACGATCGTGGCCGGCCCGCCGCGTTCGGTCCACACCGGGAACGGGTGCTCCGGGGTGACCACGCCCAGCTCGTCGCACATGTTGACCAGGTAGTCGTAGCGCGCCTTGCCGAAGATCTGCATGGGATCCCGGCTGGTGGTCCACAGCTCGTGGTTGCCGGGCACCCAGATCACCTTGGCGAACCGCCGCCGCAGCAGGTCAAGCGCCCAACGGATGTCGTCGGTGCGTTCGGCAACGTCGCCCGCCACGATCAACCAGTCGTCCGGCGACGACGGGTGCAGTGATTCGGTGACCGGCTTGTTGCCGAGGTGGCCGGTGTGCAGGTCGGAGACCGCCCACAGCGTCGGCTGCGCCCCGTTCGCCGATTCCCGCCCCGTTCGCTGCCCAGCCACGACTAACCAGCGTAACGAACCCCCCGCGACTAGCCGGTTTCCGCCAGGTCCTTGCCCGCCCCGATTAGAACGTGTTCTCTTTTCACTGTGACGCCGCCGACACGACTTGTACACTCCCGGCAGGGACGGCCGAGGCATGACCGGGTGGGGGTAGGAGATGTCGTGTTCGCCAATCTGCGTCTGATTTCAGCGCTGGGCGCGCTGGCCGCGGCAGTGGCGGTGGGCTGGCAGAGCGCCCCGCCGGGGCCGAGCGGGGGCGGGCCCGTCGAGCTGCGGTCGACCGCCCAGCCGATGGAGACCACCATGAAGAGTCCCATCGTTGCGACCACCGACCCGCGCCCCTTCGACGCGTGCGAGGACATTCCGTTCGACGCCCTGCAGCGGCTCGGGCTGGCGTACACACCGCCCGAACACGAGGACGGGCTGCGCTGCCACTTCGACGCGGGTAATTACCAGCTGGCCGTCGAACCCATCATCTGGCGCACCTACGACCAGTCCCTGCCCGCCGACGCCGTCGAGACCACGGTGCAGGGCCACCGGGCCGCCCAGTACTGGGTGATGAAGCCGACGTATCACAACAGCTTCTGGTTCTACTCGTGCATGGTCGCGTTCAAGACCAGCTACGGAGTCCTCCAACAGGCGCTGTACTTCTCGACGGTCTACTCCAACCCGGAGGTGGACTGCATGTCCACGAATTTGCAGCGCGCCAACGATCTCGCGCCCTATTACAAGTTTTAGCCGGCGAAGGGCTCTAGCCTGGGGACCGTGAGTACGACCTCCACCGGCCCCGCGCAACGCCAGCCAAGCGCCCTGAGCCGTGCCGGCGACGCCGCGCTCGGGCGGGTGTTGGGCCTGCCGGGGGGGACCACCGAGTACACCGTCGATCGCGTCCACGTGCCGATGCGCGACGGCGTGCACCTGGCGGCCGACCACTACGCGCCCGGCGCGTCCACCCCCGCCGGTACCTTGCTGGTCCGCGGGCCGTACGGGAGGGCCTTCCCCTTCTCGCTGGCATATGCCCGCCTGTACGCCGCCCGCGGCTACCACGTCCTGTTGCAGAGCGTGCGCGGGACGTTCGGGTCGGGCGGGGACTTCGAGCCGATGGTCAACGAGGCCGCCGACGGCGCCGACACGGTCGCGTGGCTGCGCCAGCAGCCCTGGTTCACCGGACGATTCGCCACCGTCGGGGTGTCGTATCTGGGCTTCACCCAGTGGGCGTTGCTGCAGGATCCGCCGCCGGAGCTGGCAGCGGCCGTCATCACCGCCGGCCCGCACGATTTCAACGCCTCCGTGTGGGGCACCGGCTCGTTCGCCATCAACGACTTCCTGGGCTGGAGCGACATGGTCGCCCACCAGGAGGACTCGGCGCGCATCCAGCTGGCGCTGCGTCAGCTGCAGGGCCCGCGCAAGGTGGCCGAGGCGGCCGGAGCGGTGCCCCTGGGCGCCGCGGCCCGGGCGCTGCTCGGCGCTGGTGCGCCGTGGTTCGAATCGTGGGTCGAACACCGCGATTCCGAGGACGCGTTCTGGGACTCGCTGCGGTTCCTCGATGCGCTGGACCGGGCGCGGGTGCCGGTGTTGCTCATCGGCGGCTGGCAGGACATCTTCCTGCGGCAGACGCTGCAGCAGTACGCGCATCTGCGCGACCGGGGCGTCGACGTCGCGCTCACGATGGGTCCCTGGACGCACTCCCAGCTGCTGGGCAAGGCGCTGCCCACCAGCGCGCGGGAAACGCTGGACTGGCTCAACGCCCACCTGGGCGGCGCACCGCTGCGCCGGCCCAGCCGGGTCCGCGCGTGCATAACCGGTTCGGGCGGGGGCCAAGCCTGGCGGCACCTGCCCGACTGGCCGCCGGCCACGACCGAACGGGCGCTGTATCTGCGGCCCGGCGGGCACCTCGGTGAGACCCCGCCGACGAACCTCAAGAGACTGCCCCCAGCGACATTCCGCTACGACCCCGCCGACCCGACACCCACCACCGGCGGCCCGCTGCTGTCCCCGAACGGCGGCTACCGCGACGACAGCCGCCTCGCCCTGCGCGACGACGTGCTGTCCTTCACCAGCCTCACGCTCACCCACGATCTGTACGTCTACGGCAATCCGGTGGTCGAGCTGGCGCGCAGCTCCGACAATCCCCATGTGGATCTGTTCGTTCGGGTGAGCGAGGTTGACGCCAGGGGACGCTCCCACAACGTCAGCGACGGCTACCGCCGGTTGAGTGGCAAGGCGAAGAACGTCCGGATCGAACTGGACGGGATCGCCCACCGCTTCCGGGCCGGCTCACGCATCCGGGTCCTGATCGCGGGCAGCTGGTTCCCCCGCTTCGCGCGCAATCTCGGCGCCGACGAACCCTTGTTGACGGGCCGGCAATCCGCGCCGGCCATCCACGCCGTGCACTACGGACGCTCCCGGCTGCTGCTTCCCGTCGGCCCCGGCGATCCTTGAGCTGAGGGCGTCGACCCGCCGCGCTTGCGATCGCCGTCAGCCGACCGCGTCGCGGACCCGGCGGGCGACCTGGTCCAGCGCGGCCTCGTCGTAGACCGGCGCGGCCAGGCGAACAGCGGCCAGCGGCAGCCGCACCCAGCTGGTGCAGCCCGCGTACTCGGGGGTGCGCGCGATCCGCACCGGCTCGGCCAACGGGATCGCCGACACCACCAGCGCGACCAGCTTGTGCTTGGGCCGGAAGTCGAGCCGGTCTTCGCGCACCGACTCTGCGGTCCAGATGTGCAGGTCCTCGATCGCCGAAAGGCCATCGGGCCGATTAACATGTTGTGCCGCAACAACTTTCGCGGCGACCCGGACCACCAGCCGCTCGTCGGTGCTGTCGGCGGCCGCCGCGTCCAGCAGATCGCGATGCTCGGGCCGGACGCGCTGGGCGTGGCTGTGGGCGACCGTCGGGAACAGCAAGAACTCCCGGGCCGAGAGCTCGAACCGCTTTTCGCCGATGCCGCCCTTGCGCAGCAGCACCCGCTGCCGCCCGTCGAGCAGCGCGTGCACTACCGCGCCCCACTCCTTGAGCGCGGGCGTGGTCGCGGTCGCTGTCATCTGCCGGTCATTTCGCCCCGGCGAGGCGGGCCACCACCTCGGGCCGGCGCAACGGCGGGACGGTCTTCGGCGGCTGGCGCCGCGGCGGCAGGGCCGCCAGCAACCGCGTCGTCGTTTCGGTAACCTCCGCTACCGCCGCCTCGAAGGCGTCGACGTTGGCGGGCGACGGGCGGGTGATACCGCTGACCTTGCGCACATACTGGCGCGCGGCCGCAGCGATCTCCTGCGGCGTGGCCGCCGGCTGCAACCCGCGTAGTTCGGTGATGTTCCGGCACATGGCATCCACGATAGGTCCGAGCGCGTGTTGTCACACCCGCCACAGCGTCTCCGCGCCGGAAGGGATGACCCGAACCGGCCGGCCGCCCGGGTTATCGCGGAGGGCGCCATGTGGCAGGTGTGGCGGCAACGGGCCACCCTCTACGGTGAACACATGACCGACGACATCCTGCTGATCGAGACCGACGAGCGGGTGCGCACCCTGACCCTCAACCGGCCGCAGGCGCGCAATGCGCTGTCCGCGGCGCTGCGGGACCGGTTCTTCGGCGCCCTGACCGACGCGGAGGCCGACGACGGCGTCGACGTCGTCGTCGTCACCGGCACCGACCCGGTGTTCTGCGCGGGGCTGGACCTCAAGGAGCTGGGCAGCGAAGCGGCGCTCCCGGACATCTCGCCGCGATGGCCGCCGCTGACCAAGCCGGTGATCGGCGCGATCAACGGGGCCGCGGTCACCGGCGGGCTGGAGCTGGCCCTGTACTGCGACATCCTGATCGCGTCCGAGCAGGCCCGTTTCGCCGACACGCACGCCCGGGTGGGCCTGCTGCCCACCTGGGGGCTCAGCGTGCGATTACCGCAGAAGGTCGGCATCGGCCTGGCCCGGCGCATGAGCATGACCGGGGACTATCTGTCCGCCACCGACGCGCTGCGCGCCGGCCTGGTGACCGAAGTGGTGCCGCACAACGGCCTGATGACCAGCGCCCGCCAGGTGGCGGCGTCGATCGTCGGCAACAACCAGAACGCCGTGCGGGCGTTGCTGGCGTCCTATCACCGGATCGACGACTCGCAGACCAGCGGGGGGCTCTGGCTGGAGGCGATGGCGGCCAGGCAGTTTCGCACCAGCGGCGATGACATCGCCGCCAACCGCGACGCCGTCCTGCAGCGCGGGCGGGCCCAGGTGCGTTAGGAGGAGGAAGTGATGCGCGGCAACACCCTGCGGGCCCTCGGCGGCCTGACCCTGGCGGCATCCGCGATCGCGTCGGCCCCGCACGCCGCAGCACAGCCGCCGCCGGGCTTCCCCGACCTGAACAGATTCATCGCCGTCCCCGTGGACGGCTACGCCACGACGCCCCGCCAGGGCGGCGGGCCCCGCATCAGCTTTTCCGCCACACCGACCCTGGTGTGCGACTTCTACGGCGGCCCGGCGCCCGTGCCACAACCGTCACAGGACATCAGGTGCAGCGGCGACGCGCCCGGAATGGACGACGTACCGTTCCCGGGCGGGGGCCACCCGAAACCGGGCGACTGCGTGGTGGGCTCGGTGAATTTCAAGGGACCCGGCTACGAACTGAGCCGCATGACCTACGGCGGATGTGACGGCAACCCGCCCGCCCTGCAGTCGGGCGGCAAATCGCTGGGTGCCGGCCAGAAGCTGTCGTACCTCAACGTGACGTGCGCGGTGGGTGCCGACAACCTCGTCGCCTGCCTGGACACCACCAGCGGCGAGCATGGCTTCGTGCTGCAGCCGGCGGGAAGCTGGGCGTTTTAGCCGGGCGATCGATTCAACCGAGCGCCGCGCACAGCGACGCCACGGCGTCGTCGATCGAGCCGACGGTCGAGTAGCCCGCCGCCAGCCGGTGGCCCCCGCCGCCGAACTCTGACGCCACCGCCGCCAGATCCACGTCGGCCTTGGCCCGCATCGACACCGACCACTGCTGCGGGTCGACCTCCTTGAAGACGGCCGCCACCTCCGCCTGCTGCGTCGTGCGCACGATGTCGACGATGCTCTCGACTTCCTCCGGGCGGGAGTCGACCCAGTCCTGATGCCCGACGACGGCGTAGACCAGCCCGCGACCGCCGACCGCGTCGGGGAGTAACTGCGCCGAGGCCAGCACCCGCGACAACAGCGGCAGCCACACGAACGGGTGCGTATCCATTAGCGTCCGGCTGATCGCGGCGTTGTCGACCCCGAGGTCGACCAGCCGCGCGGCCAGCCGAAGCGCGCGGGAGCTGGCCCAGCGGAACGATCCGGTGTCGGTCGTCAACCCGGCGTAGATGCAGTGCGCCACATCCAGCTCGATCGGCTTGCCCCAGGCGTCGAGGATGTCGGCGATCATCATCGTGGTGGAATCCGCCGACACGTCGATGAAGTTGGCGCTGCCGAACATCTCGTTGGAGGCGTGGTGGTCGATGACCAGCACCCGGCGGCCGGGACCGGCCAGGTCGCTCAGCTCCCCGAGCCGCTTGGCGCTCGGAACGTCAACCGTCACAACCAAATCCACGTCGCGGCTCATCCCCTCGGGGCTGACCAGCAGGTGACACCCGGGCAAGGACGCCAGCGATTCCGGCAGGGTCGCCGGCGCGGCGAAACCGACCTCGACGCGCTTGCCGCACTTGTCCAGCACCAACGCCAATGCCAGTCCCGCCCCGATGGTGTCGGCGTCGGGGTGGACGTGGGCGACCACCGCGATCGTCTCGGCGCCCGCGAGCAACTCGACGGCGCCGCCGGCGTCTATGCGTGCGCCCACCCGCGGGGTGCCGGCCAGTTCAGTCTTCGGGTTGACCGTCGTCACCGGTGTTCCCGTCGCGCGCGTCGCCTGGCCCCCCGGCACGGTATGGATCGGCCTCCCCGGCCGGCTTGGCGCCCGAGCGGACCCGCGCCAGGTCGGCGTCGGCGGCGCGGGCGCGCTGCAGCAGTTCGTCCATCCGCTGCACGCTGGCGGCGGTCGTGTCCCGGGTGAACGTCAGCGTGGGAGTGAAGCGCACACCCGTGCCGGCCCCGACCTTGGTGCGCAGCGCGCCCTTGGCCCGTTCCAGCGCGGCCGCGGCGGCCGCGTAATCGGGCTCGTCGTCGAGGGTGCGACCCATCACCGTGTAGAACACCGTCGCGTCGTGCAGGTCGGCGGTCACCTTCGCGTCGACGATGGTCACCCCGTCCAGCCCCGGATCCTTGATCTCGAACTCGATCGCCGAGGCGACGATCGTGAATATCCGTTTGGCCAACCGTCGCGCCCGGGCGGGGTCAGGCATTCTGATTCACCGCCTCCTCCTCATCACTTCGTTCTGCATCGTCAGCGGTGGTCAGGCGCGCTCCTTCTGGACCAACTCGTAGGACTCGATGATGTCGCCTTCCTTGATGTCGTTATAGCCCAGCGTCATACCGCATTCGAAGCCCTCGCGCACCTCGGTCACGTCGTCCTTCTCCCGCCGCAGCGAGGTGATCGTGAGGTTGTCGGTGACCACGATGTTGTCCCGCAGCAGCCGGGCCTTCGCGTTGCGGCGCACCACGCCCGAGGTGATCATGCAGCCGGCGATGATGCCGACCTTCGAGGACCGGAACAGCGCCCGGATCTCGGCGCGGCCCAGCTGGTTTTCCTCGTAGATCGGCTTGAGCATGCCGCGCAGGGCCTTCTCGATCTCGTCGATCGCCTGGTAGATCACCGAGTAGTAGCGGATCTCCACGCCCTCGCGGTTGGCCAGCTCGGTCGCCTTGCCCTCGGCGCGCACGTTGAAGCCGATGATGATCGCGTCCGAGGCCGACGCCAGGTTGACGTTGGTCTCGGTGATGCCACCGACACCGCGGTCGATGACGCGCAGCGCCACCTCGTCGTCGACCTGGATGCCCATCAGGGCCTCTTCCAGCGCCTCGACCGTACCGGCGTTGTCGCCCTTGAGGATCAGGTTCAGCTGGCTCGTTTCCTTCAGCGCCGAGTCCAGGTCCTCCAGGCTGATCCGCTTGCGCGACCGCGCCGCCAGGGCGTTGCGCTTGCGCGCGCTGCGCCGGTCGGCGATCTGGCGCGCGATGCGGTCCTCGTCGACGACCAGGAAGTTGTCACCGGCGCCGGGCACCGACGTGAACCCGATGACCTGAACCGGCCGCGACGGCAGCGCCTCCTCGACGTCCTCGCCGTGCTCGTCGACCATGCGCCGGACGCGACCGTAGGCGTCGCCCGCGACCACGGAGTCGCCGACGTGCAGCGTGCCGCGCTGCACCAGCACGGTGGCGACCGGCCCGCGACCGCGGTCCAGGTGCGCCTCGATCGCCACACCCTGGGCCTCCATGTCGGGGTTGGCGCGCAGGTCCAGCGCGGCGTCGGCGGTCAGCAGCACCGCCTCCTCCAGCGCCTCGATGTTGGTGCCCACCTTGGCCGAGATGTCCACGAACATCGTGTCGCCACCGAATTCCTCTGGGACCAAACCGAATTCGGTGAGCTGGCCGCGAATCTTCTGCGGGTCGGCGCCCTCCTTGTCGATCTTGTTCACCGCCACCACGATCGGCACGTCCGCGGCCTGCGCGTGGTTGATGGCCTCCACCGTCTGCGGCATCACACCGTCGTCGGCGGCGACCACCAGGATCGCGATGTCGGTCGCCTTGGCACCGCGGGCGCGCATGGCGGTGAACGCCTCGTGACCCGGGGTGTCGATGAACGTGATCAGCCGCTCGTTGCCGTCGAGGTCGACGGCGACCTGGTAGGCGCCGATGTGCTGGGTGATGCCGCCGGCCTCGGCCTCGCGGACGCTGGCGTTTCGGATCGTGTCCAGCAGCCGCGTTTTACCGTGGTCGACGTGACCCATGACGGTCACCACCGGCGGACGGGTCTGCAGGTCCTCCTCGCCGCCCTCGTCCTCGCCGTAGGTCAGGTCGAAGGACTCCAGAAGCTCGCGGTCCTCGTCCTCCGGGCTGACGACCTGGACGTTGTAGTTCATCTCGCTGCCCAGCAGCTCGAGCGTCTCGTCGCCGACCGACTGGGTGGCCGTCACCATCTCGCCGAGGTTGAACAGCGCCTGCACCAGCGCGGCCGGGTTGGCGTCGATCTTCTCGGCGAATTCGCTCAGTGACGCGCCGCGGGCCAGCCGGATGGTCTCGCCGTTGCCGTGCGGCAACCGCACGCCGCCGACGACCGGCGCCTGCATCGAGTCGTATTCCTGCCGCTTCTGCCGCTTGGACTTGCGGCCGCGCCGGGGCGCGCCGCCGGGGCGGCCGAACGCGCCGGCGGCGCCGCCGCGCTGGCCGGGACGGCCACCGCCGCCACCGCCGCCACCGCCGCCACCGGGACGGCCCCGGAACCCTCCCGGACCGCCGCCGGGCGCGGCACCAACACCGCCACCGCCGCCGCGGTAGGTGCCGCCGCCGCCGCCGGGCCCGCCCGGCCGGCCACCGCCGGGCCGGGGAGCGCCGGGCCGCGCCGGGCGGCCCTGGCCCGCGGCGCCACCGGGTCGGGGTGGCATGCTGCCGGGCGACGCACCGGGGCGCGGGCCCCCGGGCCGCGGGGCCCCGGGGCGCGGCGCCATGGGGCGCGGGATCGGCCGGTCGACGGGTTGCGCCGACGAGAACGGGTTGTTGCCGACGCGCGGGGTGCGGACCCCCGGCTTCGGCATCGGACCGGGACGCGGACCCGGCGTCATACCCGGGTGCGGGGCCGGCTGACCGCTCGGCTGCCCGGGTGCCGGCGCCGCCGGCTGCTGGGGCGGGCCGGACGGCCGCGCGGGCGCGGCGGGCGCAACTGGCGCTTCAGCGGTCGCGGCCGGGGAACCCTGCGCGGCGGCCGCCACCCCGCCGGCGGCGGGCTTGGCGGGCGCGGCCGCTGAGGACGAGGCCTCGCCGTTGCCGGCGGGCTTGCTGATCGCCTTGTCGAGGGCCTTGTCCAGGGATTTGTCCGGCGCCTTGGCGGCCGCCTTAGCAGCCGGCTTGCTGCCCCCGAAGGACTCGCGCAGCCGGCGAGCCACCGGCGCCTCTACCGTCGACGACGCGGATTTGACGAATTCGCCCTGTTCATTCAGCCGGGCGAGGACTTCCTTGCTGGTGACACCGAGTTCCTTTGCCAACTCGTGTACGCGGGCCTTACCTGCCACTACTTCTCCTGTCTATGAGGCGACAGCAGTGGGCCGCGCCTCGGGTATTAGCTGTAACGCATGGGGATGCGAGTCATCGGGACTTCACGGTGTGCTCATGTTCTTTGCTACCTGTTCTGTTGCCGGGGTGATCGGCGCACCCAGGGACTCTAGGTGCTCGATCACCGCGGAGGTGTCCGGTGAACCGGCGATGCGCAACGCTCTCGCGAAAGCTCGCCGCCGAATCGCCTGTTCCGTGCACTGCGGTGTGGGGTGCAGCCAAGCACCCCGCCCCGGCAGGTTACTCCCCGTGTCAACGAGCACGGCGAAGTCGCCGTTCCCGGATGGCACAGCCACCACTCGAAGCAGTTCGACGGCCAACTCTCGCTTTCGGCACCCCACACACGTCCGCACGGGTCCGTGCGTCCGCCCGGTCTGGGAGTCCGAAAGTTCGCGCTGGATCACGAGTCAGTCTAGCGTCCGTTCAGCGGTGGTCAGAACCGCCCGACGGTGCGGCCGGGCGACCCCCGAAAGCCGCTCGGCTAGACCGATGGTGGCGACCGCGGCGTCCGGCTACGCCGCCCCTGCGATCGCCACTAACGGTCGTGCGCCATCGGGCTGGCGCCATGTTCGGGCTGCGTCTCGCCGTGGCCGGGGGAATCCCCGCGGATGTCGATACGCCACCCGGTCAGCCGGGCGGCCAACCGAGCGTTCTGGCCCTCCTTGCCGATGGCCAGCGACAACTGGAAGTCCGGCACCACCACGCGGGCCGCCCGGGCGGTCTGGTCGATGACCGACACGGAGACCACCTTCGCGGGCGACAGCGCATTGGCGACGAAGCGGGCCGGGTCCTCGTCGTAGTCGATGATGTCGATCTTCTCCCCGGACAGCTCGCTCATCACGTTGCGGACCCGCTGACCCATCGGGCCGATGCAGGCGCCCTTGGCATTCAGGCCCGGAACGTTCGACCGCACCGCGATCTTGGAGCGATGGCCGGCCTCGCGGGCCACCGCCACGATCTCCACCGACCCGTCGGCGATTTCGGGGACTTCCAGCGAGAACAGCTTGCGCACCAGGTTGGGATGGGTCCGGGAGAGCGTGATCACCGGCTCGCGGCTCCCGCGCGTCACACCGACGACGTAGCACCGGATCCGGTTGCCGTGCTCGTAGCTCTCGCCGGGGACCTGTTCGGCGGCCGGGATCACGCCCTCGGACGCCTTGGTCTCGGTGCCCATCCGCACGACGACGAGCCCGCGGGCGTTGGCCCGGCTGTCGCGCTGAATGACACCCGCGACGATCTCGCCCTCGCGGGTGGAGAACTCCCCGTAGGTCCGCTCGTTCTCGGCGTCCCGGAATCGCTGCAGCATGACCTGGCGTGCGGTGGTGGCGGCAATGCGCCCAAAACCCTCGGGGGTGTCGTCCCATTCGCTGATGACGTTGCCGTCCTCGTCGGTCTCGCAGGCGATCACGCGAACGACGCCGGTCTTGCGGTCGATCTCGATGCGCGCGTCCATCTGGTGACCCTGGGTGTGCCGGTAGGCGGTCAGCAGCGCGGATTTGATCGTCTCGAGCAGTTCGGTGACCGAGATGCCCCGGTCCACCTCGATCGCGTGCAGTGCGGCCATGTCGATGTTCATGCTCCGGCCTCCGTCCTCTCGGGCCGACCCCTGGACCCCCCAGCCAGTTCCAGCTCAGCTGGCGCCGGGGGCGAAAACTCAACCTGCACAACAGCTTTCGCCACTTCGGCGAGCGGGATTTCGCGTACCGTCCAGTCCCGGCCCGCCCGGAGCACCAGCGCGATCGTGTCGTCGCGGGTTTCGCCGAGGCGGCCGGTCAGCCGCGATCCGTCCGACAACGCGATCTCGACCTTGCGGCCGCGCGCGCGGCGGAAGTGCTTCGCGCCGGTCAGCGGGCGGTCCACGCCGGGAGAACTGACCTCGAGCACATAGTGGCCCGCGGCGCTGTCCAAGCCGTCCAGCAAAGCCGACGCCGAACGCGACAGGCTGGCCACCGTGTCGAGGTCGAGGGGGTCGTCACCGTCGGCGATCACGGTAATCCGCGGCGGCCGCGCCCGGGAGTCGATGACCACGTCTTCGATTTCATAACCGGCGCGCGCGAACTCTCCGCCGAGTAGCTCGGTCACCTGCGTCTGCGAAGGTAGCCCGGTGGTCACGGCGAGCTCCTCATCTTGAGTTGTCCGGTCATCGGTCGGATGTCGCCACCCGGGTGGCTTCCGGTCTGCAGTCAGCTTTCCACGATACGCCAGGAATCGCCGATGACGGCGGGATCGCGCATGGTCGAGGTCCCCGGACCTGCCCTCCGGCGGGACCGGGCCCGCCGATGGCAGGATGTTGCTGTGCCCAGTGCAGTACCCGTCACCAACAGGCGAGGTGTGCTCGCCGGTGCCGCGGCCCTTGCTGCGTTCGGGGTGGTCGCGTCCGCCTGCGGCGAGCCCCCGCCCAAGCCGCCCCCGATCGAAAACCTGCTGGGGCCGTTGGACCAGGCCCGGAAGGACAGTGCGCTCGCCGCCGCCGCCGCCGCGGCCGTCGGGGTTGCGCCGCAGATCGCGGCCGCGCTGAGCGTGGTCGCCACCCAACGCGCCGCGCATGCCCGCGCCCTGTCCACGGAGATCTCCCGGGCGGCCGGCAAGCTCACCTCCTCCTCGACCGAGACGACCAGCCCCAGTCCCGCTGCGCCGTCGGGCCCGCCACCGCCGCCGCCGGTGTCCGACGTAATCGATTCGCTGCGGGTATCGGCCGAGAGCGCCAGCCGGCTGGTGACCACCGAGTCGGGCTACCGATCCGGGCTGCTGGCATCCATCGCCGCTTCCTGCACGGCGTCGTACCAGGTGGCGCTGGTGCCCGGGGGTCCGTCGATATGACGTCCGGCTCGATATGACCTCGGGAAAAGACGCCGACAATGCCGCGCTGTGCGACGCGCTGGCCATCGAACACTCGACGATCTACGGCTACGGCATCGTGTCCGCGCTCACGCCGCCCAGCGTCAACGGCATGGTGGTGGAGGCCCTCGGCCAGCACCGGCAGCGTCGCGACGACGTCATAGCGATGCTCGCCGCCCGCAAGGTCAACGCCCCGGTCGCCGCGGCCGGCTACCAGCTGCCCATGGTGGTGGGCAGCGCGGCGGACGCGGCGCGGCTGGCGGCGCGGATGGAGAACGACGGCGCGACGGCGTGGCGCGCCGTCATCGAGCGCGCGGAGACGGCCGATGACCGCGCGTTCGCGTCGACGGCCCTGACGCAGAGCGCGGTCATGGCCGCCAGGTGGAACCGGGTGCTGGGCGCCTGGCCCATCACGACCAGTTTCCCGGGCGGCAACGAGTAGGTCGGCTACCCCTTTACGGCCGCCGCGAGGTCGGTGGCCAGCGCCGCGCCGACGGTGAGCTCGACGGTCTGGCCCGAGAAGCGGTCGCGCAGTTCGACCACGCCGTCGGCCCAGCCCCGCCCCACCACGACGATCCACGGCACGCCCAGCAGCTCGGCATCCTTGAACTTCACGCCGGGCGACGCCTGGCGGTCGTCGAGCAGCACGTCGACCCCCAGCCGATCCAGGTCGGCGGCCAGCGCGGTCGCCCCGGCGCGGGCCTCGGCGTCCTTGTTGGCGATCACGAGGTGAACGTCGAACGGCGCAACGGCCGACGGCCACCGCAGGCCCAGCTCGTCATGGTGCTGCTCGGCGATGACGGCCACCATCCGCGACACCCCGAGGCCGTAGGAACCCATGGTCAGCCGCACCGGCTTGCCGTCCTCGCCGAGGACGTCGACGGTGAAGGCGTCGGTGTACTTGCGGCCGAGCTGGAAGATGTGGCCGATCTCGATGCCGCGCGCCGACACCAGCGGGCCCGCCCCGTCCGGCGACGGGTCCCCGTCGCGCACCTCGGCGGCCTCGATGGTGCCGTCGGCGGTGAAATCCCGGCCGGCCACCAGCCCGACGACGTGCCGGCCCGGCTCATCGGCTCCAGTGATCCAGCTGGTGCCGTCGACCACCCGCGGGTCGACGAGGTAGCGAACCCCGTTGTCGCGCAAGGCTTTCGGGCCGATATAACCCTTCACCAGGAACGGATACCTGGCAAAGTCGGCGTCATCGAGCAACGCGTACTCGGCCGGCTCCAGCGCCGCGCCCAGCCTCTTGTCGTCGACCTCGCGGTCGCCCGGCACACCGATGGCCAGCAGCTCCCACTCCCCGCCGGGCCGGCGCACCTTGAGCAGGACGTTCTTCAACGTGTCGGCGGCGGTGACGGTGCGGCCGAGGCCGGCCGTGTTGGCCCAGTCGACCAGGGTCGCGATCGTCGGAGTGTCGCCGGTGTCGTGGACCACCGCCTCGGGCAGGCCGTCGATCGGCAGCGCCTCCGGCCGGGCCGTGACGACCGCCTCGACGTTGGCCGCGTACCCGGACTCCAGGCACCGCACGAAGGTGTCCTCGCCGACCGGGCTTTCGGCCAGGAACTCCTCGGACGCGCTGCCGCCCATGGCCCCCGACACCGCCGACACGATGACGTAGCGCACCTGCAGCCGGGAGAAGATGCGCTGATAGGCCTCCCGATGCGCGTGGTAGGCGGCCTTGAGCCCGGCATCGTCGACGTCGAACGAGTAGGAGTCCTTCATCAGGAACTCCCGGACCCGCAGGATGCCCGCCCGCGGCCGCGCCTCGTCGCGGTACTTGTTCTGGATTTGAAACAGCAGCAGGGGAAAGTCCTTGTAGGAGCTGTATTCGCCCTTGACGGTCAGCGCGAACAGCTCCTCGTGGGTCGGGCCCAGCAGGTAGTCGTTGCCGCGGCGGTCCTGCAGCCGAAACACCCCGTCGCCGTATTCGGTCCACCGGTTCGTCGTCTCGTACGGCCCGCGCGGCAACAGGGCCGGAAACAGGATCTCCTGCCCGCCGATCGCGTTCATCTCGTCGCGGACGATCCGTTCGATGTTGCGCAGCACCCGCAACCCGAGGGGCAGCCAGCTGTACAACCCGGGCGCGACGGGCCGGATGTAACCGGCCCGAATGAGCAGCTTGTGGCTGGGCACTTCGGCGTCGGCGGGGTCGTCGCGCAGGGTGCGCAGGAACAGCTCGGACATCCGGGTGATCACAGCGGGCAGCCTAGCCAGTGGGGCGGGGCCGCCGAAAATCAGCGCGACGTCCGCGCGGAACTCAGGCTTTCCTCAGCCGCGCGCGATACGGTGCCGCGCATGGGCGCGTCCGTGGCCGGCCCGGGCTCCGGTTACCGGAGCGGGTCCGTCCTGACGGCATTGACCGTTTTGTATGGGCTCGAACTGATCGGGATCCTCTGCGCCGCAACGGTTGTCGCGCGCCTGGTCCCCGGCGCCGGACCCCTGACGGCCTCCCTGCTGGGGGCGGCCGTGCTGGTGGGCTGGCACGCCATACGGCTGCTGCGGGGCCGGCGCAGGCTGAGCGTGGCGGGGCTGGCCGTCCAGTCGTTTCTGCTGATAGCCGCGATCGCGCTGGCGACTCAACGACCGGTCGTTGGAGCGGCGGGGGTTCTCGTGGCCGCCGGCGTGCTGGCGGGCTGGGGCCGGCTGGGCAAGCCGGCCCCAACGGGCGAGCCCCTGGCCGCGTCGCCCGAGGGGCCCCTCGCGCCGGAAAGGCGCGGCGCGGGCCCGGCGGGGTTGGCCGGCGTCGTCGTGGTGCTCCTCACGGCGGCGCTGGTGTTGGCCGCGCTCAGCGTGCGCGGCGGCATCGTGATCGGACTGATCGTGCTGGCGATCATCTTCATCCCGCTCGAGCGGCTGTTCGCGCTGCGCCCGCGCCGGATCCTGCGGGCGGGGTGGCGCACCGACGTGATTCACTACCTGATCAACGGGGCGGCGCTCAAGGTCGGAATCGTCATCGCGGTCGCGGTGGCCGGCAGCGTCCTGCGGGCCCTTGTGCCCCCGCCCGTCCGGGCCGCGATCGCCGCGAGCCCGGGCTGGGCGCAGATCGTCGCCGCGTTGGCGATCGCGACGGTCGGCGGCTACGCGGGACACCGTGCGGCGCACGAGGTTCCGGTCTTGTGGCGGTTCCACCGCGTGCACCACAGCGTCCGCGAGATGGACTGGCTCGCCGCCAACCACCTGCATCCGCTCGACCAGATCTTCATCCGCTCTTCGGCGGTGCTACCGCTGTACGCGCTCGGCTTCGGTCGAATGAGCCTGGGCGCCTTCGTCGTCCTGACCACGCTGCAGGCGATTTTCGTCCACGCCAATGTGCGCCTCACGTTCGGGCCACTGCGATGGGTGATCGCGACCCCGCAGTTCCACCACTGGCATCACGCCCGCGAACCCCGGGCCTACAACTCCAACTACGCCGGGGAGTTCCCGGCCGTCGACGCGCTGTTCGGCACCCTTTACCTGCCCGCGGGGCGCTGGCCGGCGCAGTACGGCATCGACGAGCGCGAACCCGCCGGCTACCTGCGCCAACTCGTGTGGCCTTTAAAAACCTAGGGCGGAGCCAGGGCTCGAACTAGAACTCGCCCGCGTCGATCGCGTCCTTGACCTCTTGCGCGTGCGCGACCTGCTGGGGCGTGTAGCCGATCAACAGCGCCGCCCCGCCGACGATGACGGCGACCCCGGCCACCCACAGCAGGCCGTAGGTATAGCCGTTGTCGAGTGCGTGAAGCTGCATCTCGTTCATGGACTTCACCGGGCCCGTGGTGCCGCCCATGTACAGCGTGCGCGAGGTGATCACGGCCTGGATGACGGCCAGCACCAGCGGCCCGCCCAGGCTCTGCAGCATCAGCGCGATCGCCGACACCGGGCCGATCCGGTCGAATCCGACACCCGCGATCGCCGACAGGGTCAGCGGGACCACGCAGATACCGATGCCGATGCCGCCGACAATGACGGGCACCACCAGGTTCGGGAAATAGGGCACGCCGCGGTGCATGAAGGCCCAGCCGGAGATCATCGCCCAGAAAAGCAGGAGCCCGCCGCCGATGGTCAACACCCTCGGCGAAAACCGTGACACCAGTTGCGAGGAGACGCCCAGGCCGATGCCCATCGCGATGACGAACGGAATGAACCCGAGGCCCGCGCGCAGCGCGCTGTAGCCGAGGATGTCCTGCACGTACAGACCGATGCACACGGTCAGGCTGAACATCAGCCCGCCGGCCAGGAAGATCGCGGTGAACGTCACAGCCGGTTGTGGTCGCGGAACAGGTCAAACGGGACGACGGGGTTCTCGGCGGTGCGCTCCACGATGATGAAGGCCAGGGCGGCGGCCATCGCCACCGCACCCGAGCCGATGGTGGTAACCGAGATCCAGCCCTTTTCCGGGCCCATCGAGAAGGCGAAAACGGCGGCGGTGCACGCCAGCGTGGCCAGCATGGCCCCGGTGGCGTCGAGCTTCATCCGCTCCCTGTTGGTTTCCCGCAGCGCGGTGCGGGCCAGGTAGATCATCACCAGCCCGATCGGCACGTTCACCAAAAACGCCAGCCGCCAGGACACCTCGGTCAGCGCGCCGCCGACCACCAGGCCCATCACCGAGCCGACGGCGGTCATCGCGGCGAACACCGCCGTCGCGGCGTTGCGTGCCGGCCCCTTCGGGAACGTGGTGGCGACCAGCGCCAGGCCGGTCGGCGACGCGATCGCCGACCCGATGCCCTGCAACAGCCGGGCGATGACCAGGGTCGCCTCGTCCCAGGCGACCGCGCACAGCACGGAGGAGATGGTGAACAGCGCGACGCCGACGATGAAGGTCCGCTTGCGCCCGATGGTGTCGCCCAGCCGCCCGCCGAGCAGCATCAGGCCGCCGAACGTCAGCACGTAGGCGGTGATGACCCAGCTGCGGCCCGCGTCGGACAGGCTGAGCTCGTTCTGGATCCTGGGCAGCGCGACGATGGCGACGGTGCTGTCCATCGTCGCCAGCAGCTGCATGCCACCGATCGCGATCACGGCCGCGATGAAGCGGCGCGACGGCAGCCAGGTGGGGTAATACCTGCCGATCCGTGACGAGG
>Ga0335071_10002281_pt1 | contig 20615 bp, 12 predicted proteins | sample Lox_Sample_15_FD_206724 | JGI IMG/M metagenome (GOLD analysis project Ga0335071, IMG submission 206724) | Soil microbial communities from Loxahatchee National Wildlife Refuge, Florida, United States - Lox_Sample_1.5 | ecosystem: Environmental > Terrestrial > Soil > Wetlands | place: USA...
ACTGGTTCGAGCCCAGTAGCGTCCACCATGCTTCGCCGCCGCGGAGCGGAGGTGAAGCATGCCCGCCGTAGCCTTGGCGCAGGCGGGCATTGACCGCCGCACCGGACTGGCTACGTACGACCGGCCGCCCCCGGTGCTCAGAACAGCGTGCGCAGCAGGCCGTAGACGCCGACGCTCAGCGCCGCAAGCGAGTCGCCGGCGATGAGGCCACCGCCGACCAGCGAGGTCGTGCTCATGTCCGCCGGCACGCCGCCATCAGCCGCCTCGCCCCGGCGCGCCGCCAGCCGCCGGGTGCCCACCTCGTAGAGCGTGCCCAGCGTGCCGCCCGCGGCCCACCAGTAGCAGGTCGCCAGTTCCACGAAGCCGCCGAAGCTCGAGGCGTACGGACTCGGCAGCAGGAAGGCGTCGAAGACGAAATCGAACACGCCGCCGCCCCGCGTCGTCCGCGCCCACGTGAGGTACCGCGTGCTGCGCTTGACCAGCTTGCGCACGATCTCCGTGCCGAAGCCGATGCCGATTCCCAGCCAGAGCGCCCGCATCACCTGCGGCTGCGCCGTCGTGATACCCCGCAGCGCGCCGACGAACTTGTAGGTCATCGCGCTCTGCCACTTTTCCGCCCCGGCGACATGGCGGCCGAACTGGTCCAGCGTCAGCACCGGATACGCACTCAGGAACACCTTGGCCAGCACGACGGCCAGCACCGCCCCGAAGGCGATGCCGATGACCTGGTAGCGGAACTGCACGATCCGGTTGGTGCCGAGGCGCCAGCCCGTCGAGCGGTCCTGCTGCATGTCCCCGCCCTCGCTGCAGGCGATGAGCAGGATCGAGGCGCACATCAGGCCCGTGCCGGCGTCGGTCAGGCCGGCCGCCGCGAGGATGAACACCGTCAGCACGAAGGCGCTGGAGATCGGGTTCGAGTCCGAGATGCCCAGCGAGATGCCGTTGACGAGGACGAAGAGGCACGCGAGCAGGACCGCCACCACGAGGAATCTCGTGGGCTCACCGAGCACGGCGTGCCCGACCACCACCACCGCCGTACCCCAGAACACCACCCAAAGCGTGAGGCGCCAGGCATTGACCCGCTTCCAGTCCTCCGGCGGCGCGGCCGGCGCCGCGCTCCGCCGCAGCCGGCGCAGCGCCTCGGCCAGGATCAGCGTCACGTCCACCAGCGCCGCGCCCATGATCGTGCCCAGCGCGATGATGAAGCCGATCTTGCGGAACGGGTCGCCCGCCCCGAGCCAGCCGATGCTGATCAGGTACGGCTTCAGCGCGTCGCCGGCCAGCGCGACGACCAGCGCGGGCAGCGCGATGCGTGCTCCCACGATCATGCCGGCGCCGAAGGTGGAGGTCGACACCCCGAGGGCGTCGACCGCCGCCACCTTCAGGCTGGCCAGGCCGCCGGCATAGCCCGCGAGAATGCCGCCGCCGAGCTTGGCGATTGACCGCCGCAGCAGGACCTTGTCCGTCAGCGCCCGCAGGATGTTCGCGACCGCCAGCCCCGAGGGGAACGCCAGCTGCATCCGGTCCACCAGCACCGGCGTGTAGACCATGCCGAGCCCCACGCCGAACATGCCGCAGCAGGTGTAGTAGAGGATGAGCTGCCAGGCCGGCACGGCCGGCAGCCCGAGCCAGTGGCGCGCCTGGATCAGCACCGCCATCGCGCTCATGCCGGCGACCGACGCCGCCATGGTCTGCATGTAGTTTGCGCCGTGCTTGCCCTCCGGCCCGTAGCCGAGCGTGACCGTGCTGCCGAGGATGCCGGCGAGCACCTGGCCCCCGATGAAGAAGCCGATCGAGAAATTCATGAACGCCGCCGAGATGCCGCCCAGCGGGCCGAGCACGAGGACCGCCACCAGCCCCAGCAGCAGGTGGTAGCGGGCGGAACCGATCGGCGGGAGCAGGCGGCGCAGGCGGGACGGAGCTTCGGGGACGGGCATGGCGGCTCGACCTCGGTCAGCCCGTCACGGCATCGTCAACTTCAGCTCTTTGCCCTCGATCGAGACGTCGGCGAGCTTCTTCCACGCCGCCGCGATGTCGTCGGGCGCCTTCACCTTGGCGAGCAGGCGGTCGAGCACGAACCCGCCCAGGCCCGGCACCCGGTGGAGCGGGCAGGAGCCGATGTAGAACTCGTCCGGCGCGAAGACGAAGCCGCCGCTGTGCTTCTCGAACCGGCCCGCGACCTGCACGAAGATGGCCTGCTTGACGCCCCACGCATCGATGTTGAGCGTGCCCTTGCTGCCGATCTGCAGCAGTCCGTCGTGGATCCGGAAATTCGGCGTGCCCAGTTCGATGAGGCTGGCGGAGCCGGCGGCCGGCTTGGCCGCGGGCTTCTGGCCCGGGGCCGGCGCCGCGGGCGCGGGCGGGGCGGTTTCGTCCGCGATCCACGCGTTGAGATCGTCCTCGTTCACCGTCACCGAGCTGCCCTCGGTGAGGAGCTCCTTCTTGCGCATCCACTGCTTGCCGCTGTCGGTCTTGTTGCTGCCGGCGACGTAGTAGACCGTGCCCGCCGCCGGCTCCTTGGGCAGGCGGTCGACCGGCACGACGGGCTTGACCACCAGGTAGCCCAGCGCCAGGGCGGCGCCGAGCACCAGGCTCAACACCGCGCCGAAGATCACTTCGCCCCAGCCGGGGCCGTACTTGTCCTTCTCAATCTTGCGGGAGACCATGGCACATCTTGGGTTCGGGACTGCAGAGGATCAGGGCTTGGCGGGGGCGGAGGAAGACGCCGGCGCGGCTGGCGCGCTGGCGGGCTTCGCCGGACTCTCGGCCTTGGGCTTGGCGGCCTCCGCCTTGGCCGGACGGCGCTTGTAGTCCGTCTCGTAGAACCCGCTCCCCTTGAAAATGATGCCGGCGCCCGCGCCGAGCAGCCGCTTGACCCGGCCCCGCTTGCCGCAGGTGCAGATCTTCAACGGCGCGTCTTTCATCGACTGGAACATCTCGAATGTCTGGCCGCATTTTTGGCAGAGATATTCGTAGGTCGGCATGAGGATGGAACGGCCCCGCTTATGAAGGTCCCTGATCGGCTTTGCGAGTATCTTCTAATGGCGCGGCCCGGCCGCCGCCGCCACATAAGCGTTGGCAATTCCGGCCCGCCATGGCATTGCGGGGCCTGCGACCCATCCGCGCATGCCGCGCCGCAAACCCACCGCCGATCCTGCCGCCAGCCTGGCCGCGCGCGCCGAGCGCGTGGAGCGGGCCATCGACCGCCTGCTGCCGCCCGCCGCCACGCCGCCGGCCCGCCTGCATGAGGCGATGCGCTATTCCGCGCTGGCTCCGGGCAAACGTCTCCGGCCCGTGCTCCTGGTGGCGGCCGCCGAACTGCTCGACCCGGCCGGACGCCACGACCCGCTGCCGGCGGCCGTCGCCGTCGAGTGCGTCCACACCTACTCGCTGATCCACGACGACCTGCCGTGCATGGACGACGACGATCTGCGCCGCGGGCGGCCCACCTGCCACAAGGCGTTTGACGAGCCGACGGCGCTGCTCGCCGGCGACGCCCTGCTCACGCACGCCTTCGCGCTGCTCGCGACGGGCTACCCCGCGCCCACCGGGCTGGCCCTCGTGCGCGAGCTGGCCCACGCCGCCGGCAGCGAGCGCCTCGTCGGCGGCCAGATGTCCGACCTGCTGGCCGAGACCGACCGCAAGGTCACCGCGGCCGAACTGGAGGCCATCCACCTGAACAAGACCGCGGCCATGATCGAGGCGGCGCTGGTCATGGGCGGCATCATCGGCGGCGCCGATCCCGACCAGCGCGACACCCTGCGGCGCGCCGGCCGGCACCTCGGCCTCGCCTTCCAGATCGTCGACGACATCCTGGACGCCACGTCCGATGCCCAGACTCTGGGCAAGACCCCCGGCAAGGATGCCCAAGCCGGCAAGGCCACGTTCGTGAGCCTGCACGGGATCGGGCCCTCCCGCCGTCAGGCTGAGCAGCAGTCGGCGGCGGCGGTCGAGGCCCTGGCCAGCCTGCCGGGCGACACCGTCTTCCTGGTCGCGTTGGCGCGCCAGCTCACCACCCGCGCCAAGTAGCCTCCGGTCAGCGGGTTCTCGCGGGCGCCGGGCCCTTCGCGCCCTTCGCGCCGAAGGCGTCCCCCTCACCCATGGAGGCGCCTTAGGGCGCCGCCGATCGACCCCTTGAGGGGGAAACCCCATGTTTGATTTCGCGGGAGGCGGTAGGGTCGCGCCTCGCAGTTTGCGCACCACCCGCTCACCCGAGCGAAACGCCTCGCCGCCATGGAGAAGCCCCCGCTGAACGTTCCGCCGGAGGAGAAAAACCGCCGGATCCTCGTCATCGACGATAACCGCGCCATTCACGAGGATTTCCGGAAGATTCTCCAGCCGGACACCTCGGCGGCCGCGCTGGCGCAGGATGAGGCCACGCTCTTCGGCGACCACACCAGCGTCCGGCAATTCAAGATCTTCACCGTCCATGCCGCGCTGCAGGGGCCGGACGGCCTCGCCATGGTGCGCGGCGCGCTCGCGGCCGGGCAACCCTATGCCATGGCGTTCGTCGACATGCGCATGCCGCCGGGTTGGGACGGCTTGGAGACGACGCTCAAGCTGTGGGAGATCCAGCCCGATCTGCAGGTTGTCATCTGCACCGCGTATTCCGACTACGCCTGGAAAGACCTGATCGCCAAGATCGGGCTGTCCGACCGGCTGGTGATCCTGAAAAAGCCCTTCGACAACATCGAGGTCCTGCAGCTCAGCCTGACGCTGACCGAGAAATGGCATCTCCTCCAGCAGGCGCGCCAGCGCGAGGAGGGTCTTCGGCAGGCCATCGACGTCCGCACGGCCGATCTGCGCGCGGAAATCGAGGAGCGGCGGCGCGCCGAGGACGAGGCGCACGCGGCCCGCATCGCCGCCGAGACGGCCAATCGTTCGAAGAGCACCTTCCTGGCCAACATGAGCCACGAGATCCGGACCCCGATGAACGGGATCCTCGGCATGGCCAACCTCCTGCTCGACACCCACCTCACCGAGGAGCAAGCCAGCTTTGTCCGCACCCTGCGCGACAGCAGCGAATCGCTGCTCGCCATCCTGAACGACATCCTGGACTTCTCCAAAATCGAGGCCGGGCGGCTCACGCTCGAGACGGTGGACTTCGACCTCACTGAAATCGTCGAGGGCACGACCGAGCTGCACGCCGCCCGCGCGTGCGAGAAGAAGCTCGAGCTGATCGCGGAGATCGACGAGGAGGTGCCCGCCTGGCTGCGCGGCGACCCGCTGCGCCTCCGGCAGGTGCTGCTCAACCTCCTCGGCAACGCCCTCAAGTTCACGGAGCGCGGCGAAGTCTACCTGCACGTCTCGCTCGAGCGGCAGGACGAGGACACGGCCCGGCTGTGCTTCGCCGTGCGCGATACCGGCATCGGCATCCCCCCGGAAGCCCTCCCCCGCCTCTTCCAGCCGTTCTGCCAGGCGGACGAGTCGACCACGCGGCGGTTCGGCGGCACCGGCCTCGGCCTGGCGATCTCGCGGCGGCTGATCGAGGCCATGGGCGGCACGATCACGGCGCGCAGCGACCCGGGCCGGGGCTCCACCTTCCAGTTCAGCCTGCCGTTCGCCAAACCAAACCTCGCGGCCGCGGTCCGCCCGGCCGACGGCGCCCACCTGCGCGGCGTCCGTGCGCTGGTCGTCGACGACAACGAGACCAACCGGATGGTGCTGCACCACCTCCTCGCCCGCTGGGGCGTCGCGCACGAGGCGGTCGCCACCGCCGCCGCCGCCCTCGAGGCCCTGCAGCAGGCCGCCGCCTCCCCCCGCCCCTACGATCTCATCCTGCTCGACATGCACATGCCCGTGCAGGACGGCCTCACGCTGGCCGGCAACATCCGCGCGGCCGCGCTGGCCCACCCGCCCCGCCTGGTGATGCTCACCTCGATGGATGTCCGGCTCAACGGATCGGGCCATGACGGGCACCCGCTCGACGCCTGCCTGACCAAGCCGCTGCGGCCGTCGCAACTGCTCCAGTGCCTGACCACGCTCCTGGCCGGGCGCGAGGGCGCCGCCGGTCCGGCGGCGGCCGCGCGGGACTCGACCTCGCGCGCGCCTTTCCGCGCGCCGACCCCCGCGCCCACCAACGGCTCCCGCCCCGCCATCGTGCTTGTCGCCGAGGACGATGCCGTGAACCAGAAGGTGGCCCTCGCGCAGCTCAAGCGGCTCGGCTGGGCGGCGGACGTCGTCGCCGACGGGCGCTCCGTGCTGCCGGCGCTGCGGCGCCACCGCTACGGGGTCATCTTCATGGATTGCCAGATGCCCGGCTTGAACGGCTTCGAGACCACCCGGCTCATCCGCGCCGAGGAGGCGGCCGGCCAGGCCACCTGGCCGGTGCCCGTCCGCATCGTCGCGATGACCGCCAACGCGATGCAGGGCGACCGCGAGTCCTGCCTCGCCGCCGGGATGAACGACTACCTCGCCAAGCCGACCGGGCTGACCGAGCTCGCGGCCGTGCTGGAGCGCCAGCGCACCGGCGGCAGCGCGCGGCCGCGCCCGGCCGAAAAGTCCCCCGCTCTCGTGGCCGTCTGAACCCGCCTCCGCCATGTTCCACTCCCTGACCGCGAGCTTCTGGCTGCCGCTGATCGTCCTCGCCGTCCTCGGCGCGCCGATGATCGCCGTCTACTGGCGGTGGACCGTCCACCTCCGCCACCGCGCCGAGCGCCTGACCGTCGATCTCGACGTGCGGGTGCGCGAGCGCACCGCGGAGCTGGAACGGACCATCACGCGCCTGCAGCAGGAGCTGGCGCGGCGCGACCAGCTCGAGGCCGACCTGCGGCGTGAGCACGACATGATGGAGACGTTCATGCGCTCCGTCCCCGACACGGTGTACTTCAAGGACGCCGACTCGCGGTTCATCGCCTGCAGCGCCTCCAAGGCGCGCAAGCACGGCCTGGCCGGCCCGGCCGACCTCGCCGGCAAGACCGACTTCGACCTTTTCGGCGAGGAGCACGCGCGGGCCGCCTACGAGGCCGAACAGCGCATCCTGCGCACCGGCGAGGCCCTCGTCGGCCTGCCGGAAAAGGAGGTGTTCCACGACGGCCGGGTGCGGTGGACGCTGACCTCGAAGATGCCGCTGCGCGACGAAACCGGCCGGATTGTCGGGACCTTCGGGCTCGGCAAGGACATGACCGAGCTCAAGAACGCCGAGGAGGAGCTGCGGCAGCGCGAACTGCTCTTCCGGCTGATCTTCGAGCACGCGCCCGTGGGGGTCTCCTGGCGGCGCGCCGACCTGGGCAACGTCTACCACCGGAACGCCACGTTCCGCCGGATCCTCGGCCTGACCGCGGAGGAGTCGTCCGACGACGCCCAGTTCGATGTCCTCATCCACAAGGAGGAGCTCGGCCGGTATGGCGAGGCGACCCGCCGGATCGAGGCCGGCGAGGCCGACAGTTACACTCTCGAACAACGCTTTGTCCTCAAGGATGGTCGCCTGGTGTGGGGACGGCTCTCCGTTGCGGTGGTGCGCAATGACTCCGGACACATCATCCAGGAAATCGCCATTCTTGAGGACATCACTCAACGCAAACAGACCGAGCAGGAGCTGGCCGACACCTACAAGAGCCTGCTGGACGCCTCGCGCGTCGCCGGCATGGCCGAGGTCGCCACCGGCGTGCTGCACAACATCGGCAACGTGCTCAACAGCGTGAACGTCTCGGTCAACCTCCTGGCCGAGAACCTGCAGAACACGCGCCTGGGCAACATCGCCCGGCTCAGCGCGCTGCTCCACGAGCACGTGGAGGACCTGGGCACATTCCTGACCACCGACCCGCAGGGGCAGCGCGTGCTGCCCTACCTCGACACGCTCGCCGACCACCTCACGGGCGAGCAGCAGCGCCTGCTGGCGGAGGTCGACTCGCTGCGCCGGAACGTCGACCACATCAAGGACATCGTCGGCATGCAGCAGGAGTACGCCAAGGTCGTCGGCGTGATCGAGGCGCTCGCCCCGGTCGACCTGGTCGAGGACGCGCTGCGCATGAATGCCGCGGCGCTGACCCGGCACGACGTCGAGCTCGTGCGCCAGCTGGCCCCGGCGCCGGCGGTGATCGTCGAGCGGCCGAAGGTGCTCCAGATCCTCATCAACCTGATCCGCAACGCCAAGTACGCCCTCGACGAGGGCGGCCGCGCGGACAAGCGCCTGCTGGTGCGCCTCGAGCACGACGCCGGCTGCGTCCGGGTGATCGTCTGCGACAACGGCATCGGCATCCCGCCCGAGAACCTCGGGCGCGTGTTCACCCACGGCTTCACCACCCGCAAGGACGGCCACGGCTTCGGCCTGCACTCCAGCGCCGTCGCCGCCAAGGAGATGGGCGGCCGGCTCACCGTGCACAGCGACGGCCCCGGTCGCGGCGCGACCTTCACCCTTGAGCTGCCCCGGGCGGACGTGGCGGCGCCGGCGGCCCCGGCCGTCGCAGCAGCCGCTCCGCGCGGCTGAAGACGGCGTCGGGATAGCCCAGGGCGCGCTTGAAGCGGTAGTCCCGCTCCAGCGGATTGCGGATGCGCTGCAGGCGCCACCAGGCGCCGATGCCCAGCAGGCCCGCCAGCACGCCGGCAAACGGCATCACCGGCACCGGCACGTCGCTGCCGTGCACCAGCCGCGCGACCACGCCCGGCCGCAGGCTCGCGCGCAGGCGGTGGCAGCGGTTCAGCAGGGCGAACGCCGCGGTGTCGCCATACAGGTTCGGAAACTCGGCCAGCATCGCCCGGAACACCGGGAAATAGTCCGGCGTCACGACGCCCGACCCGATGCCGCAATGCGCCGCGATGACCGTGACGCCCGCCGCCAGCGGCGCGCGCAGCGTGCGCGGGTCCGCGAGGTCGCGGCGCACCTCGTCCACCACGCTCTCCGCGCCGGTGTGGGCGATCAAGGGCAGGCCGAGGGCCGCCAGCCGCTCCCAGAACGGCCGGTAGCGCGCCAGGCCGCAGTCGACGTTGTGGCAGTTGGGCAGCAGCTTCAGGGCGACGGCGCCGCCCGCGGCGCAGCGGTCCAGCTCGGCGAGCGCGTCGCGCCGCGCCGGATGGATCGACACCACCGGCAGGATGCCGGACTCCTGCCGCGCGAGGCCCAGCACGCGGTCGTTCGGCACAAAGAACGTCCCCCGCCCCTCCCACCGGCTCCCGTCCTCCCGGTAGACCTCCTCCTGCGCGAACAGCGCGATGGCGTCGAGCGACGAGCCGCGCAGGTATTCGAGGAGCCGCATCAGATAGGCCCGGTCGAGGTCGGTCCCCACCGCCGAGCGCGTGAGCCCCATGCCGTGCCAGAAGAACGGCGCCAGCAGCCGGCCCGCCGGACGGGGGCGGTGCCAGCACCCGGTGCCGTCCGAGCCGTCGCCCACCAGGTGCACATGCGCGTCGATGATCACGCGATGGCGGGGCGGGCCGGCCGCGGCGCGGCTAGTGCGCCGCCTCCGTGGCGAGCGCGCGGCAGCGGGTCAGGTCCGTCTTGCCCGAGCCGAGGAGCGGGATCGCCTCGACGCGGCGGATGATCTTCGGGATCCAGAGGTTCGGCAGGCCGGCGTTGTACAGCCGCTCCCGGAGGTCGTCGCCGTTGATGTCGAGCGCGGTGAGGAGCACCAGCGCCTCGCCCTTCGAGGAGTCGGGCACGCCGACGATGGCGATCACCGGCCCCTCGTCCTGTTCGATCGCGTAGGCGTCGATGATCTTCTGCTCCACGGTGCCGTGGGGCACCATTTCGGCGCCGATCTTGGAGAAGCGCGACAGGCGGCCCTCGATGTAGAGAAAGCCCTCCTCGTCGAACCGGCCGAGGTCGCCCGTCATGAACCAGCCATCCTTGAGGGCGAGCCGCGTCTTCGCCTCGTCCTTGAGGTAGCCCTCGAAGACGTTCGGGCCGCGCAGCCAGAGCATGCCGGTCGCGGAGAGCGGCAGGGTTGCGCCGGTGTCCGGATCGGTGATGCGGGCGGTCATGCCCGGCAGCAGGCGGCCCACGGAGCCCAGCCGGTGCCCGCGCTGGTATTCGGCCGTGCGGGTCGTCCGCGGCGGATCTGGCAGGTTGACGTTCGACACCGGCGTCGTCTCGGTGAGCCCGTAGCCCTGCAGGAGCTCGAGGCCGAAGCGCTCCTTGAACCCCTCGTAGAGCTCGAGCGGCATCTTCTCGGCGCCGGCCACGATGAAATGGATCGAGCGCAGCTCCGCGCGGGTCGCCTTCTTCAGCAGGGGGCGCAGGAAGGTCGGCGCGCCGATCATCACGGTGACGCGCTCCGACTCGATGACCTCGACGATGCGGCGCGTGTCCAGCGGGCTGGGCGTGGTGACGATCAGACAGCCCCGGAGCAGCTCGTACCACAACGTGGCCGTGAAGCCGAAGCTGTGGAAGATGGGCAGGCAGGCGAGGATGGTCTCCTCCCGCGGCAGGATGCCGGTGGCCGAGATCTGCGCGCAGTTGCCGAGGATGTTGCGGTGGGTCAGCGCCACGCCCTTCGGCTCGCCCGCGGTGCCGCTGGTGAACAGGAGGCCGGCCTCCTCGCGGTCCCCCGTCCGGGGCAGGTCGAGCAGCGAGGCGATCCACCCGCCCGGCAGCGTCCACGCCGCGAGCAGCCAGCCGAGGATGGCGGGCTTCCCGCAGGCGAGGATCTCCTCCCGCAGGTCGCGGGTCTTCTCCGGCCAGGGGAAGTTGACGATCTTGGTCCGCACCGCCTCGGCCGAGAGCACCGTGCCGATCTCCCCGAGGCGCAGGCTCGCCTCGATCGCCGCGCGCCCCGAGGTGAAGTTGAGGTTCACCGGGATCTTGCCCGCGAGCAGCACGGCGAGGTTGGCGATGCAGCAGCCGGCGCTCGGCGGCAGCACGATGCCGACCCGGCGCTCCGGGATCGTCGCCGCCAGCCGCCGCGACAGGGCGGCGGACACGGCCAGGAGCATGCCGGCCTTGACCGCGCTGCGCCCGCTGGTGCAGTCGACGATTTGCGTCTCCCACGGGCGCCGGGCGAGCGAGCGGACGCACTCGCGGCCGAGGTGCGCGCGAAGCTCCGGGCGCTCGCCGAACGCCTCCTCGCCCAGGTCGAGCAGCGTCTGCCGCGCCGTGATGGCGTCGATCTGGTCCGGCGGGATCGGCCGGCCGATGTTGACCAGCACCGGAAACGGCACCTTCTGCGGGTGCTTCCAGAGGTATTTCTGCCCCGAGAAGGAGAACATCGATCCCCAGAGCCGGTCGAGGAACACGGGCACGACCGGCACGCCGGCGCGCCGCGCGACCAGCTCGAAACCCTTGCGGATCTCCATCAGCACGCCGGTGCGGCTGATCTGCCCCTCCGGGAAGATGCAGACCAGCTCGCCCGCGGCCAGGTGCTCGACCGCCTGCCTGATCGCAGTGGTGGCCTGCCGCGGCGACACGGAGATCACGCCGGTGAGCTGGAAGGCCAGCCGGGCCCACCACGTCTGCCGCAGGCCGGCGAAAGCCAGGAAGCGCAGCGGCCGCGGGCTCGCCACCTGCAGGATGAGGGCGTCGACATAGGAGACGTGGTTGCAGATCACGAGCGCGCCGCCGGTCTCCGGCAGGTGCTCGCGACCCTTGACCCGCACCCGGTACACGGTCCGCGCCACCGCCTTGAGCAGCAGGCGCACGAGCGGCTCCGGCAGCAGCCACGTCGAATAGATCCCCACCAGGACGGTCGGGACGATGAACATCAGCAGCTGTTGCCGCGCCGTCAGCCCCAGCCCGAGCGCCATGCCGGCGTAGCAGCCGGACGCCAGGACCCCGCCCAGGCCGTCGAGGATGTTGACCGCCGCGAGGATCCGGCCGCGGCGCTGGTCGCCGGCGTTGTCCTGCAGGTAGCTGAAGAGCGGCACCATGAACAGGCCGCCGGACCAGCCGAGCAGCACCATGGCCAGGTCGAAGCGCCCGCCCGCCACGGGCGCCGTCCCCGCCAGCGCCAGGCCGAGCACGATGCCGGCACAGCCCACCGGCACCATGCCAAGCTCGACGCCGCGCCGGGAGCCGTAGCCGGCGGACAGGTTGCCCGCCACCGTGCCGAGGCCGAGCAGGATGAACATCGTGCTCGTGGCCGTCACCGAACCCACGCCGCCCCCGTGCAGCTCCCGGCCGGCCTGCAACAGCGTCAGCATGATCACCGCGCCCATGAACCAGAAATAGATGATCCCGAGCGCCGAACGGAAAAGCGGCGGCGACCGCCAGAGCTCCTGCAGGTCACCCGCCTGCTGCCACCAGAGCCGCGCGTGGTAGGGCGCGCCGCCCGCCGCCGGCGTGCGCCGCACGCCGAGGTAGATGCCCAGCGCCACCACCGACAGCGCGGTGAGCAGCCACCCCACCTGGATCGCGGCGGCCCACGGGTCGCCGAGCCGCGCCGTGCGCAGGTCGAACAGCCGGCCGCCGCCGAACATGCCGACCAGGATGGCGACCACGGTCAGCAGCTCCATCCAGCCCACCGCCCGGGCCAGCCGCGCCGACCCGGTTAGCTCCTTGAGGATCGCGCGCTTGGACGGCGAAAACAGGCTGGCCTGGACCGCGAGCAGCGAGAAGAACCCCAACACGAGCCAGATCCGGTGGAGATGCAGGGTGAGCGTGAGCGCCAGCAGCACGCCGGACTGCAGCAGCAGCGACGCGAGCACGACCCGTTGCTTCGGAAAGCGGTCGCACATCCAGCCCGCCAGCGGCGACAGGAAGATGAACGGCACGATCATCAGCACCGGCACCAGGCTGACCACGACCGCGACGTCGTCCGTCGCCAGGATGCCGGGGAACTGGGCGAGGCCGATCAGCATCAGCTTCGCGGCGTTGTCGTTGAACACGGCCTGGGTCTGCGCGACCAGCAGGGCGACCAGCGAACGCGAAGAGGTCGGAGGGGTGCCCATGGGGTATCTGGAGCGGAAAACTATGACCGAAACTGCGGCGGGCTTTCAAGCGTGGAGACCGGGCGACGCGCCGTCGCCTTGGGACATGCCCTCAAACCCCGTCTTCGGCTCATGTCATGCTGAGCGCGGCGAAGCATCCAGTGGAATTCCGCCAGAGGCTCCGACGCAGACACCCTGGATTCTTCGCTTCGCTCAGAATGACCCGTCATTTTTTGCCGCCACGCTTGGGTCGACGCTCCTTGGCGGCCGGCCCCAGCCGCGCAGGTCGTGCGCCAGGGTGCCGAAGCCATGGGGAAAATCGGTCTCCAGCCGCCGCGGATCGTGCTGGTGCCGGCGGACGCATTCGACGGCGCGCTGGATCTCGAAGCCGAGGCCCGGCCGGTCCGTGCCGTAGACCCGCCACTTCAGCTCCCGCCGCGTGTACGGCGCCCGTCCCCGCGCCTGGCCGTCCAGCCACGCCAGCTCCGTCACCTGCGGATCGTGGCCGCACAGATACCACGCCTCGATCGCCGGCACCGCGATGCCGACGCCGCGCAGCACGCGCTCGCGCCCGTGCAGCGGAGGAAACCGTTTCTGCACGCGATGGAAGATGCCCCGCAGCTGGCACAGCCGGCACTGCGGATGGTAATAGCCCGGCGCCTCGTGGTCGGCAGTGTGCACCACCGAGTCATCGGAGTCGACCACCACGACCAGCGCCTCCGTGTCGGTGTTGAAATGGAGGTGGCGCAGGATGGCGGGCAGCACCTGGGCGACGTTGGGCCAGCCCCGGGCGCGCAGGCCGGGCTTCACCTGCGTCATCGGCGCCGCCAGCACGGCCTCCACCAGGATGCGCAGCGCCGCCTCGTCCGCCGGCGATTCGCTCAGCAGGGCGACCTTCATGACGATCTCAGAAGATCGTCACAGAGGCCGCGCTGATGGCACAGAGCCTTCGTGTCCATTCGTGTGGATTCGTGGTGAAAAGCGTCCGCCATCAGGCTTCGTCCTCCGGCACGCCGCCGAGGATGCCGCTAAACCACAGGTCGCCCAGCGAGCCCTCGGCCAGGATCTCCCGCACGTCCGCCCGCTCGCTCAGCCGCTCGAACGTGGCGCTCCGGCCCTTCTTGTGCGCGATGACGATCTCCTCCGGATGGTCGCGGAACAGGTCGAGCAGGTAGGGCGAATGGGTCGTGGCCACGATCTGCACCGGCGGACGTTTTTCGCCGAAGCTCCCGGGATAGCTCAGACGGTAGAGCGCGTCGCGCACCTCGCGCAGCAGCCGCGGGTGGACGCCGCGGTCGGCCTCCTCGAGGCACAGCAGCGTCGGCGGGCGCAGGGCGAACGACAGCGTCAGGACCGCCAGGGTGTAGAGGGCGCCCTGCGAGGCGTTCTCCGCGGTGATGACCTCCCCGCCGTCCGCGAGCTTGAGCGCGAGTTCCAACATCCCCTCTCCCGCCGGCCGGGTCTCGATGCCCGCGTAGTCCGGGAGCGCCCGGCGGAACTCCGCCTCGAGGCGGGCGAAAGTCTCCGGCCGCTCCGCGCGCATCGCCGCCAGCACAGCCGCGATGTTGTGGCCGTTCGACGCCAACTCGGCGCCCTCCGCCGCCGCCACCGGCGCCGCCATGGAATAGTGGTCGAACAGGAACGCGCGGATGCCGGCCAGCCGGGTGCGCAGCGCCTCCCAGCGGCGGCGGGCGTCGTCGGTGTCCGGGTGCCTCACCTGCAACAGATCGCACACGTACTCGGAGCGGCAGCCGAGGTGGACCGTGGTGTCGCCGTCCGGCGGCGGGAAGTGGAAGACGATCTCGGGCGCGTCGGCCTTGCGCGGACCGGCCGCGCCGTTGTCCGCCGCCGGCGCCGCGGGCCCGCGGGCCAGGGCGCGCAGGCGCAGCAGCGCCTGCACGAGGCTGGTCTTGCCGCTGCCGTTGGGCCCGATGACGAGGTTGAACGCCTCGAGCCGCACGCTGGTGGCGCGCAGGGCCTTGAAATGCCGGAACTGGACCGAGGCGATCACGGGGCCAGCCTGTCAGGCGCCGCCCGCAAAGGCAATCACCCGTCGGCGCGCGCCACGGACGACGCGCGCCTCAGTGCGCGGCGGCCGCCGCGGCCTTCGCCGCCTTGGCCTCCTCGACGACCTTGCGCTCGAACTCGGCCGGCATCTCCTCGTAGTGGCTGAACTTCTCGGCGTGGATGCCGCGGCCGCCGGTCAGCGAGCGCACGACCGTGCCGTAGTGGTACAGCTCCGCCGCCGGCACCGTGGCCTTCACCACCTGCAGCCGGCCCGCGTTGTCCATGCCCATGATCTTGCCGCGCCGGCCGGAAAGGTCGCCGACGATCTTCCCGAGGCAGTCGTCCGGCACCTTGATCTCCAGCTCGTGGATCGGCTCGAGCAGGCAGGGGCGGGCGTTGGCGAAGCACTCCTTGAAGGCGAAGTAGCCGGCGATCTGGAAGGCGATGTCCTTCGAGTCCACCGGGTGCATCTTGCCGTCGTAGAAGTCGACCTTCACGTCCACCACCCGGTAGCCGGCGAGGATGCCCTCGGTGCAGGCGGTGTTCACGCCCTTCTCCACCGAGGGCACGAAGACGCGGTCGACGTTCTGGCCGCTGAGCGACTCGGTGAACTCGAGGCCGCTGTCGCGCGGACGCGGCTCGATCCGCATCCAGACCTCGGCGAACTGCCCGGCGCCGCCGGTCTGCTTCTTGTGGCGATACTTCGACTCGCCGCGGCCGCGGATCGTCTCGCGGAAGCGGATGCGCGGCGGCATGAGCTCGATGTCGATCTTCTGGCGCCGCTTGAGGCGCTCCAGCAGCACCTCGAGGTGCAGCTCGCCCTGGGCGGAGAGGATCGTCTGGTGCAGCTCGCCGTCGACCTTCGACTCGAACGCCGGGTCCTCCTCGTGCAGCGAGGCCAGGCCGGCGGCCAGCTTGTCCTCCTCCCCGCGGGAGTTGAGCTTGAGCGCCGCCTGGGTGTAGGGCTTCGGATAATTGACCTTGGGCAGCACGACGGTGTGCTTCGCCTCGCAGAGGGTGTTGCCGGTGTGGGTGTCCTTGAGCTTCACCGCTGCGCCGATGTCGCCGGCGTTGAGCGTCTCGACCGCGACGCGCGCCTTGCCGTTGAGGCGGAAGAGCTGGCCGACGCGCTCGGTGATGCGGCGGTCGCTGTTGTAGAGGTCCATGCCGGTGTGGACGTCGCCGGAGTAGACGCGGAAGATCGAGAGGTCGCCGCTCTGCGGGTCGGACAGGGTCTTGAAGACGAACGCCACCGGCTCCTTGCCGGTCAGGCTCACCTGGCACGGCTGGCCGTTGCCGTCGACGGCCTCGACCGAGGCGCGGTCGACGGGCGACGAGCCGAAGCGGGCGATGAAGTCGAGCAGGCGCGAGACGCCGACGTTGCTCTCGCCGGCGGTGCAGAACAGCGGGATGAACACCTGCTTCTGGACCGCGGGGTGGATGCCGGTGCGCATGACCTCCTCCGACAGGCTGCCCTCGTCGAAAAACTTCTGCAGCAGGGTGTCGTCGGACTCGGCAATGTGCTCGATGAGCTCCTTGTGCAGCGCCTCGACCCGCTCCTTCCACTCGCCGGCCGCGGGCGCCTCGGTGTACTTGCCGGACTTGTCGGCGGCGTAGGTGCAGATCTCGCTGCGCAGGACGTCGAGCACCTGGTTGAACCCGGGTCCGGCGTTCACCGGCACCTGCATGGCGAACACCTGCGCCCCGAAGCGCTCGCGGATCTCCTCGACGAGGAGGTCGTAGTCGACGTTCTCCTTGTCGAGCGCGTTGACGACGATGATCTTGGGAATGCCGAACTGGGTGGCGTAGTCCCACATGATCTCGGTGCCGACGCCGATGCCGTGGTTGGCGTGGATGACGACGATGGCGAGGTCCACCACCCGGAGGGCATTGAGCGCCTCGCTGCTGAAGTCGAGGTAGCCGGGGGTGTCGACGAAGTTGATGCGCTTGCCCTGCCACTCGAGGCTGAGCGGGGTGGCGTGGATGGAGATCTGCCGCTGCTGCTCGCCGACATGGTAGTCGGACACCGTCGAACCCTGGGTGATGCCGCCCATCCGGTGGATGACGCCGCCGCACATGAGCAGCGACTCGGCCAGCATGGTCTTGCCCGAAGTGGCATGACCCACGATGGCAACGTTCCGGATATCCGCGGGCTGGTAGGATTTCATTTTCGGAGCAGTTGGATCATCCCGGTCGGTCAAAAGGGGTCCGGGGGACCGTAACGGTCGAGGCTGCCGGGAGCGCAGGCAAGGCGAAATTCCGCTCGGAGGCGGTGGCGCGCAGCCATTAGCCGGCGTTGCGGCGCCCGGAGTGCAAACTGATTGCCGGCCGGGGCCCGGCGCGGGGCCCACCCTTTTGAAATCCGGGCGGAATTGCTTATGCTCCGGTCGACCCGCCCGCACCGCCCGGAATCCTCGGCCCTCGTCCTCCATGATGGCGCAAGACTACGAGACTATCTCCTTTTTCGTCCTGGCGGGCGGCTTCGACCTCCTCGAACGGTGGCGCCCGGCGCGGGAGATCGACCGGTGGCGCGACCTGAAGATCGACGTCTTCTCCTTCGCGCTGGCGGTGACCATGAACCGCATCTCCCACTACTCGGTCACGTTCCTGATCGAGGACGAGGCGCCGGCCTGGCTGCGCGGCGGCCTGCACGCGCTGCAGGGGCTGCCCGCCGCCGCCCGCATCTTCCTGGCCATCCTCCTGGTCGATTTCATCATCTACTGGCTGCACCGGGCCCAGCACCGCTTCGACCTCCTGTGGCGCACGCACGCCTGGCACCACTCCATCGAGCAGCTCTACTGGTTCTCCGGTTTCCGCACCAGCTTCCTGCATTCCCTGCTCTACAACATCCCGCAGGCGGCCGTGCCGATGCTGGTCTTCAACCTCAGCCCGTACGAGGCCGGCATCGGCTACTCCATCGGCCTGCTCATCCAGTTCTGGGAGCACACCAACATCGACATCCCCATCGGACCGCTGCAATACGTCTTCATCACTCCGGCCTATCACCGGGTGCACCACTCCGCCTCGGACCTCTGCCGCCGGAATTTCGGGACCACCTTCAGCCTCTGGGACCGGATGTTCGGCACCTACGTGAATCCCGAGACGGTGCCGGCCTCGACGCCGCTCGGCCTCGGCGCGCCGCTCGAGAAGAAGAAGATCCCACGGATGCTGATCGGGATCTAAGCAGAAGCCAGAGGCCAGGGCGTTGTAGGGCTGTCGCTGGTCGGCAGGCCGCTCCGCCATCGCGAATTGGCACGGCGGCAAGCGCCGGCCCTACAAGCCCAGACTCGAGATCGAACCAGGCTGATTTCGAAGCCATGAGAAAAACGTTCCTGGTTTCCCGGCTTCCCAGGAGGACGGAGAATCATCCCTCCGGCCGTTCGACTGCGAATGGCGGGTTTGTTTCCCTTCCGAAGCCAGGAAGCCATGAAGAGAAGGGCTTCCTGGTCTCCCGGCTACCGCAGCAGGATGTCCAGCAACGACCGCCCCAGCATCGTGTAGAGCTGGCTCGGGTCCGGCTTGCCCAGGGTCCCGCCGATGACGAACGGCTCCTTCAGCTTCATGTAGCCGAGGTCGTCGCGCTCGCCGGAGAGCAGCGAGGACTTCGCCTTCGTGAGCAGGCTCTCCATCTGGCCCATCACGCCCATGTTGACCCGCATCTGCAGCGGCTGGTCGAGCAGGCTCTTGCCCGCCTGGTACGTCACCTGGCCGTCGCCCTGCAGGCGCACGTTCGGCGAGACGAGCGAGAAGTCGGAGAGCTTGACGTTCAGCGTGGCGTCGCGGGACAGGCGCACGTTGAGCTGGTCGTAGGGCAGCTGCGCGAGCACGCCGCCCAGTTCGGCGGTCAGGTCGGCGCGGGAGGCGAGGTTCTCCACCTTTTCACCCAGGTTGCCGAGCAGCCGGGCCGCGCTGCCGATGATGCCGGCGGCGCGCGCCACATTGGCGGCCTGCTGCAGCCCCCGGAAGGTCCCCTTGCGGCTCTGGAGCGTGACGTCGCCGCGCGTGCGGTCCAGCAGTTCACCCAGCGAGGCGCCCGCGCCCTCCGCCTGGCTCCGGATGTCGAACTTGCCCTCGACGGTGGGCGGCCGGTCAGGGGCGATGACCTTGAACAGGGGGCCCACCTCGAAGCCCTGGAGGGTGAAATCGACCTTGGAGGTGTAAGGCTGCGGCTGGTCCGCCGCGTACCGGACCTCGGCATTGAGCTTCAGCTGCCCGTCGGCGCCCACCTTGCCGGCGACCTGATCGACGACGGCCCGCCGGGGATCAAGCATGACCCGGCCGGTCAGGCCCGTGATCTCGGCGCTCCGGCCATAGACCAGCGATTTCAGATCGAGCGTCACCTGCCCCGTCAGGCCGGCCCACGCCGGCCCGATCCCGGCCGGCGCCGCCGGCACGAGCGGCACGGGGGGCGCGACGGCCACGGCCGCGGGACCGGGCGCGCCCGGCAGCCCGACGGCGCGCGCGAGCGCGGCCAGGTCGTCCACCACCACGTGCGCGCCCGTGATCTTCGCGTCGAGCGTCCGGCCGCCGGGCGCCGGGTGCAGGGTGGCGGCCAGCGTCAGGTCGGAGCGTTCCCCCGCGCGGTCGACCAGCAGCGGCGCCTGCAGGGCGATGTCGCCCTTCTCGCTCACGCCGGCGCGGAACGAAAGATTGGCCACCGGCAGCGGCTCGCCGGTCGTGGGCGAGATCAGGCCGTTGAGCGTGAAGCGGCCCTCGCCCAGCAGGTCATGGTCGAGGGAGAACTTCGTTTCGCCGCTGAGCTTGCCCTGGCCCGGGGGCGTCCCGCCCGCAAGCAGCGGCTGGCCGGCCAGGTCCGCCAGCGCCAGCTCGAATGCCGCCGTCCCGTCCAGCTTCGGCTGGGTCAGCGCCGGCCCGGCGTTGAATTCGGCGTGCCCGGTGAACAGGCTGGCGCCGGCCGCGTTGCGCACCCGGATCCCGGCGAGCGAGGCTTTGAGCCCGTCCGCGGAATACTCGGCCGACGGCTGCAGCTCCACAGTCAGTCCCTGCAGCCAGCGGCGTCCGCCGCCGCCCAGCGCGACCCCTTCCAGCCGCCACGGGGATACCGTGGCCAGACTCAGCCGTCCGGCCCGCGTCGACAGCGACAGTCCGCCGTCGGCCACGTCGCCGCCCACGTCCAAACCGCCCAGCCACGGCTGGAGAAACGCGAGCGGGACCTGGTCGAGCTGGAGGCGCAGCACCTCCCCCGGCCGGCCCGAGGCGGTCGTCAGCTGGCGGCTTGCCGTGTCGAAGCTGAAAGCCTCGGCGGTCGTCAGGCTCACCATCGTGCGACCCTCCATCGTGAGCACGCTCAGGGCCAGCTGGTCGATGTGCACCGTGTTGCCGGCCACCGAGAACTCGGTGCTGCCCCGCGCCTGCACCGGCCCGACCGGAGCGTAGGCGGCCAGCAGCGCCGGAAGCCGGCCCTCGAAGCTCGCCCGGCCCGCCACGCCGCCCGTTTTCGTCTCGAGCTCCCCCTGCGCGTCCAGGGCGTCGCCCGCCGCGGTCCGCAGGGACAGGCGCTGCAACTGCACGCGGGTCGCATGGCGGGAGTGCTCGACGTCCGCCTGCAGCGTCAGGTCGCTCGCCGGCAGCAGCACGCGGCCGCCCGAGGTCACCGCCAGCCGCTCCACCCCCAGCGGCGTCAGGGTGTGCAGCCAAAGGCTCTGGTCGCGCACCGCGGCGTCAAACGCGCCGGTCAGCTCGCCGCCCTCAATCGCGAGCCCCGCCGGCAGGAACGGCCGCAGCCAGGACACCGGCAGCCCCTCCACCTCCGCCCGCAGCAACTCCTTCTGCGGGTCGGCCGCCAGCAG
>Ga0335071_10002283_pt1 | contig 20613 bp, 19 predicted proteins | sample Lox_Sample_15_FD_206724 | JGI IMG/M metagenome (GOLD analysis project Ga0335071, IMG submission 206724) | Soil microbial communities from Loxahatchee National Wildlife Refuge, Florida, United States - Lox_Sample_1.5 | ecosystem: Environmental > Terrestrial > Soil > Wetlands | place: USA...
TGTTCGAGGAATCGCTGTCGTTGTTGGCGCGCATATTGGCGGGATCGCCGATCGAGAGCCCGACGAACTCGCCGCGGAACTCCCAGTGCGTGTCGGGCGGCCGATAGCGGAACTCGGTGTCGACCAAGGTGAGGCTCGAGTGGCCGAGAGGTGTTCCCGCATCCGAATGCGCGCCACGCGGCGTGGTGTTGGGCGTGTAGTAGACCGCGGTGCTGCCGGCCAGGCCTGGAATGAAGGGCGGCGTATAGGTGAGTTGCACGGTGGTCGCCCAGGCGTTGTTGAGCTGGCGAAAATCGCCGAGCGGCGCCTTGCTGAAGCCGAGCGCGTTCTTGCCATCGATGCCCGCCATGTAGGAGCCCGTGGGCACCGTGTTGGCGTCGGTCCGCGAGTCGAACGAATCGCCGAAATCCTCGAGCCCCTTGCTGAGCTGGACCTGGTAATTGAGGTTGTCGACGATCTTGCCGTAGACGCCGGTCGCGGGCGCTGCCCAGGTGCTGGGAATGAGGCCATTCGCCAGCTCCGGCCGGTCGACGCTGTAGAAGAGTGTCGGCTCGTGATGCAGGTTGATGTAGCCGACCGGCACCAAGTCGACGCCGGGCGAGCGGATATTGAGATAAGGCGACGGCTTGAAATCGATATAGGCCTGCTCGATCTCGGCGGTGCCGTGCAGCTTGTCGTCGTTGTCGAAGCCGCTGCCCGCGTGCTCGAACTCGATCTCGGCGTTGAACACGATATCGTCCGTGATCTGATAGCTCGGCAGCAGCACCACGCGCGCCGCATCGAAGCCGGTCTGCCACTGCCCACCCGCCGACGGGTTCTGCTTGCCGCCGTATTTGAGCTCGCCATAGGCGCCGAACGTCAGCCCCTCGATCGGCGACGGCGCCAGACCGAACAGGCCTTTGTCCTCGGCCTGCTTGGTCTGCGCGGGCGTCCCCTGAGGCGGGATGGGCTGGGCGGCGGTTGGCGATGCCGCGGGCGCCTGCACCGTGAACGGTGCCGATGCAGGGGTGGACGTCACGGCCGCCGGCGCTTTCGCCGGTGCCACGGCATGCGCGGCCTTCTCGGCGCGCAATTCGTTCTCGAGGACGGTGATGCGCGCCGCCATCGCGCGCAGTTCGCGCAGGATCTCGTCCTGCGCCACCGGAGGAGACTGCGCCGGCGGCTCCGCCGCGCGGACCGCGCCCGCGCCGAGCAGCGAGGCCGCAAGAATTGTCGGGGTGCACAGCCGCACCCACAGCGTCTTTGGCATAGGACTCCCTCCGAAGCCGATCGATCTCGCGCATCTGTTCGATCCTGGCTGGCTTTCGGAAGGACGCGCCCGCAGCGCGCACCGTCGGATGGCTGGCTTGGACAAGACCCCGCGTGTGTCCGTCCGCGGTGCTTACGCGCCGCGACTCACTCTCACTCGCGAGGTCATCCCTTTGGTGATATGCGACTTTGCGCGATTATGCAAGTAATAGTCATTCTTAATAAATGCCCGCCGCCGGGCATCGTTAAGCTTTCATTCAGCCGCATTGGTTAAAAGCGCGTCCAGCATTGCGATTCACGCGTAATGCGTGGGCCGACCGGAAATCCCCGCGTCGCCCGGTGCGCCGTCCGGAGGTCCCCGGACGGCGCTTTCATTTTACCGCTCCGCTGGCAGCCCCCCGTGACGTGCGCGCGGATGATCCGTGGGCGACTTCCAGCAAGCTTACTCCAAGCTTACTCGCGGCTTCTTCCGGTCTTGCGTCGTACAACGGCGTGGCTAGTCTCCCGCCTCAAACTTGGAGACGCCTTTGAGACTGGTTCGACTGCTGATCCTCCTGAGCGCGGTGATCGCGAGCGGAGCCGCGACCGCGCAGACCTGGCCGACCAAACCGATCCGGCTTGTCACCGCCTTTGCCACCGGGAGTGCGCCCGACATCGTCTGCCGCCTGATGGCCGACCGGCTGACCCACGAGCTGGGCGAGCAGGTGATCGTCGACAACCGGCCCGGCGGCTCGAGCATCATCGCGGCGCAAGCCGTGGCCCATGCTCCGGCCGACGGGTACACGTTCTTCTTCGCCACCACCGCACCTCTGGTGACCAACCAGCTGACGTTCAAGTCGCTCCCCTATTCGGAGCGCGACTTCGCCCCGGTCGCGATGGTCGGGAAGAACCCGTTCCTGATCCTGGTGTCGCCGGAGCTGCCGGTGAAGACGATCCCGGAGCTCGTCGCCTACGAGAAAGCGCATTCGGGCGAGCTCAGCTTCGCAAGCGACGGGCCGCGCAACTTCTCCGGCATGATCGGCGCATGGCTCAACAAGGTGTCCGGCATGCACATGCTCCAGGTCCCTTACGCGAACATGCCCGTCGGTATCCGCGACACGATTGCCGGGCGCACGCAGGTGACGATCCTCGCCTTTGCTGCGGCACAGGCGTTCATGAAGAGCGGGCAGCTGCACGCGATCGCCAAGACCGCGCCCGAGAATATTCCCGGCTTCGAGCCGATGGCGACGGTCGAGCAGACCTATCCGGGATTCGAGTTCGGCGGCTGGTTCGCGGTCGTCGCACCCGCGGGGACTCCCGACGACGTGATTCTCCAGATGAACCAGAGCATCGACAAAGTCGTGCAGGCCCCGGAGGTGATGGCGAAGCTCGACGAGATCGGCGTGACCACGGGCGGTGCTGAGACGCCGCAAGGCCTCGCGGAGTTCATCGGCGCCGAGAACGACCGCTGGGAAAAGATCGTGCGCGAGATCGCCCTGGCACCGGAGTGAGCTCCGTGCTGGTTTGAGAAACCGGCCCGGCCCGGCTAGAATGGCGGCAACCACAATTCTGGAGAAACGCCATGGCCGAAGCCGCGCTGAAACTCAAATTCCTGTCGCACGGAACCCTCGAAGCCCTCGATCTCGACAAGACGCGCCAGTTCTACGAGGAGTTCCTGGGCCTGGACGTGGTGCGCACGAGCCCGATCTCGCTCATGATCAAGCTCGGCGGCCAGAACACGATCGCCGTGGTCAAGAGCAAGAAGCGCGGCGAGATGCCTCTGCTCGCCCATAACGGCCTCGACGTCGGCACGCGCGAAGAGGTCGACCAGGCCTACGAGGTCGTGATGCGCGACAAGGACAAGTGGGGCATCACCAAGGTCACGAAGCCCATCGACCAGCACGGCACGCGGAGCTTCTACTTCCTCGACCTCGACAGCAATTGGTGGGAGATCCTGTGCAACCCCGAGGGCGGCTATAGCTGGATGTTCGACAAGGGTCAGGACATCGCCGAATGGGGAGCCGGCGAGCAGAAGGGATTCAACCCGAACGACTACACGAAGACCTCGTTCGCCGACAAGGAGAAGCGGCGCATCGAGGCCGGCAAGGGCCTGGCCGACATGGCGGAGAAAAAGTAGTCGCTTCGAAGAGCAGGACTGGCGCCGACGCATGACTGACTACTGGCTGAGCAAGCTGTTCTTCGATCTGCAGAGTCCGGCCAATGCCGCCGAATACCGGGGAGGTCGCGCCAAGGTCCTGGCGCGCTATCCCGAGCTCAAGCCCGAGCTGCGCGCGGCAGCGCTCGCCGACGACGTCGAGGTGCTGGCGCCGCACGTGAACCCGTACCTGTTGCGCTATTACTTCCAGGTCGTCGGCATGCCGGACAAGGAGTTCATCGGCCGCCTGCGCGCGCTCAAACCCCAGTCCCTCAAGACCGAGGCTCTCAAGAGCGGAGCCGCGCATGGCTAAGCTTGTCGGCGTGTTCGCGGCGAGCCACGGGCCGCTGATGGCGCGCGACTGGCATATCCTGCCGTCCGCCCCCAAGGAGCGGCTCGACACCGCGTTTCGCGAGCTCGGCCGGCGCCTCGCCGACGCGCGTCCCGACGTGCTGATCCTGGTATCGCCCGACCACTGGGTGAATTTCTTCATCAACAACCTTCCGAGCGTGTGCATCGGCGTCGGCGAGACACATGACGGTCCGCCCGAGCCGTTCATGAAGGACTTCCAGCGCACGCTGCCCGGCGAGCCCGGCCTCGCCATGCATATCGTCAAGACCGCCCTTGCCCAGGATTTCGAGCCGTCGATCTCGCACCGGCTGACGCTCGACCACGGATTCTGCATCCCGCTCCTGCGCATGGGGCTCGCCCGGCTGCCGCGGGTGATCCCGATGGTCGTCAACGATCTCGAGCCGCCGATGCCGAGCATCCGCCGCTGTCTCGCCTGGGGCCGGCTGCTGGCGCAGGCGGTCGCGTCGTACCCGGGCGACTTGCGCGTGGCGATCATGGCGACCGGCGGCCTCAGCCATTCGATTGGCGAGCCGACCATGGGCGACATCGACGAGCCGTTCGACCACGGCTGCATCGAGGCGTTCCGCGATGGGCACGATGCGAAGGTCATCGAAATCCTCGAACGCGGGCTGGCGGCGACCGGCAACGGCGGGCACGAGGTGCGCAACTGGGTCGTGGCGCATGGTGCGGCGGGCAGCCGCGGCTTCGAGCTCGTCGACTACCTGCCCGTGCCCGAGGTCTACGTAGGCTGCGCGTTCGCCGCGTGGCGGGTGGCGGAGAGCCTGCAGGAAGCCGCGTGAGCGGTCCGGAAGAACCAGCGCCGCTGCCCGAGCCTCCTCTCCTCGAGCTCAGGGGCATCGTCAAACGCTTCCCGGGCTCTCTCGCCAACGACCGCATCGACCTCAAGCTCGCGTCCGGCCGCATCCAAGCGCTGCTCGGCGAGAACGGTGCGGGCAAAAGCACCCTGGTCAAGATCATGTACGGCGTGCTGCGGCCGGATGCCGGCGAGATCCGCTGGCGCGGCAAGCCGACGATGATCGCCAACCCGGCACACGCGCGCCGGCTCGGCATCGGGATGGTGTTCCAACACTTTTCCCTGTTCGACGCCCTCACCGTCGCCGAGAACATCGCCCTCGGCCTCGACGATCCCGAGGACCGCAAGGGCCTCTTGTCGCGCATGGCCGAAATCTCGGCGCGCTACGGCCTGCCACTCGACGCGCGCCGGGTCGTACACGACCTGTCCGTCGGTGAACGGCAGCGCATCGAGATCGTCCGCTGTCTGCTGCAGAAGCCGCGCCTCCTGATCATGGACGAGCCCACCTCCGTGCTGACACCGCAGGAGGTCGAGCGGCTGTTCTCGACGTTGCGCCAGCTCGCGGCCGAAGGCTGTGGCATTCTTTATATCAGCCACAAGCTCGAGGAGATCGGAGCACTCTGCGAGGAGGCGACGATCCTGCGCCAGGGGCGCGTGGTGGCGGCGTGCGATCCGCGTCGCGAGACGCATCACCGGCTGGCCGAGCTGATGGTCGGCGCCGAGATCAAGCGGCCCGCACGCCGAAAGCGCGCCGCATCGCCGGCGCCGCCGCGACTGGTGGTCGACAGGCTGAGCGTGCGCTCGGACCGCCAGTTCGGCACCGATCTCAAGGAGATTTCGCTCACCGTCGGTGCGGGCGAGATCTTCGGCATCGGCGGCATCGCCGGGAACGGCCAGACCGAGCTGATGGAGGCCCTGTCGGGCGAGATCGCGGCCGGGCGCCCCGACGCCATCCGTTATGACGGCAAGGCGATCGGTGGTCTGGACGTCCCGGCGCGGCGGGCGCTCGGCGCGTGTTTCGTGCCGGAAGAGCGGCTTGGCCATGGCACCGTCGAGGCGATGACGTTGGCGGAGAACGGGTTCCTGTCGGCTTATGTGCGGCGATCGCTGGCCAAGCTCGGCCTCATCGACCGGCGGCGCGCGGATCGCTTTGCCGTCGACGTCATCGGCAGGTTCGACGTGCGCGGCGGCGGCCCGGGATCGGAAGCGCGGACCTTGTCGGGCGGCAACCTTCAGAAATTCATCGTCGGCCGGGAGATCCTGCAGCAGCCGACCTTGCTGGTCGTGAACCAGCCGACCTGGGGTGTCGATGTCGGGGCTGCGATCGCGATCCAGCAGGCGATCGTGGATCTCGCCGACAGCGGCGCTGCGGTCGTCCTGATCTCGCAAGACCTCGACGAGCTGCTCGGCGTGTGCGACCGGCTGGCCATCATCGCCGGCGGACGGCTGTCGCCGCCGCGTGCCGCCGCGGACATGACCATGGGCGAGATCGGCCTGTTGATGGGCGGCGTCGGGCCCAGGAGTGCCGATGCTGCGGCTTAGGCTTGAACCACGCGGGGCGCGCTCGGCGATGTGGGCGGCGGCCTCGCCGCTCCTCGCGGTCGCGCTGACGGTCGTCGGCGCGGGTGCCATCTTCGCCCTGCTCGGCCGGGCGCCGGGCGAGGCTCTTTACACCTTTCTCATCGCCCCTCTCCTCAGCCCGACCGGCGTGCCCGAGCTGTTCGTCAAGGCGGCGCCGCTGATCCTGATCGGCGTCGGATTGGCACTCGGCTTCCGCGCCAACGTGTGGAACATCGGCGCCGAAGGCCAGTTCAGCCTCGGGGCCGTGTTCGGCGGCGGTCTGGCCCTCGCCTATCCCGACGCGCCCGCCATCATCCTGTTTCCGGCGATGATGGTGGCAGGCGTGCTGGGCGGCATGGCGCTCGCTGCCATCCCGGCGTATCTGCGCACGCGCTTCAACGCCAACGAGATCCTCACCAGCCTGATGCTCAGCTACGTGATGCAGTTCGCGCTGATCTATCTCGTGACCGGACCGTTGCGCGATCCGCAGGGCTACGGGTTCCCGCAGAGTGCGTTGTTCTCGGACTCCGCCACGGCGCCGATCCTGATCGAGGACACGCGCGTGCATCTGGGCGTCCTGTTTGCCTTGCTCGCGGCGGTCGGCGGATGGATCGTTCTCGAGCGATCGGTGTCCGGGTTCGCGCTGCGCGTTCTCGGCCAGGCGCCGCGCGCCGCACGTTTCGCGGGGTTCCAGGAAAAGCGGCTGGTGTGGCTCGCGCTTCTCGTCAGCGGCGGCCTCTCCGGCCTCGCCGGGCTTTTTGAAGTTGCCGGCCCCATCGGCCAGTTGCTGCCGAAGCTGTCGCCGGGGTACGGCTTCACCGCCATCATCGTCGCCTTCCTCGGCCGGCTGCACCCGCTGGGCGTGGTGCCGGCGGCCCTCGTCCTGGGTCTCTCCTACCTCGGCGGAGATGCCGCACAGATCGATCTCGGGCTGCCGAGCGCGGTCACCGGCATCTTCCAGGGCGTGCTCCTGTTCTTCCTTCTCGCCTGCGACGTTCTGATCCTCTATCGCGTGCGGATCGTGCGGCGCGGGGCAGCCCCAAGCCTAAAGATCCCGGGGGCCGCATGACCCTGGCCCTGACCAATTTCATCCTGAGCGTGATCGCCACGTCGACGCCGCTCCTGCTGGCGGCGACGGGTGAGCTCGTCACGGAGAAATCCGGCGTGCTCAATCTCGGCGTCGAAGGGATGATGCTGATCGGCGCCATCGCCGGGTTCGCGACGATGACGGCCACCGGAAGCGCGGTGCTGGGCGTGATTGCGGGTGCGGGGGCCGGCGCGGCGTTGGCGCTGGTGTTCGCGGCCCTGACCCTGGGTCTTCTCGCCAACCAGGTCGCGACCGGCCTCGCCCTGACCATTTTCGGCGCCGGCCTCAGCGCGCTGGCCGGGGCGTCCTTTGTCGGCGTCGCAGTGCCGCCGCTCCCGGCGCTCGACATTCCCGGCCTGACCACGCTGCCGCTGATCGGCCCGGTGCTGTTCGGGCAGAACGCGCTCGTCTACCTCTCTTACGCGGCTCTGGGCGGGGTCGCCTGGTTCCTCTATCGCAGCCATGCTGGCCTCGTCCTGCGCGCGGTCGGCGATTCGCACGACGCGGCGCATGCTCTGGGATATTCGGTGAGCGGCATCCGCCTGCTGGCGGCACTCTTCGGCGGTGCGATGGCGGGCTTGGGCGGCGCCTACCTCTCCCTCGCCTACAGCCCGAGCTGGGCCGAGAACATGACGGCGGGGCGCGGCTGGATCGCGCTGGCGCTCGTGGTGTTCGCGAGCTGGCGGCCGTTCTGGCTGTGGGTCGGCGCCTACCTGTTCGGCGCCATCATGTATCTCTCCTTCTACATCCAGGGGCTCGGCATCGATATCCCGTCGCAGGCGATCTCCGCCTTGCCCTATCTCGCCACGGTCGTAGCACTCGTCCTCATCTCGCGCGATCGCACGCGTATCCGGCTGAACGCGCCCGCGTGCCTCGGCCAGCCGTTTCACGCGACGGCGTGATCGAAAAAAGCCCCGTCGGTGCGCCCGACGGGGCAATGGTCTCACGGATTGACCGGCTCGTGATTCGGATCCATCGCATCCGTCCGTAGATGCGGGGCTTGCGCGAGATTCGACGCGCTCGCACCCATCGCCGTGGGGGCATTGGGTGTGTAGAAGGGAGTGGCGCTCGGCTTCGAGGCCTTCCCCGGCTTGATGTCATAGGGGTGGGAAGTCGCGGATGATGACGGGTTCAGCGGCGTGTAGAACGGAGTTGGCCCGGCGGCATGGGCTTGCACGCTCCATGCGCCCGCCAACACCGCCAGCGCCGCGGCCGATGCGTACAGGGACAGTTTGGTCATAGGCGAGTCCTCCATGCTGTGAGCCGCAGAGACACGGCTCCGTCTCGCATCATCGTCCACCTCGCTGACGCGTGACTGACCGCCCGCTGACGCACGACTGACGTTTCGCTGACCATCCGCTGACTCCAGCCTGACTCGATCATCGATGCGGCATCTGCGTAGGACTCGCACGCACCGCAGCCCGGCCATCGCCATGATCTCGCCACGGTGACGCACGGCCGCACGGAATCGCTCCACGCAAGCCGCTTACCAACGTAGCCGTCGGCTTCTCGCGGATTAACCGAGGATTCACCGGGGATCGGCATAGTGCGCGCCACGAAATAACCGCACCCGGATCCTCGACCAATGACCACGTATTGTTGTTACTTCATGGGCCACGGGAACCGCATCGACGACACGAGCGTGATCTCGGCGGCCTGCGACAGCGACGCTCTCGGCTTTGCGATTTCGCAGTTGGATACAGGCTCTTGCGTTGCCGTCGAAGTGTGGGATGGCGCGCGCCGCGTGGCCCACGCGTCTCGCCTGGAGCTCTGCTGAACTTAGCTAAAAATTGCGGCAAAGACCGCCGCACGCACGGAAAAAAGCGGGGAGGTTTTGCCTCCCCGCTTCGCGTTTGACCGTTCGCTTTCCTTCAGTCGGTCCCCTTGGCGGGATCCCAGTACTTCTTCGACGCCTCGTAGACGGCCGCCGTCCATGCGCCCTCGGGCTTCTTCGTGATCACCGGCGGATCGCTCTTGGCCCCCAGCAGCACCGCCACGGTGCGGTCGTAGTCGGCCGGCGCCAGATAGCCGAGCGGATTTTTTGAATCGGTGATCAGCTTCGCGATCTCCTTCATCATCCGCTTCTGGTGCTTCTCGGTCTGGGCACCTGTCGTGTCGTTGTCGAGCACGATCTTGGCGGCCGCGTCCGTGTTCTTGGCCGCCCACGCCCAGCCGCGGTCAGAGGCCGCCACGAACCGCGCCAGCTTGTCGGCATAGGCTTTGTCGGCGAGCTTCGTGCCGTTGGCGTAGAGGCCGTCCTCGAGCACGCCCACGCCCTCGTCCGAATACTTGAAGACGATCAAGTCGGCGGGCTTGATGCCGGCGTCGATCACCTGCCAGTACTCGTTGTAGGTCATCGTCGAGATGCACTGCGCCTGCTTCTGCAGCAGCGGATCGACGTTGAAGCCCTGCTTGACCACCTTCACGCCCTTGGCGCTGCCGTCGGTCGGGATGCCGAGCTTCGCCATCCAGGCCAGGAACGGGTACTCGTTGCCGAAATACCAGACGCCCAGGGTGTGGCCGCGGAAGTCCTGCGGCGTCTTGATGCCGCTCGACTTGAGGCAGGTGAGCTCGAGGCCCGAGCGCTGGAACGTCTGCGCCACGTTGACCAGCGGCACGCCCTTCTCGCGCGCGGCGAGGGCCGCCGGCAACCAGTCGACGATGACGTCGGCCCCGCCCGCCGCGAGCACCTGCTCGGGGGCGATGTCGGGGCCGCCCGGCTTGATCGTGACGTCGAGGTTGGCCGCCTTGTAGTAGCCCTTGTCCTTGGCAACGTAGTACCCGGCGAACTGGGCTTGCGTCACCCATTTGAGCTGGATCGTGACCTGATCGGCGGCCATGGCCGCCGATGTCGCAGTCGCCAGACCGGCGGCTACGGCCAAACCACATAATCTTCGCATGCACCCTCTCCTCTTGAGATGAAACCCCGCTTAGGACGCCTTCCGGATCGATGGATGCCAGAAGGTCAGACTGCGTTCAACGAGGGCGATGGCGCCGTAGCTCAGCGAGCCTGTCACGGCCGCGACCACGATCGACGCCCACACCATCGCAATGTTCATGCGCCCGACCTCGGCCGAGATGCGGAAGCCCATGCCGACGATCGGCGTGCCGAAGAACTCGGCGACGATCGCGCCGATGAGGGCCAGCGTCGAGTTGACCTTGAGCGCGTTGAAGATGAACGGCAGGGCCGCCGGCAGCCGTGCCAGGCGCATGGTCTGGCCGTAGCTCGCGGCGTAGGTGCGCATCAGGTCGTGCCCGACCCGGTCGAGCGCATTCAGCCCGGCCAGCGCGTTCACCAGCATCGGGAAGAAGGTCATGATGACGACCACTGCGGCCTTGGACTGCCAGTCGAATCCGAACCACATCACCATGATCGGCGCCACGCCGACGATCGGCAAGGCGCTGACGAGATTGCCGATCGGCAACAATCCGCGGCGCAGGAACGGCACGCGATCCGCCACGATCGCGACCAGGAGCCCCGCCCCGCACCCGATGACGTAGCCGGGGATCATCGATTTGACGAAGGTCTGGACGAAATCCTCGGCCAACAGACCGAGCGAGCTTGCGAAGGCGACCGCGATCTGGCTCGGCGGCGGCAGCAGCACCGAGGGCACATCGAAGCCGACCGTGCCGACCTGCCAGAGATAGAGAAGCCACGCACCGAACAAGGCCGGTACCGCGAGCCCCAGCACGCGGTTGCGCCGCTCGGCGCTGAGCGCCGCTCCGCCCTCGAGGGCCGTCCAAACGATGGCGCCGAGCGCCACCACACCGACCCACAGTCCGGACGCCGCAGCCCCGTCGGCGCCCGCATCGAGCAGAAGATAGAGTGCCGTGGCGCCGACCGCCGACGCCACGAGTGCCGCCCCCGCCGCGGCCGACCGCTGCAGCCGCAAGGCCGCCGCCGCGAGCGCCAGTGCGGCGACCCAGAGCGCCAGCGCCCCCGCATGATCGGTCCAGCGACCGGCCGAGCCCAGCGGCAATGCCAGGGCGGCGAGGCCCACCGGCACCGCGAAGAGCGACGCGGGCGGCCACCGGCGCGTCATAGCTGGCCGCCCATGTGCCGCGCGGTCGCGCACTCGGCGAGATCGACCGCGAGCACCGCGAGCCCGGCCATCACCGACGCCACGACCAGCGCCGCCCAGATCTGCACCGTCTGGCCATAGTAGGAGCCGGACAGCAACCGCGCCCCGAGCCCGGCTGCGGCACCTGTCGGCAGCTCGCCGACGATCGCACCCACGACGGCCAGCGCTATCGCCACCTTGAGGCTCGCGAAGAGGAAGGCGACCGACGCCGGCCAGCGCAGTTTCCAGAACACCTGCGTCTCGCTGGCGCTGTACGTGCGGATGAGGTCGAGCTGGATGCGGTCGGGCGAGGTCAGCCCCTTCACCATGCCGATGGTCACGGGGAAGAAGCACAGATACGCCGAGATGATGGCCTTGGGCAGCAGACCGACGAGGCCGAGCGAGCCGAGCACGACGATGATCATGGGTGCGATCGCCAGGATGGGGATCGTCTGCGAAGCGATGATCCACGGCATCAGCGCCCGCTCCAACGTGGGCACATGAACGATGCCGACGGCAAGCACGATCCCGAGCAGCGTCCCGAAGACGAAGCCGACCAGCGCCGAAGAGAGCGTCACCCATCCGTGATAGACGAGGCTGCGGCGCGAGGTCGGCGCCACGTCCAGGACCGTCTTGTCCAGCTCGATGAGCACCTGGTGCGGCGCGGGCAGGATCGGCCGCTCCATCGACAGCGTGTCCGCGACCAGGTCGCGCCAGGTCCAGTCGGTCGTCTCCTCGCTCTCGTAGCCGTCGAGCACGCGTTGAGCGTTCAGCGCTACCGCACCGGCGTACCAGATGACGACGAGCACGCCGAGGATTGCGAGAACCGGCCCCAGGCTGCCGCTCATCAGCCGCTGCCGAGCTCCCCTTACGGTGTTCACTCAGCCCTCATCGTAGCTGTGGCCGGCCCGCAAACCCGCGCGCACGCGGTGCGCAATCGCCGCGAACTCGGCACTTTCGCGGATCTCGAGCGTGCGGTCGGCCGGCAGGTCGGCGTCGATCACGTCGACGATGCGGCCAGGCCTGGCACTCATGACGACAATCCGCGTCGACAGGAACACCGCCTCGGGGATCGAATGGGTGACGAACAGCACGGTCTTCTGCGTACGCCGCCACAGGCGCAGCAGCTCCTCGTTCAAATGGTCGCGGATGATCTCATCGAGCGCTCCGAACGGCTCGTCCATCAGCAGCAGTGCCGGATCAAAGGACAGGGCCCGGGCGATCGACACCCGCTGCTGCATACCGCCGGAGAGCTGCCATGGGAACTTGCGCGCGAACGCCGACAGGTTCACGAGGTCCAGGACACGGGCCGCCCGCGCCTCGCGCTCCGCCCTGTCCATCCCCATGATCTCGAGCGGCAGGGTGATGTTGCGCTGGACCGACCGCCAGGGATAAAGAGCCGCGGCCTGGAAGACATAGCCGTAGGCGCGCGCGAGGCGCGCCTCCTCGGGACTGACGCCGTTCACCTTGACCGTGCCGCCGGTCGCGCGCTCGAGGTCGGCGACCACCCGCAGCAAGGTCGTCTTGCCGCAGCCCGAGGGACCGATGAACGACACGAACTCGCCCTTGCCGATCGCCAGGTTGACGTCGGTCAGGGCCTGAACCGGCGCGTCGGCGGCGTTGAAGACGAGATTGAGATGGTCGATCTCGACCACCGGCGCCGCGGCGCGCGCCGCCAAGCCGGGTTCGGGCACGCTTGCGAGCTTCGTCATACCTTCCACGCTGGTCTCTGGGCGCCGCACTCAACCTGCCATGGCCAGCGAAAGCATGGCACGCATCAACACGTTGCAGCCGGCCGCGAGGTCGTCGGGTGTGGCACTTTCGATTTCGTTGTGGCTGATGCCGTTCTCGCACGGCACGAAGACCATGCCCGCGGGCGCGACGCGGTTGACGTAGCCCGCGTCGTGGCCGGCGCCGGAGACGATGTCCATGTGAGGGTAACCCGCGTCTTGGGCCGCCTTGCGGACCGCGGCGATGCAGTCGTCGTGGTAGTGGATGGCGGGCGAATTCCAGATCTCCTTGCACTCCACGGCAACGCCGAGCCCGCCGCAGACCTCCGCGAGTTCGGCCTCGAAGCGCGCCTTCATCTTGGCCAGCACCTCGTCCCGCGGGTGGCGAAGGTCGACCGTGAAGAATACCGTGCCCGGGATGGTGTTGCGGGAGTTGGGGCTTACCTGCACGAGCCCCACGGTCGACACGCCGGGTGCGAAGTCGAGGGCGATGCGGTTGACGCGGTCGACGACGCGGGCGCAGGCCAGCATCGCGTCCGCGCGCCGGTTCATCGGCGTGGTCCCGGCGTGGCTTTCGCGCCCGGTCAGGGTGACCTCGAACCACTTCATGCCCTGGATGCCCAGAACGACGCCGACGGTCTTGCGCTCGGCCTCGAGGATCGGCCCCTGCTCGATATGCGCCTCGAAGAAGGCGCGGAACTTGCGCCCGCCGACCGGCTGGTCGCCGAGATAGCCGATGCGCTCGAGTTCCTCTCGGATGGTCTTGCCGTCGAGGTCCTTGCGGCTGTGGCCGTACTCCTCGGTGAACACCCCGCCGAAGACGCCCGACGCGGTCATCGCGGGTGCGAAGCGCGAGCCCTCCTCGTTCGTCCACACCGCGACCTCGATCGGCACGTCGGTCTCATAGCCGCTGTCGTTCAAGGTTCGGATGATCTCGAGCCCGGCGAGCACGCCATAGACGCCGTCGAACTTGCCGCCGGTCGGCTGGGTGTCGAGGTGGCTGCCGGTGACCACCGGCGGCTCGTCATTCTTCCGGCCCGGCCGCCGCGCGAAGATGTTGCCCATGCGGTCGACGGTGACCGTGCAACCGGCCTCCTTGCACCATTTGACGAACAGGTCGCGGCCCTCTTTGTCGAGATCCGACAGCGCCAGTCGCTTGCAGCCGCCTTTGGGTGTCGCGCCGATACGCGCCATCTCCATGAGGCTGCGCCACAAGCGCTCGCGATCGATCTGGAGGTTCTGGACTGTCGCCATGGCCCTGCCCCGACGTTTCGCTGCCTAGGCTCGCACCGCCCGAAGCGTCCTGCAAGCAGCATACCAGCGGTCCTGCCTTGATCGGCCTGTCGCGCGGGGAGTAGGTTTCACGCCTCCTCACGGATGGAGGCGGCGATGACGATCCTGATCCGCGGCGGAACGGTCGTGAACGCCGATGCGACGAGGCGGGCCGATGTCCTCGTCGATGGCGACCTCATCAGGGCGGTGGGACCCGACCTCGACGCGCCGTCGCATACGGACATCATCGACGCGGGCGGCGCCTACGTGATGCCGGGCGGCATCGATCCGCACACGCACATGGAGCTGCCGTTCATGGGCACGGTGGCGTCGGAGGACTTCTTCTCCGGCACGTCGGCCGCAGCCGCGGGCGGCACGACGATGATCATCGATTTCGTCATCCCGAACCCGAGACAGAGCCTGCTCGAGGCCTACAGGCAGTGGCGCGGCTGGGCCGCGAAGGCGGCGGCCGACTACAGCTTCCACGTGGCGGTGACGTGGTGGGACGACAGCGTGCACCGCGAGATGGGCGCGCTCGTGGCGCAGCACGGCGTCAACAGCTTCAAGCACTTCATGGCCTACAAGAACGCGATCATGGCCGACGACGAGGTGCTGGTGAACAGCTTCCTGCGCGCGCGCGAGCTGGGGGCGCTGTGCACGGTCCACGCGGAGAACGGCGAGCTCGTCTTCCACCTGCAGCGCGAGCTTCTGAAGCAGGGCATCACGGGGCCTGAGGGACATCCGCTGTCACGCCCTCCGGCGGTGGAAGGCGAAGCGGCCAACCGCGCGATCCGCCTCGCCCAGGTTCTGAACGTGCCGCTCTACATCGTCCACAACTCGTGCCGCGAGGCGGTCGAGGCGATCGCGCGGGCGCGCGGCGAGGGACAGCGCGTGTTCGGCGAGGTGCTGGCCGGGCACCTGCTGGTCGACGATTCAGGCTATCGCCATCCGGACTTCGCGACCGCGGCGGCCTATGTGATGAGCCCGCCCTTCCGACCGAAGGAGCATCAGCAGGCGCTGTGGCGGGCGCTGCAGGCGGGATATCTGCAGACCACGGCGACCGACCATTGCTGCTTTTGCGCGCCGCAGAAGGCGATGGGCCGCGACGACTTCACCAAAATCCCGAACGGCACCGGCGGAGTCGAAGACCGCATGCACGTGCTGTGGCATCACGGCGTGAACGCTGGGCGGATCACCATCCCCGAGTTCGTGGCGCTCACCTCGGCGAACGCAGCCAAGATCTTCAACATCTATCCGCGAAAAGGCGCGGTCGCACCGGGATCGGACGCCGACCTCGTGGTGTGGGATCCGAAGAAGACGCGCCGCATCTCGGCCAAGACGCACCACCAGAAGGTCGACTTCAACATCTTCGAGGGCATCGAGGTCGAGGGCGTGAACGCGATCACGCTCTCCCAAGGCAAGATCGTCTACCGCGACGGCGAGCTGCGCACGGTCAAGGGTGCCGGCCGCTACATCGACCGCCCGCCCTTCCCCGAGTACTACACAGCGCTGCGCCAGAAGGCGGCACTCGAAGCGCCGAAGCCGGTCATGCGGCAGGCAGCGGAGTAAGGGTCCTACTGCACCGGCGCCGCGCGCCTCATCAGGTCGACGAAGAACTCCGCGGCCGGCGTGAGCGGCAAGCCCGCGCGGCGGATGGCGACGATGGGCGGGGCGCCGATCGCTTCCGTCACGCGGATCGGCACCAGCTCGCGCGCGGTGAGCGCGAAACGCGTCCACTGGATCGGGACCATTGCCAGCAGGTCGCTATTCATGAGCGCCACCATCAAGGTCAACGCCGACGTGGCCGCCAGGGCCAGGCGCGGCGTCGGCAGGCGATGCAGCGCGAACAGCTCGGCGAGCTCCGCCTCGGCGTCGTGGGTGATCGACGTGGCGGCCCATGCCCATTCCGCGGCGACGAGGGACTTGAGCGAACGTGCCTTGGCCAGCGGATGTCCGCTGCGGCCGATGATCGTACGCGCGTTGTCGAACAGCTTATCCTCGACCAGCTCCGATGCGAGCGACCCCCCGGGGCTGGGTCCGACATAGCAATCGATGCTGCCGTCCTTGAGCCCGGCCTCGAAGGCCGGGTACACGCCTTCGACGATGCGCAGGCGCACGTTCGGATAGCGCGTGCGGAACGGCCGCAGGGCGGACGGGAGCAGCGCCATGTGCGGCACCGACGAGAGCGCTGCGACGACGCTGCCGCGAACCCCGCCCTGCAATTGCTCGATCTCGTCGCGCGCGCGGCGCACCTCGCCCAGCACGGCCCCGGCGCGCCGCACGAACACGTCGCCCATCGGCGTCAGCACCATGCCGCGCGCCCGGCGCTCGAACAGCGGAACGCCAAGTTCGCGTTCGAGCTCGTGGATGCTGCGACTGAGGGCGGGCTGCGCCGCGCCCAGATGGCGGGCCGCCGCGCGCAGGCTGCCGCGCTCGGCGACCGCCACCACGTCGCGGAACTGACTGAGCTTCATGCGGACCTTGAACGATAAGAATTCGGTATCAGTCGGTCAATACTGCCATCTTACCGACAACCCCCGCCAGAGGCTAAAAGCTGCCAATGAGACGCGGCCGCAAGGCCGCCCGCAGAGGGAGGAGACAATGATGCGCCTCGGGCGCCTTGCGATCGGCGCGGCACTTCTCGGCCTGGTGGCCGTTCCCGTAACCCTGCATGCAGAGACCTGGCCGAGCCGGCCGGTCAAGATCATCGTGCCAGCACCGACCGGCGTGGCGCCCGACATCATCGCTCGCCTGGTCGCCGAGCGCATTTCGACCCCGCTCGGCCAGCAGTTCATCGTCGAGAACTACGCCGGGGCCGGCGGGATCCCGGGCATGAGCCGCCTGGTCCGTTCGGCGCCGGACGGCTACACGTTCGCGCTGGTGGCGGCCTCGACCGTCACGCTCACGCCCTATCTGTTCAAGAACCCGCAATTCGACGTCGACCGCGACCTCATGCCGGTCGCGGCCATCGGCACCAGCCCGATGATGATCGCCGTGGGGGCGAACAGCGGCATCACGACGCTGGCGGAGCTCATCGCCCGCGCCAAGGCCCAGCCGGGAGCGCTCAATTTCGGCTATCCCTTGAAGAACTCGGTGCCGGACCTGACCGGCGCCATGCTCAACCGCGCGGCGGGCATCGAGATCACGCCGGTCGTCTACAACGGCTCGGTGGCGGAGGTCGCCGCGGCGCTGAGCGGCGAAGCGACGGGCACGATCGACGGGCTGCCGCCGCTGGTCGGCCAGGTGAAGGCGGGCACGTTGCGCGCCCTGGCCGTCACCTCGCGGCAACGCCTGCCCGGCTACGAGCAGGTGCCAACCGTCGCCGAAACGTTTCCCGACTTCGAATCGATCGGCTGGTTCGCCACGTTCGCCCCGGCCGGCACGCCGCCCGAGGTCGTCGGCCGCCTCAATGCGGCGATCAACGCGGCGATCCGGATGCCCGACATCATCGAGCGCTTCGCCGTGCTCGGCGTCTATCCCAATCCCGGAACGCCGGAGCAGCTTGCGGCGTTCGTGGCCACCCAGCGCCGGCAGTGGAAAGCGGTGATCGATGCCGTCGGGCTCGAGCCGCAGTAACGCCGCCATGGCAGCAGCACTTCGGGATTTCGTCGCCCAGGTCCTGGTCGTGGGGGCGGGACCGGTCGGGCTCGCGGCTGCGATCGAGCTCGGCCACCGTGGCATCCGCACGCTTCTGATCGAGCGCAACGACCGGGTCGGCTACGCCCCGCGCGCCAAGACGACGAACGTCCGCACACGCGAGCATCTGCGCCGCTGGGGTATCGCCGACAAGCTCGCCGCCGCCTCACCGCTTGGCATCGATTATCCATCCGACATCTTCTTCGTCACACGCCTGTCCGGGCATCTCCTGACCCGCATCGAGAATGCGAACTACTGCGCACCGGGCCGCAACCCGTTCTACTCCGAGCACGGACAATGGATCCCGCAATACACCGTCGAAGAAGTGTTGCGCGCGCATGCGCAGTCGCTGCCCACCATCGAGATCCGCTTCGGGGTCGAGCTCACGGCCCTCGAGCAGCACGAACGCGGCGTCCACGCCACGCTGCGCGACGCCGCGAGCGGCGCCAAGCACACGGCGACCTGCGAGTTCCTGATCGGCGCCGATGGCGCGCGCAGCACGGTGCGCCAGGCGATCGGCGCCACGATGGAGGGCGTGCGTAAGATCTCCCGGCACTACAACACGGTCTTCCGGGCGCCCGGGCTCGACCGCGCGCACCCTCACGGCCCCGGGATCATGTACTGGCAGATCAACGACGAAATTCCGAGCCTCCTCGGCCCGATGGACCGCGGCGATCGCTGGTTCTTCGGACCGACGCGCGTTCCCGACGGCCTCACCCTCAGCGAGCGCGACATGCCGGAACTGATCCGGCGCTCGACGGGCATCGACCTGCCCTACGAAATCCTGAGCTCCGATGAATGGATCGCGAGCCGGCTGATCGCCGACCGCTACCAGGTCGCCCGCGTGTTCCTCGCCGGCGATGCCTGCCATCTCCATCCACCGTTCGGCGGTTACGGCATGAACATGGGCGTGGCCGACGCGGTCGACATCAGCTGGAAAGTCGCCGGCGTGCTGCAGGGCTGGGCACATCCGGCGTTGCTCGACAGCTACACCCGCGAGCGCAAGCCGGTGCACAATTTCGTCATGGACGAAGCGGTCGCCAACCACGCGCTGCTCAGCAACCAGCTCTGGCAGGATGGCCTGGAAGACGCGACCGCGGCAGGCGCCCGCATCCGGGCCGCCGCCGGCGAGCGGATCCGCCAGGCCAAAGAGCGCGAGTTCAATACGCTGGGCGTGATCCTCGGCTATCGCTACGAGGACTCCCCGGCGATCGTCCCCGACGGCACGGCACCGCCGCCGCTCCACTTCCGCGACTATGTTCCCTCGGCGCGTCCCGGCTGCCTCGCGCCGCACGCCTGGCTCGACGACGGCTCCTCGCTCTACGATCATTTCGGCCGCGGGTTCACCCTGCTCAGCGACCGCGGAGCCGACGACCTCGATCTCGACCGCGCGCGCCGCGATGCGGCCGAGCTCGGTGTTCCGCTCAAGCGCCTCTCCATGCCGTCGCGGCGGATCGAGGAGCTCTACGCAGCACGGCACATCCTCATCCGCCCCGATCAGCACGTGGCCTGGCGGGGCGATGCGCCCAAAAGCTGGGCCGCGATCCTGCGCCACGTTACAGGCGGCGGCCCGGTCTGCTAAGCTCGGGTTCGCCTGCAAACCCACGTCTCGGGAGGAGGACATCATGAATGTCATGCAACAGGCGGGGCAGCAATCCGGGTCGACAGCGAAGCGCGTCTCGCCCGCGAAGCTCGCGCATGTGGTGCTGCGGGTGCGCGACATGCCCGCCATGCGCGCCTGGTACCAGACCGTGCTGCAGGCCGACGTGACGCAGGAATCCGACCAGATCTGCTTCCTCACCTACGATGACGAGCATCACCGGATCGCACTCCTCGCCATTCCCGGCCTCGAAGAAGCCGGCCAGACGATGCGCTCGGGCATGGATCACATCGCGTTCACCTATGGCAGCGTCGGCGATCTGCTCGCGACCTATGAGCGCCTGCGCGATGCCGGGATCAGGCCGTTCTGGCCGATCAATCACGGCGTCACCATGTCGATGTACTATCGCGACCCCGAGGGCAACCGCATCGAGCTGCAGGCGGACGCGTTCGCGAGCATGGACGAGGCCAAGGCCTATATGCGCTCCGACGCGTTCCAGTCGAACCCGATCGGCGTGATGTACGACCCCGAAGACATCCTGCGGCGCTTCAAGTCCGGTGAGCGTCCCGACTCCCTGCTGCGTCGGCCGCTCTTGCCGCCGGACAAGTCGCCGATGGACATGCTACGCCTGTAGGCAGGCGCACAGTTCTGTCACAGGGTTCTCACCGCGAGGTCACACGCGGGCTGTTCATTTTGTCGCCTCATGAGCAGATCTCTGCGGCATCGAGTCCGCGCGAGAACCGCTCATGGACGCCCAACCCCGCCTCCTGCCGCCGCCCATCGAGGTCTTTTATCCGGAGAAGCCGCGCCGCAGGCGCCCGCTGGTCTCGGCGACGCGGGTGTTCAACGCTTTGCGCCGACGTCTGGGCTGCGTGCCGACAGGCGAGAGAAGCCCGGCCGGCGAATACTGGCTGACGCCCAAGGGCGTGCGCTTTCCGGTAAAGGATCCTGTCGTCCACCAGGAACGCGCCATCACCGCCGGACACAGGCCGCTGTTCTATGCGTATGACTATGCCTACGCGCTGATCGCACACGCGAGCTGGCTCGTCGCGCATGCGGTGCCCCAGGAATCGATGCGGCCCAGCCCCGCCGCCGATCTCCTGCTCGACGATCCGCCGCG
>Ga0335071_10002284_pt1 | contig 20611 bp, 20 predicted proteins | sample Lox_Sample_15_FD_206724 | JGI IMG/M metagenome (GOLD analysis project Ga0335071, IMG submission 206724) | Soil microbial communities from Loxahatchee National Wildlife Refuge, Florida, United States - Lox_Sample_1.5 | ecosystem: Environmental > Terrestrial > Soil > Wetlands | place: USA...
CCGCGCTCGTCGACGCGCGGACCGGCGTCCGCCTCTGGAGCCGGAGCTACGACCTCCCCGTCACGGATGCTCTGTCCGTCCAGAACGAGATCGCCCGGGACCTCGTCACGGAGGGTATCCGCCTGCCGCTCTCGCGCGAGGACCGGCGGGAGCTCGCGCGCCGGCCCACCGACGACGCGATCGCGTACGACCTGTACCTCCGGTCCGTCCGGCTCTGCGAGCGTGGCACCGAGGCCGACTACCTCGAGGCCCGCGCTCTCCTGCAGCAGGCGGTCGCGCGCGACCCGAACTTCGCCCTGGCGTACGTCGCGCTCGCGACGACGCATTCCGTGATGACCGTCGACGGCTACGAATCCCCGGCGCAAGCGCTGCCCGAGATCACGCGGAACGTCCGGCGCGCTCTCGACGCCGATCAGGATCTCCCGGACGCGCACTCCGAGGCTGCCGTCGCGCTCTTCTACTTTCAGTGGGACTGGAAAGGGTCCGAGGCCGAGTGGCGGCAGGCGCTCGCCTCGCGCGGCGGGGGCTTCGTGCCGGACTTTCTCGCGGCCTACGCGCTCCAGCAGTGGGCGCTCGGGAAGCCGCGGGAGGCGCTCGCCCTGGTGCGCCGGGCGCGCGAGCTCGATCCGCTCGGCCTCGAGCCGCGCCTTCGAGAAGCCGATTTTCTCCTCCACGCCGGATCGCTCGACGAGGCCGCGGCCCAGTACGAGAGCGTCGTGAGAACGGCGGACACGGCCGATCCCGAGGCCGCCTCGGCAGCCGCGAACGCGTGGCTCGGGCTCGCCGAGGTCCGGTCGCGGCAGGGCCGATTCGACGACGCGATCGCCGCGCGCCGCAGCGCCGACGAAGCGTCCGGCGACGACGCGTTCGCCGACCTGTACGCGACGGCCCACGGCGAGGCGGGCTACCGCGACCTCGAGCGGCGCAGCGCCCGCCTGCAGCTCGACGCCCTGAGGCAGCGCACGGCCGCGGGCGGGTACGCCTCCCCGCTCGATTTCGCCCGCGTCTACGCCCGTCTCGGAGACCGCGAACGGGCCTTCGAGTCCCTCGACGCCGCGCTCGCCGAGCGCTCCCCCGGCCTCGCGTTCCTGAGCGTCGACCCGGCCTGGGACGGCGTGCGCGCCGACCCGCGCTTTGCCGCGGCGGTGCGCCGCGTCGGCCTGCCGGCCGCGTCGTGAGCTCGTGGTACGATTTTCGCCAAGCTCCAGCGATGTCCATGATCGTTCGACGGACGGCGGCGGCGCTGCTTCTGGCGGCCTGTGCGGGACTCTCCGCCGACCTCTTCGCCTGCGGCGATAAGTTCCTGGTGGTCAGCCGCAATACGCGATTCAAACGAGCCAGTGCCCCCCGCACCCCGGCCGCGGTCCTGATTTACGCGGACCCGAACTCCAGCGCGGGGAAGGCTCTCGCCGACGTTCCGGCCGAGGCGACCCTGCGCAAGGTCGGCTACCGGCCCACGTCGGTCGGGAGCGCCGAGCAGCTCGACCGCGCCCTCGCCGAAGGGCACTGGGACGTGATCCTCGCCGACGAGTCCGAGTGCGAAAAGCTGCGTGGTCGTCTTTCGAGCGACGGCGCCGTCCTCGTGCCGGTCCTCTATCGCGCGACGAGCGAGCAGGTGAAGCAGGCGAAGAAACTCTATCCGTGCGTCCTCGAGTCGCCGGCGAAGAGCCAGGCCCTCCTCGACGCGATCGACGACGCGCTCGCTCTGCGGCCGCGGCCCGCCGCGCCGTCCGACGCCACCCGGACGACGAGTTGACGCGCGCGGCTTGAGTCGCGCGCTGCGTTTCGCCAGCCGCTTCGCCAACCCCGTCGCCGCGCCCGCGCTCGTCGCTTTCGCCGCCCACGCCGTCCTCGCCACGGCGCCGGCGTCCGCGCAGGCGTGGGTGCCGCCCGGCAAGACGGGCTCGGTGAGCCTCGGATTTCAGTGGATCGACAACACCGGCCACATCCTGGACAACGGCAAGCCCGACGACCTTCACCCCGGGGCGAGCGTCGATGCGTCGCTCTACCTGACCCTCGAATACGCCTTTTCGGACCGTCTGTCGGCCGAAATCGGCCTGCCTTTTGTCTGGGCCAAGTACATCGGTCCCGGTCCACCTCCCGGTCCGGTCTTCCCGTCGGTCGACAGCTGCTACTGCTGGAACGGCGGCTTCCAGGACTTCGGAATCATCGCGCGCTACAACGTCATCGGAGAGCCCGGCGGCGCGTTCGCGCTGACGCCCTCGATCGCGTTCGGCGTGCCGAGCAACGACTACGCTTACCAGGGCGAGGCGGTCGTCGGACGAAACCTCAAAGAGCTCGCGCTGGCAGTCGACGCCGGACAGCGGCTCGACGCGATCTCGCCCGCGCTCTCCGTGCAGGCGCGATACGCGTACGCCTTCGTGCAGAAGGTCCAGGACATCTCGACCAACCGCAGCAATTTTGCCGTTCAGGTCGCGTATCAGATCACCCGGCCGCTCGCCGTTCAGGGGTTCGCCTGGTGGCAATGGACGCATGGGGGCCTTCGCGTGCCGGAGGACCTCATCGGGGCCAGCGACGAAATCTGGGCCCAGCACGACCGCCTTCTCCGCAACGACTATTTCCACGCCGGCGCCGGCATCACGTACTCGTTTCCGCGCCTCGACCTCTACGCGAACTACATCGGGTTCGTCAGCGGGTCCAACACGCACCAGGGCTGGGCCGCCTCGGTCGGCGTCAGCTGGCCCTTCGAGCTCGGCGGGAGCGACCCGACGCCTTAGGGCGCCGCGGCGTCAGCCGATCCGCACGAAGTCGATGAAGCCCCGGTCGACGTCGGTCGAGATCAGCTTGACGCGCAGCTTGTCGCCGACCTCGAGGCCGTCGAAGCCGTGGACGAGCTTGCCCTCGGCGGGAGGGTCGAACACGCGCACCCAGGTCCCCTTCTCGGAGGCGCCCGTGACGACCGCATTGAACGCCTGGCCGATCCGCTGCTCGAGGAGCAGCGCCGCCGCGGACTTGCGGACCTGGCGCTCGACCTTGTCGGCGTCGTCCTCCTGCTCCGTACAGTGCGCCGCGAGCGCCTCGAGGTCCGAGGCCGCATAGGGCGTCGCCTGGCTCGCCAGCGCCGCCTTCAGGAGGCGCTGGGTGATCAGGTCGGGAAACCGGCGGTTCGGCGCGGTCGAGTGCGCGTAGTCGCGCACCGCCAGCCCGAAGTGGCCGATCGGCGGCTGACCCGGCCTCTCGACCACGTACTCGCCCGAACCCATCAGCTTCACGATCACGAGAGACAGATCCGGGAACCGCAACGGGTCGGCCTTCTGCCGCTTGACGAGAAACGCCTCCAGCGCGCGTGCGTCGGGCTCGCCCGGCAGGCGCTCGCCGTACTGCGCGGCCACCGACACGATCTTCTGCCAGCGCTCGGGCGAGCGCACGATCCGGCGCAGCGCCGTCACTTTTCGGTCGGCGAGGTAGCGCGCCGTCACGCCGTTGGCCGCGATCATGAAGTCCTCGATCAGCTGGCGCGCGCGGTTCTTCGCCTGGATCGCCAGTCCCACGATCGTGTCCCCCTCGAAGACGGCGCGCGGCTCGATCGTCTCGAGGTCGAGCGCGCCTTCCTCGTGCCGGCGCCGCCGCAGCGCCTGCGCCACGCCGTCCTGCAGGCGCAGCTGCTCGACGATTCCCGGGACCGCCGCCGCCCGCGCGGGAAACGCGCCGCCCTCGAGCCCGACCGACACCGAGTCGTAGGCGAGCTTCGCCTGGTTCCGGACGGCCGCCCGGTACACGTCCGAGCGGCGCAGGCTCCCGTCCTTCTCGACCGTCAGCTCCACGACGACCGCGGCGCGGTCCTCGTTCTCGTTCAGGGACGTCAGGTCGGTCGAGAGCTTCTCGGGCAGCATCGGGAAAATCTCGGCGGCCGTGTAGACCGACGTCGTGTTCGTTCGCGCGTGGGCGTCGAGCGCCGTGTCTTTGGCGACGAGCGCGTCGACGTCGGCCACGGCGACGAAGATCGTCACGGCGCCGTCCGGCAGCGCCTCCGCGACCGTGAGCTGATCGAGGTCGCGGGAGTCGTCGTTGTCGATCGAGCACCACGCGCGCCCGCGCAGGTCGCGCAGGCCGGATCCCGCCACCGGCGCGGGCCCGCGGATCGCGGACAGCTCCGCGAGCGCGTCGCGCGGGAAATCCGGCTCGAGCCCGCGCTCGACCATGGCCCGGCGGGCGATGCGCTTCAAGTCCCCGCGGTCGTGACGGCGCTCCCTCGGCACGGCCGGCAGTCTATGCTGAGACGAACGCATCAGCGCGGCCCGAGGCCCGGGACTAGAATCGCGCCGTGATCCCGAAGCCGCCGTTCGCGCGGGACCTCACGCCCGAAGCCGAGATCGCCGAGTTCGAGCGGTTGAAGCCCCGCCTCGACGCCCTCTGGAACGCGCTGTCGGCCCGCGAAGAGGAGCCGTACACCTCGGTGGTGATCCCCTCGCTGACGCTCGACCAGGCGGAGCTCTCCAAGCTCGACGCCGCGAGCTTTTACGAGGAGCGCTTGCTGTTTCTCCTGATCCGGCTGCGCAACCCGCAGGCGCGCATGGTCTACGTCACGTCGCAGCCGGTGCACCCGCTGATCCTCGAGTACTACTTCCAGCTCCTGGCGGGGATCCCGGCGAGCCACGCCCGCGCGCGGCTGACGCTGCTGTGCGCGCACGACGCCTCGCCGCGCTCGCTGACCGAAAAGATCCTCGAGCGCCCGCGCCTGATTCAGCGGATCCGCTACGGCATTCCGGACCCGTCGCGTTCGTTCATGACGGTCTTCAACTCGACGCCGCTCGAGCGCAAGCTCTCGGTTCTCCTGGGCATCCCGTTGAACGGCGTCGACCCCGCGCTCTCGCCGCTCGGCTCGAAGTCCGGAAGCCGCAAGGTCTTCCGCGAGGCCGGGGTCGCGCTGCCGGACGGCGCCGAGGACCTGCGCTCCGAGGACGACCTCGTCGACGCGCTCGGGGAGCTGCGCCGGCGGCGGCCGGGCATCCGGCGGGCCGTCGCCAAGCTCGACGAGAGTTTCTCCGGCGAAGGCAACGCCGTCGTCCGGTATCCCGACGCCGAGGGGCGGGGCGCGCTGCGCGACGCGCTCGCTCAGGCGTCGTTCGCGGTCCCGTCGGAAACGGCGCCCCGCTTTCTCGAGAAATTCGCGAGCATGGGCGGCATCGTGGAGGAGTTCCTCGAGCGCCCCGCGTCCGCGTCGCCGTCGGTCCAGCTCCGGATCGACCCGCACGGCGAGGTCGTTCTCCTCTCGACCCACGACCAGATCCTCGGCGGTCCGACCCAGCAGGTCTACCAGGGCTGCCGCTTCCCCGCGGACGCGCGCTACCGCGTCGCGATCCAGGAGGCGGCGCGCCGCGTCGGCGACGTCCTCGCGAGGAAAGGCGTCGTGAGCCGCTTCGGCGTCGACTTCTACGTCGGCTGGTCCGACGGCGCGGCGCCCGAGGCGTTCGCCCTGGAGATCAACCTCCGGATGGGCGGCACGACGCACCCGTATCTGGCGCTCCAGTTCCTCACCGGCGGCCGGCTCGACCCCGCTTCCGGCGCCTTCCTTTCGCCCGGTGGTCATCCGAAGTTCTACCGCTCGACCGACAACCTGCGGTCCGCGGCGTACCGCGGCCTCTGCCCGGAAGACCTGATCGACATCACGACGATGAACCGGCTCCACTACAGCCACGGCACCGAGACCGGCGCGCTGTTCCACATGATCGGCGCGCTCTCGCAGTACGGGAAGCTCGGCCTGACCGCGATCGGGAACAGCCGCGAGGAAGCCGACGCCATCTTCGGCTCCGCGCTGGAGGCGCTCGACCGCGAATCCGCCCGATGACGGCGGCGCCGGCACGCTCGCCGCGCGCCTACGCGGGGCTCTCGATCGGCGCGGCCCTCGTGACGATCGCGATGAAGACCGTGGCCTGGAAGCTGACGGGATCCGTCGGCCTTCTGTCCGACGCCGCCGAGTCGGTCGTCAACCTCGCGGCCGCGCTGATCGCCCTCTGGGCGCTGACGGTCGCCGAGCGGCCGCCCTCGCCGACGCACGACTTCGGCTACTCGAAAGCCGAGTACTTCGCCAGCGGCGCCGAGGGATTCCTGATTCTCGCGGCCGCGTTCGGCATCGCGATCGCGGCGTGGGAGCGCTGGCAGAACCCGCAGCCGATCGCGGACGCCCGGGCGGGCGTGGCCGTGGCGGCGGCCGCTTCGGCCGTCAACGGCGTGGTCGCGGCCGCGCTCTTTCGCGCGGCCGCCCGGCTGCGCTCGATCACGCTGCGGGCCGACGCCCAGCACCTCATGGCCGACGTCTGGACCTCCGTCGGCGTCGTCGTCGGCATCTCCCTCGTGGCGGCGACCGGCTGGCAGCGCCTGGATCCGCTCATCGCGTTCGCGGTCGCGGTCAACATCGTCTGGACCGGCTGGAAGCTCGTCCGCGAAACGGGACTCGGCCTCCTCGACACGGCCCTTCCCGAAGACGAGCGCGCCCGCGTCACCGCGGCGATCGCCCCGTTCCAGGAGGAAGGCATTCTGTTCCACGCGATCCGGTCGCGCGTGGCGGGACGACGCCGGTTCGTGACGATGCACGTTCTCGCGCCGGGGAGCTGGACGATCCAGCGCGGCCACGATCTCTGCGAGTCGATCGAGAAGGCCGTGCGCGAGACGCTCCCGGACGCCCACGTCTTCACGCACCTCGAGCCGCGCGAAGACCCCGTGTCCTGGGAGGACCGGGGCCTGGACCGGACCTAGGAGCTAGGCGGACCTGACGGCCTCGGCGAGGGTGACGACGTCGACGAGGCCGCGGCAGGCGTAGAGCGCGGGCAGGACCCGGGCGGGCGGGTACCGGCGCCGCAGATCCGCCACGGCCTCGGTGCCGGCGCGGTAGGCGGGCAGGTTCATCCGCCCGAAGAGCGGGTGCCGGCCCCATGCGCCCGCGAACTTTCCGGCGCGCTCCTCGGAGACGAGGCAGTCGCGGCGCACCGCGGCGGCGACCTCTTCCTTCGGCGCGCCTTCCTGCCAGGTCAGGTACGACGCCTGATTCTTCGCGTCGTCCTGCAGATGCGCCAGCCACAGGCCGATCTGCAGATCCGTGTCGGGCACCTGCTCGACCTCGGTCAGGCCGAGCGCGATCAGCACGGCGTTGTTGCCGATGCCTTCGGCGAGGGTGCCCCAGCGCGTGTTCATGGCGAGGATCGTCGCCTCGAACCCGACGCGGCCGCGGACGTAGAGCCCCTGCACCAGCGCGCTCGTCGTGACGTGGCCGGGCACGACCTCGTGACCGACGAGTTGTTCGAACTCGGGGATCGAGATCTCGAGCGAGGCGTTGATCTCGTAGGTCGCCTCGTACTGCGGCGAGCCGTCGGCGTGGCGCGCGCGCCCGACGTAGTTCATGAAACCGGAGAACCACGCGTCCTCGATCGGGACGAACGTCATGTTCGCGCGCGGCACGTTCTGGAGATCGGCCGGGAGGTGCGGGGCGAGGTTTTTCGTCGTGGCGGCGTCGAAGCGGGCGATGAACGCGTTGGCGAGCGCGGCGATCGACTTCGACGGCACCAGCCGCTCGCGGCGCCAGGCGTCGACCGCGCCGAGGAGCTCCGCGTCCGTCTTCGACGGGTGGCCGGCGCGCGCGAGGAGCTCGGCGAGGCGCCGCCGCTTCTCCGCCGGCCGCGACGGCTCGGGCGGCCGCCCGGTGGCCGCGCGGACGCACCGCTCGTAGGACACGGCGCGGCCCCGGCCGAGGATCTCGAGCGAGAGATCCCACATCACCGAAAGGCACTCGGCCAGGCCGTCGAAGAACGCGCCCCGCAGGCCGGGGAGCTTCCGCCCTTCCGCCGCGACGAACCCGATGGCGCCCGCGACGTCGACGGCCGCGAGATACGCCTCGACCGCGGCATGGTCGGGCTCCTTCGACGCGACGCCCCCCGTGCGGCGCAGCAGGGCCGCCGCCGGGTGCGTGTACGCCTCGGGCATCGGCTCGTCCGAGAACCAGGAGTCCACGATCGCGCGGCCCGTCCCGGAGGGGTTCATGACGTCGCCGCCCCAGAGGGCGTCGAGGCCGAGCAGCGCCGTCGCGGTCCGTTCGTCGAGCGGAGTCATTCGGTTCTGCGGCTCCGGGGCGCCGGCGCGTTCGCCTTGCGCTCCGGAAGGCCGCCGGAATATACCGCAGGCCGTGCAACCCTCCGGGCCCGCTCGGACACTCAGGGCGACGCAGGAGGCAGACATGCGGACCTCGATCCTCGCCGGCGTTCTGATCGGAATCCTGGCGCCGCTTCGGACGGGCGCCGGCCCGGCGCCCTCGGGAGACCAGGCGCGCGCCGCGTTCGAACGGCTCAAGGGCCTCGCCGGGAGCTGGGAGGGTCGCAGCACGAAGGGCTGGGTCGAGACGCTGCGCTACGACGTCATCGCCGGCGGCTCGACGGTCCTCGAGACCTCGCAGGGCGCGCACCCGGGCGAGACGATGGCGACGGCCTTCTACCTCGACGGTGACCGCCTGATGCTGACGCACTACTGCGTGGCGAAGAATCAGCCGCGCCTGGCGGCGACCGAGCTCGACGACGACGGAAAGACGATCGTCTTCACCTTCGTGGACGCCGCCAACCTCCCGTCGCGCGACCAGGGCCACATGGACAAGGCCGTTCTGCGATTCGAGGGGCCCGACCGCGTCGTGTCGCGCTGGACGTGGTACCAGGACGGCCGGGAGAAGTGGTTCGAGGACATCGTGCAGACGCGGGCGCGATGACTCCCGACACGCCGGACGCGGAGCTCGTCGCACGATTCCTCGCGGACCGGGACGAAGCGGCGTTTCGCGCGCTCTACCGGAGCCACGCGCCGTTTCTCTACCGGTTCCTGCTCCGCTCTACCGGCGGTGAGGCGGAGGCGCAGGAGGGTGTGCAGGAGACGTGGGTCCGGGCGATCCGCGGCCTCTCCGCGTTCCGCGGGCAGTCGAGCCTCAGGACGTGGCTCGCGGGTATCGCGATCCGGTGGTCGCGCGAGGACGCGCGCCGGCGCGGCCGGCTCGTCGCGCTGCCGGACGAGGATCCCGCGGCGGCGCCGTTCCCGGACCGCGTCGAGCGCCTGGACCTCGAGCGGGCGCTCGCGGCCCTGCCCGACGGATATCGCGAGGTCCTGATCCTTCACGACGTGGAGGGCTACACGCACGAGGAGGCGGCCCTCCTCCTCGGCGTCGAGCCGGGGACTTCCAAGAGCCAGCTCTCGCGGGCGCGTCGGGCGCTGCGGGCGCGATTGACCGGAGGAGACGATGGACGATCGAGACGCGCCGACGGCTGACGAGGCGAGGATGCTGCGAGCGCTCGGCGACGGAGTGGCGCCCCCCGCCGGGCTCGAGGACGCGACCGTCGCGAGGCTCGCGCGGGAGGGGCTCCTCGGGCGGCCGCGGTGGCGGCGCCTCGGCCCGGGGCTCGCGGCCGCCGCGGCCGTCGCCCTCTTCGCGGCCGGTCTGGCCGTCGGCGAGCGCCGCGCCGGCGTCCGGGCGGCCGACCCGGGGGTCAAGCGCTACGTCCTGCTCCTCTACGACGCGCCCGACGAGGGGGCGATGACGTCCTCCGACAGGGAGCGGCGCGTGTCGGAGTACCGGGACTGGGCGCAGGACGTGCGGCGGCGCGGGGGACGGATCGAGGGAGAGAAGCTCGAGGACGAGGCGCTTCGGCTCGGCCCGGCCGAGCCGGCGCCCGGCCGGCCGATCGGCGGCTACTTCGTCGTTTCCGCGGCCGACGACGCGGCGGCCCTCGCCATCGCGCGGTCCTGCCCGCACCTGAAGCACGGCGGCGCCATCGAGGTCCGCGCGATCGCGAAGACCTGATCTCGCGGCGCCGACGACGTCAGGCCGCCTTCGGCTTCTTCATCGCGCCGAACCAGAGGTAGAGGCAGAGAAGGACGAAGCCGGTGCAGCTGACGATCTGCGACACCGGATCGTTGTCGTAGAAGGGCAGCTTGATCCGGTCCTCCCGGTACCAGCTCGTCAGCCGCAGCGCCGCGCCGAAGAGACCGCCGAGCGCGCCGCCGGCCATCAGGCCCGACGCGATGATGACCGCCCGCTCGCGCATCGAGGCCCCCGCCGCGCCGCCGACGCGGCTCGAACGCCTGGTCACGTAGTGCGCGATGAATCCGCCGACGAGCGCGCCCGAGTTCAGCTCGAGCGGGAGGTACATGCCGAGCGCCACGATCAGCGCCGGCACCTCGAGCATTTCCATGATGACCGCGATCGCCGCGCCCGCGCCGAAGAGCACCCAGGGAACGGGCTGCCGGCTCATGAACCCTTCGACCAGCGCTTTCATGATCGAGGCCTGCGGCGAGACGAGAACGGGCCGCGTGTCGCCGGGGGCGGCCTCCCCGAACTGAAACGTCTGCGCGAGCGCCACGATGACCAGGCCGACGACGACCGACGAGGCGATCGCGCCGTAGAACTTGACCTTCTCCTGCGCCGCGGGTGTCGAGCCCAGCCAGTAGCCGGTCTTCAGGTCCGTGATCGTCTGGCCCGAGACCGAGAGCGCCGTGCACACCATGCCCGCGATCGCCATCACGAAGAACATCCCGGTGCGGCCGGAGACGCCGAACTCGAGCAGGATGACCGAGGAGATGATGATCGTGAGCATCGTCATCCCCGAAACCGGGTTGCGCGCCGTCGTCGCGATCGCGTTGGCGGCGACCGACGTGAAGAAGAACGAGAAGACCAGGGTCAGCACGAGGCCGATGACGAGCACCAGGGTCGAGGCCCCGAGATTGCCCAGGAAGATCGCGACGGCGACCGACGAGACGACGACGCCGATCAGGATCTTCGTGATCGCGACGTCCCGGTCGGTCCGCTCGATGCCTTCGCCCTCGCCGTGCTGGAAGGCCCGGGCGGCGATCGAGAACGACCCGACGACGATCTTGAGCGACTTGAGGATCCCGAAGATGCCGGCCGTCGCGATCGCGCCGACGCCGACGTAGCGCACGTACCAGCGGTAGATCAGCGCGGCGCTCATCTCCGAGATCGGCATGGGCGCCGGGTAGACCGGCGTCGGGATGTGCTGGCCGATCTTCCAGATGATCGGCACCAGCACGAAGTTCGACAGGACGCCGCCCGCGCACAGGAGCGTCGAGGCGCGCAGGCCCATGACGTAGCCGAGGCCCAGGATGAACGCGATCGCGTCCATCCGGAGCACCACGCGGGCCTTGTCGGCCACCTCCCGCATCGCGGGGATGAACTGGAAGTCGACCGTCTCCTTCCAGACCTGGAACGTCGTCACGAAGAAGTCGTAGATCGCGGCGAGACCCGTGGCCTCCAGCAGCAGCTTCGCCTGCGAGCCGCCCTTCTCGCCGGTGATCAGGACCTCGGTGATCGCGGTCGCCTCGGGATACGGCAGCTTTCCGTGCATGTCGCGGACGAAGTAGCGCCGCAGCGGAATCAGGAAGAGGATGCCGAGACACGCGCCGGCCAGGCAGATGAAGATGGTCTGCCATGGGTGCGGGTCGAGCTTGAGGATGTAGAGCGCGGGCAGCGTGAAGATCGCTCCGGCGACGACGGAGCCCGAGACGCCGCCGATTCCCGTGATGATGACGTTCTCGAGCAGGCTCGAACGGCGGGCGTAGAGGCGCGCGAGCCCGATCGCCAGGATCGAGATCGGGATCGCCGCCTCCATCACCTGGCCGACCTTCAGGCCCGAGTACGCCGACGCGGCGGTGAAGATCGCGCAGAGAAACAGGCCCCAGAACACCGAGCGGGGCGTCGCCTCGGGCAGCGACGCCGAGGCCGGGATCACCGGCGCGTACGCTTCGCCGGGCGAGAGAGGCCGATACGCGTTCTCGGGCAGCGACTTCGACTCGGGCGCGTCCATCGGTCCTCCCGCGGCGCCATGGGCGTATCGTCTCCGGGTCCGGCCGGCCGCGATTTCCGCGGAGTCTACCGGAGTGGCCGGCGCGGGCAAGGAGGCGGTCGATGACCCTGACGGACCCGACGCGGCGCGCCTGGGCGGTCCTCTTCGCGCGGGGCGTCCTCGGCCTGATCTTCTTCATGGCCGGCGTGTACAAGGTCTTCACGCTCACGCCCGCGGGCCACGCCCACAAGTGGTTCGTCGAACCTTACGCGGACACGTTCCTTCCGATGTGGTCGCTCTGGTTGACCGGCGTGACCATCCCCGTCGTCGAGCTCGTCGCGGGCGGTCTCGTGATCCTCGGCTGGCGCGTCGACGAGGCGCTCGTCGCTCTCGGCGTCGTCCTCCTGATCGTCACGTTCGGCCACCTCTTGAAAGAGCCGCTCTACGAGTTTCACACCCACGTCATCCCCCGCCTGGCGCTGCTGCTCTTCGTCCTCATGGTGCCGCGGGAGGCCGACCGCTTCTCGCTCGACGCCGTCCGCTCCCGCCGGGCGGCCCGTTGACCCGTCGAGCGGCCGCGGCTCTCGCCGCCGGGATCCTTCTCGCCTCGGCCGCCCGAGCGCAGGAGAGCCCGATCGACATCGCGATCCGCATGGCCGAGGCCCTCGCGAAGACCGCCGCGGCGAATCCCCCGGCGCCGCCGCTGACGCCGACGCCGCTGCCCTTCAAGGAGCCGAAGCCGCTCGAGGTCCTGCCGGACTGGTCCTCGGTCGACGCGATCGTGACCGCGCTCTACGCGTCGGTCAGCCACGGCCCGGACTACGAGCCCAACTGGACCCGGCTGCGGGGGCTCTTTCTGCCGCAGGCCATCGTCGTGCCGCCGAAGCCTCCCGACGCCGAGGCCTTCACCGTCCTCGACGGCGAACAGTTCGAGGCGCGCGTCCGCCGCTACATCGCGAGCCGACGCGAGCGCCACGAGCGCCTCGGATTCACCGAGCGGGAAATCGCGCGCCGCGAGCGCTGCTTCGGACACGTGTGTCAGGTTTTCTCGACTTACGAGACGCTCTACGCGCCGCGCGATCCGCAGCCGTTCACGCGGGGCGTCCACTCGATCCAGCTCGTCGACGACGGCCGCCGCTGGTGGATCGCCGCGCTCGTCTGGGACGTCGAGCGCCCCGACAAGCCCATCCCTCGCGCCCTGCTGCCGACTGAAATACGATGACCGCCAGGCTCGTAACGCTCATGAGGAGATCTCGATGAAGAAGCTCTCGTCCACCGCCGGCGCGGCGCTCCTGGTTGCCGCCGCGTGGCCTCTGTCCGCGCAGGTGATGAACCAGCCGACGCCGCCGCCCGTCAGGAGCACCCTCGGCGTCACGCCCGGGGTGAAGCTGCACGACCCCAATGCCGAGGCCGAGGCCATGCGGATGCCGACGCCCGGCGGCCCGGTGGACCACCGGCCGGCCGCGCCACGCTCGGCCGCTCATCCCTCCGACAACGACGGCGCTTCCGTGGACTCGATCCTCGCCGCCCTGTACGCGTCCGTCTCGCACGACGAGGCGTCGACGCCGAACTGGGAGCGGATGCGGAACATGTTCCTGCAGGTCGGCATGCTGATCCCGCCGAAGAACCCGAAGAGCGAGCTCTTCACGGTCCTCGACGTCGACGGCTTCGAGGAGCGCGTCAAGCAGGGCATCGCCTCGACGAAGGCCAAGGGAGACCCGACGTCGTTCTTCGAGAAGGAGATCGCCCGCCGGACCGACTGTTTCGGAAACGTCTGCCAGGTTTTCTCGACCTACGAGTCGCGCCGCGCGCCCTCCGACGAGAAGCCGTTCGTCCGCGGCATCAACAGCATCCAGCTCGTCAACGACGGGCACCGCTGGTGGATCGCGTCGGTGGCCTGGGACCAGGAGCGGCCGGACAACCCGATCCCGCCGCAGTACCTGCCGAACAACCCGTTGCCCGCGGAGTACCTGAAGAAAAACTGAAGCCGGCGCGGTCCTCTACCCGAGGGCCTGGGCGAGGTCCTCGACGAGGTCGTCGGGGTGCTCGAGTCCGATCGAGACGCGCAGCAGGTTCTGCGGCGTCGGCGAGCCGGGGCCCTCGCTCGACGCGCGGTGCTCGATCAGGCTCTCGGTGCCGCCGAGGCTCGTCGCATTGACGAAGACCTTGAGACGCGACGTCGCGCGCAGGGCCGCGTCCCGGCCGCCGCGCACGCGGAACGAGAGCATCCCGCCGAACGCCGACATCTGACGCCGCGCGATCGCGTGGCCCGGATGCGAGGCGAGGCCGGGATAGTGGACCGCCTCGACCGCCGGGTGCGCCTCGAGAGAGCGGGCCACCGCGAGCGCGTTGGCCGACTGCCGCTCCACACGACACGCGAGCGTCCGCACGCCGCGCAGAACGAGCCACGAGTTGAACGGCGAGGCGACGCCGCCGACGATCTTGCGCACGTGCGCGGCCTTCTCGAAGACCTCGCCGGCTTTCCGAAAGACGAGCGCGCCGCCCTGGACGTCGCTGTGGCCGCCGAGGTACTTCGTGGTCGAGTGGTGCACGGCGTCGGCGCCGAGCTCGAGCGGCCTCTGGAGCGCCGGCGTCGCGAAGGTCCCGTCGACCGCCAGCAGCGCGCTGGCGCCGCGCGCGATCTCGGCCAGCGCCGAAAGGTCCGCGATCTGCATCAGCGGGTTCGAGGGCGACTCGGCCCACAGGAGGCGCGTGCTCGGTCTCACCGCCGCGCGCACCGCGGCGAGATCCGTCATGTCGACCGCGGTCGCCTCGATGCCCCACCGCGGCAGGAACTCCGTCGCGAGCGCCCGGACGCCGTAATAGACGTCCGAGGGATAGACCACGTGCGCGCCGGGTGGAAGGGCCTGGAAAAACGCCGCCGCGGCGCCCATGCCGGAGCCGAACGCGAGCGCGGTCTCGCCGCCCTCGAGCGCCGCCAGGGTCTCCTCGAGCCGCGTCTGCGTCGGATTGGCGTCGCGGATGTACATGTAGCCGAGCGGCGTCTCGGCCGCCGGACCGTGTTCGAACGTCGTGGACAGATGGATCGGCGGTGCGACGGAACCCGTCGCCGCGTCCGGCGTGCCGCCGGCGTGGACCGCCCGCGTCTCGAATCTCATGGCCGACCTCCTGCGCCCGGCGCTGCCGCGCCCGCGGCGCCGCTACGGGGAAAGGCCCGGCTCGTACTCGTCGACGAACTCGAGAAACCGGCTGACCTCGACCATGTCCTTGCCCTTGAACCGGATCGCGTGCGCGTCCGTCCGCTCGACGATCGGCAGGTACGCGAGGACTTCGGCCGGCCGGTAGTTCTTGAAGCGCAGGTCGAGCGTCACCGGCGTCGTCACGACGAAGGGCTTGCGCGCGCGCCGCTCGGCGATCGCCCGCCGGGCGGCCTCGCGAATGACGTCGCACGAGGCCTCGGGCGTCAGCGTCCGCGCCGAGTGAAAGCCGTAGTTCCATTTGACCGTCGCGGTCGAAAGCGGGCCGAGCAGCGCCGTCGCTTCCTTCACGATCGCGTCGTCGCCGGTCAGGAGCACGACCGGCACGCCGAAGCTGCCGGCGATCGCCGCGTTCAACCCCGCCTCGGGCATCGACACGCCGTTCAAGCGCAGATCCGCCAGATGCGCGGAGGACATCGTGTGGGCGCGGACGCCTTCCGGATTCGTCGTCGAGGCGTGGTAGCCGACGAACATCACGGCGTCGAAGGTGGCGTCGATGCCCTGCATCATCGCCAGCGGCCGCGGCCACGAGCGGACGATCTGGACGTCCTTCGGAAAACGCTCGATCAGGAGGTTCTCGCCGTTGCCGTGCGAGTCGGACACCAGGAACTCCGTCGCGCCCGCCGCCCGAGCGCCCTCGATCGCCGCGAGGGCCTCGTTGGTCATGAACCCGCGGAAGCGCTCGTACTCGAAGCCGGGCGGGCCCAGCTGGTCTCCCGTCACGACGCCGGCGACGCCTTCCATGTCGACCGAGACGTAGACCTTCAGCTTCGGCTGCGCGGCGGCCGCCCGGGAAACCGCGGCCGCGAGAGCGGCGGCGAGAACGAGCCGGCGGAGCGTCATCGGCGTCTCCCTCGCGTCAGCCGACCGTCGGCGTCGGCGAGAGCTCCTCCGACGGCGAGCGCTTCTTCGGCTGGGGCATCACGAACCGCGAATCGTCGATCGGGACGTTCAGCTCGATCCTGTCGAATTTCAGCGACTGCGCCTGTCCGCCGCCGCTCGACGTGGCGGTGAAGGAGTGGGGCAGGACGAGCTCCCCCACCTTCCGGTAGTCCCCCACCTCGGACCGGATCTCGAGCTCGACGCCGCCGATCTTCTTCTTCGTGACCGTGACCGACTGCAGGAACGTCTTCGGGTCGAGATACACGAAGCGCACCTCGCCGGACTTCAGCGTGACCTTCAGCTTCCAGTCCTCGGTCCGGAAATCCGCGTCGTGGCCGAGCAGCTCCACCTTGCTCCCCTTCTGCTTGTAGTCGACGAGCGGCCCGTCGAGGTCGGCCTGCTGTTCGGCCTCGGCGCTCTCTTCGGCCGACATGGGCTCGGGCTCGGTCTGGCCCGCGAACGGAATCCACATCCAGCCGGCCTTGCCGTCGAAGGCCTGGACGGCCGTCTGCCCGTCCACCCGGAACTCCCAGCGGCTCTTGTTCGGGCGCTTCAGCTCCAGGACCGACGGCATCGACTCGTCGCCGCCCGTCATCGTCCCCGTCAGGCGCATCGTCTGGACGGCCTTGAGGTTTTCGAGTCCCCCGCGCGCCTCGATGTTCTTCGCGATCAGCTCGTCGGCGGTCTCCCCGGCGGCCAGAGCCGCCGCGGCGAACAATCCCGCCGCCGCCAATCCCCGGATCCCCATGTCGCCTCCTCGGTCCTCCGTCGGGCGGGACTCTACCGCAGCCGACCTCGCCGGCCGGGTGTATAAGAGGCCCCACCAGGACGCGCCAAGGAGGTCTCTCGTGGACTACAAACCGGCGCCGCGCGACACCTCGAGCGTCCGATTGCCGCGTGATCTCGCCGAGTTGACCGAGCTCCTCGCCCGCAACACGCACGAAAACTGGGCGCGCCGCCGCATGGACGAGGGCTGGACCTGGGGCCCCGAGCGCGACGATTCACGGAAGAAGCACCCGTCGCTCGTCCCCTACGAGCGGCTGTCGGAGTCGGAGAAGGACTACGACCGCACGACCGCGATGGAGACCGTCAAGACGATCCTCGCGCTCGGCTACCGGATCGAAAAGCGATGAGCGACGCGACGGGCGCCGTCAACGCGGCTTACGACGAAGCGGAGCGCCACGCCTCCCGGTTCCGCCGCCTCCACATGATCGTCACGTCGATCGCCGTGGTGCTTGGCACCGTCGCTTTGATCATCGCTCTGGCAGGCCTGTCGTTTCCGCCTCCGCCTTCTCCCCCGCACGGGCCGCCGACGACGATTCCAGAAGCCCCTGCCGCGGACGGCATCTGGCCGACGACGGAATTTGCGCTGGCCCTGGGCTCCGCCTTCCTGGTGGCCCTCGGGATCGCGACCCGGCTGCAGAAGCGCTGGCTCTTGTATCGATACAAGGCCGAGCGCTACCGCAGCCTCCGCTTCAACGTCACGATCCAGCCGGCCGTCTGGATCGCCGAGAAGCCCTCGACGAATCCCGCGGAACACCTCACCCGAAAGGAGCTCGACGAAGTCGAACTGCTCGGGCTGGACGATCTGACGGCGATCGCGGAATCGGAGGAGCCTCTGGTGATTCCGGACCCCGCCGAATGCGCGAAGGTCGATCCCGCCTGTCTGCCGCCGCTCATCGCGGACTACCTGAAGAATCGCCTCAACCCTCAGATCGAGTACCTCGGCAAGCTGAGCAAGCGTCAGGAGAACCTCTGGCTTCCGGGCTCCTCGCTCGCTCCGTTCGCGTTCTTCGTCAGCGTCGTGTTCGTCGTCCTGCATTACGTCGCCGAGAGCCGCTGGTTTCTGTTCCTGTCGGCGGCGCTGCCGGTGGTCTGGGCCGGCTACCGCACCTGGCGAAGCGCCAACGAGCAGGAGCGCAACGCCTCGCGGTCGAAGGCCAAGCTCGCCGTCCTTCTGGCGCGCGCGGCGACGCTCGATCGGTGCGCGGACGAGGCGGACCCGTCGAAATCTCCGGCTGTCACGCGGCGCCCCGACCCCTTCCTCGTCTTCAGCACGCTCGCGATGGCCGAGAATCTGCTGCGCAACGAGCTCCAGGAATGGCTCAGGCTCATGCTGCCCACCGAGTGGTTCTCGTAAAGGGCGAGGAGCGCGATGGCCGACGTCTTCATCAGCTACGCCCACGCCGACGCGGCGATCGCGGCGGCCGTGGCCCACGGCCTCGAGGAGCGCGGCTACACGACCTGGCGCTACGAAGAGAAGAGCCGTCTCGGCGGGTCGTACCTCGAGCGCATCGGACGCGAGATCCGGTCCTGCCGCGCGGCGCTCTTCGTGATCTCGCACGCCTCGCTCGCCTCGCCGCAGTGCAAGGGAGAGCTCGTCCGGGCGCACGAGCTCGACAAGCCGCTCCTCCCGATGCGACGCGACATTTCCCACGAGGATCTGCTGCGCCTGAGCGACGACTGGGCGATGGCGTTGAAGGGCGCCGTCACGGCCGACATCACCGACGCGACCGCGGCGGCCATGGCCGACGAGGCCGTCGCGGTGCTTCGCGAGCAGAACATCGAGCCCCTCGGCGGAGGTCCGCCGCCCGCGGCCTCGCCGCTCAAGCGCCTCTCGCGGGGCGCGGTGCACGGGCTGCCGCCAAAGGACCTGCCGCTCGGCGCGATGGTCGCCGGCATCGTCGGCGTCCTCGGCGTCCCCTACACGCTCTACCACTTCGGCCACGCCCTCTGGCCGGGCCAGGATCCCGAGGGCTGGGTCCTGACGCACTTCCACGGGTTCCGCACCGCGACGATCCTCGCCAACTTCGTCGGAATCATCCAGAACGGCCTGCTCGTCCGCGGCGCCATGCTCGCGCATCGCGGCGACCCGAAGGGCGGGCCGCTGCTGCGCACGGTCTCGAAGACCATGCTCATCGCGATCGGCCTCTGGTTTCTCGTCTGCCTGTTCTCCTTCTCGGGACGCAACGTCCCGCCGGGGCTGGTGAGCGGCGCCTTCAACGCCGCGCTCGTGGCGGCCGTTCCCTCGGCGGCGATTTTCGCGCTCTACCGCAAGAGCGGGCAGGCGCCCGCCCCCGCGAACCCGTGACGGACGTCGACGCCCTCCCCACGCCCGCCGTCGTCGTGGACCTCGACGTCCTCGAGCGCAACGTCGCGCGGATGCAGGAACGCGCGAGCCGTTCGGGCGTGAAGCTGCGCCCCCACGCGAAGACGCACAAGTCGCCCGAGGTGGCGCGCCTGCAGCGCTCCGCCGGCGCGAGCGGGCTCACCCTCGCGAAGACCTCGGAGGCGGAGGTGTTCGCCGACCTCGGCTTCGACGACATCTTCCTCGCGTACCCCGTCGTCGGCGACGACAAGGCCCGGCGCCTGCTGAAGCTCGCCGATCGCGTGCGTCTCGCCGTCGGCGTCGACAGCCTCGACGGCGCCCGCTCGCTCGGCGGCGCGTTCGCCCGCGCGGGCCGGACGCTCTCCGTGCGCCTCGAGATCGACCCCGGCTTCCACCGCTCGGGCGTCCTGCCCGAGGACACCGTCGCGCTCGCGCGCGCGGTGGCCGACGTGCCGGGCCTCGAGCTCTCCGCGATCTTCACGCACGCGGGCCAGGGCTACGCGGCGACGACTCCCGAAGAAGTCGCGCGCGTCGGCGCCGAGGAGGCGCGCCTCGCGGTCGAAACGGCCGAAGCCCTGCGCGCGGCCGGCCTGCCGATCGCCGAGGTCTCCGTCGGTTCGACGCCCACCGCCGTGGCGGCGATGTCGGGCGCCGGCGTCACCGAGTGCCGTCCGGGAACCTACGTCTTCAACGACCGCTCGCAGGTCGCCCTCGGAAGCGCGGCGCCGGAAGACTGCGCCCTGACCGTCATCGCGACCGTCGTCAGCGCTCCGGCCGCCGACCGCGCCGTCGTCGACGCGGGCTCGAAGACGCTGTCCTCGGACGCCAGCCGCCCGACCGCGGACGGCTACGGGCTCGTCGTGGGGCGACAAACGCGGATCGCCCGCGTCTCGGAGGAGCACGGCGTCCTCGCGGTCGCGCCCGGCGAGCGATTCCGGGTCGGCGAGCGCGTCCGCCTGCTGCCCAACCATGCCTGCGCCGTCGTCAACCTGCACGACGCGCTGGTGGCGGTGCGGGGCGGGCGCGTCGAGGGCCGGCTCACCGTCGCCGCGCGCGGCCGCGTCCAGTAGGTCCGGGCCCCGGGACACCGAACACGGCGCCTCCCGACAGATACTTGACTAGACAACTATTGCCCGGTAAAGTTCCGACCCTCATGCCGACGCCCCGCAGCGCCCTCGCCCGCGAGATCCGGCAGACGAAGCCCTTCCGGTCGAAACGGCAGGAGGCGGCCCTCGCCCTGCTGAAGACGGTCGACCGGCTGCGCCAGCGCACCGGCGAGGTCTTCGAGCCGTTCGGCGTCACCGACCAGCAGTACAACGTGCTCCGCATCCTGCGCGGCGCCGGTCCGGCCGGCCTGCCGACGCTCGACATCGCGGGGCGGATGATCGAGCACGCGCCCGGAATCACGCGCCTCGTGGACCGGCTCGAGAAGAAAGGCCTCGTCGTCCGGAAGCGCTGCGCCACCGACCGCCGCCAGGTTTTCTGCGTCCTTGCCCCTGCCGGCGCGACGCTCCTCGCGCGCATGGACGCCCCCGTCCGGCGCATGGACGGCCTGCTGTCGGCGCTCTCGGAATCGCAGGCCACGACCCTGGTTCGCCTGCTCGACGCCGTCCGCGCCG
>Ga0335071_10002285_pt1 | contig 20606 bp, 20 predicted proteins | sample Lox_Sample_15_FD_206724 | JGI IMG/M metagenome (GOLD analysis project Ga0335071, IMG submission 206724) | Soil microbial communities from Loxahatchee National Wildlife Refuge, Florida, United States - Lox_Sample_1.5 | ecosystem: Environmental > Terrestrial > Soil > Wetlands | place: USA...
TACAATCTCGTTGCTCGGTCCGGACGGAGTGTTGTTAGACAAGATAAGCAGTTAGGCAACTGCACGAACAGCGCTTCATTGCGCTGAGGACAAATTACGGAGCACCGCACTCATCTCGCCAGAGTCCGCCGGCGGACACCATTGCGTCTGCCTCTTGGGAGCCAATTCATAACCGAATGTCAAACTGCCTTACTAGCCCGAGGAGAAATAGTCATGTCTTATGTAGTGCATGTCACAATGACTGAAGAAGAGGAGAAGCAGCCGCCGAGCAGGAAGAAAGGCAAAGTCCACGTGCAAGGGAAGTACGAGTACGACAATCTCGAGATCGCTCGCGAAGCGGCTGAGGTGGCCTGTCACGCGGTGGCCAAACTGCATCCGGCGCACGCCACATCCGTCGATGACGACGATTGGACTGGCCACCCCGATCGCTCGGATACATAGGCGCCGGCGTCAGCGTCGTTGGTTAGGCCGTTGGTTTTGGCGCGCAGAACCTCGTACATGACGTAATTTCAGGAATCCTGCTTCTTCTCGTGGACCAGATCCGCGTTAGCGATGTCGCCATCATCAGAGGCACGGGAGGACTGGTAGAACAGATCAACCTCCGCACCGCCGTGGTGCGCGGTCATGACGGAACGGTGTACGTCTTTCCCAACGGGACTATCACGACATTGGCCAACATGACACACGGATTCTCCTGTTAACTATTCGACATCGGCGTTGCCTACAAAGAGGGTACTGACCATGTAATAGAAGTGCTGAAGCAGATCGCCGACGCCATGATCGGGCCAGCACAGCCAATCGATAGAACCTCGATCGATTACCAGAGCAGCCGTCACGCAGCCTTCAATCAGCGCATAATCTTCGGTGCGATCTGCCATATCGCCGTCAATATTAGACCTGGCGTCGTCCATCTGGGGGATGAGCCTAAGAGTTACGACTGAGCTAAAGTCTTTCGAGCGTCGCTCGGATGCTTACTTCTGCCAGGTACAGCGGAGTGCCTGGTGGGACTGCAGGAATTGTCCGAGACCGGCAGAATCTTGGTGGCTTCTTGATCTATCACTTCACCCGAAAGGCAACCATGGTGATGTCGTCGTCGAGGTCGACGCCCTCGGGGCGAGCCGACCAGTTCGCGACTTCAGCAAGCAGGGCGTCCGCAAATTGATTGACTGTCACCTCTTTCTGCGATGCAAGGAATGGGCGGAAGCGTTCCGCGCCAAACTCCACCCCATCAGGATTGTTAGTTTCGGCGATACCGTCGGTGTAGAGCAATCCGAACTCATCCACCAAGAGCGGAAGCTCGACTGACGAATAAGTCGCGAAGTCGAACTTACCGAGGAAGAGCCCGTTCTCTTCCACGTCGCGCACACCGTCAGCCGAGGCTCCCCACACCAGCATCGGCGGATGCCCGGCACCCGCGTAGGTCATTGTGCGCTTCTGCATGTCGAGGAACACATACGCCGCCGTAACGTAGTGGTACTGGAACTTGCCGCACAGCGCATGGTTAAGCCCCTGCAGCACACGGGTTGGATCGGTGGCATGATCGGCCTGCGCAGCGAGCGCGATCTTTAGCATCGAGGCGATCAGCGCGGCCGGCATGCCATGGCCAGAGACATCGGCGACAAGAATTCCTACGCGCTTGTCGTCCACCACGAGAAAGTCGTAGAAGTCACCGGCGACAGAGGCCATAGGGACATAACGCGCCGCGATATCGAGCCCAGCGATCTGCGGCACCGCCTCCGGCAGGATCGACTGCTGAATCAGCCGCGCCGTCTCCAGTTCTTTTTGGATAGCCATCAACTGCTGCGCGAGCTTCTCTCGCGTGTCGCGGAGCGCAAGATGGGTGGCCACGCGCGCCTTCATTACCGCAGGCGAGAACGGCTTGTGCACGTAATCGACCGCGCCTGCCTCGAAACCGCGTGTCTCGTCCTCCGCCTCGGTCTGTGCGGTTAGAAAGATTACTGGAATGTCGCGCGTCGTGGGGTCGGCCTTGAGCCGGCGGCACACTTCGTAACCGTCCATCTCCGGCATCATCACGTCGAGCAGGATGAGATCCGGCTTCTCTTCGCTGCTGGCAATAGCCAGCGCTTTGGGCCCGTTGGTGGCAATCTTGGTCCGGTATGTGTCTTTCAGCGCGCCGGTGATAACGCTGATGTTGAGTGGCGTGTCGTCAACAACCAAGATAAGCTTCTGATCCGATGCCATGAGTTCCTATTCCAGATTCAGTGAAAGCCGCCTGGCAATCTTCGCGACGGTCTGCAGCGCGCCGTCATAATTGAAGTCGCGGACCATGCGCTCCAGCGATTCGACCTCGCTCGCAGCCAGCGCGGATGAGAGTGTTGCGCGCGCTTCGACGATAAATTCGGCCGCCTCGCTGTCATCCGATTCGAGCAACTTCTTCAGCCGCCAGAGGGCGGGCACCGCTGCTGCCGAATCTCCATTTCTCGGGCTGGTTGCAGGCGGGTTGACGTTCGACGGCAGCGCCCGCTGAATTGCCGCAACTGTCGCCGCCAGCAATTTCTCCACTTCTACAAGCGCTGCGCTAGCATCGCTACCGGTTTTGATGGCGATCTCGACGGTGGCGAATGCCGTGGATAAGTCATTCGCTCCGAGGTTCGCCGCAGCGCCCTTCAACGAGTGCGCCGTGCGTTGTGCGGTTTCGATGTCCTTCGCCGCGATGGCGGCGCGAATCTCCCGTACCGCACCTGTCTGCGACGCGGCGAAACGCTGCAAGAGCGACTCGTATCGCTGGCGGTTGCCGCCCGTCCGCTTCAGAGCGGTTTGCGTGTTAATGCCAGCTATATCCAGTGGCGCTACTTCAGCCGCCGCCTTAGGCTTCGGTGCCTCCGCTATAGTCACCGCACCTGACGATTCCGACCGCGCCTGGATCCAGCGCAACAGCGCCTCAAAGAGCTTGTCGGGATCAATGGGCTTAGCCAGGTGGTCGTTCATTCCTGCTTCGAGGCACTTCTCGCGATCGCCCGCCATGGCATTCGCCGTCATGGCAACGATGGGCAGGTCCGTGAATTTTGGGTCCTTGCGCAATTGGCGTGTGGCGGTGAGTCCATCCATCACCGGCATCTGCATATCCATCAGCACAAGGTCGTAGGCACCTTCACCCAGCAGGCGAATTGCTTCCTCGCCGTTGTCCGCGGTGCTTACGGAAACTGGCGCATCCTCAAGCAGTCCGATCGCGACCTCCCGGTTCAGTTCGTTGTCTTCCACCAGCAGCACGTGAGCGCCGCGAATGCGATCAAAGTTGAAGCCCGCGGTTGCGGGCTCTCGCGGTTCCGATTCTTTGTGCTCGTCCGTGCTCAGCGCCTGTACCACGGAATCAAAGAGCATTGACGGCGTGACCGGTTTGATCAGCACACTCTCGAACTTCGTATCTTCCGCCTGCCGCATCACTTCTTCGCGGCCGTAGGCGGTCACCATCACCAAATGCGGCGGCGACGAAAGCTCCTTCAATCCGCGAATGCGGCGACCGGTCTCGATGCCGTCCATACCGGGCATCTGCCAGTCGATGAAGACCACGTCGTACGGTTCGCCGCGCACCGCCGCCTGCCGGACCAATTCGATGCCTTCCTGCCCGGACGGAGCCTCATGCACATCGAAGCTCATGCTTTGCAGCATGCTCGCTAAAACTTCACGGGCTTGCGCATTGTCGTCGATGGTCAGGACGTGGCGGCCCTGCAACTCGGGTCGCGACAGGCGCCGCGCAACCCCTTCGCCTTTTTCCAGGTATGCCGTGAACCAGAAGGTGCTGCCTTTGCCCAGGTCGCTGCTGACACCCACGTCGCCGCCCATCAATTGCGCCAGACGCTTGGAAATGGCTAAGCCCAAGCCGGTGCCGCCATGCTGGCGTGTCGTGGAGACATCTGCCTGCTCGAACGCCTGGAACAGTCTTCCCATCTGTTCTTCCGTGAGTCCGATGCCGGTATCGCGCACGGCAAAACGGACGAGTTGGCCTTTTTCGTCCGACTCCTGCACTCGCGCTGTTACGACAATCTCACCCTTCTCCGTAAATTTCACAGCGTTGTTGCAGAAGTTGATGAGGATTTGCCCCAGCCGCAGCGGATCGCCCTTAGGATGCATTTCCACTGCCGGATCAATATCAAAGATCAGCTCAAGTCCCTTCGATGACGCTTTCTCGGAAATCAGGTCGCTAACGTTTTGCAGCACCTTCTCCATTTCGAAGTTGATGTGTTCGATCGCCAGCTTGCCAGCCTCAACCTTCGAGAAGTCAAGAATGTCGTTGATGATCCCGAGCAGGTGCTGTCCCGACTGCTGGATCTTGCGCAAGTAGCCGCGCTGCCGCGAATCGAGGTCGGTCTTCAGTGCGAGATGCGACATGCCGATGATGGCATTCATCGGTGTGCGGATTTCATGGCTCATGTTGGCGAGAAAGTCCGACTTCGCCCGTGTTGCCGCCTCAGCCGCTTCTTTCGCAACCTCCAGTTCGGCAGCTTGCGTCTGCGTGTGCGCCAGCAGCGCCTTGGTTGCCAACTCTCCCGAGAGGATCGTCGTATTCAGCGCTACCGTGGGCAGCAGTGCATCCAGCAGCAACTGTTGCTTCTCGCTGATGGGCGCTGCCGTCGCCAGCTCGAGAACAGCCAACACCTCATCCTGATGAATTACCGGCAGGTATTGCACGCTCTCCGGTTCCACGGTTCCCACGCCGGTCGCAATGCGCAGCGGCTTGTCGGCAGACCCGAGAATCTTCAAACTTCGCTTCTCTTCCGCCGCCTGGCCCACCAGTCCTTCGCCGATCGCATACTCACGCGGCTCTGCCTTTACATCCGTCGCGAACGCTCCCGTTCTCGTAAACCGCTTCTGCTTCTCGTCTGCCAGGTAGAATGCGCCGTACAGCAGGTCCAGGTTCTCCGAAAGCCGCGACAGCAACGCACCGGCGAACGCCGGAAAATCCTCCGCCGACTGCAATCGCTGCGTCATGACCGCCACCTCCGCCTTCACCCAAGCTTGTGTTTCGCGTTCTTTCGCCGCTGCCTGCAAGGCCTGCAGCGCACGGCTCATCTCGCCAATTTCGTTCGGACGGTTCAGGTTTGATACCGGCTGATCAAGCCTCCCCTCAGCGACATCAAGAATGCGCGTGCGGAATGCCAGCACCACCTTCACCACTTCGACATGCACGATCGAGAGTGCAATCGCGAAGGAAACCAGCAGGCCCACAAGGATCACAGTCCACGTGGCACGAATCGTGTGCACGGTGTCCGCCGAAAGTTGGTCGCTGAGCTGGGCAACGCGCTGATGCAACGTCTCCTGCAGCCCAATGATAGCCTGCCGGGCACTGGCCCATTGCGGGTCATACGAATCGTGCATCAGTTGCAAGGCCCTGCCCGTTTCGTGTGACTGCTTCGCTGCTCGTACCGGCCTCGACATGACAACTGTGCGTTCAAATTGCGCTTTCGCTGCGTCGATTTCGGGAGCAAGCTCCTGTATCGCGCGCCTGGCGTCTCCCATATTCGTGCGGAAGTCGTTTGCTGCCAGGTCGATTTCACCGTCAATTACTCGTATGGTGTCGGCATCGGTTTCGGCGACTTCTTCGTATAAGTACAGTCCGAACTTGTTGTTGTGGGCCTGTGCTTGCGTCAGGTTGTAGAGGGCCGTTACGTCGCGATCGAGGAGACGACTGTAATGCGCATCGATCGTGCTCATCCGGTCCGACGAGTACAGCATCGCAACGATGACCATGACGGCCAGAGGCAGCAAAGCCAGCAAAACCTTCGTCCGGATTTTGAAATTTGCCAGGATTCCCATGATTTCGGCGATCCACAACATCCGGTTCATGGCGCAAGCAGGAACCGGGTCGCTCCCTAGCAGTCTAGTGAGGAATTCCTGGAATTGGAATCTGGAATTATTGCTAGGCCGGGCTCTAGAACAGAATTCGTGAAATTCGGCGTGTAATTTGCCCGCAGGCCGCCGCAAGTCTCCCTATTCGGCCGTACGCGGCAATAAATCGTGGCGCGCGAGTAAGTGCCGCTCTTGTCGTGGAACGGCAAATGGATACCAGTTTGAGTATCCGAATGACAGAGAATTTCCTGCAGTGGAGGAGTCTCTCTTCTGTTCGACGAAGTCCCGGTTCAGCGCTTGCAGCTCAGGGCAGCGGGGAGATGCGTCGAGTAGGATTTCGATTGCCTGGAACATTCGATTAACCTGTTCCAGCTCGCCCTGGACAGAGATTGCATCGTTCAAGAGCGCCTCAGACACCTCCAGAGACCCATCCAGCAATGCCAACACTGTTGCGCTCGTCGTCCTGCCTTCTCCTGAAACATCGCCCCCACCGTCAGTACCGGATTCGACTTGCAGCGCGCCCAGATGCATCCGCGCGATGACAACTTCGTCATCGAGCTGAATCCGAGCTGACCGCTGTCCCACGACGTGGCACACACGGCCATAGGCGTCGGGATCGCAGTGCCGCAGGGCTTCCAGGAGCGCGATGATGTAGTTCGCAAGCGTCATGGTGCTCAGACTACGTATTCAAAAACAGCATAGCCTAAAGTTTCGAAGACCTTACCTCCAAGGCGTCCGAAGCAGGAGTACTTCCCCATTAACTCGTGAATAAACCCGTAACCACGAAGCACCGGGTCCGCGGTTATGAATTGGGCTGCTGCGCGCGCCTCGAACGAAATCTCTATTCTGTCCGTGCCACGACTCGCGACCAGTGTCAGACCAGTAGGCAGATCGGGCTGGGCCATCTCCTGGTGCAATGCAGCCAACGCACCGTGTACTCGATGCACTACGCCATCAAAGCGACCGGCTAGTCGAATGGCAACGCTGTCGGCCGAAAATCGCTTTCGAGTGCCTCCCCAGTCTGCGAGTAGGAAGGCATCTCCGTAGCGTTGATGCCTGCGGTCGCAAGTACGCGCAAACACAAAGCTCGGATTCCCCGGCGGCAGAGGATTAGCCAGAAAGCATCCCCACTCCCAACCAAAGTCGTCGCCCCAGTGCCAACGCCCCCAATTATGATCGTGATAGCCCGCAAGGTTCGTGCACACGGCGCGACGCCCTGCGATCTCCCATTCGCCGGATACTTTCATGTTCGGCACCAGGTACCAGGAAATCCAACCGCTTCCGAGCGGCATTTTCTGCTCGATTTCGAGCGGAAGCGAGACCGGCTCGGCCAGCAGGCGCGCACGGAATCGGCTTGAGCTTCCAGCGACTGACGCGTGAATCGACCCACTACGCTGTTCTATCGCGAGGCCGATATCCCGCAGCCCGATGCTCGAGTCTCCCAGGTTTGCTTCCAAGTAGGAAAGGATTTCTATGTGGCTGATCCAGCCCGATTCAGGGTTATGCAGCAGCACGGTTCCCATGGCTCGTGAGCAGTCGTCCCACGGGGAGCCGTGCAGTGAAACATTCACCAGTCCGATTGAGTCTGACGCGGCGTCGGCAAAATTGAGATGAAACCAGTCTTTATAAGCGTGCGCTGTGGGATCAATCAAAAAGGGAGGCCGCAGTGTGTCGGACAAGATCACCGTAAGATGGATCCATTCAGGGGAGCAACAGATTCAGCCCCTAACACCACCTCGCGCTTCAACGGCTGTCCCAGCTGAGTCATGGCGTCCACGGCAGCAACGACTTCCCTGGAAAACGCATAATAGCCGACCATGAAATCCATGAAAGTAACGGTCTGTTGGGGTTCTGGCAGCTCTCCCGATGGCGCCTCGGGCGGAATCGGCATCATCGAAATGACGGCATCGAGATCTTCTGCCAGCAACAAGGCCACATCGTTGCGCAACTGCTCCAGCACAGGACTTGGAATGGCTGTTGATGCGCCTTCTCCAATGCGGAGTGCCGTCCAGACCGATTCCCCGTTTGCAGCAACCAAGGACGCACTCAGCGCCTGACGCAGTGCAGTTCCTTCCGAGGTCATTGAAACTTCCCGTCCGAGGGCGGCAAACCCGCTCACTAGCGAGGCAACGGCGTCGGCTCCGGAGACGAAGTGCAATACTCCCAAGCGAGACACCAGCGCGGCCAATAACGATGCGGTCGTGCGTCCCGCCGAATCTTCCACATCGATCAACGATGCTTTCGCGGTGAGAGTCATGACTTCTTCGCCTTGTGTTGTGACACGTTCTTCGGCTCGGACGAACGCGATCGCTTCGGAGGTTTGGGTTGCGTGTCGGCCACGGTGTCGTTTTGAGGTTCTCCTACGACAACGGTCAGGCGGAATGCCTGCTGTCGCAATCCGCGCAACGACAGCGCTCCCGTATATGTTCCAGGCGGCAGCGACGACGGCACGGAAACCTTGACCAGAAACTTGATGACGCTGTCCGGAGCAACCAGCGAAAATGCGGGCGAAAAGTCGGCCTCGGGATACCAGGTTGTCCCGGAACTCGCCACCATAGGATCGAGTACCGGCGCCGCGATGGAATGCACACGCTGCAGGTTTTCCACTTCCAGGGTGACTTCGAAGTTCCCTCCGGGTACTGCCTCAGCCCGCAATTCGGTACCAGTTTCGGGGAGCAGTACCGTCCCTGGTGTGACCGGAGCTGCAGCGCCCTGCAAGCGCCGCAGGTAACGCAGTGTCTCATCGGCGAGTTTGCCCTGGAACTCCAATTGCAAACGCAACCAGTCAGAAAGCGGGTTTTGAGGTTTTTCAGTCTTCTCCGTCATGCTCTTAATGCCCTACTTGGCGCGGTCAATAACATAGCACAGCATTTCGCGCAAAAAGCGCCGGTCATTGTTGTCGTGCAGGAATGGCAGTTCTCGCTGCTCGCATTCCAACGCCCGCTCACTGTATTCGACTGCCAGCTTCCGCCCGTATTGCAAAGAACCGGTGTCTACCATTGCCTGCAGCAGCCACCGAACGTCCGCCTCGCTTTTCTGGTGCCGCGGCAGGTTCAGGATCGTAAGCGCACGCTCGCGCTCTGGCTGCGCGACATTGCGTAGGAAGTGCAGCAGCATGATGGTGCGCTTTCCCTCCCACAGGTCGCCTCCCGATTCCTTTCCATAGAGTCCCACATCGCCTTCCAAGTTCAACAGATCGTCGTGTATCTGAAAAGCGATGCCCGCCAGGAAGCCCAATTCCACCAGCTTTGTCAAATCTTCTTCCAGCGGTGCCAGCGGTCCGGGAGGACTCCCACAGATCACCCCGATTCTCAGCGGAGCCACGACAGTGTACCAACAAGTTTTCTTGTAAGCCATGCGGACGTAGTCCTGATCCGTGAGGTTGAAACGACCCTCCGCTATCCATCCCAACTCAATCGCTTGTCCTTCCGTGGACTCGCGCGCCATTCGTTCCACATCGCGGAAAACCAGCAGCGCTTTGCGGACGCCGATCCGCCGCGTATTTCCCAACAGCGGCTCAATCGCAAGAACATTGGTGGCGTCGCCGACGTTGATCGACACGGGAACTCCCTTCAGCACCAGCATGGTGGCTTTACCGCGCCGGAACTCCGATTGGTCTTCCACATCGTCATGTACCAGAAAGGCGTTGTGGAACAATTCCAGCGCCGTGGCGGAGAGCAGTGCCTGTTCAGTTCGGCCTCCAACAGCGCGACAGGATGCCAGGCAGATGGCTGGACGAAGACCCTTCCCCTCGCGGAAGGGATAGTCGGCCAGCATGTCGTAAAGAGGTCCGTAGCCAGTCCGGCGGCGTTCCTCAAAGATGCGCTCCAACTCACTCATGACAGCCTGGCGGGCGTCAGCCAAAGTGCGCTCTACAAGTTCGACATCGTAGGCCATGGGTTGGGTAGAGTTAAACTGTATGCGATTCTGGCTGACGATTATAGGAGAATGCCGGAGCCATCCGATTCATCGCGAAGTCTATTGGGCGTCAAGAGCTTTCTGCGCCAGTGCCGCCCCGAAACCGGGAAGAAGTTCCAACCAACCCGCACGCGCGAAGCCCGCATTTCGAAAGAGGTTACAGAATTGCTCGGGATTATGGAACCCGATCCAACCAGGGTCCGCCCACTTCGCGATCGGGGCGCTTAACTTGTTGTACCACTCGGGACCCGGATCTACGACGCAATATACTCCGCCCGGTCGCAAACAACGCAATATCGCGCTGGTTGCGGTGGGAGGTTCGGGATAATGATGGTGGGCCAGGCAGCTGTAGACCACGTCAAATTCGCTATTGAACTCCTTTGGCAACTCCCCGACATCCGATTGCACGAACGCCACATTCCGAATGCCATGTGCTCGCGCCGACCGGTGCGCGCTGATTACCATGCCCTTTGACAGATCGATTCCCACAACCTCACCTTTCGGAACCATGCGGGCAATTCGCTGCAGCTCTCTGCCCGGACCGCAACCAGCATCCAACACACGGGCAGTCGGTGAAAGATAGTCTGCCAGGACGGCCATGGCCTCTTCAAAAATTGGCCGCGAAAATGGTTGCACGAATTCGGAATACACCTCCGACATATGGTCAAACTCTTCGACCAGATGATCGTGCGCGGTTTCGTGATTGAGGAGCAGTGGACTCTTGTATTTCGCGCTGAACTTCGCGCCGAGACCTGGACGGTTAAGCTTCAGCGGCAGGTCCCCGCTCGGCGGCGACACAACGGTGAAGCCCGCTCGCTTCAGGCTCTGCGCCGGCCGGAGTACGTGGTGCGCATACGTCCACATGGCGCTGACCAGAAATCCACCCGCTGATGTATCGTAATCGCTACTCACCTGGCTGGGACTCCCGCCTGCGCAGTACCACGGGAATGGTAGAGCCCTTCAGTCCCGGTACGGCGAACTCCCCGGTGTAGCGAGCACCGGCCTCCATTTCAGCGGTGATCGGGCACGTTGCTCGCACCAGCGTCTGTTCGCCCGGCTTCAGCACGATGCGCTGCGGATCGAATGCGAATTCCGGTTGGATTGCTCCGCCGGAGGGCTCCTTGAAAAGGGACGCGACCACTTTGGAGTCCACTTCAGTTGGAAGATGGTTCTCTACCAGAAAGACTCCGACGGAGACAGAGCCCGCATCAGCCTCCATCACCATAACGGCAGGGGTCTGGGCCACGGAGGCAGCCGGCGCTTGGGAGGCAGTGGTGGTGGTGGTGAACGCCGAAGCGGATGAGGCGACCGCCGCCTTCATAGGTTCGGCCATGACGCCAGTCAGCTCACGCATGTAATCAGTGGCGAGGCGACCAAGCGCGCTGTAGTAGCGAATGTTGAGGTCGATTGCTTTTCGCAGCACCTCGTCGAGCGAAGTTGAACTCATTTACCAGGCACCTGACGTTGATCCGACTGACAGCCCCGGACACAATAGAAGTGATCGTACCAGTGGTGCACGAGATCCGGACAATCTTCCACGTCAATTTCGTGACAACACTCACAACCCCGGTTCGAGGAAGTTACCGTCCATCGCAGATAATAATTCTTGCAACCGCGTATCCAGACCATGATTTCGGTGCACTGCCCGCTGCTGGCCGTTGCGGCAACTGCGAAGCTTACCGTCAAGTAACCACGCTGCATGGGCGCTACTTGGATCGACTCAGGACTTACCTTGGCGCCTTGATCGGCTTCCGCCGTGATGGTCCGGATGCCAAGCCCGCAGTTCGTTACCCGAATTCGCAAGGTTGCCGACCCGCCCGGACACACGTGGCTGGATACCTCTGTCACCTGCCGGGGCATCCAGCAGGGTGGCGGGATTCTGCAGCACGATTCTGTCTTGGGCAGTGGCAGCGACTTCATCACCGGCGCCATCTTCGCCCCGATGTCACTTCCACTCTTCGATAGCGTTTGGAGCAAGCTGATTCCCGTATTCAGCGTGTGGTCCAGCAAATCCGTCAGCGTATCGGTGATCTCCTTGATGGAGCCGGAGACTGTTGTTTCTGCCATTGCTCCTCCGCTACTTGGTTGCTGTATCGATTGCGCGGACTTTTACGTAATAGCGCAGATTGTATAGCGGGAGCGTTCCGGAGTAGGTGTGTCCCGCTTGCAGTCCCGCCGGCATTCGCATGTCGAGTCGGATAGGCCGAACTTCACCCGGCGCAATCGGCCCTGCGCCATCTTCCACACGAAGACGTACTGTCCCGGCGTGACCTTCCGCCAGTCCATCCAGAAGCTGGTCAAGGCGGCTTCGACCGTCGCTTTCCGCTTGTCGAAACGCCTGCCCGATGCCGCGTTCGGCACCCTGTACATCGTAAAGTCCGAACGCATACGTTACACCGATGTCCACCGGCACATTGCCGGTATTCGCCACGATCAGGTCCTCGTTCAGCTCCTGACCTGCACTAGCTTCGATGAGCAACTGTCGTGGTGAAACAGACAAATGTATGTACGGCTCAACCTGTATCTCCACGGGGTACGTTTCGTCGCCGACTTCTGCCGTACCCTTGTATGTTCCGGGCACTGTGTTGTGCGCGACTGCCATTCGCAGTCTTGTGGCCCCCTGCGCCACACTCGCGGCGTGCACATCTGGAGCGGCGCCGGGGGCGAGCTGGTCAATCGAGAATTTCAGTGCGGTGCCAAACTGTTCGTGCGGCATCCCTACCAGCGCATCCAGGCTGCCCGGGGACCCACGGAAATGCAGCGTAGGTCGCGGCCTTACCGAGTCCTTCACGATCAGCCTCCCTTTGCCAACTCGTTCGCGCTCGGTACCAGTGTTCCCGGCCGCAGATCATTGATCGTGCCGCAACGTTCGCAGGGATTTGGAGTGTACGGTTCCGTGATGATTTGCGCTTCACCGCACAATCGTATGCTGAGCAACTCCATCCCCAGCAGCGAGAGCCCCACACAGAAGTCGGCCGGGAGGTGTCCGCGAATGTTCGGAATTTCCGTGATCGCCAAGTTAAGCGTTACTGGGTTCAGCGTCACTGGGTTCAGCGTCACCGGATCAAGGCCTAATTGGATCTTGGGCAGCTTGTCGATATTGATATGAAACGTGTCCGGTATGCCCGCGACCGTAACCGGACCAACGGCTCCCAGCGAGCCCGAAATACTCGCCCCGATAGAACCTGAAACGCTGGAGTCAAAAGGTTGAGGGATGTCAACGCCCAAAGTGCCACCCTCCTCGCCGGAATTCTCTCATTGCTCCCCAAGGGTGTCAAGAAAATGCCCGCCCCAGCGGCACATTTTTACTGCTCGCGCATGGCAAAAATGAGGTATCATCGGCGGCAATTATGCCGTTCCCGTGCGCGACAGACCAAGTGACCATCCATCTCCGGAGCCTTGCTGTGCTGCTGGTTGCGCCCCGCGGCTTTTGCGCTGGCGTCCGCATGGCTGTCGAGTGCCTGGAGCAGATTGTCGCCACTCGCGCCGCGCCGATCTATGCGTTCCATCAGATCGTTCACAACAACAGCATCGTGGAATCCTTTCAGCTTCGCGGGGTCGTGTTCGTGGATGACATCGACCTGGTACCGCACGGCGCGACCGTTGTCTTGAGCGCCCACGGCGTGGCTCCCGAAATCTATTCGCGCGCCGGCGCCCGCAATCTCACTGTCATTGATGCGACCTGTCCCTTGGTGATGAAGGTCCACTTGGAAGCCAGACGTTTCCGCAAGGAAGGTTACAGCATTGTCCTGATTGGCCACCGCGGCCACGACGAAGTCGTCGGAATCCAGGGCGAAGCGCAAGATGCGATCCAGATTGTCGAATCGGTAGACGGTGTCGAGACCTTGCATGTGCCCGACCCAGCCAAGGTAGCCGTGCTCACGCAAACAACGCTTAGCTTGGATGAGACCAAAGCGATCATTGCCGCGCTTAAGCGCCGTTTTCCACTTCTACGCCTGCCTCACAGGGATGATGTTTGTTATGCCACACAGAACCGTCAGCAAGCGCTACGGGCTGCCTTGCCGGAATCCGACCTTGCCCTGGTCATCGGCAGCCGCTCCAGTTCCAATACACAGCGCTTGAGAGAGCTGGCATGCGAGTTCGGCGTGCCGAGCTACCTGATCGACGGATCTCGGGATATTAAGTTGGAGTGGTTTCGTCAGGCTCACTCTGTGTTAATAACTGCCGGAGCCAGCGTGCCTGAGCACATGGTCACCGAAGTCATGAGCTGGTTGTCGGAGCGATTCCATTTGCGTGTAGAAGAACGCATCCTGAAGACGGAAGCGGTGAACTTTCTTCTTCCGGTCTCAGCACTGGCTGCCTCGCGCCCCGCCACTAATTTCATCCCCTAGGTCTTGCCGTGGGTGTGATTGCGCCCCACCAGATCCAAGACTTGTGCCGGCGACATTTTCCCGAGCCCTGCAGGCAGCCTCGTATTCACTCCGTCTGTTGACTCAACCGCATCAAGCTGCCTTTGAAAATGGCTATTCCATTCGCAAACCACAATTCTGGTACACAAGTTTCGGAGCTTCCATGCGCTCGACAGAGCGTTGACTCACTGCTTCGCTCCCGCCTCAGCTTCCTCGGCTTCCGCCAGCTCGAGCGCGAGATAGTTGCGCGCATTGGCGAAACAGATGTTGCGAACCATACTCCCGACAAGCCTGATATCTCGCGGGATATCCCCTCTCTCCATGTCTTCACCGAGCACGTCGCAAAGCACACGACGAAAGTACTCGTGCCGCGTGTACGACATGAACGAGCGCGAGTCCGTCAGCATGCCGATGAAGCGCGAGAACAGGCCGACGCTCGACAGTGCATTAATCTGCCATTGCATGCCTTCTTTCTGGTCGAGGAACCACCATCCGCTGCCATACTGGATTTTCCCTGCGATCGAGCCGTCCTGAAAGTTGCCAATCATGGTGGCAAAGACGTAGTTATCCGCGGGGTTGAGATTGTAAAGGATGGTCTTAGGCAACGCGCCTTCCTGTTCCAGCCGATCAAGATAATGGGCCAGGGCCTCGGCTTGCGGCCAGTCACCGATGGAATCGAAGCCGGTGTCGGGTCCCCACCGCTGCATCCCACGACTACTCACGTTTCGCATGGCTCCGAGGTGCAATTGCTTCGTCCACCCCTTGCTTGCGTCCAGATGGCCGAAATACAGCATCAGGAAGGCCGCGAACCTTTGCTGCTCCACATCGCTGACTGCCCTACCCTCTCGCGCTCTGGCGAAAATTGCAGCCGCTTCGTGTTCTGTGCAGAAGGCGGAATAGCAGTAGCCCAACCCATGATCAGAGAGCCGGCACCCAACGGAGTGGAAGTCATCATGCCGAATCTTCAGCGCATCGAGAAGGTCATTGAGCTTGGCGATGTGCCGATTGCTGGTTTCGGACAATCTGTCTAGCCAGGCGTTATATGCAACGCTCTCGGAGATCCCCAGCGCCTTGTCCGGGCGGAAAGCCGGATATACTCGCGTCAAATCCCCAGAAGAGGCGATCTGCTTGTGCCACTGTAGGTCATCAACCGGATCATCGGTGGTACAAATGGCGCGTACTCTAAACTTCGAGAAAATTCCGCGTGGGCGCAATTCATCCGTTTGGAGTTCTGCATTGGCATGGTCCCAAATCCGCCGCGCGTTGCCTTCGTCGAGTGTTTCATCGATGCCGAAGTAGCGCTTCAACTCCAGGTGCGTCCAGTGATAAAGAGGACTGCGCAAGGTTTGCGGAACCGTTCCAGCCCAGGCGCGGAACTTTTCGAAAGCGGCCGCGTCTCCGGTACAGTATTTCTCCGAAACTCCGTTCGCTCGCATCGCGCGCCATTTGTAATGATCTCCCTCCAGCCATATCTCATAGAGGTCTTTGAACTGCCGGTTCTCGGCAATGTCTTTCGGTAGTAGATGACAGTGGTAGTCGAGGATCGCTTCGTTCTCGGCATAGGCATGATAGAGTTCGCGAGCCGGCTCCGAGTGCAGCAGGAAATCTTCGTGTACGAATGACATTAGCGTGCTCCTCCTTGCAGCAAGGCTGCTACTGCATTCTGTCCGCCATTGACGGCCAGGAACGGAGGCTGAATTTGGCGGTCGATAAGATTCGTCTTCACTTTGCTTAAGATGTTATGTTCACAAGGCAGCAGGTTGGTATCGCGGAAAACCCATTCGAATAGCAATCTTATCGTCTACGTGCAGCAACTGGCGAAGGCTGGGAATAACCGCAGGACAACTTTGGTCATGCGGGGGTGCGTTGACCTTTTAGTCCGGTTCTGCCCATCGGCTCCTCGCTCGCAGCAAGGCGATTTCGGAAGGCCCGCTGCATGCCCGTGAGCAAATATCTCGCAGATTCGGCTTCTCCGGGACTCTGTGGCGCCAGCTGGACCATGGTGAATTGTCAGGCTATGGATAGTTGGGCGAATCGTGCGTTCATCGCGTACTGGTCGGAAGACAAATTGAGGGCGGTGAATGGGGGAGGCAACAACAGTGGGTACCACCGGGGCGGTCGCAGCGATGTCGAAGGTCGGACACTACCGTTGGTTTATCTGCGCGCTCCTTTTCTTTTCGGCGACCGTCAATTATGCGGATCGCAACGTCATCGGCCTTCTCAAGCCCTCCCTTCAGGCGCACTTCCACTGGACAGAAATCGATTACAGCAACATTATCTTCTGCTTCCAGTTGGCCTACGCCATAGGACTGCTGACTGTCGGGCGCGTCATTGACTGGCTCGGAACTCGACTGGGCTTTGCTCTTACTGTTTTTGTGTGGAGTCTGGCGTCGATGTCGCATGCGCTGGCACGCTCCGTCTTCGGCTTCAGCGCGGCCCGTTTCGCCTTGGGCTTGGGGGAATCGGGAAGTTTTCCTGCTTCCATCAAGACCGTAGCGGAATGGTTCCCCAAAAAAGAGCGTGCCTTAGCGACCGGTCTGTTCAATTCCGGAACAAACCTCGGCGCCATCCTGGTTCCCCTTATTATCCCGCCACTGACATTTAAGTTCGGTTGGCAGGGCGCATTTGTCGGCATGGGTCTGCTGGACTTCGTCTGGTTGGCGCTCTGGCTCACCAATTACCGGCGCCCGGAAGACCACCCGAAAGTGACGCCTGCCGAGGTCGCCTACATTCAAGGCGATGCTGACGAGCGAATCGTTGCGGTACGGTGGGCTTCCCTGATCGGCTACCGCCAAACCTGGGCTTTCGCCTTCGGGAAATTTCTGACGGACCCGATCTGGTGGGTGTATCTGTTCTGGCTCCCGGACTTTCTGCATCGACGTCACGGCGTGGACTTGAGCGGTATGTTCCTGCCTCTGGTCGCGATCTACTCGGCGGCCACCGTCGGCAGCATCAGCGGCGGCTGGTTGTCAGGCGCGCTGATACGCCGCGGCTGCAGCGTCAACACCGGCCGCAAGACTGCGATGCTGCTATGCGCGTTCGCTGTACTGCCAATCATGCTAGCCTCGCGGGTTGAGAGTTTGTGGTCTGCAGTCGGGCTGATTGGCCTTGCCGCTGCCGCGCACCAAGGTTGGTCCGCCAACATCTTCACCATTTCGTCCGACATGTTTCCGCGACAGGCGATCGGCTCCGTCGTCGGCATCGGCGGAATGGCGGGTGCGGTGGGCGGCTTGCTCATCGCGAAAACGGTTGGATACATTTTGCAGTGGACCGGCTCGTATCTTGCCATCTTCATCATCGCGGGATCGGCATATTTGGTGGCCTTGCTGGTGGTTCAGGTACTCGCTCCCCATCTCGAGCCGGTCCAACTCGAGAGCGCGTGAGCATGAGCTCCTTCCCTCCGCGCGAGGTTCATGATAAAAGGCGTCGCACGCAAGAATTCTCTGCCTCGACCATGAGTTCGGCGGAGAACATTGAGATATCGGTTCTTATTCGGAGTCGTCCATGTCTGATGTCGCTGCTGGTGGTTCCCGTTTCTCCGCAGAGTTTTCCCCTTCCGCCGTGTCCGGGTGGTACAACTTCACCGGGCACACGTGTGCGATAACGGGTGGCACTGGCGTCCTGGGAGGTGAGATCGCCTGTGGTCTCGCCGCACTTGGCGCCAATGTGATCATCCTTGGCAGAAACCTGGAAGCCGGAAATGCCGTCCGTGCCCGCATGGGTGCCAAAGCCGAGAATGCAGAGGTTATTCCCTGCGATGTTCTGAATCCCGACAGCATTCGCGCCGCGAAGGAGAGGGCCATCCAGCGCTTCGGCAGGATCGATTCTCTGGTAAACGCTGCCGGCGGTAACGATCCTCGCGCCACCACCAATTCGCAGCAGCCATTTTTCGCAATCCCGCCAGATGCCCTGCGCTGGGTCTTCGAACTCAACATTGCTGGAACGATCCTGCCGTCGCAGATCTTTGGCGAAGTAATGGTTGCCGCCGGCCAGGGCGTAATTCTTAACATCACTTCCATGGCAGCCGCGCGTCCGTTGACGCGCGTGGCCGCGTATGCGGCGGCCAAAGCGGCTGTCACCAATTTCACTCAGTGGTTGGCGGTTCACCTGGCGCAAGAATACTCGGCCGACATCAGGGTGAATGCCATCGCGCCCGGATTCTTCCTCACCGGCCAAAATCGATTCCTGCTCATCGACAAGCAGTCAGGCGAGTTGACCCCTCGCGGCAAGTCCATCATCACCCACACGCCTATGGGCCGCTTCGGCAATCCGCGGGACTTGCTCGGCGCGACCTTCTGGCTTCTGTCGCCGGCTTCGTCATTTGTTACTGGCGCGGTAATTCCCGTTGACGGTGGGTTTGGCGCATTCAGTGGCGTTTAGATTATCGTTTTCGAATTCGCACGTCCTTCGTGCGAAAATTCGGCGGCGCTTACTAGCAGTCACTGATCCAGAGTTCGAAATTCTTTCGCTGTCGGCTCCATCCCGGACGAGGTAGCAGACATGGTCATCGGCCACGGATTCATGGAACAATACCTCGAAGAAGACGCCATTCGGCGAATCGTCCAGGAAGCGGTCGAGACTGCGCCATTCAGCGGCCAGCGCATATTGGTCTTGATTCCAGACAGCACCCGCACCATGCCCATGCCGCTGATGTTCAGCCTTTTGGAATCGGTGCTCCGTCCGCAGACCATTGCGCTCGATTACCTGGTCGCTCTCGGCACTCACCAGCCCATGACTGACGCTCAACTCTCGCGGCTGATCGGCCAGCCTGTCGTTGACGGCCGCTGCGGCCCTGCCCACGTCTTCAATCATCGTTGGGATCAGCGGCAAACCTTCGTGGATCTCGGCCAGATTCCCGCGTCCGACATCTCGCGAATCACCGCCGGCCTCTTGAATCGCCATGTCACGGTTTCCCTGAACCGTATGATTCTTGACTACGACCACATCCTCGTCTGCGGCCCCGTGTTCCCGCACGAGGTCGTCGGTTTCTCTGGCGGCAATAAATACTTCTTCCCCGGCATCGCGGGCGCCGAGATCATCAATTTCACCCATTGGCTTGGCGCTGTCATCACCAACTTCGACGTGATCGGTGCCGGCTACACCCCGGTGCGGGCGGTGATCGATCGTGCGGCTCAGCTCATTCCTCGTCCCAAATGGTGCTTCGCACTCGTCGTTTCCCAAGAAGGCACCGCCGGCCTCTTTTTCGGAACGCCGGAAGAGGCCTGGCTCGCAGCATCGGAACTCTCTTCGCGCAAGCACATCGTTTGGGTCGAGAAGCCCTTCCAGCGCGTGCTCTCCGTGCTGCCTGACCTCTACGATGACCTTTGGACGGGAGGCAAGGGTATGTACAAGGTGGAACCCGCCATCGCCGATGGTGGCGAGGTCGTCATCTATGCCCGGAAAATTACCGAGGTGAGCTTCACTCATGGCAAGTTGATCGATCAGATCGGTTATCACTGCCGCGACTACTTTGTGATGCAATGGGACAAGTTCAAGCACTACCCGGGCGCAGTGCTGGCGCATTCTACCCACGTAAAGGGACTCGGCACATTCGACCTCGCGACCGGCATCGAGTCGCCGCGGATCCACGTCACGCTGGCCACTGGCATTCCCGAAGAGCGCTGTCGCCGCATCAATCTTGGTTTCTGCGACACGGCGACGATCGACTTTGACTCATGGAGGAACCGGGAAGCCGAAGGAATTGCGATTATTCCCCGCGCGGGGGAGACGTTATACCGCCTCAAGAAACCTACACTGGCAGAGCCAGACAGGGCGCAGCGATAGCGTGTGTACGTTCTCTGGTTGGTATGCCTTGCCGGCGCTTTCCATGATCCCGTGGCAACCAGGGAGACCCGAACAAATTGGAGTGATTTTTCGTGGAAAATCGGCAAGGTCGCTGCTAAGCAGATGCGCGGCAATTGTTCGCCAATTTGTGGCGTGATAATGCGGGTCGCGCCAATCGTTGTGCGCGCAACAACCAGGCCTGCATGTTGGGCAACCGCATTTCCGATGATCGTCGCATCCGCGCCCAGCGGATGTCGCGGCATGGCTTCCAGCACCTGTTCAGCCCGGTCGGGAGCCACAAAGACCAGTACTTCCGTTCAATGGCTGCATGAAGTGGGTTCATCCCAACCAATTCGCGGTTCTTGACGCGGATGGCACTCGATTGGCAGTGCCTGGCGCGCTATGCGATACTGAAACTTGCCGTAATCCCAGTTCTTACGGCCCTCTTCAGCAATGCCGGGATGGCGGAACTGGCAGACGCAGCGGACTCAAAATCCGCCGAGGTTCACCCCTCGTGGGGGTTCGACCCCCCCTCCCGGCACCAGCTAAGCCCCTGAAAATACATGCCTAGCTGGCGCTAGTTCACCGCACGGGATGCGGTTGGCTGGTCCGAAATGCCTTGGAGTGAACCCCTAAATTGAGACACTCGCAACTGGCACACTTTGCAGGGAAAGGAACTGCAAGTGGCAAAGAGACGAGTGGGACGATACCCCAAGGCATTCCGGA
>Ga0335071_10002286_pt1 | contig 20604 bp, 15 predicted proteins | sample Lox_Sample_15_FD_206724 | JGI IMG/M metagenome (GOLD analysis project Ga0335071, IMG submission 206724) | Soil microbial communities from Loxahatchee National Wildlife Refuge, Florida, United States - Lox_Sample_1.5 | ecosystem: Environmental > Terrestrial > Soil > Wetlands | place: USA...
TGCCTACAATGATAGCGCCGCGGCCGGGCGGTGGTCCAGACGAACGGTACCGCAACCTACGCCGGCGCGCGAGAAACGTGAATTTAGTGCTCCGGAGGCACAAGCCACAGGTGTTCGGCGGTGGCGGCTTCGACGGCTCGGCGTGAAAACGGCATGGGATGATAGCGGCCGTGTGCCCAGTCGTCAATGAGGTCGCTATAGTGCGGGTTCTCGGGGTCGCCGGATTCGCCGGGGACATTGGTCATTACGGATTTATCCCAGTTGCTCAGGTCAAGAATCTCGCGGTATGACGCGCCGGTGGACTGCCGGAAGTGCGCGCCACTGGTTGCATTTACGGTATTGTCGTCGCCTGGGCGCGCCACCGGACCGCGGTCAAAACTCGGAACGCCGAGCGCATGATGGAACAGGATTGTGTGCACCTTGCCCCATTGCCAGGCTTGCATGTCGGGGCCATATTCGCGTTGGATCTCATTCAGCGCAGCTTCTAAAGACTGGGCCAGCGCCTTGGAGTCCGGCTGTTGTTCGAGTGAGGCTAAGAGTGTTTGCAGGTTCACATCGGGACCAATATCGGGGCCGAATACGGCCCTCGGCAATTGTGCGATCCAGTACTCGTAGATCATCGCCGCCGTGGAATCCACGGTCAGCCTGGCATCCCATTCCCGGACCAGATTCGCGGCGGCAGCTTGCCGACTCCCGGGATCGGGTCTCCAGTTCTTCAGAACGGCCTGAAAACGGCGGGCCGGAAGGGATTCGACATCCTGCTGCATCTTCTCGAAATCTTCAATCGTGAACTTTTTGGAGGTTCCGAGCATTTCCTCGATGCGGTGGAAACGATAGGGCAGCGCCCATTCGTAGCTGAGCGGAAGGGTGTAACCTGGCGGCAGAATATTGTGGTTGGCAGTGGCGATGAAATGGTTGGCCGGGTTGAACTTTCGCGGGAGGTCGGCGGCGCGGCGGAATCCGGCCCACTCGTATTCACCGGTATCGCCCGGTACCGGCAGAATTCCCGGCCAGCCCTTGCGCACCGGAGCCATTCCCGCCGCCTGCCATCCGATGTTGCCGTCCACGTCGGCATACACGATGTTTTCGCTCGGAACCTTATAGCGCTCCATAGCGCCGAGGAATTCGTTCCAGTTCTGGGCTTGCGCCACTGCGAGGCCTGCCAGGTACCCGGCCGTTCCCGGCTCACTGCCCACCCAGCGCAGTGCATAGGCACGGTGCCGCGCTGTGTCTTCGTAAATGACCGGGCCGTGAACGGTAAATCGAAGGTCGATGGTTTGCGGCTGGCTGCCTTTCACGTCGATGGTTTGGCGCTCCACTTCAAATTTCTTCCATCCGTTGCGATAACTGTACTCATCCCGATCTTCCGGGTTCACTTTCTCGACGTAGAGATCCTGCTGATCGATCCCGACGATCGTGAAGCCAAAGCCGATGCGTTCATTGTGACCGAGCGCGATGCCGGGCTGTGCCGGCTCGCCGGCACCGATCGCATTCCACCCCGGAGCCACCAGATGCACCGTCTTGCGGAGCGATGGGATCTGCACCGGCCGGTGCGGATCATTCGCCAGCAGCGGCTTGCCCGTGGTGGTCATCGTGCCGTCGACGACCCAGTCGTTACTGCCTTGTTGGGAGGTGAACGCCACCGGTCCGACGGCTTGCTCGTAGACGCGGACGATGTCGTGCGAGATATCGCCAAGGTCGAGACCTGACGGGATTTCAATGGGAATCGGGGGATCGAGCGAGAAGAACTTCTCGACCGTAGGGATACCGAAGCGCTGCACCTGTCCGGCGCGCTTCACCTCGCTCGTCAAGTTGTGGGTCATCAGCAAGCCGGCGACGCGGCTGACGCAATCCTTAGGCTCCCACAAACCGGGATCGTACCCAGCCAACCGGAATTCCAGCGGCCGCACGCCTCCGAGTGACTTGATATAAGCGTTGATGCCGTCCGTGAATGCGGTGACGATTTCGCGCGTTCCGCGCCCGTAGCTCGACCATTCGGCTTCCCAGTCGCCGCGAAATGCCACGGCGCGTGCGAGGCGGTCGCGATCGATGGCGGAAGGCCCGACTACTTCGGACAGCTTGCCGGTGCCGATACGGCGCCAAAGGTCGATCTGCCATAGCCGGTCTTTCGCGGCGATGAAGCCTTGCGCGAAAAACAGGTCATGAACCGATTGGGCGTAGATGTGAGGAACCCCCCAACGGTCGCGGAGGATCTCAACTCGTTGGGAGAGGCCTGCTACGGTGATATTCTCGGCGCGGGACAGAACCCCGGCGAGCAGTAGGAACAAGGCGCGTAAAGCGCGATTTGGCACTACACTTTTTTATCAGAAGTGGAGGCGGGAGTGGTGGAGGACGTCTTCGTTTCGCTTTTTGAGGCGGAGTCGGTGGAAGCCGAACTCTCGCTCTTGGCTTCTTTCTTAGTGTCCTTCGACGGCTGGCTTTTGCCATTCCCGCTCCCGTAATCGTTGACGTACCATCCCGAGCCTTTGAATTGCAGAGCGGACGGCGAGATCAACCTTTCCACGGGTCCGCCACACTTCTCATGCGTTTCGAGCGGGGCATCGGAGAACTTCTGAATCACCTCGAACTTTTCACCGCAAGACTGACATTTGTATTCGTAGAGGGGCATGCTGCTAGACCAAAGAAACCTCATATTATTTTAGCAAATTGAGACAACTCGAGCCGCCGGGGAAAGCCGGTTGTCGTAAGATGTCAGCCGATGGTCCGGGTGAGTCTTGTCGCGTTGCTGAGTTATGCGCTGGTTCCCGCTGGCTTACAAGCCCAACCAAGCCGAGCCGAGGATTTCTTTCCGATGTCGGTCTGGTATGGCGGCGGCAAGGCGCGGGCGCCCATGCTGGAGCGCGACCCGTGGTCGAAAGTGGATGTCTGGCGGAAGGATCTGGCGCAAATCAAGGGGCTCGGTTTTAATACTGTCCGGTGTTGGATTGACTGGGCTACTGGAGAGCCCGAAGAAGGGCAGTACGGGTTCGACACGATCGACGTAATTCTCAAACTCGCCGGGGAGCAGGGGCTCAAGGTGGTGATCCAGGTGTACATGGACTCGGCGCCGCCCTGGGTGGGAAAGAAATTTCCGGATTCTTTGTTTGTCTCGTCGAACGGGATGGTGATTCATCCGGAATCGTCGCCTGGTTACTGCCGTGACCACGCCGGCGTACGTGATGTGGAACTAAAGTTCTACACGGCTTTGGCGCGGCGGGCCCAGAAGAGCCCGAACTTCCTGGGATGGGATCTGTGGAGCGAGCCGCATGTGATCAATTGGGCGACGCCAACTTACATTGATCGGCCTGAATTCTGCTTCTGTCCGCATTCCGTGGCGCGGTTCCGCAGGTGGTTACAGAAAAAGTACGGTTCGCTCACTGCCTTGAATGACGCCTGGTACAGACACTTCAGCTCATGGGATGAAGTGGAGCCAAACCGGCTCAGTACGATCCTCTCTTATGCGGATTTCATCGATTGGAAGCAGTTCATCGCCGACAAGCTGGGTGAGGATCTGCGCGATCGTTACGACGCAGTCAAGCAGGTGGACCCGCACACTGTTGCCACCTCTCACGCCGCAGGCATCGGTTTGTTCAGCTCGCCATTGTGGTGGGAAGGCCAGTCGGATGACTGGACCATGACTAGCCAGGTGGATTACTACGGAACATCGTTTTATCCGAAGCATTCGTCCTTCGTAAACCGTGATGTGGAATGGCGCGGAGCGCTGCTCGATTTCACACGGTCTTTCGGATTCGCCGAAGGCGGCCGCGGATTCTGGATCGGTGAGTTGCAGGGCGGGTTCGGAACCGTGGCACTGAATGTCTCGCCGACGGTTACGCCGGAAGACATCCGCGTCTGGACGTGGAGCGCTCTCGCCCGAGGGGCGAAGGCCATCAACTATTACGCCTGGTATCCGATGAGCACCGGTTATGAGTCCGGCGGGTATGGGCTGATCAAGCTCGATGGGACCATCACGGATCGCAGCCGGGTGGCGGGCTCGATTGCCCAGGTTGTCAATCGCAACCAGAAGCTGTTTCTCGCGGCCCGGCCGCCCAAGGCGGAAGTGGCGATCGTTTACAACCCGCTGACGTACTTTGTCGGTGGCCGTGAACGGGAAGCGGCTTACGGCGGGCCACAGGGAGAGGTCGAAGGCATCGAGCGCGATTCCATGCTGGGCATCTATCGCGCCCTGTTTCCCACGCATGTGCCGCTCGATTTCATCCACATCAACCGGCTGTCCGGAAATCTGTTGCAGCAATATAAGCTGGTGCTGCTGCCATACCCGTTGATGATTCCGGAGGCATCGGCCAAGGAACTGAGGAGCTATGTTGAGAGCGGTGGAACGCTTGTGGCGGAGGCGCGTCTGGGATGGAACAACGAACGTGGAGCCTCATCGCCGGTGATTCCCGGCATGGGATTGCATGATGTAATGGGTTGCCGCGAAGCGGACGTGCAAACCGGCAAAGCCGGGCGCACGACGCTGAAATGGACGAGCAGCGAGATTCCAGGTTTCGCAGCCGGCGAATTGCTGCCCGCACGATGGTTTGAGGAGACCCTGGCGCCGCTGGGACCTCAAGCGCACGTGGCTGCGGCGTTTCCAGGTGGCGCTGCCGCTGCTGTGATCTCCACTTATGGAATGGGCAAAACGCTGATGCTGGGTTCTTACATAGGCGCGGCGTACGAAACGCATCGCGAACCGGCCGCTGCACATTTCTATGCTGCGCTGCTCGCGTGGGCCGGCGTCCAGCCGCCGGTGCGTGTCACTGGCGCCACGGCGGAGGTGCGATACCTCGAGAACGACGGCGATACGCTGGTTTTCGTTTTCAACCACAGCCGGCAGCCCATCGAGCCCACGGTTTCGCTGCGTCGCGGGGCAGGGAGGTATCGTGGCACCGATCTTGTCACGCAGAAGCCCGTTGAGATATCGGAAGATGAAGGCAAAGTGACGTTCCACGGACAAATTGCGCTGGAAGATGTCTGGGTGGTCGATCTTTCATCGAGATAACTGATGCCGTCTGTTATCGCGGTCGACCTGGGTGGAACGAAGTTGAGTGCGGCGTTGGTGGATGCCGCGGGCGCAGTATCCTGCCGCGTGAAAATGCTCGTGGCTTCCGGTGATGTACGGATTACGGTGGAACAGCTTGTCCGCGTCGTGAAAGGCGTTATGCACGCTTCCGGAAAGTCACGCGATGAGATTCGGGCGCTCGGCGTCATCGTGCCTGGAATTTATTTTGCGGGCACGGGCGAGGCTTGGGCGCCGAATTTGTGGGGGCATGCGAACGTTCCGTTGCGAGCGGAACTCGAACGGGAGTTGCAGCTTCCCATTCACATTGACAGCGATCGCGCGGGCTACGTGATGGGCGAGCGCTGGCTGGGGGCAGCGCGCGGCTTGAACGATGTGGTGTTTCTGGCAGTGGGCACGGGTATCGGAGCGGGTATTATTTCGGGCGGCCGCCTGGTGCGCGGCGCGGCTGATATTTCTGGCGCCGTAGGCTGGTTCGCGCTGAACCCGGAGTACCGCGATGTCTATCGCGAGCTGGGCTGCTGGGAAGCCGAGGCTGCCGGGCCGGCGCTCGCGCGGCGCCTGGAATTGAACTCGGCGGAACACGTGATAGATCGTGCGCGCAACGGCGAGGTGGCAGCAAAGCAGGCGGTGGAAAAATCGGCCATGTATCTGGGGATGGGGATTGCTAACATCGTGAGCATCCTGAACCCAAAAATGATCGTCCTGGGAGGCGGTCTGATGCAGGCCGGCGACCTGTTTTTAAATCCGATTCGGCGCACCGTGGCACAATGGGCGCAACCGGTCGCCGCGAAGCAAGTGTGTATTGAAGTGACACAACTCGGGGAAGATGCGGGGCTCTTAGGAGCGGCACGCCTGGCGCTTGGGGATTCCGGCGTCCAGTAACAACACAAAAGGGAATATGTCTGCAAACAACTACTACGAGAAGATTTCGGAAGTTCTGACGAAGATTCACACCACGCAGCAGAAGCAGATCGAAAAGGCCGGTGAAGCCATGGCCGCAGCGATCGCGGCGGGTAACCGCGTTTATTTATTCGGCAGCGGCCACTCCGTGATCCCGGTCATGGATATTTTTCCGCGCTATGGGAGCTTTGTCGGATTCTTTCCGCTGTACGATCCGCGGCTGATGTGGTCTAACGTGGTCGGGCCCGGCGGCGCGCGCGAGTTGCTTTGGTTGGAGCGGAGAGAGGGGTACATCGAAGTCTTTTTGCAAAGTTATCCGCTGCAGCCGGGAGATGTGATGCTGGTGTTCTCGCACGGCGGAATGAATGCCGCTCCCATTGAGGCGGCGCAGTACGCCAAGAAGAAGGGACTCACCGTCGTCACCGTTTCCTCGCTCGAAAATGCGAAAGTTGCCAAGGCGTCGCATTCGACAGGGCAGAAGCTTTCCGACGTGGCCGACATCGCGATCGACAACTGCGTGCCTCCCGAAGACGCACTGGTGGATATTGGCAGGCCGGAAAATGTGGCTGCCGGTTCGACCATGGCTGTTATCTTCGTGGCCATGTCACTGGTCGCCGAAACCGGCGCGCGGCTGGCTGCCAGGGGGCACAAACTCGTGACGTTTGTCTCACCCAATGTGCCGGGAATCGAGAAGGATCACAATTTCAGAGTGTTCGACGTCTTCACCAAGGCACTGTTCTCGCGCAGCCCGGTATGACGGAAACGCTCGCTGTGCCTCGAATTCGAACCGGGCTGTTGAGCGGCGCGGCCTACTCCGGCATGTTCGGTTTCGGCATCGTGATGGCGCTGCTCGGGGCGATTCTGCCCCTGATCTCGCAGCGTTTGCAGTTCGATTTAGCGCACGCGGGTAATCTGTTCCTGGCGATGAATGGCGCCATGCTTGTGACGACGGTGGCCATCGGCCCTTTGCTCGACCGGTTCGGGATGAAAGCTGCGTTCGTGGTGGCGCCTCTGTTCGTGGCGGGAGCGTTGATTCTGATTGCCGGAATCGCTACTTTTTCCGGCCTTGTGCTGGCGGTCGCCCTGCTGGGCGCCGGAGGCGGAGCGCTGAATCAGGCGACGAATACTCTGATTGCCGATCTGCATGATGACCCGAACAGAAAGAACGCCGCGCTGAACCTGCTCGGTGTGTTTTTTGGATTCGGCGCCCTATTCATCCCGTTTACGATCGGCGCTGTTTTGGGCGTCCTCAGCCTGTCCAACATTCTTTTACTCGGCGCTGCACTGAGTCTCGTTCCGGTAACGGCCGTGTGGATGGGATTTCCTGCGGCGCGGCAAGGCGAGGGCGTCCCCATCCGTCTGGTGCTGCGGTTCGGCCGCCAGCCGCTGGTGATGGTCTTCGCGCTGCTGCTCTTTTGCGAATCCGGTAACGAATTTCTGCTGGGTGGATATGTCACCACTTTCCTGACGCGGAATCTCGGTGCGAGCGTAGCGGCGGCATCCTATCTTCTGGCGGCGTACTGGGGTGCACTGATGATCGGGCGCGTGATCCTGAGCCGTGTGCTGCTGCGGGCGAGCGGCGGGGCATTGATCCTTGCGAGCGCACTCAGTGCCGCGGCGAGTATAGGGTTGTTGCTGCTCGCACCCACGCTGCCGGTAGCAGCCATAGCCATCGTGCTGCTCGGTTTCAGCATCGCTGCCATCTTTCCGACCACCCTGGGCCTTGCGGGAACGCGTTATCCCAGCCACTCGGGAACGGTTTTCAGCATCCTCATCGGGGTGGCGTTGAGCGGAGGCATGACGATGCCCTGGCTGGCCGGCCAACTCGCAGGAAGCTATGGCGTTAGTGCGGGTTTGTTGTTGGCCATCGTGAGCGCACTGGCGATAGCTGGTTTGGAATTAACTGCGGCACAACTGATGAGGAGGCAAAGTTGATACGGGTTTCTCTTGCGATTCTGATTGGATTGACTGGATTCTCCGCCGTGGCGCAACAGCGGACCATACTGGCCATTGGCGCCCACGCGGCCGACATGGATCTCACCGCGGGTGCGATTCTGGCTCACCAAAAGAAGCTGGGCGATCGTGTCGTGATCCTCCATATGACGTTGGGCGAGGCGGGAAATCCCCATCTTTCGCCCGAAAAGTACGCCGAACAGAAGCGCCAGGAGGCTGCGGCTTGTGCCAAGTTACTTGGGGCCGAGGTCATCATCGGACCATACCCCGACGCCATGCTGCCCAATGACGAAGAAGCGCGCCGATATGTCGCCGACGTGATCCGGCAGGTCCAGCCGACCTACGTAATCACGCATTGGAAGAACAGCTTTCACAAAGATCACAGAAACACCTCGGCCATTGTCACAGATGCGGTGCTAATGGCGGAACTGGAGGCCGTGAAAACCAATCACCCGCCTTACCGCGGCATCCAGGGCGTTTTCTATGCCGATAACTGGGAGGATTCGGATGGGTTCCGTCCATACATTTATATAGACGTCTCCGACGTGTTTGACCAGTGGAAAGCGGCGGTGCGGGAATATCAGATGGTACGGGGCGGCGTTTCGACGTTTGCTTACTACGACTACTACACGTCCCACCTTCAGGAGGAGGGCGCATTGGTCGGCCGCAATTACGCCGCCAGCCTCGATGTGGACGACTCCGCCAAGCGGCGCGTGCTCGACTCGTTGAAGTAGGCCTATTTCAGATTCGTCTCGAAGAACGCGCCTACTTTATTCAGATACGCCTCGGGCGTCGCAGTGTAGGCTCCGGTATGCGCGGCGCCGGGAACCACCCACAGATTCGCACCGGGAAACTCCTGGTTCAGGACGCGGCGCCGATCGCTATCCGCTGGCAATTCCTTGAGGCCATAGATCAGTAGAAACGGGCGCGGCGGAATGCGCTTCATGGCTTCAACCGGACGCAGCGTCCGCATGTCATAGCCATAGAGAAGACGCTCCATCAAGACCCCGGCAGGAAAGAAAAGCTGCGGCGTGCCGGTGGTCCTGGTCCAGGACCGCTGGATGCCCGGATATTCATCAATGCCCGCACCATCCGTTACGAGCGCACTGATATCGGGATCCTCGGCTGTGGCATAGACGGACGATGTTGCGCCGAGCGATGCCCCCAAGGCTCCGATGCCGGCCGGTTGCATGCCGCGTTGCTTGATCCAATCCACGGCTCCTTCGACGTCGTGCCGCTCGCCAACTCCCCAGGCGCAGTATTCGCCGCCACTGAGCCCGTGCGCGCGGAGGTCGATCATCAGAATATTGAAGCCACGGCCTTGGAAGGTGTTGAGTTTCGCTCCCAGGTCCAGGAAGTGGTCATAGAACTCGGTGGTCCGGTTCTCGCCCCGGCCATGCACCATCACGATGGCCCTCGAACTTCCGGCGCGGGGGATCCACCAACCCGAAAGTTCGATCCCGGCGTCGCGTGAAGGGATCCGCACGTCTTGATACTCGAGGTTAAACGCTGCCGGCGTAGCGCCGAACTCAGGATTGCGCCGCGGCTTCATCCAGCGGCTGGCTCCGTAAGCACCGACGGCGAAATAGATGATGACGATTAGCAGGAGCACCAACAGCATGCCGCCAAGGTGGATGGACCCTCGTGCTCTCTGTTTTTCCGTGCTGACTTTTGTCCTGGACATTCCGTATTGCCTCGTGGGGTTAACAGGCGCGTCCCATTGTATAGCAGTGCCTTTCGTGCCGGAACAAATACTGACGGATTCCGTCTAATCGCAGGAGGTGATTATGATTCGCGCCTTCGCCCTGTTCAGTGTTGCTGTAGCATGCCAGGCGGCATCGCTCGAGTGGCCCCAATTCGGCGGTCCACGGGGTAATTTCAAGACGGATGGCACGGGCCTGGCCAATTCGTGGCCGGCGGAAGGACCCAAGGTGCTTTGGAAGCGCGCGCTTGGTGATGGATACTCGGAGGTCTCTGTCGACGGCAACACTATTTACACCATGTATCGCGCCCTCAACGACGAGGTGGTGTTGGCGGCGGAGGCCGGTACCGGCAAGACGATTTGGGAGTACCGATACGACGCTACGTTTCGGTCAGGAATGGGCATGGAGAATGGCTCGGGTCCGCACGCCACACCGTTGGTCACCGAGAATGGAGTGTACGCCATCGGCATCCTGGGAAATCTGGTTTGCCTGGATAAGACAACCGGCAAAAAGATTTGGTCCCACAATCTGTATACGGAGTTCAACGGCACGTTCCAAGACCGCGGCTATGCGCCGAGTCCGGTAGCCTATCGAGGCTTGGTGATCATGAAAGTGGGCGGGGAAGGGCATTCTTTCGTGGCTTTCCAGCAGAAAAGCGGCGCCGTTGCATGGCGGACGGTGCAGAAGTTTGACAACTCCCCGGGTACGCCGGTGTTGATTAATGTGGATGGCCAGGATCAGCTTGTCGCGATGATGCACGATGACGTCGTAGCCATCGATCCTGCGAACGGACGTGTGCTATGGACATTTCCGCACAGCACCAGTTGGGGGCTCAACATCAGCATGCCTGTTTGGGGCGACGATCATTTGCTCTTCATTTCGTCCGCTTATAACGGCGGCAGCGCGGCGATCCGGCTGACTCGGCAGGGCAACAAAACGGTTCCATCCGAAGTCTGGTCGAGCAACCGTGTGCGTGTGCATTTTTCGACGATCGTGCGCGTGGGCGACTACGTCTACGGCTCAAGCGGCGACTTCGGCCCAGCGCCGCTCACGGCGGTGTACGTCAAGACGGGCAAGATTGCCTGGCAAGATCGCACATTTCCCAAGGCGAGTTTCGTCTATGCGGACGGGAAATTCGTGGTGGTGAGTGAAGACGGCGATCTCGCGCTCGCGGACTTCACTCCGCTGGGCCTCAAAGTGCGTTCGCGCGTGGCACTGCTGCACAGCAACGCATGGACGGCGCCGTCGATGTCGGGAACGCGATTATATTTGCGCGACCGCACCTCAATGATGGCGTTCGATCTACGGTAAAGCACATAAAGCAGCGCGCTAGGGCGTGTTGTGCCGCAGGCTCTCAATCCGATGCAATAAACTCGCGGCAACTGGTGAACCGGGATTCTCGTCCGTGAGCGCTTGCGCTTCGCGTGCCGCGTCGTCCAACAATCCGGCTTCGGTATACGCCGTTGCTCGGAGTACGTGCGATGGCGGAAGGCTGTCCAGGCGGGCCGCCGTGCTGGCCTCCAGAACCAGGAGCCGCGCCTGCGGGCTGGGCGGAGCCGGTGCGATCTCCTCGTGCCCGTCAAGCGATGCGGCAACTTGCCAGGCGTAGATCGCGCCGCGCTGCAAAGGCTCGGTCGCTGTCCAGGCGAGGATGTGGAGCGGAGGGCTGCTGGTGATCTGGCCCGAGGTCAAGTTCTTGAGCGTGACGATGTACATCGCATGAGGGCCGCGCGAGGTCCAGTGAAACTCAGGGCGCTCCGAGCGTACCGCCGTTCCCACGGGCGCGACCAAGCGGAAGCGTGCTGCTGCCGGCGATCCCATCAACGTCCCACGCTGCGGCTGCAACTCGCCCAGGTTTGCGGGAGGCTGGAGTGCAGCGCCCTGGAACACGCCGCGGATGGATTTCATTTGTTCGGCGGAGAGCCCGTTGAGACCCGCCAGCCGGCCGTTCGAATCGAGCACGATCCTCATGCCGGCATCATTCAAGCTTGCAATCTCCACCGGCCGCCGCAACCAGACTCCGAGCCCAGCGGCAGCCAAAAGTACAGCCGCCGCCGCGGCCAGCCACCAGCCGGGAGCCGGAAACGCCACAACGCGCGGACGCTGCGACTTTGCGAATTCCCGTAACGCCTCCACATCGGAACGACAATCGGTACACCACGCAAGATGCTGGTCAACCTCCGCTCGCTCCTTCGCATCCAATTCTCCGTCGACAAATTCTTGGAGTCGTACTGAGGATAGGTGCTCTTCCAAAGCTTGGCGCAACTCAGCCAACGCCGCTCCCGAACGCAGCGTAGATCGCAGATTCGAGCGACAATCCTCACATGCGGCGAGGTGGGCGGTAACACGAAGCAATGCCTCGGGCGCTAGCGTACGTTCGCGATAACCGCTCAACTCAACTTCGCTTGGATGGTTCACGAATCGATCCTTGCTCTTGAAGACGCGAAACCGCTCTCCGTATTGGCTTGTAGCCGGTTGGCCAGGCGTTTCCGGGCAGATTTCCGCAGGTTAATGACTTGCTGGCGCGTGAGTTGCATCCGTGCGGCAATCGTGAGATCGTCCAAAGGCATTTGTTTCCAAAGTACTGCCAGCTCCTGTGCATCCACTACAAGAGCTTCGGCGAGCGATCGAAATGAGATCACGCCGAACAGCAGAAAAACATCCAAACCGTCAGCCGTGAAGTTGAGGAGTAGCGCCTGCCGCTGCCGTTCGGGTAGCGCCAGAATCTCCTGCCAGAGCCGCCGCGCATAATGGCACTGGTCGATGTGCTCGTCGAATCGGGGCGTAGCAGCCGGTTCCGCATGCTCGGACGCCCGGGCATCGAGTGCCTCACCCCACAGATGCGATGCCAGATCCACCAGCGCGTCCAGCTCCACGGCACCACCCGCCATGCCTAACACGGTGTTGAGCGAATCGGCCGGCGAACCCTTTCTGGCGTCTGCGCAGTCGTCCAACGAGGGCGTCGGCGCCACGGAATTCTGACCCTTCCAACGGGCCAAACCCCCCAGCCAGCCCCGCGCCGACTGCCATACCGCGAATCGGGAGTCGTGGCGGAGCAGATAATGGACGCGATCACGCAGGCGGCGCCACCGCGGGTACTTGCGCCGCAGGTATTCGCTAGCCGCGTTAAACGAGCAGGTTGCGACGTAATCGGCAAAGCTTCCGATACGGCGGGGATCGCTCTGTTCCTTCCAGGCGCGCAGTTGTGCCGCAGTCTCGACCAGGACGTCCGCACAAACATCCTCGAGATCCGGGCACTCCGGACCGAGCTTGCGCAGCACGACCTTGCGAATACGAGGCTCGGCTTCCGCTACCAAGAGGTTTTCGAGAAGCTTTTCGGTATCCTCTCCGCCCGAGGCAAGATAGGCGTCCAGCAAGGAATCCATCTGTGCTACCGCGCGTCCCCCACCAGGGTCGCTGCGGCCCAATCGAAGGGGTGGGAACCGGGTTTGTGCAGCAAGCTCAGCTGGGCGCGTTGCAGTGCCACGGCCTTCGAAACGCCGTTGCCGCCACCGCGCCAGATGCGATGGAACGCGATCATAAGGTCGCCCGTACTCGCGGCGTCCACTTTCCATTGAGTGACGAGAGCCGAGGGAGAACCGGCGACAAACAGAGCCCAGGTCAAGCCGATGAGCCCTTCGCCTGGCGTTACGCTGCCGCGTGCTGTCTCGCAGGCTGACAGCACCGACAACTCCGCCCTCAGATCGAGTTGCATGATCTCCCATGCCTCGAGCAATCCGTCTTCCGGGCTACCGGGTGCGGGCTCAGCCAACGCGATGTGAGAATAGAGCGGGCTGCGGTCATCAAACACCGCGTGCGTCGCGAACTCCAAAATGCGATATCGCGGCGCTTCGCGCTTCCAACGATCCTCGCTGGCTTCAGCTCCGGTATAAGCTTGACCATCCGGCCGGTATACCGCCGCAACGGATTGGACTTGTCGAACGGATTCGGGCAACGGAGTGCGGCCGGCAGGATTTCCGAAAGCCAGCATGCTTCCGGGCGCGGTACGCCGCTGTCTCGCCACTCGCATTTCTTCGCGCAGGGCCGTCAATGACTGCGCGTAGGAGACAGGCCGCTCCTCGATGACGAAGTGCCCGGGTTTTGCCTGCAACGCCTGAAATGGCAATTTCCACAGCGGCCCGTCGGGTGCGATGATCCACGAAGTTGTTTGCGCTAGCACCGCGCGCGCTGGCTTGAGCAGCAGCGAGTAGAGTTGCGCGGCTGTCGGGTCCACACGCAGATCGCGGCTCGCGAGCTGCCGGCGAAACCCGTCGACGCGCTGCGAAAGAATGGCGCTCGAAACCTTGACCTCAAAGCATCGCAGTCCATCCTTCGTAATCACGAAGAGCCATGTGCTTTCCGGCGCTACGGCGAACTCAAGCAAGGCAGCGTCCGGGGCAGGCAGCAACGCTTGCGCTTCCCGGGCATCGACGGCTGGAGTCTGCGCGCGCGCCACGCGCAATTCCGGATGAGCCGTATAAAGCCTTGTCTGGAAGGCTTCGTAATCCAGGCGAGCCTGGTCCTGGCGGTTGCGTAATGCCTCGTCGGGCTGCTCCGTGGCCTGGACCTGCTGGCTGACTGCATTTAGCGCCAGGCGCAGCCGGCGCTCCTCGGTGCGCTCCTCGCCGGTCATAGTTTTGGTAATGGGCGGCCGCCGTCCGTTCATGGTATCCAGCAGCGCGCGGGCTCGTGACCGTTCCAGATAGCGGAATGCCTCTTCCGGACGCCCTTCCTCGAGAGCGACCGTCATCCGTTCGTGATAGGGTTCGGTCCGGTCGGCGAAAAACACGGCGCTGTCGCGTTCGCTGCCCGCGACGCGCGTGCGCAAATCTTCAAGTACGCCGATCGCACGGTCGAAAGCGGCACTCGCATTTTCCCGGTGCCCGAGTGCTCTCTCGGTTCGGCCCACCTCGGTGGATGCCATCCACTGCACCTCTGGTTGCCCTGTCCGGTCGCCCGATTCGACCGCCTGACGGCCAAAGTCCAGGCTCAGTTCGAGGTGACCGCGCTTTCGTTCCAGTTCCGCGAGAACAACGAGGGTTTTTCCTTCCTCCAGCCCGTCGTGGATCTTTCTTTCCGTCGCGAGGCTTCGCCGCAGATAGACACTGGCTTCCTCAAACCTCTTCTGTGAGAGATATACGTAACCCAAGGTACGAGCTGCAAATGCGAGCTTCAATTTCGCGTCAAACCTCTCGGCCAGGCACAGGCTGGCTTTCAAAGATGCGATGGCAGCCGCCGGCTTTCTCGCCTGGTATTGGACGGACCCGAGATTCGCCAATTCCTCGGCCTCCAGGTCGGTATTATTGATCTTCCGAGTCAGCGCGACGGATCTTTCGAGCGCAGCCTCCGCCTGCCCGTAGGCACCCTGCGCACTATACAGCAGCGACAGGTTGTTCCAACTCTCAGCAACGCCAAACGTGTAACCCATCTTGGTTCGCATGGCGACAGCCTTTTCGAGATATTTGAGCGCGGTCCGATAGTCCCCGAGCTCCAGGTAGTCGATCCCGAGCGTGGTTTCGGGGGTGCCGGCGCGGTCTCCGGCGCCGATCCTGTCCCAGATGGCAGACGCTGCCGAGGCGAGCTCGTTGGCGCGCTCCAGATCGCCGAGTTGGTAGTACATAATGGCCGTGTTGTTGCGGACGACGTTAGCACGGCGCTCATCGCCCAGCCGGGTGAATTCCTCCATGCTCTTCTCGAAGTAGTCGAGCGCTACCAGCATGTCGTGGTACTTCCACGAGACACCGATGTTGTTGAGCGCCTTCCCTGCACCCAGGCGGTTCCCCAATTGCTCATAGAGCTTCAATGCGCGCTCGGAGTTTTCCCTGTTCTTGAGATCATCCCCGGCCGTGATGTAGTATCGGCCCAACGCCGCGAGCGAATCGGCGATGCCCGCCGTATCGTTCAGTTCTTCGCGGATGCGCAGGCTTTCGCGCAAGAGCGCTTCGCCCTGTTTGAGGTCGCCGAGTAGCTGACGGATATCCCCCGCGCCCTCCATGGCTCGCGCCAAATGCGCTTGATCGCCGGCCTTCTCCGCAATTTCCCGGGCGCGGTCGAACGCGGCCTGTGCGTCGGTGTAATGTCCATCCCACTGAGCCTGCGCCCCACAATCGATCCACGCCTGTGCAATGGCGGCCGGATTACCAGCTATCGTCGCCGTTTGATCGGGAACCGATGGGCAGGGTGGCGTGGCGGCCCATGCGGCAGTGGCCAGCCAGACGCCCAAACCCGCAGCAGGCCCAATGCGCATCCCTTCAGACTACCTCAGGCCCCGGCATTTCCGGGCAAGCGAAAGAGCTAGTACTTTGGCAGAATTTCCTTCAAGGGAATATGGCGTCTGCTTCCGCGTCTCCACGCTTTGTGAATGGTTAGAGCTGATTTTCGGTTGACGAAAAATAGAGGAACACGTATATTCAACAAGCTGGCGGTCGTAAAAGACGTTGTCAGCCTCGGAAGTGCAACACGAGAAGCGGCTTACCAGGGCCGCGGAGCAGAAAAGGAGGATAGATGTATGAGTGAGCAGATAAAGGACGACACGCAAAACGGGGGAACTGCGGCCGCACCGTCACAGGCCGTGATTAACAGCGAGAAGAGTCCCGCGGAACTTCCTGAGGACGAACTCAGCAAGATCTCGGGTGGCCTGAAGGGACCCCATCAGGACTCCTATTAGCCAGTGAGTTTCTCTCGGGGGTGGCAAGCCGATGGAAAGCCCACCCCCTTGATCCTCCCTGCCGATTAGTACCCACGCGAGGATCCCGAGCACTGCGCCATGATCATCGCTGGCATCTCAGCCCTCTATCATGATTCAGCGTGTGCGATTGTCGTGGATGGCAAGCTCGCAGCCGCCGCCCAGGAAGAACGTTTCACGCGCCAGCGTTTCGACCAGGCAATGCCGGTTTACGCTTTCGCGCATTGCTTGCGCCAGGCCGGGGTCAACATCCATGACATCGATTGCGTGGCCTATTACGAGGAGCCGCGGAAGAAGTTAGAGCGGCAACTTTGGATGGGCTTGCCACAGGTGCCGCCTGTCCGGCGGGAAGCCCTGTTTCGCCTCGACGCCACGCGGCCCTTCCGTGAGATCCGCGATTTACTTGGTTATGACGGGCGCGTCCTTACCGTCGGACACCACGAGGCGCATGCGGCAAGCGCATTCTACTGCTCGGGCTTCGAAGACGCCGCGCTGCTCACAATCGACGCCGTCGGTGAATGGGCGACGACCACCTACGGGAAAGGCGACACCCAGGGTATTCATTTGCTCGAGGAAGTACGTTACCCACACTCGCTGGGACTTCTCTATGCCACGCTCACCAGTTACCTGGGTTTTCAAGTCAATAGTGATGAATATAAGGTAATGGGACTAGCTCCTTATGGAACGCCGACCTATCTCGAGAAGTTGAGAAATCTCATCGAAGACCGGCCCGGAGGACAGTTTCGACTCAATCGCAGCTACTTTGACTTTGCGAACAGCGACAAGATGTTCACCCCGGCCTTGGTTGATCTGTTGGCTATCCCGCCGCGCAGCCCCGACGATGATATCAACCATTCGCACGAAAACCTGGCAGCCAGCTTACAAGTTCTCCTCGAAGAGATCATTTTAAGTAAGCTTCACCATCTGAAAGACGTCACCGGAAGCGATTGGCTGTGCTACGCGGGTGGCTTGGCACTCAATTGCGTCGCCAACGCACGGCTCATCCGCGCAGGGCTGTTCCGCAACTGGTTCATACAACCAGCCGCGGGCGATGCCGGTTGCGCCGCCGGTGCCGCGCTTTCGGTGCACCATCGCCTGACGGGAAGCTTTAGCCCGCAACGGCTGACCGACGCTCGGCTGGGGCCAGAATATGACGAGGCGATCTTGCCGCGAATCCTGCGCCAGAGTGACGTTCCGTATACCAGCTACGCCGGAAGAACTGCGGATCTCCTCTCCGCCACGGCAACCCGGCTGGCTCAAGGGAAGGTGATCGGATGGTTCCAAGGGCGAATGGAATTCGGCCCGCGCGCTCTTGGCTCGCGGTCGATCCTTGCCGATCCCTGCGACGCGACCATGCGCGATCACATCAATGCCCTGGTCAAGAAGCGGGAAGCCTTCCGGCCGTTCGCGCCGGCGGTCGTGGCCGAGAGATGCGGCGATTTTTTTGAACTCCACAGGGAATCGCCTTTCATGCTGGAGACGGCGCAGGTTCGCGAGCCCGTGTCGCTGCCCGCCGTGACACACGTCGACGGCTCCGCGCGTGTGCAGACCGTCGCGCGTGACGTCGATCCTCTGTTTCACGCATTGCTCACCGAATTCGGTCGACTGACCGGTTATCCGGTGCTGCTGAACACGTCTTTCAATATGCGCGGCGAGCCGATCGTCTGCGATCCCGTGGATGCGCTCATTTGTTTCGTGCGGGCGAGCCTCGATGTCTTAGTCGCGGGTGACATCATGATCGAGCGGGAGGCAATCCCGCCGAATTGGATACAGTCGGTGAGTCGTCTGGCCCCTCACCGCCCGCCCACAATCAGCAGCGACGCCTACACTTTCTTCTAGGATCAGACGTGGACGGAAACGATCGGCTCACTCCGCATATTCAGCGCCTGGCCGCGTTGCTGGCGGACGAACGCGGGGCCGAGATTCTTGCCGAGCTGCAAAAGATCTCCTTACGCGTGCCCCGGCCACAGCGGAATGAGCCTACCCCATCCCGGCAAAGCCCGCCGCCCGATTCTCGAGATATAGGCGTTTGGGACATTGTCGACACCGCGGACGGACGTGCGCTGCGCCGCCAGAATCGCGCGCCCGGTGATCTCCGCATGTGGGCGGATGTTTCCGAAGTCCGGGGAAAAGGCAAGGCTCGCCGCATCGTGCTGGTCGGCGAATCGAGTGCCCGGGGATTCCTGCTCGACCCCGTGCTGACTCCGGCCGGCGTGCTCGCATCCCATTTGGAACAACTGGCCGGGCCAGGTGCGTATCAATGTGTCGACCTCGCGCATACCGGAGCCTCGCTAGAGGATGTCACAGAGTTACTCACCAAGGTCCCCCAGATTGACCCGGATGTCTTGGTACTTTACGCGGGTAACAATTGGTCGGTGCCGCAGTATTCTGTTGCTGATCTCGACACTCTCTCACGGGAACTCCGAGTGGGAGGCTATGCGGCGATGCAGCGCGCGTTTTGGCCAAGCGTGGTGTTGCCGAAAGCGCGATTGCTTTTGGCACGTGTCGAGGAGATGATCAGCCGCGGTGTCGAGGTCGTGGTCGTTATTCCAGAGTTCAACCTGCGCGAATGGGTCCCGCCGGCGAATGTGGAAGTGCCTGTCTTGCCGCCGGAGGCTTTCTCCGAGTGGTACGAGCTTCGCGGGCAGGCCGAGGCCGCCTTACAAGGCGAACGCCGGAGCGCCGTCCCACCGCTGGCTCATCGGATGCGCTTGCTCGACGAAGGCTGTAGCCCGGTGACGGGTCACTTCCTTGGGCGCGCGTTGGAAGCGCTCGGCGATGGAGCCGGGGCGAGGGAAGCCTACGAGGATTCACGAGACAGCGTGTGCGGACTGTTGCTCAGGTACACACCCCGCACCACGCGAGCGGCGCAGGATCTTCTGGTAGGCTTCTGTGGCCGCAATCGCCTTCCTTGCGTCGATCTGCGCAAGCTGCTTGCGTCCGATGACCTCCCGGAGATTCCGGATCCGCGTCATTTCCTCGATTTCTGCCATCTCAGTGAAAGCGGAATCGATCTCGCAATGAGTGCTGTCGCTCAAGCAATACGCCAGCCATGCGCGGCCAGCGACAGGGGCGGCCAAGGTGTGCCAACGAGCGCGCCCGCCGGTGTCAGCTCGCGCGATCGCGCCGCCTCACACCTCATGGCGGCGTGCTACAACGCCTACAACAAGCAGCCCGCGCCTGTTCTGCGCCGTCATCTCTGCGCCGCACTCGAGACTTGGCCCGGTTCGATCGAGCTCGCAGGAGCGTTGCGCGATGTGCTCGAAGGCATCGGTCCCCTCTGGACGAACCGGCAGATTTCCCGCCTGATGGCGCTGCCGCAATTCGCGCGATACTTCGAGATGCTTGTGGGCCGAAGGGCCGAATCGCTGGGGCTCTGGACGCTCCGCGCGTGTCTGGCCGAAATCGTGCCGGACCGTGAACCGCCAAGCTCAGTCAGCACCGGCTCGATCGAGCTTCTTGAGGTACCGGAAGGGCCGCCTGGCTTCGGACATACCGTTCCAAACCTTACGGCGGGCCGCTCTTATCTTCAGGCGACATCGCGCCGCACGCATCTCCACTTTCTACAAACGCCCGGCCCGTTTACAGAGATCGAACTTACCTACCGGATGGCCACGATGGAGTCGACGGAGCCGGCTCACGTCAACATCAACCACATTCCGATCGGCGTTCTTCCATTCACGCGGGAATGGTCTGCGGCGAGGCTGCCGTTCGACGTCCAATCCCCGGGCATCTGCGAACTGCAAATCGAGTGGCCCGTTGGGCCAATGGATTACAATGCGCGCCGCAAAGCCGATACCATCGCCTTAAGTTGCGGAGACTACCCCTACGTTCTTCCAGTTTTCGGGGAAATCTATTCCGCACGAATTTCACCTCAGGGGAATATGGCAGCCGTTTCCGCGTCTCCACCGAACGTGCAAGGAGGTTAACATCGTGACTAACTGGCGAATCCTGCGGCATCTGCCCGCGCTGCTCATGCTCTCCGCGCTCACCCTGAGAGCCGACGCAACTGCCGACACGGTGACTGTCTCGGTCACCCCAAACGCCACCCTGACGGACCTGTATTTCCTCTACGCCCAAGGCGACATTAGCCGGTTCGAGTCCCTGACGGGCAACGCTCCGGCCGGCGTTACTACGACGTTCCCGATAACGCTGCAAATTCCATTTCCGGTTCCGGGAGTGCCTTACTTCTCTCTGATTGGCATCTACGGACCAGGTTCCGGTTCCGGCGTCGATGTCGCTCTGGACACTACCGACGCTTCGAACCTGGTTGCGGCGGGGACGACGTTCGACCCCGCATTCACGAGCTTCTCCGGTTTCTTTTCGCCAGGAGCGGAAGC
>Ga0335071_10002287_pt1 | contig 20602 bp, 21 predicted proteins | sample Lox_Sample_15_FD_206724 | JGI IMG/M metagenome (GOLD analysis project Ga0335071, IMG submission 206724) | Soil microbial communities from Loxahatchee National Wildlife Refuge, Florida, United States - Lox_Sample_1.5 | ecosystem: Environmental > Terrestrial > Soil > Wetlands | place: USA...
CCGCGGCACAACGATCACCGTCGCCGACCTGTTCTTCAACACGCCCGCGCGGCGCAAATTCCTCCGCGCCGAGGCCACCGAACTGGCGCATGTCACGGCGCTCGTCACGCACTACGCGCTGGTCCATCCCGACAAGCACTTCGAGCTCGTCTCGGCGTCGCACACGCTGCTCTCGGCGCCGCCGGTCACGCGCACCGCCGAACGCATCTATCAGATCTTCGGCAAAGACACGCTTGCGCAGTTGCTTCCCGTCGCCGCCGAACTTCCGCTGGAGCGTGTTGGTTTACCGGAGCCGCCGCCCTGGAAGAAGGACCCGGACGAGCCCGCCCGCAAGCCGGGAACGTTGCGCCTCACCGGCTTCTACTCGAAGCCCGAATTGCAGAAGCTCAATCGCAATTCGATCTACATCTTCGTCAACAAGCGCCTCATCCGCGACCGCCTGCTGATGCACGCCATCACCGAGGCTTACCGCAACGTCATTCCGCCGACCAGTTTTCCAGTCGTGCTGCTCTTCCTCGAGATGCCGCCGGAAGAAGTCGATGTCAACGTCCATCCAGCCAAGACCGAGGTCCGTTTCCGCCAGCAGTCGATCATCCACGACTTTGTCCGCGACAGCATTCGGAATGCTCTGGTCTTGTCCCGGCCTGCCGCCGGTTTTCTTGCCGCTCTCGACAACGCGCCTCTGGCCAGCCCCTCGCTGATGCCTCCGGCAGTCTCACCGCTGCCCGGCTCGCCCGAGGAGACCCTGCCCACCGAAGAGGGTTCCCTCGACTCGGCGACCGGCGCTCCGTTTCAACTCACGCCGAAGCTGCCTCCACCGGTGACCGGCCGGCTCGACTTTCGGCCCACCGGCGATCCACCCCATCGCGAGATGGTCGAGGCTGCCGTCTCGCTTCTGGCCCCGGCGACCGCGTCACTCGCGGACGGCTGCGCGCCCTCTTCCGAATCGGCGGACGCGTCCTCACTTGGCGCCGCCGAAGTCGAAGCTGAGCAGGCCGCCGCCAACCTCAACCACCTCCGGTCGCTTCGGCCTTTGGGCCAGCTGCGCGAGTCGTTCATCCTCGCCACCGGCGAAGACGGCCTGTGGATTATCGATCAGCATGTGGCCCATGAGCGCGTCCTCTTCGAAAAAATTCTCCGCGACCGCGAGGTCGAACGGGTCCAGCGCCAGCGTCTGCTCATGCCGCTCCTGGTCGACTTGAAGCCCGCCCAGATGGTCGTTTTCGCCCGCATTGCCGAAGAGCTGGGTCAGAACGGGTTCGAGGTGGAACCCTTTGGTCCACAGACACTTGCCGTCAAAGCCGCACCTGTAGGACTGGAGGGCGGCGAACTCGAGCGCACGCTGGCCGAAATCATTGACCAGGCCAGTGCCGACCCCGACGAACGCCCGTCGAATCAAGCGCTTACGCCGCTTCGCACCCGCATCGCCGCCTCCATCGCCTGCCACTCGGCCATCAAAGTCAACATGCCCCTTGACCCCGCTCGAATGGAGTGGCTATTGTTGGAGCTTTCAAAGACCGAGCATCCAACAAGTTGCCCGCACGGACGCCCCATCGCTCTGCTCTATTCCTGGAAGGATATCCAGCGGGCCTTCCATCGAATCTAGTTCGGATTTAGAATCCAAGATGGAGATCGCTTCTCGCCCACAGGGGAAAGCGGCTATCGCGAAGTCGGATAAGAACTTGGTCTGATTTCGCCCCGAAAGGCCACACGAGCCTGGAAACGAGGTTTCTTTGACAGCGGAACAATTGGAAGCTGCGCGCGCCGAACGGATGCGCCACAACGGACTTGGTAATTTGACCTTGGAAGACGCCCGGACCTGGATTGAAGAAACGGGCCTTTGCCTCTTTTTGCCCCGGAAGCAGTTCACTTCCTCCGTTGCACCCTCTTTCGTTGAGGCGATTGCAGGGCACCGGGAAGCTACCCCCGATCCGAAGCAGATCGCCCTGGCAGAAGAGCTGCTTGTTCGTCTTGAAAATGAGGGAGTTGCGGTTCGCCTCAATCTCTCGGGCCAGCCCGGCGAACAGCCCGACTTTGTAGTCGCGACTTGGGTCTTGCCCTACGTCTACGCTCTGCGTGGCGACCGCGACTGGCGCCGCAGTCCGCAGCTGACCGGTTCCCGCGCTGTCTCGCAGCTTGCCATCCAGGCCTACAAGCTGCTCGAGGCCAACGACTCCTCCGTCTCGCAGCTCAAGCACGCTCTTGGCCGCGAAGTCAGCGAATCCGCCGTTGTCCGCGCCATTACCGAACTCTGGCAGCAACTGCGCATCATTCCCGTGATCGCCGAGCCGGGCCGCGCCGCCAAGTGGCAGCTCCTGCGCCATCGTTATCAGAAGGCGATCGCCGAAGGCGCTTCCACCTCGCAGGTCACCGCCATCTCGGTCCTTGCCTCCATCTTCCTGCAGGCCGTCATCGCCGCCAGCATGGAAGACGTCGAGTTGTTCCTCGCGCCTTTGACCGCGCGGTCCAAGGTGCGCGAAGTGCTGCGCGGTCTGGTCGCGACGCGCCAGGTGCACACCATCTCGCTCGGGCATGCGCCGCACTTTTACGTCGCTGGTACATTGCCTGAGTTCGCGCCAACGCCGCTGGTCTACGGAAATGCGAGCAACTCCGTCTCGTCGTACTACTCCTATCGCGTAGAGCATGACGACACGCGCTTCGAGCGTCCGTTCACACAGCCTTCGGCCTTTGCCACGCCGGTGACACCCGCTCCAGCTCCCGCGCCGGCCCCCGAGCCAAAACAAGCGGAACCCGTTGCTCGTCCAGCCGCGGCGGAGCCCGCTCGCCCCGCGCCCCATCGTCCGCACTTCACGCGGCCCGCTGCGCGCAACAGAAATCGCAAGCCGGCTCAGTCCAGCGGCAATGCGCGCATCGCACGCCGCACCGCCGACGCCCGGCCCTCGGCCAAGCGCACTGCGAGTGGATCGGCGCGCCCCGCGAGTGGATCGCGCTGGCAGAAGAACGGTCACCATCCGGCGAAGAGTCACGCCAACGGAACGGCCCCCCGCACCGGCAGCGCGCACTCCAGCAGCAATGGATCGACGACGAGAAATGGAAGCTCCGCAGGTTCCGCGTGGACCAAGCGCGGCAACGGCCACAGCAAGATCGCCAAGCCCGGGGCCAAACCGGCTTCGATCAAGCGTCAAGGGACCGCGCGCGTCGAAGCTCGCAGCTCACGTAATGGCCACAAGCCCGCCCACAAGCCCACTTTGACTGCAGGCGCCAAGGCCGGCAACAGCAAGCGGTATGGCTTCACGGCTCGTACCAACAAGCCGGCGAAGAAGCGCGGATGAGCGCGGCAGAAAACGCGGCGCAGCTTACTCAACCCAATCGCAAGATCATCGTCGCCATCGACGGGCCGGCAGGCGCGGGCAAAAGCACCATCGCCCGCCACCTAGCCCGCCACTTCGGCCTGCTGAATCTTGAAACCGGGGCCATGTATCGAGCCTTTGCGCTGAAGGCTCTGCGGGCGGAGCTTGCTCTCGACCAAAGTCGTTCCCTTGAGGATCTCGCGGCTGACACGCAGATTCGTCTCGAGCCGTGTGAGGAAGAAAACCGCGTCCTTCTCGACGACGAAGACGTGACCGGCCTCATCCGCAATCAGACCGTGACCGACGCCGCTTCGCGCGTCAGCGTCTTCCCCGCGATTCGCGCCTGGATGGTCCGTCTGCAACAGGAGATGGGAGCAGCCGGCGGCGTGGTCATGGAGGGCCGCGACATCGGCACCGTGGTCTTCCCCCACGCCGACGCCAAGATCTTCCTCGATGCGGCTCCCGAAGTGCGCGGCATGCGCCGATTCGACCAGCTTGGCCCCAAGCGCACCGTACAGGCCGAAGAGGTCATCCGCGAGCTGCACGCGCGCGACGAACGCGACCGCAACCGTGCCGACTCGCCGTTGAAGCCCGCTCCCGATGCGGTCCTGCTCGACTCAACGAACCTGACGCTCGAAGAAGCGGTCAAAGCCGCTGAAGACATTGTTGAAGCGAAGCTGGCCCTGCTGCACTCACCCGCCACACAGAATCCATAGTCACCGGCGCACCGGTTTCTTGCTTGACGGCGCCAAGTGCGCAGGTTGACGATTCGGTCTGCGCATCCGAACCCCAAAGCATAGAATTGCGATAGGGAATGCGAGGCATGGAGATTACCTGCAGCCGCTGCCATCAGGCGGTGCTATCTGACAATTGTTTCTGTCCCACCTGCGGTCTGCCGCAACTGGTCTACGCGCCGGAGTCGACGGAAGGCCAGGCACAGGCTGAGCGCTGGACCGAGGCCGTGCGCGATGCCAGCCTTGTCGACTGGAAACCTGCCATGCGCGCCGCACTCCTGCTCGCCGTTCCTGCCGGCTTGCTCTCCAGCGGTCTTTCGCCCCTCGGATTCTTTGGCCTCTTCTGGATGGCCGCGGCCGCCGCGTGGGCCGTCGTCCTCTATGTGCGCAGCCAGCGTCCCGCGTGGATCACAATCGGAGCAGGCGCGCGCATTGGCCTGGTTACCGGCTTGCTTGCCGCATGGCTTGCCTTCACTGTCAGCGGCGGCACTCTCTTTGTACAGCGCTTCGTCCTGCATCAATCCGGCCAGATCGACTCGGAATGGAAGACGCGCGTTGCAACCAGCCAGCAGATGACGCAGCAATGGACCTCGGGGCTCGAACCCTCCGATGCCGCCGAGGCCCAGAATCTGCGCACGCAGGTGCAGGCATGGATGCTGTCTCCCAACGGGCATGCGGGCATTGAATCTTTCAGCCTTGCCTTCAACTCCCTGGTGCTGCTCTTCTTTGCTGCGGCTGGAGGCGCCCTGGGCGCCCGTCTGCTCGCGCGCACGCGTAAGACCCAGGTCTAGTGGCTCGTCTCAGAGAATCCGCTGCCGTCGTCAGTGCTCGGTCTGGTCTCTGTTTTGAAAGAGCACGACTTCAGTCGTGCCGTTGGCGCCCTAAGAATGATTACGGCTTCAGCTGCTGAGGGATGTCCTCCCGAGTGCGCTACTGGCTGCGCTTAGGAACGATTTTGTTCAGACACGCCACGTGCAATTGCTCCTGGCGTGATTGTCTGCAGTTTCGCGCGTTCCATCCCGGCCCGATTCCACTTCTCCACAACTTGCCCCGAGCCGCCGCACCCTCGTATCATCCGGCGAGAGAGAATCCATGAGCGAAGAGCCATCCCATCCCAGCCTGCGGGTCAAAGGCAGGCTGATGTCAGCCTCTGAAATCGAGCGAACCCTGGTTCGCCTCGCCCATCAAATCGTCGAGAAAAGCAATGGCAGCGAGGACTTAGCCCTCATCGGCATCAAGCGCCGCGGCATTCCGTTGGCCGAACGCCTGGGCAAGCTCATCTCCAGCATCGAAAAGCGCACCGTCGATACCGGCACGCTCGACATTCAGTTTTATCGCGACGATCTATCGACCGCCGGTCCCCGTCCCGTGGTGACACCGGGCGCCATCGGCTTCGACGTCGCCGGCCGCGATGTCGTTCTATGCGACGACGTGCTCTACACCGGCCGCACCATCCGCGCGGCTCTCGATGCCCTCTTCGATCATGGCCGCCCGCGCCGCGTGCAGCTCGCCGTACTCATCGACCGAGGCCACCGTGAACTCCCCATCGAAGCCACCTACGTCGGCAAAACTGTCCCCACCAGCAGCCGCGAGATCATTGAAGTCAAGTTCCGCGAGGTCGATGACGACGAGCAGGTGTTGCTTGTCGAACGCGTAGATTGAACGGATCGCTCCAGCTTTCGGCTAGAAGCTAGGGGCTAAAGGCTAGAGGCTTAACTCTCATGACCGCTGCTGTAACCGCCGCACCCGTACGCCGCTCCATCCTGCCGCCGCCGGTCCCTACCCTGCAGTTTCCGTACAACAAGGGCTCGCTGCTCTCGGTCCAGGATCTCTCTCTGCAGGATGTCAGCCATATTCTTGGCCGTGCTACGGCGCTCCAGAATATGGACCCTGTGGTGCGCGACCACATTCTGCTCAAGCGCCGCCTCGCTCTTCTCTTCTACGAGTCCTCGACGCGCACGCGTACCAGCTTTGAGCTGGCCGCCAAGAGCCTGGGTGCGGACACCACGCTCATCTCGAATCTGTCTTCGAGCATCGAGAAGGGCGAATCGCTCAAAGACACGGGCCTGACCTTGCGCGCGCTCGGCGCCGAAGCCATCATCCTGCGCCACAATTCGTCCGGCGCTCCCTGGCTGCTGGAAGATGCGACCCGCCTGCCCGTTCTGAATGCGGGCGACGGCATGCACGAGCATCCCACACAAGCACTGCTCGATCTGCGCACCATTCTGGCGCACCTGCGTCCCGGCGTAGAAACGGTCACTGCCGAAACGCTGGCCGGCGTCACCGTCACCATCACCGGCGACATCCTCCACAGCCGTGTCGCCCGCTCGAACATGCTTTTGCTGCCGCGCCTCGGTGCACGGGTTCTGCTCTGCGGCCCGCCTCAACTGCTGCCCGATTCCGCCGCCGGAGCCGGACCGGGCATCGTGGTGGAGCGCGACTTCGACGCCGCTCTCCACCAGTCGCAGGTCATCATGATGCTGCGCATTCAGGCCGAACGACTCGCCGGCATGCAGCTCGATCTCGAGCAGTACAAGGCGAGCTATCAGCTCACCGGGCAGCGTCTCGCAACGCACGCGCCGGCCGCAGTCGTGATGCACCCTGGCCCAATCATTCGCGGCCTTGAACTCACTGCCGGCGTCGCCGACGGTGCGCAGTCGGCCATTCTCGAACAAGTCACCAACGGCGTCGCCATTCGCATGGCCGTCGTCGAACGCGCGCTGACCCAGGCGGCAACCAATGGAGGCCGCGCATGAGCTCGCTTCTGATTCGCAACGGCCACCTCGTCGATCCCTCCGCTGGCATCGACTCGCCGAAAGACATCCTGCTGAAAGACGGCCGCGTCGCCGAAATCGGCGCCTCCGGCAAACTGAAAGCGGTCAACGGAACCGAAGTCCTCGACGCCGCCGGTCTCACCGTCGCGCCCGGCCTCATCGACATTCACGTTCATCTGCGCGAGCCCGGCCAGACCCACAAAGAGACCATCTCTACAGGCACCGCTGCCGCGGCCGCGGGTGGCTTTACCGCTGTCGCTGCCATGCCCAACACCACGCCGGTGAACGACACCGCCGAGATCACCCGCTGGATGCTCTCTCCCGATCGTGGAGCGCAGGTGCGCGTCTATCCCATCGCCGCCGCCACGCGCGGATCGAAGGGCGAAACCATCAACGACTTCGCCGCGCTCAAATCCGCCGGCGCTGTCGCTGTCACCGACGATGGCCATCCCATCCTGAAAGACGGCGTGATGCGCGAGACCCTCGCCGCTGCAGCGCGCGTAGGCCTCAGCGTGATCCAGCATGCCGAAGACACGCGCATGACGGCGGGCGCGTGCATGAACCTGGGGCCGACTTCGTTCAAGCTTGGCCTGCGCGGCATGCCGCCCGAAGCCGAATCGAGCCTCGTCGAGCGCGATATCCGACTGGTTACCGAACTTCGCGATGCACGCGCGCATCTGCACGTCGCGCACACATCCACCGCAGCGGCAGTAGCCGCGGTGCGTAAGGCGCGCCGCAACGGACTGCGCGTGACCTGCGAGGTTGCGCCCCATCATTTTCTGCTGACCGAAGAACACGTCGGCATGTACTCGACCAACGCCAAAATGAATCCGCCTCTTCGTTCCGCGGCAGATCGCGACGCCATGATCGAAGCGATTCTCGACGGCGTGGTCGACGCCATTGCCACCGATCATGCGCCGCACGCCACCCATGAGAAAGAAGTCGAGTTCGAAAATGCGCCCAACGGCATCACCGGCCTTGAGACCGCGCTCGGCCTGTGCCTGCGTTGGCTGCACAAGGAGTGGAAGCTGCCCCTCGGCCGCGTCTTGAGCCTGCTCAGCGCGCAGCCCGCAGCCTTGCTCGGACTCAAAGGGCGCGGCACACTCACGGTCGGTAGCTTCGCCGATGTCGTGATCTTCGACCCCAAGGCCGAATGGATCTACCGAGCTAAGGAGACGCGCTCCAAGGCGCACAACTCGCCGTTCGACGGCTGGACCATGCAGGGCAAGGTCCGCTGGACGATCAGTGAAGGTCGCATCGCATATACCTGCGCCTAGTACCTGCGTCGTGAATACCGAGCGATGGCAACCGAAGCATGCGCCGGCTTCATCCGGCGCAGGTCCCACGCTTCTTCTCATCACCGCTTCGGCGCCTGAGATTCAGCGCATTCGGCGCTCCCGCTTCCTCAACTTTCAGCAGATCACGATGCCCTATCTCGCTGCCTTTGTCCCGGCACACTGGATTGTGCGCCACGTGGATGAAGCCGTCGAGCCCATTGATTTCGGCGCGCCCGTCGATCTCGTCGCCATCACCTTTCACACACCCAGTGCTCCGCATGCGTACGGAATCGCCGACCGCTTCCGCAACAAAGGAGTTGCTGTCGTTCTCGGAGGCCCGCATGTAACCTTGCTGCCGGATGAAGCGCAGGAACACGCCGACACGATCTTCGTTGGCGAGGCAGAAGAGCACTGGCCACGGTTCCTTGAGGACTTCGAGCGCGGCCAGCCCGCCCGGCAGTATTGCTGCTCCGATCCGCCCTCTCTCGCGGACGCTCCTGCGGCCCGTCACGATCTCTTTCATCGCCGCGACCACACCGCAGGCGCCCTCTTTGCCACCCGCGGATGCGTGTACCATTGCGACTTCTGCACCATCGCGGTGATGTATCGCAGTTCGCTCCGGCGTCGTCCCATCGAGGACGTCACACGAGAATACGCATCATTTCACGGCAAGGTGCTCATCCTCTGGGACGACAATCTCGCCTGCGATCTCTCCTACGCTAAAGCCCTCTTTCGAGCGCTCGCGCCGCATCGCAAATGGTGGGCGGCCCAGGCCAGCATTCACGCAGCACAGGACGAAGAATTCCTGGCCCTCGCTGCCGAGAGTGGCTGCAAGCAACTCTTCCTGGGGCTGGAGTCGGTTTCTCAGGCCAGCGTCAACGGGGTGTCCAAGCGGTTCAACCGGGTTGAGGATTATGCGCGCGCCATCGAGCGCATCCACGCCCATCGCATCGCAGTTCAGACCGGCATTGTCTTCGGCTTCGACCACGACACAGAGGCTGTTTTCAATGAAACGGTAGACTTTCTCGAGGCCGCCGGCGTGCAGAATGCGACGTTCAACATCCTCACCCCGTTTCCGGGTACTCGGCTCTTTCAGCGCCTCGAAAGCGAAGGCCGCATCCTTACGCGGGATTGGGCAAAATACAACAGCCGGGCCAACGTGGTGTTTCGCCCGCAGCTCATGAGCCCGGAAGCGCTGTTGGCAGGGTACCGAGCCGCGACCCAGCGGTTCTATTCGTTGGGGAGCATCCGGAAGCGACTCTCCCGCTCAACGGCCCAGGCGCTGTGGTCTTTGCCGCTCAACCTTGCCTATCACTTCGCACTCGTGCGCCACGGCGCATGAGCAGGCCCGGCGAATCCCGCTCTACGACGCCTTGCCCAATAGCTCGCGCTCGGCGCGGAGCCAATCCTCTATGTGGCTTCCGTGCTGACCGCCGCGCTCTGCCCAGTACCGATGAGCCAGCTTCGCGATCTCTTCGTGCGTTACGCGGATCTGGGTCACCTTGGCAGTCGTCTTCTGGCGGACCGTCGTCTTCTTCGGCGCAGTTCCGCTCGCAGGCACCTCTACCGGGCCGGCCTTCTTGCTGGTCTTCTTCGGCGGGATGCTCTCAGTCGTGCCAGTCTGCACTGCTGTAGATACGTTCTTTCTGCTTCTGGTCTTCTTTTCCATCTCGTTCATGTTCTCCTCGCCGCTTCTGGGGGATCGCCGAGCAGGCCATGCATTTAGGATATAAAGCCGTCGACCGCGAGCAAAGCGCAAAGGCCCCCAGACGAATCCTTGTCGGCACCCCATCGTCCAGTGAGAATTAGGTGCGATGCCGCGCTTTTCCGCTCTTTCCAGCCCATCCCACGGCATCCAAGGTCTATCCGCTCCCGGATCAGGAGGAACCGCCGATGGTCTCGATTCCCGGCGCAGCACACTTTACCGATCTGAGCCTGCTCCTTCTCCGCCTCATGGTCGCCCTCGTCTTCGGCACAAGCGGCTTCAACCATCTCAAGTCGCCGCGCCAGCGAGCCCAGAGCCTCGGCCTCAGCATCCCCTTCACCGTCTTCATCGGCGCTGCCGAAGTTGCCGGCGCCCTCGGCCTTACCTTCGGCGTGCTCACGCAGTGGGCCGCGCTCGGCCTCATCCCGATTATGCTCGGCGCGATCTACATGAAGGTTGTACAGTGGAAGACTGGATTCTGGGGCGAGAAGGCATCCGGCTGGCATTACGATCTGCTCTTCATCGTGATGTGCCTGACCATTCTCACCACCGGCGGTGGGCGCATCGCCCTCTTCCCTTCGCACTGATCGAGGTCTTCGAAAAGAATGGACAAACGCGAGTTCCTCAAAGCTTCAGGGGCCATCGTAGCTGGTTCGATGGTGTCGCGCCTCGCGCGCACCCAGCAGCATCCCGCGCCGCGCGAGAACTGGGCCGGCAACATCACCTACAGCACCGATCGCGTCTATACTCCCGCCACTGTTGCTGAAGTCCAGGACATCGCGAAGCGATGCGCAAAGCTGCGCGCGCTCGGCTCGCGTCACTCGTTCAATACCATTGCCGACAGCGACGCCAACCAGATCTCGCTGCAGCACCTCGATTCAATCGAGATCGACGACAAGGCGCACACCGTCACCGTGAGCGCGGGCGTCCGGTACGGTCAGCTGGCTCCGGTGATCGATGCCCGCGGCTACGCCCTGCACAACCTCGCCTCGCTCCCCCACATCTCGGTCGCCGGCGCGATCGCCACCGCCACGCACGGCTCCGGCCTGCACAACGGCAATCTGGCTACGGCTGTTTCAGGTCTCGAGATCGTCACCGCCGACGGCCAGATCGTACGCCTCTCCCGCGAGAAAGACGGCGACGCGTTTCTCGGCGCCGTCGTCCACCTGGGAGCGCTCGGCGTGCTCACCCGCGTCACGTTGAACCTGCTGCCCACGTTTCAAGTCGCGCAGTCCGTCTACCGCAATCTCTCCTTCGACCATCTCAAAGACCACTTCGCCGACATCTTCGGTGCCGGCCACAGCGTCAGCCTCTTCACCGACTGGCAGAACCATCACGCGACACAAGTGTGGATCAAACGGCGCGTGACACCCGGCGCAAACGACACCTGGCCCAGCGAGTTCTTCGGCGCGAAGCCCGCCACCGAAAAGATGCACCCCATCGAGGGTCATGCCGCCGAAGCCTGCACCGAGCAACTCGGTGTCCCCGGCCCATGGTACGAGCGCCTGCCGCACTTCAAGATGAACTTCACCCCGTCGAGCGGCCGCGAATTGCAGACCGAGTACCTGGTGCCGCAGGACCACGCCTACGAGGCAATTCTCGCGGTCGAAAAGCTGCGCGACCAGATCACGCCCCATCTGTTCGTCACGGAATTGCGCACGATCGCAGCCGACGATCTGTGGATGAGCACGGCCTATCAACGTCCTTCGCTGGCCATTCACTTCACGTGGAAGCCGGAGTGGCCCGAGGTCCGTCAGATTCTGCCGCAGATCGAAGCGCAGCTCGCCCCCTTCGGTCCACGCCCGCACTGGGGCAAGCTGTTCACGGTTCCGCACGCGCGCCTGCAGGCACAATATGCACGTATCGCGGAGTTCAAGGCACTGGTGCAGCGGACCGATCCCAGCGCAAAGTTCCGGAATGCGTTTCTAGAGCAGAATCTCTACGCGAGCTAAGCATTCCGCGAAGGGAAGCGCTATTCTGCCATCCGGACGGAGGACCTCGGGCATGGACGATCCTGCCGACATGGCTTAGCGCACCTCAGGATTTGGCGGAAAGAGGCTCGCTGTATGCCGTCGCCGCCCGGCCAAGATCGTCGCAGCCAACAGCGCGGTCTCCGCTTGCTGCAAGGAGACAGACATGAGCATCGGCATCTTTATCGACCGTAACCACGCACCTACAGAGAGGGAAGTCTCAGCCGCCATCGGACCGCTACAAGAGAGATGGAAAACCGTCGTGCAGTGGACCCATGACACCTATATGACCCAGGAGGACCTGAAGTTCATGTACGGGCGGAAGTATGGCTGGGCACTGCGTTTTCGCATCCGCGGAGATCTCGCTGCTGCTCTCTATCCAGCTCAGGGCGGGTTTACCGCGCAGCTCATTCTGAACCGAGGCGCCCTCGAAAAGGCTGACCAACTGCCCTTGGGCAAGAATGCGCGAGACGCGATAGCCAAAGCCCACCCTTACGCGGAGGGCAAATGGCTGTTCATCCCGATTGCGTCAAATCGCGATGTCGATGACTTCAAGCACCTGCTCGCTCTGAAATGCGAATCGCGATCTAAGAGGAAGAAGCCGACCGATCACTCGCCGGCAAATGAGTGAAGCGACTCACGCTCCGGAATCAGTCAGCCTTTGCGCCGGTAGTGAATCTGGAATTCGTACCCGGCATTCGGCGGAAACAGGCCTGCCACATGCCTCAGCCGTTCGGCCAACGCCGGCGCCGCCAGCAGGGGATACTCCCTCTCACGCAGATCGTGATAATCGAAATCCACCGCCAGCGAGAGCATATAGATCGCCAGCGCATCGGAGAAAGACGCCTCGTAGAAGCTGTTGCGCGCGCGCTCGTCGATGGTCTTGCTGCTGCGCATGTCCAGCGCACGCCGCCGCGTCTCCCACGCATCCTGGCTCGACTCGCCGCGCACCTGCGCTTCGGCCTGCGACCACACCAGCGACGAGAAACTCTCCGGCACGCCGGCCACGGCCACAAAGTTGTGCGAGACGTTGATGAAGAATTCGAAGGCCAGCCCGAAGCGATCCTCGACAAGCCGCGTCGAAAGGAACACGCCCTCTGTCGATCCGAACGTGGCGTTCCGGTGGCAGATGGCCCGGTCGCCCAGGTCCACCGAATACGAAGGCGCGATCATCGTCTCGCCCGTGTCGGCAATTGCCAGGGGCACAAAGTAATACGCGCGCGTCGCCAGCGCGGCCGACATGCCCTGCGGCACCGCGCCTACCATCCGCTCGATCTCGGAATCGGGCACCCGCGTCTCGCCCCATGCTGCATAGCGGATTCCGTTGGCAGCCTGGGTCACTGTCACCTGCGTCGCGACCTTCTCGGCATGCCACAACTCGATTTGTACGTTACTGGCCATGAAACTGTATTCTATCCATACGCGAAGAGGTCGCGAAAGTGACGCAGTCCATGGCCCATTCCCCGCGCCCCGCCGGCAGCTTCCTCGGGTTTCCCCTGGAAGGCTTCAGCCTGTTGCAGAGCCTGCTGCTCGCGCTCGCCTCCGCATTCTTCACCTTCTTCCTGACCACTTGCCTGGCCATCTTTTCGCTGCTGATCTGGAACGGGTTGCTGCATCATACCGTGGACTATGCCGACACCTATCGTTATGTCGGCTTCCCGGCCGGCGTGCTGGTGCTGGTCATCGCCCTGCCCTTCTTCGCCACGCTCTGGGTTCGCGCCAAGATCCGCAAGTAGACCAAGCCATGCCGGTCCTCACGCTCTCTCTTGAAAACATCAAGTCCCAGCAAAACCCCGCGTGGTGCCAACACCTGGAGGCGGGCGGGATCATCTACTTCCCGCAGACTCCGGTGCCCATTCCGCCCGGCGACCTCGAGTTCCTCCTCGGCCAGCGGCAAACCGGCAGCACCGTCCACAAGAACATCGCCTACAAGCCCAATCGCGACGAGTTGAGCGGCGTCGATCGCAAGTCGACCTCATCCGTCGACGTCGAAAAGCTGCACACGATCATGCGCCGCTACTCGGGCGGCGTCGAAACCTTCCTCATCAACTTCCTCGCGCCCTACAAGCGCCGCTGGCGTCTCGACTATGCCAGCTTCCGCCCGCTTGAAGAAGAGGGCCGCGATCTCCCCGTGCGGCGACGCAACGATCTTCTGCACACCGATGCGTTTCCCACGCGGCCCACGCACGGCTGGCGCATTCTGCGCTTCTTTCACAACATTCACCCCACGCGCACACGCGACTGGGTCGTCGGCGATCCGTTCGCCAAAGTCGTCACTGCCTTCACGCCGCGCAGCCTCGCTGTGCCGCATGCCGACAGCCCCGTCGTCCGCGCAGGCAAACAGGTTGCACAAGCGACAGGCCTCGCTGCGCTGGTGCCGCAGTGGAAGCGCACCCCCTACGACGAGTTCATGATGCAGCTGCACAACACCATGAAAGAGGACGCGGTCTTTCAATCGAGCTGCACCCGCGAAGAGGTGAAGTTTGTTCCCGGGTCCAGCTGGATGGTCTACACCGAGACCGTGCCCCACGCCGTCCTGGGCGGCCAGTATGCGCTGGAACAGACGTTTCTCGTCGATCCCGCCGCGATGGTCACACCCGAGTCCTCACCGATTGCGATTCTGGAAAAGATGAGTGGCGCGCGGCTGGTGTGAGGCAAGAGAGGACCGGCCGGCTCACCCGACGATACGCATCATATGTCCACGAATCTGCTGAGCCGATCCACTAAGCCGATAGTCTTTGTTGCGGTTCTACTCTTCCAACTGTGGCTAGCGCACGCCCTGGGCTATCTCGTCCACGAATACGCGCATTCATTTACCGCCTGGGCGCTGGAATACAAGGCTAACCCCATGGCGCTCAACTATGGGCGCCTGAGTTGGAGCAACGCTCTTACGCTCGGCGACATCGACGAGAACGTCGACTACGATCCGATCTTCGCAGCCAAACGCGGGCAGCTCGCCGCCTTGATTGCTGTTGCCGGCGTCTTGTTTGGCAACGGGGTCTTCTACCTGATCTCACACCTGACGTACCGGGCAGCGAAGGCCCAGGGCCGCTATTGGCTCTCTCTCTTCCTATTCCTGTTCTGCATGATGAACGCGGGCAATCTCATCTCGTATGTACCCGCCCGCACGTTCGCAACGCATGCAGACATGGCCACCGTCGAAAAAGGCCTGAACATCTCGCCCTGGTGGGTCGCAATCGTGCTTGGCCTGCCCTTCTGCATTGCAGTGTGGCGCTTCGTCGCCCGACTGCTGCCTGAGGCCATGGATTTCTTCTTCCCGCACTCCAAAGCAGGCCAGATTCTCCTGCTTGTGCTCACAGCGTTCATGATCTTTGATTTCTTCGGAGGGTCGGGGCTCTCCCGGTATGGGGAGGTCTCCCATTGGATTTCGGCCGTCTCGGTGTACGGGCTCATGCCCTTGACTGTGCTTCTACGCTGGCCGCGCGCGATGCGGTCCTCAACCTAGACCCGCCGGCTCGTTGCACCTAAACAAAAGGGCCACCCTATTGGATGGCTCTCTCTGCAACCGCTTGTCGCGCCTTACAACCCTGCCGGCTTGGGATTCTTCGGGTCGTACTTGGCCACCATGATCTTCTTGGCCAGGCCCACCTTCGACAACAGCCAGATGCCCCAGAAGTTGGGATCGATCTCCCACCACTTCAGGCCGTGGCGTGCGCTCACCGGATGCGCGTGGTGGTTGTTGTGCCAGCCTTCGCCGCCGGTCAGCAGAGCCACCCACCAGCTGTTGCGCGAGTCGTCGCGGGTCTCAAAACGCCGGCTGCCCCACATGTGCGTCGCCGAGTTCACCAGCCACGTCGCATGCAGTCCCAGCGTCACGCGCAGCAGCACGCCCCACAACACCATCGCCACGCCGTTGACCCATCCACCCCACATCCATCCGCCCGCCAGAAGCAGCACGCCGCTGGTCGTGATGGGGAGCCAGTGATACTTGCTCAGCCACACATGAAAGCGGTCTTTGCTGAGATCGGGAACGTACCGGGCCAGCACCTTCGTCTGCGCATGCAGCGCCTCGCCAAAGAGAATCCATCCCATGTGCGCCCACCAGCCGCCTTCGTGCGGCGTGTGCGGGTCGCCTTCCTGGTCGCTGAGCTGATGATGAACCCGATGCGTTGAAACCCAGAAGATCGGCCCGCCCTCGAGCGACATCGTCGCGAACACGCTCATCACGTACTCGACCCACTTGGGAGTCTGGTAGCCGCGATGCGTCAGCAGGCGGTGATAGCACATCCCGATGCCCACGTTGATCGCCAGCACATAGAGAACCGCCATCACCGCGAACCGCTGCCAGCTGAACAGAAACAATGCCCCAAGCGCACCGATATGGAAGAGCGCAACCGTCACAACGGTCAGCCAGTTCATGCCGGCCGGCACAGTCGCGGCCTTGCCCATGTGCACAAGTTCGCGTGCGGCTACCGTGTGGCCAGCTTGCGCGGTTTGGGACGGGTTCAGGGCTTGTGCTTCGTCGGCAGACGCAGCAGTGGGAGCGGTTAAAACAGACGCCATTCTTCAGTAAGTCCTTGAAGAGTGGCTCGCTTCCCCACTCTTGCTCTCTGGATTCTAACGGAGACAAAGGTAGTATACCGGCTCCCCGGCTCCAGATTTCACCAAAGTCATAAGAGATTGGGCTGATTCTTTAACCGGACCAAAACGGCGGCCTGGCTTGCGCACGGTCAAATCCAGACCGGATCAGCGCGACCGGGTCAGTTTTGGGCCTCAATCGCCGTCGCCCCGCCCCCGGTAACGAACAGCTGGGTCGCCGTCCCCCGCAGCACCCGATAGAGCGCGAACTGCCGCGTGGTCTTGCCCCGCAGCTCAAACAGCAGTTCGCCCCGATTGTCGGCCAGCGCATCTACCGCATCCACGAGGCGCATCCGCGGCGTATCGTCCAGATGCGCCCCATCGGCAACGTTCTTGAACAGAACCAGCAGGCTGCCATAGAGATCGGGCTGGCCAATCAGGGTCACGTACTTCTGCTGCCCCAGGGGCGCATCGGTGTGCGCGGTCAGCACCATGGTCGCCCCAGCGCCATACGCCAGCTCAAACACCCGAAACTGCTCGTCGGCCAGCGGCGCAGGCTCCGGCGGCGGAGGGGCCGGCTTGGCTTTCGTCCTTGCCGCAGCCGTCTTCTTCGGAGCCGCAGCCGGCGGAGGCGCCTGGATGCCCAACGCCGCCCGGGCCGCATCCTCCATCGCCTCCTTCATCTTCGCCTCATCGTCGAGATTGGCCCAGCTATAGCTCCAGGGATGCTCCGGCCGGTTGCGCGGATCCGAGACGGCCACCGCCTGCGCCATGTCCGTGGGCAATCCCATCAGGGTCGGCGTCAGCGAGGGGCCGCTGTCGGCCGGCTTACCCCGCATCAGGTGCGGCCGGTCCGGGTCGCTGCTCTCAACCGACGATACGTAGCCCTCGTCCGCCGGCTGCTGTTTCGCTTTGCCCCGCTTCAACTGCGGGCGATCCGGATCAGATTGCCCGGATGGCGCAGCGTCACCCGCATCGGTACTCCCAGTCTTGCCGCTCCCGGTATTGCTGCTCCCCGTCCCCCCGCTCCCGGTCTGGCTCCCGTCCGGAGCCTTGTGCAACGTCGTCCGGTCCGGATCGGGCGCCGGCCCAGATGCCGACCCCGCACTCTGGCCGGAATCGTCGCTCGTGGAATCCTCGTTGGCAGGCGACTTTTTCAGCGTAGGCCGGTCGGGATCCGGCGGAGGACCTGAGCTGCCTGAACCTGAAGAATCGCCGCCTCCGTCATGTCTTGCTGCATGCTTGCGATGCAGCACCGGCCGGTCGCTGTTCTCGTCGTCCTCGATCTTCTCCACCACCGCCGGCTCGGCCTTGGGCTTCGGCATCGGCTTCCAGACACCCAGGCCGACCCACGATCCCTCTTCCTGGCCGGACCTTTGAATGTCGAACAGGCCCAGCTTCGCCCCGTTCTTCTGCAGGATGTACTCGACGCCCCCGGCAACGGCCAGCGGTTCAGGCCGCGCCAGGTAGACCCCCGCGTCCTGCAGCTGTTCCCCATCGAACAAGGTGACTGGCACCAGCCGGCTGGTCTTGGGCTTGCTCAGATCGCCGGTCCACTCCAGGACCGCGACGGCCCGCAATGACGGCTGCTCCTTGTCCTTGTCGGTCTTGATCTGCCCGGGGTACTGCGCAAACGCGCACGACGCGCTCAAAAGCGCCAACGCCATCGGAAATACGCACAGCCCGCTCCAAGACGTTGCGCGGCCCGCTCGTCCATAATGCAAGCTGGTGGTCATCCGATCCGGCCTCTCAAGACGATCCGACATACAAAGGACATCCCGATGGAACTGAACAAGAAGGTTGCCGACTTCACACTGCTGACCGACGAGGAGAAGGAAGTCAGCCTCTCTGACTTTAAGGGTAAACCGGTCATCCTGTTCTTCTATCCCCGCGCCGATACCCCCGGCTGCACCATCGAAGCCTGCGGATTCCGCGACACCTTCAAGAAGCTGCAGGCGGCCGGTACAGTCGTCCTGGGCATCTCGCGCGACACACCCAAAGCCCAGGCCAAGTTTCGCGCAAAATACGACCTTCCGTACACACTCCTTGCTGATGTAGACGAGAAAGTCTGCAATCAGTTTGGCGTGATGAAGCAAAAGAACATGTACGGCAAAAAGGTGTGGGGGATCGAACGAACAACGTTTTTGATCGGACCGGATCAGACGCTGATTCATATCTTTCCCAAGGTCACACCCGAAGGCCACGCCGAGGAAGTGCTGAAGTTTTTGAAGGAATGGGAAAAAGCGCGCAAGTAAAAAGGCAGATGTCAGGGATCAGGGAACCAGGATCAGGCAAGAACAGACTGGATGCCCCTGGTCCCAATTCTGGGATCAGGGAGCGTGGGACGCCCCCCGGTCGCCTGCTCCCCCGCCGCTTCTTCGAACGCGGCCCCGAGCTCGTCGGACCCGAACTCCTCGGCAAGCTCCTCGTCCACAAGACCAAACATGGCCTGATCGCCGGACGCATCGTCGAGGTCGAGGCCTATCTCGGCCCGCACAACAACCCGCCCGATCCCGCCGCCCACTCGCATCGCGGACCCACGCCGCGGAACCAGGTCCTCTTCGGTCCCGCCGGCCATGCCTATGTCTACTCCATCTACGGCATGTACTACTGCATGAACATCAGCTGCGAGGCCGATGGCCTTGCCGGATGCGTGCTGCTCCGTGCTCTCGAACCGGTAGCCGGTCTCGACCGCATGGCGAAGAATCGCGGCCTCGCGCCGGGTGCCGCGCATCGCCTGCTCACCTCCGGCCCCAGTCGTTTATGCCAGGCTCTTGGCTTGACGCGCCTCACCCACAACAGCCTCGACATGACAAAGCAGTCATCTGTCTTGCAGGTCCGCGACGACGATTATCCTGTCTCTGAGGTACTGGTCACAGCGCGCATCGGCATCAAGCACGCCGTCGATTGGCCCATGCGCTTTGCCCTGCCGCAACATGTTTGTGTCTCGGGCCCGCGAAATTTATCCGGCAAACGAGTCCATCTTAAGTAGGATTTCGTCGAACAAACATCGTCTGTTACTGTGAATTGATTTCAATCTGCGAGGAGTTCTCCGCTTTGAAGATCGCTTCCCCGTTGTGCTCCGCAGCTGCTGCCCTTTGTGTCCTTCTCTTTTCCGCAGCCCAGGCTCAGCAGCCGCCGGCCGCCCCACCCAGCGGTCATTCGCATCCGCCCGCTCCGCCGCCGACCAATCTCCAGGTGCTGCCCAAGACGCTCACCGGCGAGCAGGTGCACGAGATCATGCACAAGTGGGAGGCCGAGCTGGGCACCGAGTGCAGCACGTGCCACGCCGCCGACCCCACCCGCAAAATGCCCAACGGGCGCCCGGCACTGAACTTCGCCGACGACACCAAGCCGGAGAAGGCCACGGCGCGCACCATGGTCCGCATGGTCGAAGAGATCAACTCGCAATACATCGGCAAGATCGACAACTCAGGTATGCCGGTCACCTGCGGAACCTGCCATCGCGGTCATCTCGATCCATCGCCGTTCGTGCCGCCGCCCGATCATGATCACGATCATCCCGCCGCGCCACCGCCGATGCCCAAATGAGGTCGACGGTCTATTCGAATCCAGCCGCCGCGTCCCCTTCGGATGCGGCGGTTGTGCTTTTACTCCGGAACCGGCTTACCCAGCAGGTCGCGCTCCATCGATCCATCCGCCGGCTCGCAGGTGCGCCGCCTGAGCCGTTCAGGATGAATCCTGTAGGGCCCGTGCAGCAGCAGCGCCAAAATAGAGGCGGGCCGCAGATACCAGCTCGCCCACGAAAGCGGCGTGTCCCCTTGCGCGTCCGTGATATCCAGGCGCCCGCCCGCGGCCAGCAGCTCTTCGATGTCCTCCTCATTCGCGAACGCAGCCGCACGATGCAGCGGCGTCTCTCCCGTCTCCGCGTCCTGATGATTGACGTCCGCGCCGTTCTCGATCAGGAACTCGGCCAGCCGCCAGTGCCCGTGATAGCAGGCGCCCGCGAGATCGAGATTGTCGCCCAGCGTTTCAAGCTGCGCTCCATGGGCGAGCAGATGCCGCATCGCGCTCACATCGCCGTAGTAGACGCACCACTTCAGCAGCGATACATCGTCCGCGCAATCGGTAGCCTTGCCTCCCGCAGCAAGGTAGGGAAACACAAGGTCCGTCCGGCCATTCGCAATCCGCGTCAGCATGGCACGAGTGTACGCGCCGGTGTGGCAGGCGCGTGTGAAGGTACGTCGAGTCGTGGAACGGCCTGGGCACTGTCGCCTTGGCGAAGCGCCCGCTGCTAAAGGACTGACTTCATCGCCTTCCGGTAGGCGGCG
>Ga0335071_10002289_pt1 | contig 20595 bp, 13 predicted proteins | sample Lox_Sample_15_FD_206724 | JGI IMG/M metagenome (GOLD analysis project Ga0335071, IMG submission 206724) | Soil microbial communities from Loxahatchee National Wildlife Refuge, Florida, United States - Lox_Sample_1.5 | ecosystem: Environmental > Terrestrial > Soil > Wetlands | place: USA...
TGGGACACCCTGTGCGCGCTCGGCTGCGACAGCGCCCAGGGCTGGTACGTCGCCCGGCCGATGACCGCGGACGCGATGACCGAGTGGCTGGTCCGCCATCCGGCCGGCCGGGTGGCCGGACGCGCCGGGCACCTCGCCGCGGCCGACGGGATCTAGCGTCCCGCGTCCCGACGCTCGCTCGCGAAGCCGCCGGCCCACACGCCCGGTCGACCGATCCCGGTCGCAGGACGCCAGGGCCCACCCGCGACGCTCAAGGCACTCCAGGGGGGTGCCGATGCCCTCAACGAAGACGGGGCCGTCCCGGGGGCCGCGGCGGCGATCCGTGTGCCGACGAGGCCGGCGCCAATGGCCGAGGAAGGGGTGGGATGCCGACTCGATCACAGCATCCGTCGCTCCTGCGCCCCTCGATGTTCGCCTTCTGCTGGCACTTCGCGGTGTGGGGCGGGTGGGCGCTCGTCCTCATGGCGGTGGTCCGGGTCCAGGGCGTCATGCCCCACATGCCCCCGGCGTTCTGGGTCATCGCCGCGCTCGTCATCCTCGGGGAGCTGCGCCCGGTCCTCACGGCCAAGGGCGGGGACCCGCAGGGCATCGTCACCTCCACTGCGTTCCTCCTCGCGATCCTCTACATGTGGGGGCTCTGGCCGGCCGTGCTGCTGCAGGCCGGCGCCACCCTCGTCTCGGAGTGGGTCAAGCGCAAGCCGCCCTGGAAGGTGTTCTTCAACGTCGGGCAGTACGAGCTGTGCCTGCTCGCCACCTGGAGCGTCATGGCGCTGGCCGGGCATCCGCAGGGGCTCGACGGCCAGGGCCTCACGGGCAGCGATCTGGTGTGGATGGCGCTGTCCTGGCTGGTGTGGTTCCTTGCGAACGACCTGCTCGTGTCCGGCGTCTGGGCCGACGAGGGAACCGGCTTCTGGTCGGCCTTCACCGAGGACATCCACTACTACGCGGTGACCACGGCCGCCGTGCTCGCGCTCTCTCCGCTCGTGGTCCTCGCCGCCTCCGGCTCCACCGGGTCGGTCTGGTTCATCCCGCTGCTCATCGTGCCGCTGGAGGCCGTACGCCAGACCGGGCGGATCTCCCTCGAGGAGCAGCACGCGGCGCACCATGACCCGCTCACCGGTCTGCCCAACCGCAAACTGCTGATCCGGACCCTCGAAGGAGCCCTCGAGCAGTGCGCCCGAGGGTGCGAGCCCTTCGCGCTGTTCCTGCTCGACCTCGACCGGTTCAAGGAGGTCAACGACACCCTCGGGCACCAGACGGGCGACCGGCTGCTCGAGATCGTCGCGCGACGCATCCAGGGCGGGCTGCGCGACGGCGACGTCGTCGGCCGCCTCGGGGGAGACGAGTTCGCCGTGTTCCTGCCCGGCGTGGCCACCCCCCACGAGGCCGTCGAGATCGCCATGCGGGTGCGGGACGCCCTCGTGGAGACCTTCCACCTCGACGACGTCCTGCTCCAGCTCGAGGCCAGCATCGGCATCGCCTTGCACCCCAAGCACGGCGCCGAGGTGGGCTCGCTCATGCGCCGGGCCGACGTCGCGATGTACCTCGCGAAGGAGACCCGCTCCGAGATCGAGGTCTACGACCCCTCGCGCGACCGGCACTCCACCAACCGCCTCGGGCTGCTGGCGGCGCTGCGCCACGCCATCGACTCCGGGTCCCTCGACCTGCACTTCCAGCCCAAGGTCGACCTGCTGAGCAGCGGCTTCGTCGGCATGGAGGCCCTGGTCCGGTGGAACCACCCCGAGCGGGGGCCGATCCCGCCGGATGAGTTCATCCCGCTGGCCGAGACCTCGGGCCTGATGCACCGGCTCACCAACTACGTGGTCGACCGCGCGCTGGCGCAGGTGGCCGAATGGCGCAGTCAGGGCATCGATGTCGTCATGGCGGTCAACGTGTCCGCGCGCGACCTGCACGGGCCGGAGCTGGCCCAGACCATCTCCGAGAGCCTCGCGCGGCACCGGGTCCCGGCCACCCACCTGCAGCTCGAGCTCACCGAGCGCACGCTCATGGCCGAGCACGCGCGGGTGATGGACACCCTCGACGCACTCGAGGCCTTGGACGTCTCGCTCAGCCTCGACGACTTCGGGACCGGCTACTCCTCGATGTTCATGCTCAAGCGCCTGCCCGTGACCGAGATCAAGGTGGACCGGTCGTTCGTGTCCCGGCTCGCGGAGGCCGACGACGACGAGTCGATCGTCCGCTCGATCATCGAGCTCGCCCACGCCCTCGGGATGAACGCGGTCGCGGAGGGCGTCGAGACCGAGGACACCTGGCGCCGCCTGCGCGCGCTCGGCTGCGACTCCGCGCAGGGCTTCCTCATCGCCAAGCCGATGCCCGCGGAACAGGCCACCCGCTGGCTGCACGAGCACGTCGGGATGCTGCGCAAGGCGGCCCCGCTGCGGCTGCTCGTCGCCGAGGGCGACGGTGCCTGATTCCTCGCCCGCTGGCGAGGGCGCCTGATTCCTCGCCCGCTGGCGAGGGCGCCTGATTCCTCGCCCGCTGGCGAGGGTGCCTGATTCCTCGCCCGCTGGCGAGGGCGCCTGACGCCTCGCCGCCTAGACTGACGGCTGCCCAGCCGAGGCCCGCCTCGGCCGAATCGTCAGGAGCCGCATGCCCGCGCTGACCCGCGCCGAGGTCGCCCACCTCGCGAAGCTGGCTCGCATCGAGATGTCCGACGCCGAGCTGGACCACCTGTCCGGACAGCTGGAGGTGATCCTCGAGGCAGTCGCCCGGGTGTCCGAGGTCGCCGCCGAGGACATCCCGCCCACGTCCCACGCGGTGCCCCTCACGAACGTCATGCGGGCCGACGCGGTCGCCTCCGGCCTCTCCCAGGACGAGGCCCTCGCGGGGGCCCCGGTTCCCGCGGAGGAGCAGCGCTTCCGGGTGCCGCGCATCCTCGGCGAGGAGGCCTGATGTCCGACCTCGTGCGTCGTGGCGCGGGCGAGCTCGCCGGCCTCGTCCGCTCGGGTGAGGTCTCCGCGGAGGAGGTGACCCAGGCCCACCTCGACCGGGTGGCCGCCGTCGACGGCGACGTCCACGCCTTCCTCTTCGTCGACACGGACGTAGCCCTGGCCACCGCCCGCGCGATCGACCACCGACGTCTCCGGGGCGAGGATCTCGGCCCGCTGGCCGGCGTACCGGTCGCGGTCAAGGACGTGCTCACGACGCGGGGTGTCCCCACCACCTGCGGCTCGCGCATCCTGGCGGGGTGGCGCCCGCCGTACGACTCGACCGTGGTGCGCCGGCTCAAGGAGGCTGACCTCGTCGTCCTCGGCAAGACCAACATGGACGAGTTCGCGATGGGCTCCTCCACCGAGCACTCGGCGTACGGCCCCACGCACAACCCCTGGGACCTCTCCCGGATCCCCGGCGGCAGCGGCGGCGGATCGGCCGCCGCGGTGGCCGCCTTCGAGTCACCGCTCGCGGTCGGGACGGACACCGGCGGCTCGATCCGCCAGCCGGCCGCGGTCACGGGCACGGTCGGCGTGAAGCCGACCTACGGGGGCGTGTCTCGCTACGGGCTCGTCGCGCTGGCGTCCTCCCTCGACCAGGCCGGTCCGTGCGCCCGTTCGGTCCTCGACGCAGCTCTGCTGCACGCGGTCATCGGCGGGCACGACCCGATGGACTCGACGTCGGTCGACGCGCCGGTCCCGCCTGTGGTGGAGGCCGCGCTCGCCCGCGACGTCCGGGGTCTGCGGGTCGGGCTGGTCAGCCAGCTCGGGGGGGAGGGCTACCAGCCGGGTGTGGAGCAGCGCTTCCGCGAGGCGGTCGACCTGCTGGTCGAGATGGGCGCGCAGGTGCGCGAGATCGACTGTCCGAGCTTCGACTACGCGCTGGCGGCGTACTACCTGATCCTGCCGAGCGAGGCCTCGAGCAACCTGGCCAAGTTCGACGGCATGCGCTACGGCCTTCGGGTGGGCGACGACGGCGAGCGCTCGGCCGAGGAGGTGATGGCGCTCACTCGCGACGCCGGGTTCGGGGCGGAGGTCAAGCGGCGCATCATCCTGGGGACGTACGCGCTGTCCTCCGGCTACTACGACGCCTACTACGGCCAGGCGCAGAAGGTACGCACGCTCATCTCGCGTGACTTCGCCCGCGCCTTCGAGCAGGTGGACGTGCTGGTGTCGCCGACCTGCCCGACCACGGCCTTCCGGCTCGGGGAGAAGCTGGACGACCCCCTCGCCATGTACCTCAACGACGTCGCCACCATCCCCGTGAACCTCGCCGGCAACTGCGCGATCAGCATTCCCGCCGGCCTGGCGCCCGAGGACGGGTTGCCGGTGGGGGTGCAGGTCATGGCCCCCCCGCTCGCGGACGACCGGCTCTACCGCGTCGGTGGGGCGCTGGAGGCTGCCCTGCTCGACCGGTGGGGAGCGCCGCTGCTCGCGGAGGCCCCTGAGCTGGCGGGGGCCAGATGAGCGAGCAGCTGCTCGACTACGACGAGGCCCTGGCGACCTACGACCCGGTGCTCGGCCTCGAGGTGCACGTCGAGCTGTCCACCGCGACGAAGATGTTCTGCGGGTGCCCGACCGAGTTCGGCGCGCCGCCGAACTCGCAGGTCTGCCCGGTCTGCCTGGGTCTGCCGGGCGCCCTCCCGGTCGTCAACGCCACCGCGGTGGAGTCGGCGATCCGGATCGGGCTGGCCTTGAACTGCCACATCGCGACGTGGTGCCGGTTCGCGCGCAAGAACTACTTCTACCCGGACATGCCGAAGAACTTCCAGACCTCGCAGTACGACGAGCCGATCGCGTACGACGGCTGGACCGACGTCCGGGTGGACACGGGCGACGGTCCGAGGACCTTCCGGGTGGGGATCGAGCGGGCCCACATGGAGGAGGACACCGGGAAGTCGCTGCACGTCGGCGGCGCGACCGGGCGCATCCACGGGGCGTCGCACTCCTTGCTGGACTACAACCGGGCGGGCGTACCCCTCATCGAGATCGTCACCAAGCCGATCGAGGGCACCGGGCCGCTCGTCGCCGAGGTCGCGCGCGCGTACGTCACCCAGCTGCGAGAGCTGCTGCGCGCGCTCGCCGTCTCCGACGTCCGGATGGAGCAGGGGTCTTTGCGCTGCGACGTGAACCTGTCGCTGCGGCCGTCGCCTGCGGCGCCGTACGGGACCCGGTCCGAGACCAAGAACGTCAACTCGCTGCGGTCTGTGGAGCGGGCCGTGCGCCACGAGGTGAGCCGGCAGGCGGCCGTGCTGCGATCCGGCGGGCGCGTCGTGCAGGAGACCCGGCACTTCCACGAGGACGGCGGCGTGACCACGCCGGGGCGCAGCAAGGAGCAGGCCGAGGACTACCGCTACTTCCCCGAGCCCGACCTCGTCCCGCTGGCGCCGGACCCCGACTGGGTGGAGAAGCTGAGGCTCACCCTGCCGGAACCGCCCGGAGAACGCCTGCACCGGCTGCAGGAGGAGTGGGGCCTGAGCGACCACGAGCTGGACTCCCTGGTCAACGCCGGCGCGGTCGAGCTGGTGGTCGCCACGGTGGCGGCCGGCGCCGACCAGGCGGATGCTCGCAAGTGGTGGCTGGGGGAGCTGGCCAGGGTCGCCAACGAACGAGGCGTCGGCCTCGCCGAGCTCCCCATCACGTCGGCCCAGGTCGCTCGCGTCGTGGAGCTGGTCTCCTCGGGGACGCTCACCGACCGCCTGGCCCGCGAGGCGGTCGCGGGCGTCCTGGCCGGCGAGGGCGACCCCGACGAGGTCGTGGAGCGCCGGGGTCTGGTCGTCGTGTCCGACGAGGGCGCGCTCGCCGCGGCGGTCGATGCCGCGATCGCGGCCGACCCGGACGCCGCGCAGAAGGTCAGGGACGGCAAGGTGGCGGCCGCGGGGGCCCTGGTCGGCGCCGTCATGAAGGCGACCCGCGGGCAGGCGGACGCCGCGCGCGTCCGCGAGCTGCTGTTGGAGCGGCTGGCCCCGCGATGAGCGGCGCGGGTCGTTTCGCCGCCGCGGAGGGAGCGGCGGAGTAGCCTCCGCGCCATGGCCAAGATCAGCGGGACGATGGCGCACGCCATGGTCGACCCTCAGACCGCCGCCCTGAACGCCGCGGACTGGACGGGAGTGCTGGCCGAGGTCCCCTTGTTCGCCGGCATGTCCACCCGGCACGTGCGCGGCGTCGCGAAGCTGGCCAAGATCCTGCGGCTGCCGGCGTACTCCCAGATCGTGCGGGAGGGGGAAGCGGCTGACGCGTTCTTCCTCATCCTCGACGGGGGAGCGGTGGTACGCCCGCCCGGGAAGCGGCCGGTCAAGCTCGGTGTCGGCGACTACTTCGGCGAGCTGGCCCTGCTCGTCGACGCCCCGCGCTCGGCCACCGTGGAGGCGCAGGGCGAGGTGCTGCTCGCCCGCATCGGGCGCCGCGACTTCCTGGCGATGCTGGAGAAGGAGCCCAAGGTCTGCCTCGTGCTGCTCAGGACGCTCGCCGAACGACTGCGCTCCAGCGAGTCCTCCGCCAAGCACTGACCCCGCGCGTCCCACCCGGAGACCGGTGCCAAGCGCTGGCCCCGCGCGTCCCGCCCGGACGTCCCGCCCGGTCTGTCGGGGCGTGACTGGTGCCCGGGGACGCCGGATTGCGCGGAATCGGGGCGTGACTGGTACCCGGGGACGCCGGATTGCGCGGAATCGGGGCCTGGGGGGTGCCCGGGGACGTCCGATTGCGCGGAATCGGGGCGTGACGGGTGCCCGGGGACGTCCGATTGCGCGGAATCGGGGCGTGGGGGGTGCCCGGAGGCTCGGATTGCGCGGAATCGGGGCGTGGAGTGGGGGCTAGGCCGATCGGTCGCGGTGCGGCCGATCGGCCTAGAGTGCCGGGCATGAGCGAGCCCGCGTCCACGCCTGACCTCAAGCCCCGCAGCCGAGACGTGACCGACGGCCTCGAACGGGCCGGGGCCCGAGGGATGCTGCGCGCTCTCGGGCTCGGCGACGCCGACTTCGCCAAGCCGCAGATCGGGGTCGCCTCGTCCTGGAACGAGATCACTCCCTGCAACCTGTCGCTGGACCGGCTCGCCAAGGCGGCCAAGGAGGGCGTGCACGCTGGCGGTGGGTTCCCCCTGGAGTTCGGGACCATCTCGGTCTCGGACGGGATCTCCATGGGGCATGAGGGGATGCACTTCTCGCTGGTGTCCCGCGAGGTCATCGCGGACAGCGTGGAGACGGTCATGAACGCCGAGCGGCTCGACGGCGCCGTCCTGCTCGCCGGCTGTGACAAGTCGCTGCCGGGGATGCTCATGGCCGCGGCGCGCCTGGACCTCGCCGCCGTCTTCCTCTATGCCGGCTCGACGCTTCCCGGCATCGCGCGGATGCCCGACGGCACCGACCGCGAGGTCACGATCATCGACGCCTTCGAGGCGGTCGGCGCCTGCGCCCGCGGACTCATCCCACGCGAGGACGTCGACGCCATCGAGCGCGCGATCTGCCCGGGCGAGGGTGCGTGCGGGGGCATGTACACCGCCAACACGATGGCCTCGGCCGCCGAGGCCCTCGGGATGTCGATGCCCGGCTCGGCCGCTCCACCGTCGGTGGACCGACGTCGTGACGGCTTCGCGCGGGCCTCGGGCGAGGCCGTCGTCGACCTGCTGCGCCTTGGGATCACGGCCCGAACGGTGCTGACACGAGAGGCCTTCGAGAACGCGATCGCCGTCGTGATGGCGCTCGGCGGGTCGACCAATGCCGTCCTGCACCTGCTGGCGATCGCCCACGAGGCCGAGGTCGAGCTCTCCCTCGACGACTTCTCCCGCATCGGCGAGCGCGTTCCCCACCTGGCCGACGTCAAGCCGTTCGGGCGCTACGTCATGAGCGACGTCGACCGCGTCGGCGGCGTACCGGTGGTCATGAAGGCGCTGCTGGACGCCGGGCTGCTGCACGGTGACGCGCTCACGGTGACCGGGCGCAGCGTTGCGGAGAACCTCGAGAGCATCGCCCCGCCGGACCCGGACGGAGAGATCATCCGCGCGATGAGCCGGCCGATCCACGCGACTGGCGGGCTCACGATCCTGCGCGGATCCCTCGCCCCCGACGGCGCGGTGGTGAAGACCGCGGGGTTCGACCGCGAGGTCTTCGAGGGGCCGGTCCGCGTCTTCGAGCGCGAGCGGGCCGCGATGGACGCCCTCGAGAACGGTGCGATCCACCCCGGCGACGTCGTGGTGATCCGCTACGAGGGACCCAAGGGCGGGCCCGGCATGCGCGAGATGCTGGCCATCACCGCGGCGATCAAGGGCGCCGGCCTCGGCAAGGACGTCCTGCTGCTCACCGATGGACGCTTCTCCGGGGGCACCACCGGGCTGTGCATCGGTCACGTCGCGCCTGAGGCCGTCGACGGCGGGCCCATCGCGCTGGTGCGCGACGGGGACCTGGTCCGGGTGGACGTCACGCGACGCACCCTCGACCTGCTGGTCGACGACGGCGACCTGGTGAAGCGGCGCGTCGAATGGTCCCCGGTACCCCACGCCTACACGAGGGGAGTGCTCGCGAAGTACACCAAGCTCGTTGGCTCCGCCGCCTACGGCGCCGTCTGCGGCTGATCGTGTCCGCATCCTGAGAGCGGCATCTCGCCTGCTTGACGGTTCCGGGCCGGCAAGGGAGGCTTGTCGTGTGTCCATCGCGTCACTTCTCGTACGCCCGCAACGCGCCGGCTAGCACCACGCCGACGCGTGCCCCTCGTCCGCCCATCGGGCCGAGGGGTTTTTTCATGTCCCGCCCAACGACTTGCCCGAGGAAGCGATGAGCGAACAGGTCACCGGAGCGCAGAGCCTCGTCCGCTCGCTCGAGGCCGCCGGGGTCGAGGTGGTCTTCGGCATCCCGGGAGGAGCCATCCTCCCCGCCTACGACCCGCTGTTCGACTCCTCGGTCCGCCACATCCTCGTCCGCCACGAGCAGGGCGCGGGCCACGCCGCCGAGGGGTACGCGCTGGCGACCGGACGGGTCGGCGTCTGCATGGCGACGTCAGGCCCGGGGGCCACCAACCTGGTCACCCCCCTCGCCGACGCCCACATGGACTCGGTGCCCCTGGTCGCCATCACCGGCCAGGTGCCCAGCGCGGCGATCGGCAGCGACGCCTTCCAGGAGGCCGACATCCGCGGCATCACCATGCCGATCACCAAGCACAACTACCTCGTGACCGACCCGGCGGAGATCCCGCGCGTGGTCGCGGAGGCCTTCCACATCGCCGGGACCGGGCGCCCGGGGCCCGTGCTCGTCGACATCGCCAAGGACACTCTCCAGGCGACGACGAGCTTCCAGTGGCCGGAGTCGCTGGACCTGCCCGGATATCGTCCGGTCACGCACCCGCACGCCAAGCAGGTGCGCGAGGCGGCCCGGCTTCTCGTCGAGGCGAAGCGGCCGGTGCTCTACGTCGGTGGTGGCGTCCTTCGCGCGCGGGCGAGCGAGGAGCTGCGCGTGCTGGCCGAGCTGACCGGTATCCCCGTCGTGACGACGCTGACCGCCCGGGGCGCCTTCCCGGACAGCCACCCGCTCCACCTCGGGATGCCCGGCATGCACGGCACCGTGGCCGCGGTCACCGCACTGCAGAAGAGCGACGTGCTCGTCACCCTCGGCGCGCGCTTCGACGACCGGGTCACGGGACGGCTGGACTCCTTCGCGCCCGAGGCGCTCGTCATCCACGCCGACATCGACCCCGCGGAGATCTCCAAGAACCGCTTCGCGGACGTGCCCATCGTGGGCGACGCGAAGGAGGTCATCGCCGACCTCGTCCAGGCGCTGCACACCGAGCGAGCCGCCGGGCGGGTGGGTGACTACGCCGCCTGGCGGGAGCAGCTGGACCGCTGGCGCGAGACGTACCCGCTCGGCTACTCCGTCCCCGAAGGTGGCGAGCTGGCACCGCAGTACGTCATCGAGCGGCTGGGCGCGATCGCCGGCCCGGACGCGATCTACGTGGCCGGCGTCGGGCAGCACCAGATGTGGGCGGCGCAGTTCGTCCGGTACGAGCGTCCCGGGACCTGGCTCAACTCCGGCGGTCTCGGCACGATGGGCTACGCCGTCCCCGCCGCCATGGGCGCCAAGGTCGGGCGCCCCGACGCGACGGTGTGGGCCGTGGACGGCGACGGCTGCTTCCAGATGACCAACCAGGAGCTCGCCACCTGCGCGCTCAACGAGATCCCCATCAAGGTCGCGGTCATCAACAACTCCAGCCTCGGCATGGTGCGCCAGTGGCAGACGCTGTTCTACAACGGTCGCTACTCGAACACCGACCTGCACTCCCGGCGCATCCCCGACTTCGCGAAGCTCGCGGAGGCCTACGGCTGCGTCGGCCTTCGCTGTGACAAGGCGGAGGACGTCGACGCGACGATCGAGGCCGCCATGGCGGTCGACGACCGTCCCGTCGTCGTCGACTTCGGGGTCCACCAGGACGCGATGGTCTGGCCGATGGTCGCCGCCGGAACGAGCAACGACGACATCATGATCGCCCGCGACATGGCGCCTGACTGGGACCGGGAGGACTGATGCGTCGCATCGGTCTGATCGGTGGTACGTCCTGGGAGTCGAGCGCCCACTACTACCGAGCGCTGAACGAGGGCGTGCGCGATCGGCTGGGCGGGTTGCACTCGGCAGACCTCGTCCTGAGGTCCCTCGAGTTCGACGAGATCGCTGGGCTGCAGGCGGCCGGCGCATGGGAGGACCTCGGCGTCCGCTACGCGTCGGAGGCGCGGCTGCTCCGGGACGCCGGCGCGCAGCTGATCGGGATCGCCGCCAACACCATGCATCTCGTGGCCGACGAGGTCGCCGCCGCGTCGGGCTTGCCGGTGGTCCACATCGTCGACGCCTCGGGCGCGGTGCTGCGACGGCTCGAGGTGCGACGGGTGGGCCTGATCGGGACGGCGTACACCATGGAGTCCGACCTGTACCCGGCACGTCTCGAACGGCTGGGCATCGAGGTTCTCGTGCCTGACGCCGAGGACCGGGCGATGATCCACCGGGTCATCTACGAGGAGCTCACCCAAGGGATCGTCGAGGACTCCTCGCGCAAGGCGCACCTCGGCGTGATCGACCGGCTGGTCGACCGGGGAGCGCAGGCTGTGCTGCTGGGGTGCACCGAGCACACCATGCTGCTGGGATCGGAGGACGGCCCGGTGCCCCTCCTCGACACCACGGCGATCCACGTGGCCGCGCTGCTCGACGCGGCCCTCGACGAGGGAAGTGCCGCATGAGCCGTCACACGCTGTCCGTCCTCGTGGAGGACACGCCCGGGGTCCTGGCGCGGATCGCGTCCCTGTTCAGCCGGCGCAGCTTCAACATCGAGTCCCTCGCCGTCGGGCCGACCGAGCAAGCCGGCCTGTCGCGCATGACGATCGTCGTCAACGTCGAGGACAGTCCCCTGGAGCAGGTGACCAAGCAGCTCAACAAGCTCATCAACGTGCTGAAGATCGTGGAGCTGGACGGCGACTCCTCGGTGCAGCGAGAGCTGCTGCTCGTCAAGGTCCGCGCCGACGGCGCCGCACGCTCGCAGGTGCTCGAGCTGGTGGAGCTCTTCCGGGCGCATGTGGTCGACGTGGCGCCGGACAGCCTCGTCGTCGAGGCCGTGGGGGAGCAGGACAAGCTGGACGCGTTGCTGCGCGTCCTCGAGCCTTACGGCATCAAGGAGCTCGTGCAGTCGGGGGTCGTCGCGGTGTCTCGTGGCGGGCGCTCGATGACCGACCGTAGCCTGCGCGCCGAGCGCAGCGCATGACACCGACGTGACCCCGAGCGACCCGACCCGAGCACCCGACCCCGAGCAACCTGACCCGAACCCGACACCGGACCTGAGACTGAAGGAGCCCGTGGTGGCCGAGCTGTTCTACGACGACGACGCCGACCTGTCGATCATCCAGGGGCGCAGCGTCGCCGTCCTGGGCTACGGGAGCCAGGGGCACGCCCACTCACTGTCGCTTCGCGACTCGGGCGTGGACGTGCGGGTCGGCCTGCCCGAGGGCTCACGCAGCCGGGCCAAGGCCGAGGAGGAGGGGCTGCGCGTCGTCGACCCAGCCGCCGCCGTCGAGGAGTCCGACCTCATCATGGTCCTGGCGCCCGACCCCGCGCAGCGGCACCTGTACGCCGAGTCGATCGAGCCCAACCTCGTCGATGGCGACGCCATCTTCTTCGGCCACGGCTTCAACATCCGCTTCGGCTACATCAAGCCGCCGGCCGGGGTGGACGTGGCCATGGTCGCGCCCAAGGGCCCCGGCCACCTCGTCCGCAGGGAGTATGTCGCCGGTCGCGGGGTACCGGTCCTCGTCGCGGTCGAGCAGGACGCCACCGGCGGCGCGTGGCCGCTCGCGCTGTCCTACGCGAAGGCCATCGGAGGCCTGCGCGCCGGAGGGATCAGGACCACCTTCACCGAGGAGACCGAGACCGACCTCTTCGGCGAGCAGGCCGTCCTCTGCGGCGGGGCATCGGCGCTCGTCGAAGCGGGCTTCGAGACTCTCGTCGCAGCCGGCTACCAGCCCGAGGTGGCCTACTTCGAGTGCCTGCACGAGCTCAAGCTCATCGTGGACCTCATGTACGAGGGCGGGATCGCCAAGCAGCGCTGGTCGGTGTCGGACACCGCTGAGTACGGCGACTACGTCTCCGGCCCACGCATCATCGACGAGCACGTGCGGGAGAACATGCGCGCGGTCCTCGCGGACATCAAGAACGGGACCTTCGCGGCGCGGTTCATCGCCGACCAGGACGCCGGCGCACCGGAGTTCAAGGCGTTCCGGGCCGCGGCGGAGAAGCACCCCATCGAGGCGACCGGTCGCGAGCTGCGCAAGCTCATGTCGTGGGTGAAGACCGACGACACCGACTACGTCGAGGGCACCGCAGCCCGCTGAGCGCGGTTCGGGCGGTCCAGCAGGTGGACGCTCGTGAAGGTTTTCACAAGGAGGGTTAGGCTCGCCCTGCTCGTCCGTCGCCGCCCGTCCGTCGCCGAAGGGTCCTGCCGTGGCCAAGCCTGTCGTGCTCATCGCCGAGGAGCTGTCCCCCGCAACCGTCGAGGCCCTGGGTCCCGACTTCGAGATCCGCCACTGCGACGGGGCGGACCGCGCTCAGCTGCTGCCGGCCCTGGCCGATGTCGACGCGGTGCTCATCCGCTCCGCCACCCACATCGACGCCGAGGCGCTCGCGGCCGCCACGCGGCTGAAGGTGGTCGCCCGGGCAGGCGTCGGGCTCGACAACGTCGACGTACCTGCGGCGACCCAGGCCGGCGTCATGGTCGTCAACGCGCCCACCTCCAACATCGTCAGCGCGGCCGAGCTGGCCATCGCGCTGCTGCTGGCCAGCGCGCGCAACATCGCGCCCGCCAACGCCGCCCTGCGCGGCGGGGAGTGGAAGCGGTCGAAGTACACCGGCGTGGAGCTGGCGGACAAGGTCGTGGGCGTGGTGGGCCTGGGTCGCATCGGCCAGCTCGTCGCCCAGCGGCTCAGCGCCTTCGGCGTGCAGCTCATCGCCTACGACCCCTACGTCCAGCCGGCGCGCGCGGCGCAGATGAACATCCGGCTGGTCTCCCTGGACGAGCTGCTCGAGAGCGCGGACTTCATCACCGTGCACCTGCCCAAGAACAAGGAGACCCTCGGCCTCATCGGCGAGGAGGCGCTGCGCAAGGTCAAGCCCACGGTGCGCATCATCAACGCGGCCCGCGGCGGGATTGTCGACGAGGAGGCCCTCGCGACGGCCATCGCCGACGGCAGGGTCGCCGGCGCGGGGATCGACGTGTTCGCCAAGGAGCCGTGCACGGACTCCCCGCTCTTCGCCTTCGAGCAGGTCGTGGTGACGCCGCACCTGGGTGCGTCCACGGACGAGGCCCAGGAGAAGGCCGGCATCGCGGTCGCGCGCTCGGTACGTCTGGCGCTGGCCGGCGAGCTCGTCCCGGACGCCGTGAACGTCCAGGGCGGGGCGATCGCCGAGGACGTGCGCCCCGCACTGCCCCTGACCGAGAAGCTGGGCCGCATCCTGACCGCGCTCGCCGGCGAGCTGCCCGCCACGCTCACCGTCGAGGTGCTCGGGGAGATCGTCGCGAACGACGTCTCGGTGCTCGAGCTGTCGGCGCTCAAGGGCGTCTTCACCGACGTGGTCGAGGACGCCGTCTCCTATGTCAACGCCCCTCTGTTCGCCAAGGAGCGTGGCCTCGAGGTCTCGCTGGTGACCGACCCCGACAGCGTCGACCACCGCAACCTGGTGAGCGTGCGAGGGACGCTCGCCGACGGGGGCGTGGTCTCGGTCAGCGGCACGCTGGTGGGGCGCCGCCAGATCGAGAAGGTGGTCGAGGTCAACGGCTACGACGTCGACCTCGGGCTCGCGGCCCATCTCGCGTTCCTCCGCTACGAGGACCGGCCCGGCATGGTCGGTCGGGTCGGGCGGATCCTCGGAGACGCCGGCGTCAACATCGCGGGCATGCAGGTGGCCCGCGACGCCAAGGGCGGCCATGCGCTGGTCGCGCTGACCGTCGACTCCGCCATCCCGCCGGCCGTCCTGGACGCGATCGCGTCCGAGGTGGGGGCCGAGTACGCGCGTCTGGTCGACCTCGAGGGCTGACGCCCGCTTCGTGACGAAAGTGAGACCAGCGGCCACGGCCGGGGTTCTTGCGGTGATACCCGGGTCAGACGCTAGGGTCGGCGGGCAGCACGGGGACGACCGGGACGATTGACGCTTGGGCGCTGTCTCCTCGCCACCCCAACCCGCCCGGACGCCAGGAGATCTCGTGACGCACGCCCCCCGCGCCCGCCGCCCGTTCGCCGCGCGCGCGACCGCCATCGCCGCCGCCGCCATCCTCCTGCCCCTGGGCGTCGGCGGCGCCGCCGCTGCCGCATCGGGGGCGACTGCGGCGAAACCGCGGCCGAACCAGCACGATCGCCTGCTCCACACGCCGACGGCGGGCTCGATCCGCTCGCTCGCGGGACTGCCCGCCAGCGGCCGGGTCGCGGTCATGCTCCAGCTCGACGCGAAGCCGGCGGCCCAGGCGTACTCGTCAGCCCTGCACCTGGGGCTGCACGCCGCCGGGACCGCCAGCCGGCTGGCCACCGCGCGTGTCCGCACCCAGCAGCACCAGGTCGAGGCGACGTTCAGCAGGCCCGCCACGAGGGCGACGACGCTGTTCCAGGTCCACGCCCTCTACGCGGGCGTCGCCGTGGTCACCGACGCGAGCCGCCTGGCTGCCCTGGCGGCCCTGCCGAACGTGAAGGCCATCCACGTGCTCACCCCGAAGAGCATCGACAACGCGAACACGGTCCCCCTGACCGCGGCGCCGCAGGCGTGGGAGTCCGGGGCGTCCGGGACCGGCAAGGGCGTGACCATCGGGATCATCGACAGCGGCATCGACTACACCCACGCCGACTTCGGCGGGCCCGGAACCGTGGCCGCCTACAACGCGGCGCGCGCCGCTTCGGCCGCCGAGCCCACCTATCCCGACCCGGCCAAGGTCGCGGGCGGCTACGACTTCGCCGGTGACGCCTACGACGCCGCCGCCCCGCTGGGCAACCCCGCGCTGATCCCGCACCCGGACGACAACCCCCTGGACTGCGACGGGCACGGAACCCACGTCGCCGGTACGGCCGCGGGGTACGGCGTCGCGGCCGACGGGTCCACGTTCCACGGTCCGTACGACACCTCGACGCCGTTCTCCTCCCTCAAGATCGGACCGGGCATGGCGCCGGGGGCGAAGCTCTTCGCCCTCAAGGTCTTCGGCTGCAAGGGTGACACCGACCTGATCTCAGAGGCGCTCGACTGGGCCGCCGACCCCAACGGCGACGGTGACCTGAACGACCACCTCGACGTCGTCAACATGTCCCTCGGCTCCGATTTCGCCTCGCCAGAGGACCCCGACTCGGTGGCCACGAACAACGCGGTCCTCGCCGGTATCACCGTCGCCGCAGCGATCGGCAACGCCGGGGACGCCTTCGAGGTCGGCGGCTCCCCGGGGAACGCCTCGCGCGCCATCGCCGTGGCCGCCTCGGACGACAACACCGACACGTGGGACGGCGTCGCCGCCAAGTTCGACGGGACGGACGCCCCCGGCAGCCCCTTCCCGGGTGAGCTCTCGACCTCCTACGACTGGACCAACAAGCCGGGCGTCACAGACGCGCCGCTCGCGGAGATCTCCAGCGATTGGACCGACGCGGACGTCGCCACGACCAACGCCGACGGGTGCGACCCGCTGACCAGCGCCCAGGCGGCCAAGGTCGCGGGCAAGGTCGCCTTCCTGTACTGGACGGACAACGACGTCAACCGTCGCTGCGGCTCGGCCGCCCGCTCCGCCAACGTCCGGGCCGCCGGCGCGATCGGCGCCCTGTTCGGCGACGACAGCAACCGCTTCGCCGCGGGGATCGTCGGCGACTCGATCATCCCGGTCATGATCACCTCGAAGGACGCGCGCGACGAGATCCAGACCGCGCTGAACGGCAGCCACGCAGTGACCGTGACTCTCACGGGGGCCCTGCGGCTGGCCGTCAAGAACGTCCTGACCGGCGCCGAGGACCCGACCGACGCGATCGTCGGCTTCTCCTCCCGCGGCATCACCCAGTCGGACAACGTCAAGCCGGACGTCTCAGCGCCCGGCAACAGCATCGTCTCGGCGGCGTTCGGCACCGGTGCTGGGGGCGCTGTCGAGAGCGGGACGTCGATGGCGACGCCACACGTCGCCGGCGAGGCGGCCCTGGTCATCGCGGCCCATCCCGACTGGCGGCCCGAGCAGGTCAAGGCCGCGATCATGGACACGGCGACCCACCATGTGTACCCGCTGCCGGCGCACGGCGGCGCGGCGCTCGGCGTCCTGCGGGCGGGCGCCGGCCGCATCGACGCGCAGGCCGCCGTCGACACCGACTCCCTCGCCTACGTCGTGAACGACCCGGGCGTGGTGAGCGTCACCTTCGGCACCCTCGACGCCACGGGCGACCTGACCCGCACCAAGCAGGTACGCATCGAGAACGACGGCGCGAGCAGCAACACCTACACCCTGTCCGTGGAGGACGTGGACACCCTGCCCGGAGCGAGCTTCTCGGTCTCCCCGTCCTCGGTGACCCTTCCCGCCGACACCAGCCGCGAGGTCACCGTCACGCTGACCGTCGACGCCGCGGCGCTGACGCACAAGCCCGACCCCTCCCTCGACCTCGACCCGCTCGGCACCGGCGGCGTCCTCGACCGGGACTGGGCGTCCTACGCCAGCGCCCGCCTGGTCGTGAACCCGACGAGCGGCGACACGCTCAACGTGCCGCTGTACGCCGCGCCGCGCCCGGCGTCGGCCATGCACGCCGCGGGGACGCCGGCCCTGAGCGGCTCCGGGCACATCGCGGCCGGCACCCTCACCCTGGCCGGCACCGGCCTCGCCCAGGGCAGCGGTGTCGCGGCCGAGCAGTCGACGGTCTCCGCCTTCGAGCTCCAGGGCGTCAGCCCGCGGATGCCGGACTGCGGCAGCGACGGTTCGCTGTCCCTGCTCATCGGGTGCATCCCCTACGAGGACGTCCGCTCCGCGGACCTGCGCTACGTCGGCGCGGCGACCGACGCCCCCGCGGTGATCAGCGCGGGCGGCAACCCCTTCCAGAACCCGGCGACGCTGGGGAGCAACCCGCCCGCGTACCTCTACTTCGCCGTGACGGCGTACGCGCCGTGGCGCACGGCCCAGGGTCTGCAGGAGTACGACGTCCTCATCGACACCGACGGCGACGGCCAGCCCGACCTGGTCGTCTTCAACGACCGCGTGACCACCTCCGCCGGGGACCCCGTGGACGTCTTCTTGTCGACCACCGTCAGCCTGCGCGACGGGGACGGGCAGGCGATCGTCGACCAGGAGCTGCTCAACGCGGCCCCCGGGGAGTTCGACACCCGCAAGATCGGCAGCGACGCGATGGTGCTTCCGGTCGAGATCAACGAGCTCGCGCACCCGGTGGACCCGGGGACAGGCGACCCGATCCTCGACGAGAACGGCAAGCCGCTGAAGCCCTTCCTCACCGCTGCCCACCCGAGGTTCAGCTACTCGGTGGAGAGCTTCAACGAGGAGATCGGGCTGGCCGACGTCGCCGGCGAGGAGAGCGTGTCGGACCTGCTCGACCCGAACGCCCCGCTGGTCTCCCCGTTCTCCTTCGACCCGACCCACCCGGGGCTCGCCGCCACGTCCGCCGGCGAGCCGGTGCTGGCTGACGACTCACCCGGCGCGACGCTGTCGGTGCGGCTGGACCGGGCCACCGTCGGGATCGACGGCGGCCGCGGCCTGCTGCTCATCCACCACCTGAACGCGACCGGGTCCCGAGCCGAGGTCGTGGGGATAACCCCGGACGCGTCGAGGACCTCGCTCGCCCTCAGCACGTCGCGCGCGGGGTACTGGTCAACCAAGCGTGCGACGGCGACGGTCAGTATCGTCGGGAACCCAACGCACCCGAGTGGCGGGACGGTGCAGTTCAAGAGCGGTTCCACCCTGATCGCGACCGGAACCCTGGTGAACGGCAAGGTCACGGTGACCTTGCCGAGGCTGCACATCCGGACGCACCACATCACCGCGACCCTGGTGGCGTCGGCGGCCCTGTCGGGCAGCACCTCGACGGCCAGGACCCTGGTCGTCACGAAGTCGGCGTCCAAGGTCTCCCTGACCGCGCCGGCCACCGTTTCCCATCGCGCGCACGCCGAGGCGCGGGTAAAGGTCAGCGTCCCGGGGAGCCTGCACCACCCGACCGGCACGGTGACGGTCTACGACGGCACGTCGGCGATCGCGCACGGCACGCTGCGGAAGGGCGCCCTCACGCTCACCCTGCCCCACCTGGCCAAGGGGACGCACACCCTCGTCGTCCGTTACGCGGGGGACAGCACGGTGGCTGCGGGCACCTCATCGGAGGTGACGGTCCGCTCGACGTGACCGCACCCGGACGAGCGTCCGGGATGCGGAACACAAGGGCCGAGGAGTGAGACGGGTCCTACGCTGGACGGATGGACTCGATGAGGCTCGCGGTCATCCCCGGCGACGGAATCGGCCACGAGGTCGTCGCCGAGGGTCTCAAGGTGCTCGAGGCCGCCACGGCCGGCGCCGGCGTGAAGGTGGAGACGACCGAGTACGACCTCGGCGCGCGTCGCTGGCACGCCACCGGTGAGGCCCTGCCCGACTCGGTCCTGGCCGAGCTGGGCGAGCACGACGCCATCCTCCTCGGTGCCGTCGGCGACCCGAGCGTCCCACCCGGTGTCCTGGAGCGCGGCCTGCTGCTCCGGCTGCGGTTCGCGCTGGACCACCACGTGAACCTGCGCCCGGTGCGGCTGTACCCGGGCGTCGTCTCGCCGGTCAGCGCGGCCACGCCCGAGACCCTCGACATGATCGTCGTCCGGGAGGGCACCGAGGGGCCGTACGCGGGAGCCGGCGGCAACCTCAGGCACGGCACGGTGAACGAGGTGGCCACCGAGGAGAGCCTCAACACCGCCTACGGCGTCGAGCGTGTCGTCCGTGACGCCTTTCGCCGTGCCGCCGCGCGCCCGCGCCGCAAGCTCACCCTCGTCCACAAGACCAACGTGCTCGTCCACGCGGGCGGTCTGTGGCAGCGCACGGTCGACCTGGTTGCGAGCGACTTCCCCGACGTGAGCGTGGACTACTGCCACGTCGACGCCGCCTCGATGTTCTTCGTCAGCGACCCGGGACGCTTCGACGTCGTTGTCACGGACAACCTGTTCGGCGACATCCTCACCGACCTCGGCGCGGCCGTCGCCGGGGGGATCGGCCTCGCGGCGAGCGGCAACCTCGATGTCAGCCGCGCCCACCCGAGCATGTTCGAACCCGTTCACGGGTCCGCACCGGACATCGCCGGCCAGGGGCTGGCGGACCCGACCGCCACCGTGCTCTCGGTGGCGATGCTCTTGGACCACCTCGGCCACGCCGAGGCGGCGCAGCGCGTCGAGGCGGCGGTGGCCGCCGACCTGCTGGCCCGTACGTCGCTGCCGCGTCGCTCCACCTCGCAGATCGGCGACGCCCTCGCAGCGGCCGTGGCCCGCTGAGCGTGTAACGTCCGAGCGCGGACTCGACACCGAGGAGTCATGCCATGACGAGCATCGCCCTGAAGCCCACGAGCACCCCGCTGGCGGCCGCCGAGCGGGAGGCGATTCTGGCCGACCCCGGCTTCGGACGGCACTTCACCGACCACATGGTCACCGTCGCGTGGTCGGAGGGGAGGGGATGGCACGACGCGCAGCTCGTCCCGTACGCGCCGATCTCCCTCGATCCCGCCGCGATGGTGCTGCACTACGGTCAGGCGATCTTCGAGGGGCTCAAGGCCTATCGGCAGCCCGACGGCTCGATCGCGACGTTCCGACCGCGCGCCAACGCCAAGCGCTTCCAGCGCAGCGCTCGACGCCTGGCCATGCCCGAGCTGCCCGAGGAGCTCTTCGTCGCCTCGATCGAGGCGCTCGTGTGGCAGGACCGCGACTGGGTGCCGTCAGGGGCCGAGCGCAGCCTCTACCTGCGCCCCTACCTGTTCTCGACCGAGGTCGGGCTCGGGGTCCGTCCCGCGAACTCCTACCTGTACGTGCTCATCGCGTCCCCGGCCGGGCCGTACTTCCCCCGCGGCCTGAAGCCGGTCACGGTCTGGCTGTGCGAGGACTTCACGCGCGCCGCGCCGGGCGGCACCGGCGAGGCCAAGTGCGCCGGCAACTACGCCGCCAGCCTG
>Ga0335071_10002290_pt1 | contig 20592 bp, 14 predicted proteins | sample Lox_Sample_15_FD_206724 | JGI IMG/M metagenome (GOLD analysis project Ga0335071, IMG submission 206724) | Soil microbial communities from Loxahatchee National Wildlife Refuge, Florida, United States - Lox_Sample_1.5 | ecosystem: Environmental > Terrestrial > Soil > Wetlands | place: USA...
GAATAGAACGAGACACTTCACGGACCGACCGCTCGGTGTGAGTCCTTCAATTTGGATTCTATGAGGCTATTAGATGAGCTTCGTTATTGTCGTTGCCCGCGCGCAAAGACTTTCCCGGCGCTAAACGATGGAGAACGGATAGATCGTCGCTCGCCATTCCCAGCCTGCGCCACTCACGTATCGCAACCGAGTGCTGATTAGCCGCTTTCATGATGCTCTCCAATCTATTTCTGGCAGAAGTGACAGTTCTCCCACCAATTCGAAAAACCTAGGCTGACGAAGGTAGCGAGCCGGACTTACGTCAGTAGTGCCGCGGTCAAAGCAAGGTTTCTTCGTTGCTTACGGCACACTCAGTGGGTGGACAACCTCGCCTTGGCTCGACCCTGGACCTTCTCGCGAACACGATGGTGTACGAGGAGGTCGTGCCGGCGTTGTAGGAGGTAGAGATGTACTGTCGCAAGGTGAATCTGCTCAGCGCAATGCTGCTACTGATTGTGCCGATGTCTATCCGAGCACAGGCACCACAACCTCAACCTTCTTCCGACGCGGACAAAAAAGAGGCCCCGAAAAAAGAGGAGCGATCCACCGGCTTGCCCAAGAGTGAGAATTGGACCTTCAACTTTGACGCAGCATGGGGAACATTCGGTTTTGGAAACTCGCTCTACACAGATGTCAGGCCGGATCCATCGGAAAACTTAGGCAACAACTGGTTCGAGGGTTTCATCAAGCCAGCGCTCTCCGGGCATATTGCACTGGGACGAAGCGAACTCTACGGCAAGCTCAGCGCGGTGGGCGAACGCACATATGGCGCACCTCCAACGCTAGTGGGAGAGAGTGCGTCTTCATTCAAGCAAGAGGACGTCTACATCGGATGGCGGTCGGGAACGGCTTTAGGGGGTTCAGAGAACCTGCTTGACTTCACAGTCGGCCGAGCGCCATACACGATCGGGCACGGGTTCCTTCTATGGGATGGCGCTGGCGAGGGCGGTAGCCGGGGGGGATTCTGGAGTAACGCACGCAAAGCCTGGCGCTACGCTGCCATCGGCCGACTCAGGCCTGGGAAACACAAGCTCGAAGGATTTTTTGTTGAACGCGACGATGTTCCGGAAGCCGAAACTGGTACTCGCCTCACAGGCGCCAATTACGAATACTCCCCGACGGAAACCTCGACCTTCGGGGCGAGCTATATCAAGGCCTTTGCCCATCCGAGCGTGCGCCCCGATCGCGACGGGATGAACGTATTCAACGCGCGCGCCTACACCGCCCCTATTTCCAGCCTTCCTGATCTTTCATTGGAACTGGAATACGCCTACGAAGAGAACCACAATCGCATGCACTCCACCGCATGGACTGCGCTTGGAGCGTACCAATTGAGCAAGGTTCGTTGGAAACCGAAATTCTCTTACCGTTACGCGTTCTTCGACGGAGACAACCCCAATACTCACGAGAGCGAGGCTTTTGATTCTCTCTATGTGGGGTTTTACGACTGGGGTTCTTGGTGGCAGGGGGAGATCGCTGGGGAATACTTCCTTTCTAACTCCAACAACATTTCACACCAGGCGCGCATACACATGACGCCAACCAGCAAGCTCGGATGGGGAGTGATGGGCTACTGGTTCCATATCGATCAGCCCGGCAGTTTTGGACCCAAGGGTGTCACATCCTCAAATGCCGCTTTTGAATTCGACACCTACGCCGACTGGAAGTTCTACAAGAACTTCACTCTGAGTCTAGTCGGAGCTTTCGCTGATCCTCACCAAGCCGTGCAACAAGCTTACGACCGGAAGAGCACGTTCACTTATGGGATGGTGTACATTGCATACTCTTTCTAGCGACATCGAAACGCTCTCCACTGAAGTTTCATCGGGCAAGGCGGGACGGGCGCAGCGAACAGAGGACATCCGCGTTCCTCAGTCCATTTCTCACAAAATAGTGCGTGGACACGCAAACAACGAAATGGACACGCCCACCATTCCAATCCCTTTTCATAAGCTGCTCAAAATAGTGGCGGTTGTGGATGCCAGCAATCCACACGTTCAACAACTTCTCGACAGGATCAAGGGAGAAAACTTCCAGATCGAGATCACCGATTGCTACGAGCGAGATGTATCTGAAGACGCGGCTGTCGGAGCCTACATCGCGATGATCGACGGGGATCGACTGGACAAAGCTCGTGCCCTCGGACGATCAGTTCGTGCGACGGGTTTCCGCACTCCGCTTTGGGGCCTTGCGGACTCTCACCGAATCTCGGATATCAGTTGTTTTGATTATCTCGGCGAAGTTACAGGCTATATCTACCTTGGCCAGCAGACCCCGGCCTACTATGCGAAGCAGGTCATCGCCAGCCTCATCGATTACGGAATGGAATTGCTGCCGCCATTCTTCGGCAGCTTGATGGCATACGATGTCGAAGCCAATATCGCGTTCGACTGCCCAGGGCATCAAGGCGGCCAGTTTTATCGCAAGTCGCCTGCTGGTCAGTTGTTTTTCAAGTACTTTGGCGAGAGCGTTTTCCGTAATGACCTCTGCAATGCCGATGTCGGCCTCGGCGATCTCCTCATTCACGAAGGTCCCGCTGCGCAAGCGCAACGACACGCCGCACAGGTGTTCGGTGCAGACAAGACATACTTTGTTCTAAACGGCACGAGCACATCCAACAAAGTCGTGGCCAACGCAGTGCTACGCCGTGGCGATCTTGTTTTATTCGATCGAAACAATCACAAGTCACTCCACCAAGGCGCTCTCGTGCAGGCAGGGGCAATTCCGGTCTTCCTCCCCACGGCGCGGAATCCATTCGGCATGATCGGAGCCGTCGATTGGGATGCATGGGATGAAGGATATCTTCGCGACCAAATTCGCAAGAATCCTCTTGTTAAGGATCCCCACAGGTACAAGGCGGAGCGACCATTTCGTCTCGCGTGCATTCAGCTCGCGACGTATGACGGCACGATCTATAACGCCCAGAAAGTCCTCGATCGAATTGGTCATCTGTGCGACTACGTTCTATGGGATGAAGCTTGGATCGGGTACAACGCGTTTCATCCGCTCTTCGAGAATCACAGCCCCATGCGCCTGGAGAATCTTGGGCCAGAGATGCCGGGTCTTTTTTCCACGCAATCAGTTCATAAGCAAGGCGCCGGCTTCTCGCAAGCTTCACAAATTCACAAGCGGGATGAGCATATCCGAGGTCAGAGACGATTCATCGAGCACAAGCGGTTCAACGAAGCTTTCCTTTTGCATGCGTCGACGTCACCCTTCTACCCACTTTTCGCATCGCTCGATGTGAATGCGAAAGTCCATGAAGGGAAGGCAGGAGAAGTCCTGTGGGATCGATGCATCGAGCTTGGCATTGAGACCCGGAAGAAGCTCCGAGAGTTGGTACACCATTTCCAAGAAGTCGGACGCACCACCGACGAACAATGGTTCTTTGATCCCTTCGTACCCGACGTAGTCACTATCCGTAACTCCAAGTTCACGCAAGATGTGGCGGACTTCCGTTGGGAGGATTTGCCCACCGAGGTACTTAAGCGCGAACAGCAATGCTGGACCTTCAATCCACAGAGCACGTGGCACGGTTATCAGGGGTACGCCGAGGGCTACGCGATGGTGGATCCAAATAAGCTAACCTTGCTCACTCCTGGCATCAATCGTAAGACCGGCGAGTATCTGGATTTTGGAGTACCCGCAACCGTAGTTGCGAATTATCTTCGCGACCAACGGATCGTCAACGAGAAGTGTGACCTCAACAGCATTCTCTTTCTGATGACACCCGCGGAAGACGAGAGCAAGCTGAACACCCTCATTGCGAGACTTCTGAAGTTCAAAGATCTGTGGGATTCCGACGCGCCTGTTGCCGAGGTACTCCCAACAGTCCATGCGGCACATCGTGATCGGTATGCCGGCTACACCGTGAGACAGATCTGCAACGAGATGCATGACTTCTACCGAAAGGCAGGAGTCAAGGAATTACAGCGGCTTTGCTTCCGTGAATCAAGCTTTCCGGAAGTAGCTATGAGCCCGCAGGAAGCCAATCAGGCTTTGGTTGCTAACGAAGTTGATTACGTCGCCCTGGAGCACATCAAAGGTCGCGTCTCTGCAACGTTAGCACTGATCTACCCACCCGGCATCGGCGTTGTCTTGCCTGGAGAACGATGGAACGAAAAAGCGCAGCCTATGCTCGATTACTTCCTCGCATTCCAGGAATCATTCAATCGCTTCCCGGGCTTCAACTATGAAGTGCAAGGTGTCTATCAGGAACGAGTGGACGGAAAAATGAAGTTCTTTACATATGTTGTTCGCGAGTAGGTTCTAACGACCCGCATGAAGTTCTGATGATCTTGCCCGCAGGACGCAGTCATTCGTAGGACGAAGAACAAAATGTTTCGAGCGCTCCTAAGTAGTGAGGGAACACAATGGCACAAGAAAAGAAGATGACGCTGGTTCAACTGACGGTCATCGTCGCAGTAAACATGATGGGTTCGGGAATCATCATGCTGCCGGCGAACATGGCAAAAGTTGGCGCGATTTCGCTGCTTTCATGGATTGTCACGGCCTTAGGCTCGATGGCCATTGCCTATGGCTTCGCGCAAGCCGGACTCTTCAATCAGAAACCGGGAGGCATGTCAGCCTACGCCGAAGAGGCCCATGGAAAAGCAGGCTTCTTCATGACGTTCTATCTGTATTTCTTTTCCTTGGCGATCGGAAATGTGGCGATCGCAATCTCTGCGGTAGGCTACCTCGCCACATTTTTCCCGTGGTTGTCCTCGACGCCCATCGCTACATGCGTTGGTGTGATTGGATTGATTTGGCTGACCACAGTCGCCAACTTTGGCGGCCCCCGCGTAACTGGGCGAATCGGTTCGGTCACGGTTTGGGGAGTGATTCTCCCTGTTGGTTTTCTTTCGTTTATCGGCTGGTTCTGGTTTAGCGGTCAAACGTTTAGTGCCGCCTGGAATCCGCAGGGGATTAGCATCGGCAAAGGCTTTGGATCAAGCATCGCTCTTACCCTGTGGGCTTTTCTAGGGATGGAGTCGGCAGCACAGAACTCAGCCGCAGTGGAAAATCCCAAGAAGAACGTCCCTCTTGCGTGCATGCTCGGTACTCTCGGGGCAGCTGTTATCTACATTCTTTCGACCACCGTAATTCAAGGCATCGTGCCGAACACCGAACTGACGACCTCGACAGGCCCGTTCGGGCTGGCGTTTGCGAAGATGTTCAATCCCACGATTGGATCGATTGTCATGGCTTTGGCCGTGATGGCCTGTCTGGGATCGCTCCTAGGCTGGCAATTCACCATTTCACAGACAGCAAAAACGGCGTCGGACGACCACATGTTTCCCTCTATTTTCTCCAGGGTGACTGACTCAGGCGCGCCGATAGCAGGAATGGTAATTATGGCAGTCGTTCAGTCCGCGATGGCTCTCTCAACAATCTCACCCAGTCTTAACGAGCAATTCAGCGTTCTCGTGAACTTGGCCGTCGTAACGAACGTCGTGCCATATGTTCTCGCCTTGTCCGGATTGATGGTCATGATGCAGAACGCGGGAGTTTCGAGGAAAACCTATCAGAGGAACACGTTCGTGGCCGTGGTCGCGATGATCTACAGCGTGTACGCCATCTTCGCTTCCGGGAAAGACGCAGTCCTCGGGGGCATGATCGTGATGGGCATTGGATACATGATCTACGGATTCCTTGCGCATCGTTTTGCAGTAGTTTCGCGCGCTCCAACCGTGATCACAGCGACACCCGAAGTCGTCCATGCCGCATAGCTGCGGTACACGATCGATACATAAGGAGACACTATGCAGCTCACTCGACCTTTAAACGTAAAGCGACCGCGGTTCGGCGTCGCCAGTGTCGTGCTCACTTTGCTCGCATCGGCTCTGCTGCTGCAAGCGGAGTTATTGCAAGCTGCTTCGAACACACTGGATCGCGTGCGACAAACCGCCACGCTGAAAGTCGGGTACTACGCCGATGCCCGGCCCCTCTCGTATCAGGACGAATCAGGCAAGCCAGCGGGCTATGCCATCGCCGTTTGTCAAGAAATCGCCAATGACCTCAAGACCGTGATAGGAAATCCCGCGCTCACGGTCGATTTCGTTGTCGTGAATGCTAACGATCGGTTCGAGGCTATCAAGCAAGGCAGAATTGATCTGCTGTGCGGCCCTTCAGTGCCAACTCTTGCACGACGGAAAAACGTTTCTTACTCGATTCCTGTTTTCCCCGGAGGTCTTGGGGCTCTGCTGCGGGCTGATGCTCCAGCCCAGGTACGAGAGGTACTCTCTGGGCACGAGGCGCCCTATAGGCCTCTGTGGCGTGGCTCGATCGGTCTAGCTATGCAAAAGAGGACCTTCTCCGCAGTCACAGGCACGACCAGCCTCAACTGGCTCAATAGCAAGATCGATCAATTCAAGATTGACGCAAAGGTTATTCCTGTGGACAGCCACGACGAGGGTGTCCAGAAGGTGCTCGATCGCACGACCGATGTACTGTTCGGAGAACGAAACATCTTGCTGGACGCAAAGAAACGCAGTTCCTCCTCGGGCGATCTGATCGTGCTCGATCGTCAGTTTACATATGAGCCACTCGCAATGGCTCTGCAGCGGGGCGATGAAGACTTTCGTTTGTTCGTCGATCAGTCCCTATCTAAGCTCAACCGCTCCGGGAAGATTCAATCCCTCTTCCGTGATTTCTTTGGGGAACCTGACGAAAACACTTTGACGTTCTTCCGACTAAATACCGTCCCCGAATGAGGTGTGTATGCAACAGGAAACTTTAAGTAATGTTTCGGCAGCTACGCTTGCGGAAAAATCTATGCATACCGTCGGCGTTCATTCCGAAGTCGGTAAGCTTCACACGGTTATGGTCTGCCACCCGGGTTTAGCGCACCAGCGGTTAACGCCGGCGAACTGCAAGGAATTGCTTTTCGACGACGTGATCTGGGTGCAGGAGGCACGAAAAGATCACTTCGACTTCGTTTTGAAGATGAAAGAGCGGGGAGTCGAGGTGCTTGATCTACACGACCTGCTAGCGGATGTCCTTGAGAACGCGGAAGCACGACGCTTCATCCTTGATCGACGGGTAACCGCCAATTCTGTAGGTCACAGTACTGCAGAGGCGATTAGACCATGGCTCGATGAGATGCCTGCCAAGAACCTGGCCGACCATCTGATCGGGGGATTCGCAATCACGGATCTTCCTGATAGCGAAATCAAATCGATGCTTGCGGATGCTTTTGGCGGGACCGAATTTCTCTTGCCTCCCATTCCCAATACGTTGTTCCAGCGTGATCCTTCCTGCTGGATCTACAACGGTGTCACGTGCAACCCGATGTACTGGCCCGCACGACATCCAGAGACTCTGCTGCAGCGAGCCGTCTACAAATTTCATCCGCTGTTCAAAGCTGCCGATTTCCACATTTGGTGGGGCGATTCCGACCAGGACTATGGCAACTCCTCGATGGAGGGTGGAGACGTCATGCCGATTGGCAAGGGCGTGGTTCTAATTGGTATGGGGGAACGTACCACGCGCCAAGCCGTAATACAGGTTGCGCAGAACCTGTTCCAGCAAAAGGCAGCAAGACGAGTTGTGGGTTGCTTGATGCCCAAGAGCCGGGCCGCAATGCATCTGGACACCGTATTCACCTTCTGCGATCGCGATGTCATCACCATCTTCCGGGAAGTCGTGGACCAGATTCGCTGCTATAGCGTGTACCCCACGGACGATCAGGGAGGATTTGAAGTTTGTAGAGAACCCAAAACCCTCTTGGACGTGGTTACAGAGGCTCTCGGGATCAGCAAGCTTCGTATTGTCGAGACGGGAGGTAATGCATACCAGGCGGAGCGCGAGCAGTGGGACGATGGCAACAACGTTGTCGCTTTGGAGCCTGGAGTTGTTGTGGCGTATGACCGTAATACCTATACGAACACGCTGCTAAGAAAAGCGGGGATTGAGGTGATTACTGTCCGCGGCGCCGAACTTGGCCGCGGACGCGGCGGCGGACACTGCATGACCTGTCCCATCTGGCGTGAGCCTGCGTACTGAAGCCAGGTTCCTGATACCACCAATTTTCGGAGCTAATGAGGAGATCCGACATGAGTTTCAACTTGCGTAATCGTTCACTTCTGACCGTTCAAGACTACACTTCCCGAGAGTTCCGCTACTTGCTTGATCTCGCCCGTGACCTGAAGAGGGCGAAGTATGCGCGAACCGAGCAAAAGCATCTTCTGGACAAAGAAATCTGCCTCATTTTTGAGAAGACTTCCACCCGGACGCGTTGCGCATTTGAAGTAGCGTGCTACGACCAGGGCGCTCACGTAACGTATCTGGATCCATCCGGCTCCCAGATCGGCCACAAAGAATCTTTCAAAGACTCAGCACGCGTTCTGGGCCGGATGTTCGATGCCATCGAATATCGTGGTGCCTCGCAATGCGGAGTACAAGAACTAGAGGAATACGCGGGAGTGCCGGTCTACAACGGGCTGACGGACGAATATCACCCCACGCAGATGCTGGCGGACATCATGACGATGCGCGAGCACAGCGATCGCCCGCTCTCGGAAATCCGTTACTGCTACATCGGCGACACGCGATCCAATATGGGCCATTCGCTCATGATTGCCGGTTGTCTTGTGGGCATGGACGTGCGTATATGCGGCCCGAAATCGCTCTGGCCCGACGAGCAGTATCAGAAGGTTGCGCGAGAGCTCGAGGTAAAGAACGGCGCAAAACTCACGATCACTGATGATCCCAAAGCGGCTGTCAAAGGAGTGGACTTCATACACACCGATGTTTGGGTATCGATGGGGGAACCAAAAGAAGTCTGGAAGAAACGAATTGAGTTACTCAAACCATACCAGGTGAACATGGAACTGATGAAGGCTAGCGGGAATCCGCATGTACGTTTCATGCATTGCCTGCCAGCATTTCACGATACGCAAACCACTGTCGGCAAGCAAATTGCTGAGTCGTACGGGTTGATGAATGGCATTGAGGTCACGAACGACGTGTTCGAATCTGAAATGAATGTCGCATTCGAACAAGCTGAAAACCGCCTGCACACGATTAAAGCGTTGCTCGTTGCAACGCTGGGAGATTGATTTATGCGCGTCGTCGTTGCTCTTGGAGGAAATGCTCTATTGAAACGCGGCGAGCCGATGAATGCCGACGTTCAGCGCGCCAATGTGAGAATCGCGGCACAGGCATTGGTGCCCATCGCCGTTTCACACCAACTCGTCATCAGTCACGGTAATGGGCCTCAGGTCGGGCTCCTCGCGCTGCAAGGCGCTGCCTATCAAGCTGTCGACCCATACCCTCTGGATGTGCTCGGTGCGCAGACAGAGGGGATGATCGGCTACATGATTGAGCAGGAACTCGGAAACTTGCTTCCGTTCGAGGTCCCGTTCGCTACGCTCCTGACCATGGTCGAGGTGGACGCTGAAGATTCGGGGTTCAGGAATCCTACAAAGTTCGTCGGCCCCGTTTACGAAAAAGCGGAAGCAGATCGCATCGCAACCGAGAAAAGTTGGACCTTCAAGCAAGACGGTGCCAAGTGGCGGAGGGTCGTGCCGTCCCCAATGCCCCGTCGAATTTTTGAGATCCGTCCGATTCACTGGCTGTTGGATCACGGCACCATCGTCATATGTGCAGGGGGCGGAGGAATTCCTACCATGTACCAGCGCGGGGCTGACCGCAAACTGGGCGGAGTGGAGGCCGTTATTGACAAAGATCTCTGCTCCGAACTTCTCGCCAGAGAACTCGATGCCGACCTACTTGTCATGCTCACCGATGCGTCTGCCGTATACGTGGATTGGGGAAAGCCGACGCAGCGCCCCATCCGGCGAACTTCTCCTCCGGCGCTGGCCGGCCTTTCCTTCGCCGCCGGTTCGATGGGCCCCAAGGTGGAGGCTGCCTGTCGATTCGCTACGTCGACGGGACAGCCAGCGGCAATCGGGGCACTGTCAGAACTCGAGAAAATCGTCAAGGGCGAAGCGGGAACGACCATCTATCCCACTGGCGCCATGGTGTACGGGACCGAAACGCACCTGACGGCGGCTTAATGCTGCCAAGAAGAGAAACGAGGATTTTATGATTGAGCGCCGTGCGAAGAGAATCCACTTCAAGACGTTGATCGTCGACGACGAACTCGGTCAGTCAACCGCGGGGGGGCGGGCGCTACGCAGCCTCATCGAGGAGCTCGAGTCGTGGGAAGTTGAAGTGGTCGAAGCCAAGTCAGCGGAGGATGGAATGTCAGTAATCGTTTCCGATGCCGCGCTGCATAGCATCCTCCTCGACTGGGATCTGGGCGATGACTCTTTGCATAGCCACGCGAAGGCTTTGGCCCTGGTCGAACTCGTACGCTCCCGCGATGATAAGGTCCCGATCTTCCTGATGGCGGAGAGAGAAGAGGCTTCAGAGATTCCAGTGAACGTCATGCAGATGGCAGATGAGTTCATTTGGAAATTGGAAGACACAGCCGGTTTTGTCGGTGGACGCGTCCGTGCCGCCATGCAGCGGTATCGGGACCATCTGCTGCCACCGTTGACAGCCGCGCTGGCGAAGTTTGCGTTCGTGCACGAATACTCTTGGCATACGCCAGGACACACAGGCGGCACAGCCTTCCTCAAGTCTCCCGTCGGCCGGGTCTTTTACGACTACTTCGGGGAGAACTTGCTGCGTTCGGACCTCTCGATCAGTGTAGGTGAACTCGGATCGCTACTCGACCATACTGGCCCAATCGGAGAATCCGAAAAATACGCGGCACGCGTTTTCGGTTCGCATCGAACGTACTGTGTCACCAACGGAACGTCGACATCCAATCGCATTCTCTTTATGGCGGCGGTTTCCGAAGGACAAGTCGCTCTCTGCGACAGAAACTGCCACAAGTCAATCGAGCATGGTTTGACCATGACCGGTGCGATCCCGAACTATCTGGTGCCGCTGCGCAATCGCTACGGCATCATAGGCCCGATCGATCCCAGTCGGCTCAAACCAGACGCGTTGCAGCGCAGTATCGCGTCCAACCAACTGTTAGATCCGTTGACCGACCGGAAACCAGTCTATTGCGTGATCACAAACTCGACCTACGACGGCCTGTGCTACAACGCAAAGCGCGTCACGGAGTTGCTGGATCCGACGGTTGATCGCATTCATTTTGACGAAGCCTGGTATGCCTATGCGCGATTTAATCCGATCTATCGCGACCGGTTCGGCATGCACGGAAATCCAGCCGACCACAAGGGTCCAACCATTTTCACAACGCATTCCACTCATAAGTTATTAGCTGCCCTCTCGCAGGCTTCCTTTCTGCACGTTCGTGACGGTCGCAATCCGATCGATCATCACCGTTTCAACGAATCGTTCATGATGCACAGTTCGACGTCGCCTCTCTATCCGATCATCGCGTCGAACGACGTCACGGCCGCCATGATGGATGGTCCGGGTGGGATCGCACTTACGACAGAGTCTATTCAAGAGGCCGTTGCCTTTCGCCAGACCATCGGCCGTATTCACAAGGATTTCGCCACAAAGAAAGAATGGTTTTTCTCAACCTGGAACCCGGAAGTAGTATTCGATCCTAAGAGCGGTAAGGGTATCCCGTTCGAACTGGCTCCGGCACAACTTCTCGTGACCAATCCGGACTGTTGGGTCCTTCATCCTGGTGATACCTGGCATGGCTTCGATGCATTGGAAGAAGGATACTGCATGCTCGATCCGATCAAAGTATCGGTGGTCACTCCTGGAGTCTCAGTCGATGGCTCGCTGCAGGGGCCAGGAATTCCGGCAAGCCTCGTTACCGCCTACCTCGCAAGGCGTGGAATCCAAGTCGAGAAAACCACTGACTTTACAATCCTCTTCCTTTTCTCAATCGGTATTACCAAAGGGAAATGGGGGACGCTCGTCAATGCATTTCTGGATTTCAAACGGGATTACGATCTGAACGCCCCGTTAGCTGACGTCTTGCCGGAGTTGGTCCACTCCAATCCTGGTCGATACGGCACGTTCGGACTGCGCGATATCGCGAACGCGATGTTTGCTCATCTCCAGGAGTCGAGGCAGACTCACTGGCTTGCCGCGGCTTTCTCAACTCTGCCCAGTGCAGTGATGACTCCTCGACAAGCGTATCGCCAACTGGTGTTGAACCAGGTGGAGAAGGTGCCCCTTGATGAATTAAAGCAGCGCGTGGTTGCCACAAGCGTAGTCCCCTATCCGCCCGGCATTCCCATGCTGATGCCGGGCGAGAGCGCGGGGCCGGCGGATGGTCCTTATCTAAGTTATTTGCATGCGCTGCAAAGTTGGGACGCGCGTTTTCCCGGCTTCGGTCATGACACGCACGGAGTAGAGAACATCGGTGGCACATATTACCTGTACTGCTTGAAGCATGTGGAACTCTCGCCTGACCGCTTGGATAGGGCGTCCGAGAAGACGGTGAACCATGACCACACCCTCCTTAGTACGCGATGAAGTCGCGAGCAAGGAAACAAGAAAGGCACTTGGCCTTGTTGCATGTACGGCCCTAATCATTGGCAACATGGTGGGGTCGGGATTTTATCTTTCCCCGACCTCACTGGCGCCGTACGGGCCCTTGGCGATCGTGAGCTGGATTGTGATGGGCATTGGTGCTGTGTGTCTTGGCCTGGTATTCGCACGGCTTGCACGTGTATCTCCCGCCACCGGAGGTCCATACGCATTCACTCGTGCCGCATACGGAGACTTCCCAGGGTTCCTGGTTGCGTGGGGTTACTGGATTTCCATCTGGGCATCGTTGCCAGCAATTGCGGTGGCTTTCACGGGGTACTTAGCTCAACTCATGCCAGCCTTGAAACAGAGTCGCCCTCTCGTCATTGCGGTGACGCTCGGCGTGATATGGCTAATCGTTCTTATCAACCTGCTCGGTGTGCGTGAAGCAGGCATCTTCCAGTCGGTAACAACCTTCACGAAACTCATCCCGTTCTTAGCGATAGCGACCATTGGCCTGCTCTGGGTTCGGCGCGACAACTTCTCGGTCTTCAACCCAAGCGGAAAACCACTATTTGCAGCCGGGGCGGCCGTCGCACCTTTGATCATGTTTGCTTATCTCGGGCTGGAATCTGCCACCGTGCCTGCAGGCGACGTTCGCGATCCCGAACGCACCATCCCGCGTGCCACTATGCTCGGCATCTCGTCGGCGGCAATCCTCTACGTTCTCGGAACAGTGACCGTCATGGGAGTGATCCCGCGAGCCCAACTCGAACGATCCTCTTCTCCCTTCTCTGACGCCTGTTCTGCGATGTGGGGACATTGGGCCGGAGGTCTGATCTCCATTGCCGCACTAATCTCTTCGCTTGGTGCACTGAACGGCTGGACGCTCTTAATGGGTCAGATACCGATGGCCGCGGCAGACGATGGGCTATTCCCCACTTGGTTCGGAAGACGATCGAAACGCGGTGTTCCGGCAACGGCCATTGTGATCTCAGCCATTTTTGCTACTACGCTATTGCTGGTTTTGGCCTCGGGCTCAAGCGGTCTCGTCGCCTTCTACAATTTCATCGTAAGCCTGAGCACAATGGCGGCTGTCATTCCGTATGTATTTTGCTCCCTGGCAGGAGTCATTCTCATCCCGCGCAAAGATCTCCAGGCGTCGGAAACGACGGGAAAAGGATTTTGGATAGTCGAGATTCTGGCGTTCATCTTCTCCATCTGGACTATCTATGGCTGCGGCGCTGAGGCTGTGCTCTACGGCCTATTACTTCTGCTCCTGGGACTTCCGCTCTACGTTTGGATGCAGAGTAAAGGACAATAACTCCGCTTGCTCTTTTCTCAGAGAGTGGGCTTTCCTTTGAAATGAACGGCATGACATTCGTATTTATGAAGGAAGCGGAGATAAACTACTGCGACACTCTCAAGGCCTCCTGACACTCAAAACTCTCCTTTCAGGAACATCGATCTTCGCTCATTCTGCTGCATAATCACCCGACGATAGGGATAGCTCTTCTTCATTGCTACGGCGCAACGACGACCGAAGCGCTGATAAGTAGTCTTATCTTGCATGGGCCACAAGGTCCTCCCCCGTCGCTCTACCCATCAAAGTTGTAGTGGTGCTTGGAAATGAAGAGAAAACAAATCCGCAATAGTCCACAACCAGAGTGGCCAAGTAACGAACTGGTCGAACAGCTCCGCGAGAAATTGCACAACAGAATCGCAACCGAGGAGCTTGAGTCCGCATGGCGCCTGGAAGCTTTAGATCGGCTGATCAGTGTTCTGCAGTTGGAACCGACTGCTTTTCAGCGGCTTTGGATTGAACCACTCCTCGAAGCTGGCGCAACCATGGATGCAGCAATCGCCGGTATCGTCGCCTCTTACTTCCTGCCAAACTGATTGTGCGAGCAAGATCAGTGGCTGCTTGTCACGTCTTGAACGGCGGCGCAGCCCCCTTCGCCGATGCCTCCCGTGTCGGCAGGAGTCGTGTCATCTGATACCAGTTCGATACGCGACTTCTGCCTTCCCGCAGATGCTTCCAGCCGAGAAACGACTCGCAGATGAACTACTCCGGTCCCAACAGTTCTGCTAGTTCCCAAGTTCTCGATCTCCTTGTATCGTTTGCAAATCAAGAGTGCCGAAAGGTTCACGGGATGCCCAGGAACGATACCTACAAGGAATTCGCGAGATGGCGCGAACACTGGATGTCGATCATGTCTCCGAAGTCCGCCAGTCTCCAACTCTCAACACTCAAGCCAAATGCGAGAACACCACGTGCGGTGAATGAAAGGTATTTGTGGCAACAGACAAGGGACGTGGCCCGAGCAAACAGTAAAGGCCTAGGCTCATATGACTCCGCAAGCCCGACTGGAGTGAGTTCCGAAGTTGAACAGTCTCGACTTGAGACATACATCTGGGAGGATTGAGGTTCCTGTTCTGAGTCCTCACGACTAACCACGTAGTCGGGTGGCCAGAAACTTTCTTATCCTACAACTTCCACAGCAATGCGGCGCGACTCGCGACTGGTATTTCTGCCAGTGCACGTAGTCAAACGACATCGGTATGTTTTGTGACACCGCACCGAAGGAGGTGCGTCTGTCATGAGAAGAATGATTCTGTTCATGGCCGTTGCATTTATTTGCTGCACCTCGTCCGTTTTCGTCCTCGGACAAGAGGAAACCACCATTAAGGGATTGATTACCAACCGGAGTGCCGACACCCTCATCCTGCGTACCGACTATGGATCTCAGGTCGTCAACCTGACCGATTCCACCAAGGTGCAATCTCCGAAGGGCCTTGGTCTTCGCAAGCAACAAATGTCGTGGACCAATCTCATCCCCGGTCTGAAGGTTAGCGTCAAAGGTATTTCGACGGGAGAGGGCAATTTTGAAGCCAAGACAATTACGTTCAGTAAAGACGACCTGCAAACCGCGAGCATGATCCAAGCAGGATTAACGCCTACTGAGGAGAAGGTAGCGGCGAATCAAATGCAGATCGCCAGCAATAAAGAAAACATTGCAGTGAACGAGGCAAACATCTCGGCCAACAAAGCACAGATTGCATCGAACCAGGAAGAGGTCAGCAAACGTTTCTCCGACCTGGCAGATTACGATGTGAAGGACGAGGTGGCTGTTTATTTTGCCTCGGGCAAATCTGGAATTTCAGAGAAAGACAAAACGTCGCTTGCCGCGTTGGCGTCGAATGCGACCAAGCTCTCGGGCTACATCATCGAGGTAAAAGGATTCGCAGATTCCACCGGGAACGCCGCCGCAAACCAAAGCTTGAGCAAAGACCGTGCGTACGCGGTGGTTAACTATCTGATGCAAGACTGCCATGTTCCACCTCGCCACATAGTCTCGCCGGGAGCCATGGGTATTTCAAATCCTGTAGCCTCGAATGAAACTTCCCAAGGGCGCTCGCAGAACCGCCGCGTGGAGGTGAAAGTACTCCTGAACCGCGGCCTCGGAGCCAGTGGTTCGTAGGGTCTGAAACGCAAAGGCGGTAGTGCCGCCACCACGCACACTACCGCACTCCTAACAGTAAAGCCTCTTTTTATCTTGATGCTGTGTAGGTGAGACCGGAAGAGTTTGCGTACAAAGTGCGCGTACGCTGACGAATTCCCAGAACATTCCGACCTACCTGCGGCGTCCTCCTCCGCCTCGGAAGCTCCCTCCTCTCATCGCACCGCTAAAATTTTGTGTACGCTGCTGACCGACCGACCGCGCCTGCTGCTGTCGTTCCAGACTGGGCTGAGGCTTATCAGTCGACTTCCATCCACTGCCACTATTCTGCGACCAGTTCCCTGTTTGCTGGTTGTAGCGGTAAACGGAACCGTCTTTGCCCGCGTAGACGTTATTTCCGCTCGCTGCTATTCCTGCACCGGTGTTTGTGTTGTACGCGAATCCACCACGGCCAGCGACACCTCCTCCGCTGTAGATGTTTCCCGCATATCCAGCGCCCGCGCCGGCAACGATCCCAGTCGTCGGATTGTAGGCTGCGGCCCCTCTCCCAGCGTATGTGTTTCCGGTATAGATGTTTGTGTTCGTTCCGCGACCTGCTACTCCCACAGTGCCGCGCTGCGTATTTTGAAAAGCTGTCCGGTTCGCCGCTCCATAATTCCCCGTATAAGGATTCGCCCAGGCAGCCTGTGTGTGCTGATAAGCGGTATTGCCCCAGCGGCCGTAGACATTCGTACTGGCGTAGCCGCCGTATCCATATCCCCAAGCGGGTCCCCAGCAGCAAGGTCCGTAGTAACCCCATGGTCCCCACCACGGGTAATAATAAGGATAGCCGTACGTATACCCGACACCAATCGTAAGGCTCCATCCTGTACCCGAAGTCCACGTGGTGGCCACTCCTACTCCGTACGTGTACGGCGCTCCGTACCAATAGCCTCCAATATAAGGCGGATAGTAGTAGCCAGTTCCATAAACGACAGTCGTTGTCGTAGAAGACACAACCGTGCCGTAATAGCCCGGCGTGTATCCGACGTAAACCACTTCCGGCGTTGAGCGATAGACCTTCACATACGTGACGTAGTGCAAAGAAGAATTTGGAGGAATCGTGTAGATCTCCGCCGGCACAGAGGTGGCTACTGACCAAGGACCGTTTGCGCTCGCGCCAAGAAACCACACGGCATTTTCGACAGCGCAGTACTCATGATCGGTGACTCGGATGACCGGAGTTGCGGTATTCACCGCGTACCGGAGTGCGGTGCCTTCGATATCCTTGAACTCCGGGGCTCCGTCATATTTCACCTCGAAGTGTGCCTCATTGCGGGTGATCGCTGCTGTTTGTGGAATCGAATTTGCGATGATCGCTTCTTGTGCAGGAGATGTTCCCGGAATCGAGGCGAGAACTCCCGCCTTCGCATTATTCTCCGGAATCTTCGCAAATCCGGACGGGAGGTCCTGTCCAGCAACAAATTCCCAAGGACCGTTCTCCAGAGATTTCGACCGGAACCAGCGCCCCGCGAGAAGGATGTAGAAATCGAGAGTTGCAGGATCGCGAAAAATATTCGCAGTCGTATTTTTCACATAGTCCAGCTTGGCTTCCGCGATCGCTGCAAACTGCGGTGTCCCGTCGGTCATCAGAAGTTCAGCCGGAGTCAAACTCGCGTAGATCGCCGGGATCTTCCCGTCTTTTTGCGCTTTCTTCAGTGACGGCACGGAGCTTCCCGCTTGCGTTTTCTCCTGTTGCCTTTCGTGAATCATATTCGTGATCTCTTTCATGTCGTCCGGAATATTCGAGACGTATGACCATGGACCTTCTAGTGTTGGCGCCTCCAGCCAACCATCCATCACATTGAGGTAGTACTTCGCTGCTTTGTTGTCCAGCAGAATGACGGCTTGCGAATTCAAGACCTTTTGCAGTGCAGTCCCACCCACATCACGGAATTTCACGGGGCCATCTATTACAACGAGCAAGGCTGGCTTGGTGGTGAAAATCACTTTCGGTGGATCGTTCTTCACCTTCAGCCCGTTGATTTCGGTCTTTTCTGTTGAAAGGGCGGCCAGTGCCGTTTCCAGCCGATCGAGCGCGATAACTCTGGATTTGCCCGGCAACTTCGCTTTCAAGAATGCTTCGTATTCAGACTCTCTTGATTCCAACGCTGGGAATGTGAGCTTCGTCAATTGGAAGTTGTCGAGCGTGACTCGACGGTTCACCTTATCGATCTCGGTGCGAGCGGTGAACCAGACGACACCGTAATTGATCTTCTTGTCCTTGCTCTCGACTGAAAGGGCCGCATAGAGTTGTATCTCGTCGTCATGCCAGCCCTCCAGTTGGGGTTGGTACATCAGCATTTTCTGATCGCCAAAATCGGCTTTGCGGGGCCAATCCCAGTCAATCGTTTGACTGTTCTTGTTCGACGCTGCCAACGAAGCGCTCGGGGCATCCGGCAGTGATTCGGTTTGTGCTTGCGTCAATAGAGAGCCGTACCCCAGCCAGAGCGCAATCAGAAAAGGAAGAATATAAATCCGGAATCCACGCATATATACCTTTCGCGGCTCACAGAGAAAAACGAGGTTCCCTTCGATTTCAGCCGAGGAGACACACGCCAGCACCCAATGAGGCGGTTGTCGCAAGAAAATCGTAATTGCGGGAGCGTTGAGGGAACGCCTGTGTCTTCTTACAGTGATTGGCAATTTGAACCAAGGCGCTCGTTTCGCAATCGTCGCTCGGCAGCACTACTGCAGGTTTTGACAGTTCGCTCCCCGGTGATCGTCTGAATACCATGTTTCGAAACACTCACATCAGGCAGATCATGCTCGGGATCACTCCGTATAACAGATTCAGCATCCCGCTTGCTGCCAGCACCGAGGACTGAATGCCCTCCTCTTCTAAACTTTCAAAATATGTTCCCATTGTCAGCTGGCTGCCAAACTGTTCAGCCGTTAGTATCAGAGCAGACGTCATTGCCGGAATCGCTGTAGCGGGGTTACTCGTACCGGAGGGCATGGCCTACGCCGGGATCGCTGGTGTTCCTCCGCAGATGGGTCTTTACGCTGCTCTCGCGGGAATGGCTATCTATGCTATCTTTGGCACTTCTCGTCAGCTCGCTGTAACCGCAACGTCATCTTCGGCCGCGATGCTTGCTGCTCTTGTCGCTCCACTTGCTGCCGGAAATCCAGAGAAGTATGCAGTGCTCGCGTCCGCCGCCACCCTCATCGCGGGCCTGCTTTTCCTTGCAGGCGGAATCCTCAAACTCGGATCTGTCTCGGAGTTCATATCAAAGCCGGTACTCAAAGGTTTCGTTTTTGGTCTCGCGCTGACAATCATTGTGAAGCAGGCCCATAAGCTGACGGGAATTTCAGGTGGTCAGGGCAATTTCTTTCACCAGACGTGGCATGTGATCACGTCACTCCGAGAGCTCAATCTCTCGATCTTTGCGGTGGGTGCGATAGCTCTGGCTTTTATGTTTCTCCTTGGAAAAGTCGCGCCGCGCATTCCGTCCGCGCTAGCGGTACTTGTGTTGGGAACTATCGCTGTACCCTTGTTCAGCCTTCATTCGCGCGGCGTGGCAGTAATTGGCACGATCCAAGCCGGAATGCCATCTCTCGCTGTGCCCAGAATCAGCGAAGATGAATTTACGGATTTATTTGTCGGAGCAATTGGAATCGTGCTGGTGCTGGTGGCCGAATCATTGGCAGCGGGGCGTACGTTTGCGGCGAAAAATAGATATGAGATCGATCCGAATCAGGAGCTGAACGCCATCGGAGCGGCCAATATTGCATCCGGCCTAATTAGCGGAATCATTGTCGGCGGAGGCATGTCGGGCACAGCCGCCAACGATACCGGCGGCGCCCGCACTCAACTTTCTACGGTGACCGCCTCTCTCTCGGTTGTACTTACCCTGGCTTTCCTCTTGCCCTTGATTCGAAATCTCCCGGAGGCCGTCCTGGGCGCAATCGTAGTTCACGCTGTCGCCCATTTGGCCGACTTTAAGACCCTAAAATATTATGCGAAGCTGCACACTGGTAGTATCTGGATCGCGCTGATTGCGCTGCTTGGCGTGCTTCAGATGGGAATCCTGAAGGGGCTCATATTCGCGGTTGGATTAACTCTCATCGCACTGATGTGGAGGCTCAGCAAACCGCAGGATTCGGTGCTCGGGAGGATCCCGAACTCAAGAAGTTTCGTCGACATCCAGCGCCATCCGGAAGCAGAACAGATCCCCGGACTGCTGATCTTCCGGCCAAATGGAGTGCTGTTCTTCGCCAATGCAAATCGAGTGCGAAATCGGTTGCGCGAACTGGTGAATATTGACCGCCCCAGTCTACAGGCCGTACTCCTCAATATGGAAGCGTGCCCCGAAACTGACGTAACCAGTCTGGAGATGCTAGAGCAGCTTCGACAAGAGCTAGCCCAATCCGGGATTGATCTCCGTTTTGCACGCGTCACCGATTCGGTAAGAGACCTGCTTACGCGCAGCGGCTTTCTCGATCGCCTTGGGAAGAACCGAGTTTTTACTGGAGTCAATTCGGCAGTGGAAGAGTTTCTTGCCGGCGCTGAATCGGCGACACAGGAACGAGGAATCGAACTCCCCAAGGCTGGATAGACCAAATGCCTTGCAATCTGCTCGAGTAGAGGCGCTGTTGCGGAGGTCGTGGCCTCGCATCACTTTAGACCGAACGT
>Ga0335071_10002291_pt1 | contig 20585 bp, 18 predicted proteins | sample Lox_Sample_15_FD_206724 | JGI IMG/M metagenome (GOLD analysis project Ga0335071, IMG submission 206724) | Soil microbial communities from Loxahatchee National Wildlife Refuge, Florida, United States - Lox_Sample_1.5 | ecosystem: Environmental > Terrestrial > Soil > Wetlands | place: USA...
TCGAACTCGGCCGAGAAGTACGGCGTGTATCCAAGTTCGCCGGCGCGCGCAACTACGCGCTGAAGCACCTGCCGCGGTGCAATCGGCAACGCTTGCCCATCTCGCGTCACGAAGTCCATCAGGAAGAACGCCGTGCCCGGTTCCCATGGAATCAACCGGAACGTGTCGAGCGCGATGCGGCAGTGCGCGTCGGGATAGCCGGTGTGCCAGCCGGTGAAGCGGACGTTATCGTAAAGCACATCGCCAATATCCCAGCCGAAGATGACGTCACAGAATCCAAGGCCCGATTGCACCGCTGAGTCAAATTTTTCTTTGCTGATGTACTTGCCACGCAAAGTGCCGTCAATGTCGTAAGCACCGAGTTTTATGCGCTTGATTGCGTTTTGCTCAAGGAGCTTGCGCACTTCCTCCAAGTTCACGAGAGCGCCACCCAAACGGACTTCACGTTGGTGTACTGGTCGAGCGCGTATGCGCCTAAATCACGGCCAAAGCCCGATTGCTTGTAGCCGCCGAAGGGAGTGGAGGTATCGAAGCCGTTGTAGGTGTTGATCCAGACAACGCCCGCCTTGATGTCGTTGGCGACGCGGTGCGCCAGCTGAATATCGCGCGTCCAAACGGCCGAAACCAACCCGTAAATGGTGGAATTGGCGATCTCCACGGCTTCATCGGCATCGCGGAACCGCAGCGCCGCGAGCACGGGGCCGAAAATCTCCTCTTGCGCGATCTTCATTTGCGGCTTCACTTCGGAAAAGATGGTGGGCCTTACGTAAAACCCTTTGGCCTTTGCGCCATCGGTATCGCGCTCGCCGCCACAGAGCAGTTTCGCGCCTTCTTCCTTGCCGGATCGAATGTAACCGAGAATGCGTTCGAGCTGCGTGGCCGAAATCTGCGAGCCCATCGTCGTGGCTTTATCCAGCGGATCGCCGAGTTTCAGCTTTTGAGCACGGGACACCAACTCGTCGAGAAACTTATCGTGAATATCGGCGTGCAGCAGCAGACGTGAGCCCGCGCTACAGACCTCACCTTTGTTCGCGAAAATGCCCCAAAAAGCCGACTTAAGAGCGGACTCCATATCGCAATCGGGAAAGATGATGTTCGGAGATTTACCGCCCAGCTCCAGGCTGATCCGCTTCAGATTCGATTCCGCCGAAGCCTTCAGCAGTGCGCGGGCGGTGCGGACGCTCCCGGTGAAGCTGATCTTGTCGACGTCCATGTGGCGGCCGAGCGCCTCTCCGGCTGTGTGACCGTAGCCGGTGACCACGTTCACCACGCCTTCCGGAATCCCTGCTTCCATGCAGTACTCGGCCAGCTTCAGCGCGGTAAGCGGCGTCATCTCCGAAGGCTTCAGAACCACCGAACAGCCGCAAGCCAGCGCCGGGGCGACTTTCCACACGGCAATTTGCAGCGGGTAATTCCACGGCACGATTCCACCGGCCACGCCTACCGGCTCCCGCAGCGTGTAGTTGAGGAAGGGACCGTCAACCGGAATCGTCTCGCCGTAGATCTTGCGGACCCAGCCCGCGTAGTAACGGAACGCATCGATGGCGGGGTTGACGTCGGCTCCCGCCGCTTCGCGGACAGTCTTGCCGTTCTCGAGCGATTCGAGAATTGAGAGCTCATCGCGATTCTTGAGCAGTGTTTCCGAAAGATCCCATAGGATCTTCTCTTTTCGCGACGGGTCCATGCCGCGCCATGTCTTTCGCTCAAAGCTCCGCCGCGCGGCTGCCACGGCGCGATCGACATCGGGTGCGTCACCATCGGGAACTGTGGTCAGCAATTCGCCGGTCGCCGGATTCCAAACATCGATCGTTTTTCCGCTGGCTGCATCTTCTTCCCGCCCGTTGATGAACAGTTTTCCCGGCTTCAGCTTTTTCTTGACAGACTCGGCAAGTACTACAGGTTCGGCTACACTCATAGGTTCGATTCTCGCATGGTGCGTTATTGACGGCGGTTCCGGCGAGCTACAGATTCACTTCTTCTTCGAGTTGTTTGCTAATGGCTTTTTCCAGAACTTGCTTGAGTGTGTCGCCGGATTCGGTGTGCACGAACGCGGCCTCAACGATGTCCCAGTCAAGCTTGTAACTCTTGGCGTGAGCGGAAACCCAAATCTGCCTCACGGGAGTATTGGGGCTGACGACGAACTTCGCCGGCGGATCCTCGAATTCCACGCCTAGCGCACCGGCGTTGAAGTCAACATCGAAGCCGTAATCGTCGGCGGCACCGATGAGCGCTCGATGCAAGGCCGTGAGCGCATCATCCGCTTTTTTTTTGAAGTCCTGTTCGTCCATCATCCGTTACGCTCCCGTCACAGACTTCGGACGCTGATGCCGGCCAGAGCCAGCGAGAGGCCGATCATGACTACCACCGTGACCCATGACGCCAGATTGTAGAACCGCGAGTTTGTCCATTCCTGCATGATCCGCTGATTGTTGGCGAGGAGAATCATAAAAATCAGCACGATAGGTAATAATACGCCATTGATGACCTGCGAAAACAGGATCATCCGGACGAGCGGAAAGCCCGGAATCAAAACTACCGCCGCGCCGATGACGATCAATAGCGTGTACAGCCAGTAGAAAATAGGAGCTTCGTCAAAACTTTTGTCCACGCCCGATTCGAATCCCAATCCTTCGCAGACCGAATAGGCCGTAGAAAGCGGCAGAATGCAGGCTGCAAATACGGAAGCATTGAGCAGCCCCGCGCTGAAAAGTAAGTACGCGTACTGGCCGAACGGAAGCAGCCCCTTGGCCGCTTCGGCGGCGCTCTCGATATCGCGCGGGCCATTCGACCAGATGGCTCCCGCACACGCCACAATGATGAAGAACGCTACTACGTCCGTGACGATGCAGCCAAAAATCACCTCGACACGTGACTGCACGTACTCCTTCGCGGTAATCCCCTTTTCCACGACCGCAGCCTGCAAATAGAACTGCATCCAGGGAGCAATGGTGGTGCCCACCAGTCCAATTAGCATCTCGATGTAGTCGCGGTCGAGCATCAAAGTCGGTTTAAAGCTGTAAATGGCGGCTTCGGTCCAGTTGGGCTTGACCAAAATTCCCGAGATAATGTACGCCACGTAGAGAATGCATGCGAACAGAAAGATCTTTTCCGCGCTTTGGTAATTTCCCTTGACGATGAGAAACCAGATGGCCACCGAAGCGATCGGCACCGAGAAATAGCGCGAGACGTGAAAAAGCTCGAGCGAGCTGGCGATCCCGGCAAAATTGGCCATCACGTTGGTGAGATTCACCAGGATGAGGAGCGTCATCACCACAAACGTGACGCGCAGGCCGAACTCCTCGCGAATCAGGTCGGAGAGCCCTTTGCCCGTCACGGCGCCCATGCGCGAGCACATCTCCTGTACCAGGATCAGCGCGATGGTGATGGGAATCAGCGTCCAGAGCGAAAGATAGCCCCAGCGCGCGCCAGCCTGCGAATAGGTGTAAATGCCGCCGGCGTCGTTATCGACGTTGGCTGTAATGAACCCCGGGCCCAGGACGGCCAGGAAGAGCATGATCCGCGTGCGCCAGGCTTTCAGCATGGTATGGGTCCATCACTTCTGCCTCAGCACGGAGATGATATCGTCCGCCGTGATCACGCCCGCAAAGCGCTTCTCTTCGTCCACCACCGGCAGCGCCAGCAGGTTGTACTTGTCGAAAAGCTCGGTGACGTCATCCTGATGGTCGGTGACTGTGGCGGAGATCAGAGTCTCACTGGCAAGTTGACGCAGCGGCGTTGCTCCCGTCGCCACGAACAGACGCGCCAGGGGAACAGCGCCCGTTAATCGGCCTTCGCCGTCTACCAGAAACAGCGAGTTCAGGTTCTCGAGTTGATCTTCATTGCCGCGCAGCGCCGCCATGGCGTCTTCCACGGTGGCTGTCTCGTGCAGCGTGATGTATTCCGTGTTCATCATGCCGCCCGCTGTGTCTTCTTCGAATTCCAGTAGCTCGCGAACTTCCGATTCCGGCGCCACTTCCATCTCTTCCAGGATCTCTTCTGATGCCGACTCTTCCAGTTCGTTCAAAACGTCGGCAGCTTCGTCGGGTGACATCTCCTCCACGATCTCCGCCGCCTTTTCGGGCTCCATCGATTCCAGAATGCTGGCTTGCATCTTAGGATCGACTTCCGATAGTGCTTCGGCCGCCACTTCGCTGTCCAGGCTCTCGAAAATCGCACCGCGCTCCGCCTGGCCGAGTTCTTCGACGATGTCGGCCAGGTCGGCCGGGTGAATCTTCTCCAGCTTCTCGTGCGAGATATTCAGGCGCAGCCTGCGCTGCGGGTCCGGTTCGACAATGTTACAGAATTCCCAGCGGATGGAGTGCGGCGGAATAGGCCGCTGAATGCCGCGAACGATTCGCGGCGGCAAAACACCCTGCACCAGCCGGCGCACAATACTGCGGACGCCGACGTCTACTTCGAGGATCCAGAGCGAATTGTGCGCGCCGCCATTACCGTTGCCATAACCATTTCCGTTCCGGTACTCGAACGTGACGTCGTTTACGCGCACTACTTTGCGGCCGTTTACGTCGATAATCTGCTGGTCGAGCAGGTCACGGCCAATTCGCAACATGTACTCGTCCGAATGATAGGGAGTCAGGACTTCGTCTTTCAGGTGAATGCCGGCGAGCGATATAGAAGCCACCTGGTCGTAACGGATGGTCAGCCATGCCCAGCCTCCGCCTACCAGGAAGCGGTCGATACGGGCAGGATGGATCAGTGGGACCACAGCAGCATCACGGACACGGCCGATCCGCCGGCCTTTGACATCCAGCACCGGCATCCCCACGAGTTCGGTGAAATAGAGGAGCGACTCCGCCATCCGCAACGTCCGGGCGCACAAGCTTGCCCGAGCGCGACACGGGCCGTTGTTCCTCACTTGCCGGTTGTGATGCGCTCTACATGCAGTTACTGCGCCTGTGTCCAATATGACGCAGCATGGCGCGCAGCCGCAATCATTTTCTGGATTTTTTTCGCGAACCCGTGTTAGCGAACGTCAATGGTGTAAGGCATCCACCGCATCATGCCGCCGCGCGACCACAACCGCAGGTGAGAAAGCTTGAACACTCCCCCAAGCCGAGATTCCAGCGCGTCCTCGGAAGGTTGGCCGAACAGGAGTTCCAAGACACTTCGCTTAGACGGATAAGTCACTAGCACGACGCGCTCGCTCGTCGGGATCTTGGCCTTCTCCTTGACCAAATCCAAGGCCCGGTCGAGGCCTCCGATTTCATCAATCAGGCCGTTCGTCTTGGCCTGGGAGCCCAGCCAGACGCGGCCCTGTGACAAGGGCTCGATCTGTTCGAACTTGCGCCGGCGCGCCGTGGCTACTTTGGTCACGAAGCTGTGGTAGTCCTCATCAATAGCCTGACGGAGCTTCGCACGTCCATCGGCCGACAGTGGCGCGTAATCGGAATCGATGTCGGAGTATCGGCCGCGGGTCAAAAGATCTTTGCTGACTCCTAGCTTGTCGTAGAGGCCGTGCAGGTTGGCCTTCCCAAAAACCACGCCGATTGAGCCGGTAAACGTTCCTGGGTACGCCACCACCGGGTCGCCTGTCATCGCGATGTAATATCCGCCCGATGCCGCCGTATCCGACATCGAGATGACCATCGGCTTCTTTTTACTCAGCAGGTTCATCTCGCGCCAGATGGCGTCGGAGGCAAACACTTCCCCGCCGGGCGAATCGATGCGGACGATGACCCCCTTTACGCCGCTGTCATTGCCCACGCGCTCCAGGAGTTTATCGAACCCTTCCGACTGAATCCCGTTATCGCCCGACACATCCGCGCCACTATCGCCACGTGTGATGTCGCCCTGGGCCGTCACCAGCGCAATGCGCTCTTTGCCCTCCGGCCCCACCGGCGGAACCTTGAGGTAGTCCCGCAATGAAACCTTCTTGAGATCCCCGATTTTCGCCTTGACTTCGCTAAACAACTGATCTTCGTAAAGCAGGCCATCCACCAGACCCTGTTCCTGCGCATGCGGGGAAAGGAAAGGCCCCTGGTCGATGGTGGCGCGAACCTGTTCCGGCGTCTTCTTGCGCGCTTCGCCGATGCGCCGCACCAGGTTGCCGTAGAGATCGTCGATGATGCTGGTGAGCACCTCTTTTGTCTCTGGGCTCATGTTCGACCGCGTGAACATGTCGCCGAAGTCCTTGTATTTGCCGGCGTGCTCGATTTCGATCTGTACGCCCAGCTTATCCAGCGTGTTTTTGAAGTACATGAGCTCGAAGCGCATACCCTTGAGGTTCAGTTCATCCTCGGGGTCCATGTAGACGCGCGTCGCAGCCGTCGCCAGATAATATTCCCTCGCTCCAGGCGTCTTCAAATACGCATAGATCGGCTTGCCAGACTTTTTGAAGTTTTCGAGATCGGCCCGAATCTCTTCGAGCTTGCCCCAGCCAATTTGCAGATCGCGCGGCTCGAACACGATCGCCCGGATGCGATTGTCTGCCGTCGCTTTGCGCAGCGCGGCCCAGACGTCCGTTACCGTTGGTGGAGTGCGCTGCTCGAGAAAAGGCACGGGAAATTCCATCGGCGCTTTCTCCGGGATATCGCCGTCCAGCTCCAGCATGAGCGTGGAGCCGTCCGCCACCGTGGGTGGTTTCTCCCGCATCCGCGCGATGGCGAAAATGCCGATCACCAGAATCAGCCCGGTCAGGATGATGCCGGTCAATACGCCGATTAGAAACTTGGCCATTCTAGTGGCCTCCTATGCCCCGGAAAGAATCAGCTCGAACCGATGGTTGACGTCTTTCAGATACGCTGCGTCGCCTTTTTCCAACTCAACCGTGGCCGACCCCTTGTACCCGATTTCGCCCAGCGCTTTGTACACTTCTTTCCAGTCGATCGAACCGTCCCGCAGGTTCTTCCACTCGGTTTTGTCGTCCTCGTATTTGAAATCTTTGATGTGTAATTTGATAATTCGCTTGCCTAGCGTGCGAATCCAATCTTGGGGATACCCGTAGAAGACGACATTGCCGACATCGAAGTAGGACCGGATCCAGGGGCTTTTGAACTCGTCGATATAACGCGCCATTTCGAGCGGACTGAGCAGGAATTTGTTCCATACCTCCTCGATCCCGATGATCACCTTCAACTCCTCCGCCATGGGGATGAGTTTCCGGATCTGCGCCTGCGACCTCGTCCAGGCATCTCGATACGATGTCTGCGGGTTAACGACGGCCGGCACCAGCAGCACCGTGTCCGCTCCCCAGAAATGCGCGTTGCGAAGGCTCGTGTGCATGCCTTCTACGCTTTTCGCCACGACTGCGGGATCCGCCGATGAAAGCGGATAATCCCAGTGCGCCATATTCATCACCGAGTGGATGCGGAGCCCCGATTTCTCCGCCGCTTTCTTCGTCTCTTCGGCCTCATGCTCGTCGGGCATCGTGGGGCACTCGATCTCTTCAAAGCCGGCGTCGCGTGCGATTTGCAGGCGATCGGCAATGCTGACGTTTGTCGGCAGCATCTCGAACTCTACGGCCCTCTTGATCGGCAGCGGCGATGCCGCGGTGCTCATTGCCGGGCGCAGGAATGCTGCTGCGGCGCCGGCGGTCAAAAACGTTCTTCGGTCCATGTCGCTCCTTATGCGAAATTCAAGCCTATTTCACTCGCCACTTTCATGATGTAGCGCTTTCCTTCATCGTATTCCTCGGCTGTCTTCAGGTGCTCGAGCATCAACGGCGCATCCACAGGTAGTTTCGCCAACTCGCTGAGATACGCGCGGTAATCCACTTCCCCTCGGCCGGGAATCACTTCCACGAAATGCACGTTCATTTCAGGAATCCATTGCAGATCTTTGGCGTGGCAGGATGCAATCCAAGGCCCCAGCTTTCGGAAGCATTCCGCAATGAACTCGCCGCTCCGATAGAATTTCTCGGGGCTGTTGATCCCGTTGCACACGTCCATGTGGACGGCGAATCCCGACCGGTCGACCGCGCGCAACAGTCGCAAATAGGAATCCGGCCCGTCCGGAAGACTCCAGCCCATCATCTCGATCGTGAACTTCGTCCGCTTCGGTTTGACTTCGTCAATGACGCGCCGGCAGTTCTCCACTGTAGCGTCGAAGAACTCTTGGGAGAGGTTCTTCGGATGCGGCCCATACCACACCGTCGGGTTGTAGGATCCCGCGATGTCCGGACAGCATCGCGCTCCCACGGCCTCTGCCAGCGCCAGGCGCTCCACGACGAAATGCAGGTTCTTGGCGCGCTTTTCGGCATCCGGGTCGAGCATGTTGACCCACGCGCCCACCTCGGCGATCACGACATTCTCGGCTGCGAATGCTTTCTCGATTTCGCGCAAACGCCCCGTGTCCCCGAGCTTTGCTTCCGGGCAGTACGCCGCGCTATAGCCCAGGCGCCGGTGCTCGCGCGCCAATGCGCTCGGGTCATCGTTTTTCAAAAAGATTGGACCGCCGAGCCGGATGGGCTTGGTCGACGATGCTGCGAGCGTGGCGGCTGCCGCGCCGACAAACGCACGCCGTGTCATGTAGCGATTCTATCAGGGGCAACGTGTTCTGTCGGGACCTTTCCCATTCCCGGCGCTTCTGCGACACTGAGCCCTATGAGCAACCCGGATCGTTGGCCGCCCCTGCCGTTACAGGAATGGCAGGATACCTATCGCACGCTGCATATGTGGACGCAGATCGTGGGCAAGATTCGCATGACGATGTCGCCGCCGTTGAATCAGTGGTGGCACGTCACGCTGTACGTTAACTCCCACGGGTTGACAACCGGTCCGGTGCCGTATCCGCCGGGCACCTTTGAAATCCAGTTTGACTTTCAGAGCCACGAGTTAACGATCTGTACGAGCGAGGGTGACATCAGATCGCGGCCCTTGCGCGCGGAGTCGGTCGCCAGCTTTTACGGCAGCACTTTCGAAATCCTGAAATCGCTGGGTATCAAGGTGGAAATCGATCTCAAACCGCAGGAGGTCGGGGATGCGGTACCGTTCGATCGCGACTATGCCAACTGCTCGTACGACGCTGCGTATGCACATCGCTTCTGGCGGATCTTGGTGTCGAGCGCCAAGGTATTACAGCAATTCCGTTCGAAGTTTACCGGCAAATGCAGCCCGGTGCATTTTTTCTGGGGTAGCTTCGACCTCGCCTGCACCCGTTTTTCCGGCCGGACCGCGCCACCGCGCAAGGGTGTGATCAGCGGCCCGGCGTATTCAGAGGAGGTTTGGAGCGCTGGTTTTTGGCCTGGAGGCGGCGCGATCGATGGCCCGGCGTATTATTCGTACACCGTTCCTAAACCCGAAGGCCTCGAGAAGGCGCAAATCCGGCCTGCGGACGCGGCCTGGAACTCCAAGCTTTCGGAATTCATCTTGATGTATGAAGCGGTGCGTAACGCCGAGTCTCCCGAGCAGGCGCTCTACGATTTCCTGGACAGCACATACGACGCAGGCGCGGGGTTGGCGAAGTGGGATCGCGCGGCGCTCGAAGTTTGATTAACCGGCAATGGGAATCTTGATGATCTTCTTCTGAACGGCGTACTGGACGAGCTGGGCCTTGTTGTGAATGTCTAACTTGCGCATAAGATTGAACTTATGCGCCTCTATGGTCTTCACGCTCAGATTGAGGGTACAGGCAATTTCTTTGACCGAATTGCCTTCGGCCAGCATTTTCAGCACTTCTTTCTCACGCTGGGTCAGGGTTGCGAAACGCGGCAGGCGCTGGGTCGACTTCACTCGCGAGCGGAAATCGTCCACCAGTTGGGACAGCATGCGCGGGCTCAGGAAGCTGCCGCCGCGGTGGACTTCGCGGATGGCATTCAGCAAGTGGGGAGCCGGGCTGTCTTTGAGGACGTAGCCCGAAGCACCTGATTCCATTGACTCTACGAGATAGTCTTCGTCGTCGTACATGGTCAGAAACAAGATGTGGGTCTCGGGCCGGGCTTTGCGGATCTGGCGTGTTGCTTCGAAGCTGCTCAGACCGGGCATCCCGATGTCCATCAGGACGACATCCGGTTTCAATTCAGCAGTTTCGGCAATGGCATCGATGGCATTGGATGCCTCACCGACGACTTCCATGTCCGGGTCGGAACCGACTAAGGTTTTGATACCTTGGCGAAATAGCGTGTGATCATCTGTGAGAAAGACTCGAATCTTGCCCATGTTCAATTTGCGCTCGCGCGACGGATCCTTTCTGACTAGCTTTGGCGGCCGGAAGCTCCACGGATATGCTGGTGCCGCGTTTCGGGCGGCTGGTAATCTCCAATTTCCCACCGAGCAGCGCCACGCGCTCCCGCATGCCTGCCAGGCCGAAGGAACTGTTCCTCTCGATCGCCGCTTTCACTTCGAAACCGACGCCATTATCCTCGACGTTCAGCCTCAGTAATCCATCGGACAAATGCAGGGAAAGGTTTACGGTGGAGGCCTGGGAGTGTTTCGCGACGTTCTGAAAACACTCCTGCACCAGGCGGAAGGTGGCCATTTCTATCTCGCGCGGCAATGCGCCCAGGCGGCGCGGCAGTTGCAGCCGCACCTGGCCGGGGTAGACGTCGCGAAAGCGCGTGGCCAGTTGGCGCAGCGCTGCCGCCAAACCCAACTGTTCCAAAACCGCCGGGCTGAGCGCGCCAATGATGCGCCGGATTTCCATGATGGAGTGTTCCGTGAGCCGTCGTGTTTCTTCGAGCGGTGCTTGCAGCTCTTCCGGCGCGGATTTGCCGAGCATCTCCAGCTTCAATCGGATGCAGAGCAGAGACTGCCCGGCTTCGTCGTGCAACTCGCGGCTGATGCGGCGGCGCTCCTCTTCCTCGATTTGCATCATGTGCTCGCTCAACTGCCGCACCTGGCGCTCGCTCTGCGCCAGGTTTTCCAGCAGACGCGCTTTCTCGGCTATGCGCAGGCATCGCTCCGCGGCCGTGTCCAGCAACTCCAACTCGCGCGGCAGCCACGGATATTCGCTCGAAAACGCAAGCTGCAGCACGCCGGCCACGCGGCCGTTATCGGCTAGCGGCACCGACCAGAACCATGGGTGGCGTGCGCGCAGTTCGGGGTCGAGAATCAGTCCATCCGCCTGCTTGCCACAGGGAACCAGGTGCGGCTTGGCCAAGCGGCTCAAAAGGCGCGGCGCGGGGGGCTGGTCCGCGTCGAATAGCGTCAGCCGCCCGTCTTCGGCGTGACAGAACCTGCAGAGCGTTTGCACGAAACGCTGCAACAGATCGTCCAGGTTATCCGCCTGCAGCTCGGCGCGAAACAGATCGTAGAACGCCTGGGTTTCGGCCTCGCGCACCTGGTAGTAGGCGTTGTTGAGTGTCAGGATTACGCAAAACTGCAGTTGTTGCCGCGCCCATCGAAAATTCTTGTACTCCTCGGGGTAAGAGAGCACCAGAACCGGGTCTAGCACCCGGTCATACTCCCGCAGCGCACGCAGCACACTGGCTGGGGGAACGTTGAGCTTCGCCAGGCGGCGGCCGCTGTATTCCACCAGTTCGAAGAAATCGTGCGGAGGACCACCGGCCACGAAAATGCGTGCCGCGGCGCCGGGCGTGATATCGCAGAGCGTCTTGATTTGACGGGCATCGTAGCGGGCTTTGCGGAGCCGCGAACGGAACTGCGAGTCCAGATCGCGAGTGTGCGGAGTCAGCACCACCGAGAGTCGCTCGAGGTGAAGGCGAAGCTGATCGCTCAACACATCGGCGGCGTCAGCCAGCACGGGCATCGTTTCGGTGGATCGCACGCGGTTAGAACTATATGGTGGCCGGAACGTGGCGGGTGTCTCGCGGAAGTTCAGTCGATTCGTGCGAATGTGCCTTGGGGACCGCGAAGCCGATTGCGTCACAATTTGGTGACCGCGCTGCGTCCACATGTAAAACCGCCCGCCCGTGGTTGCACCGGGCCCGAGATTGGCGATATACTGCCGTTCTAGTGTCACGGGCCTTCGCCAACTACGCGTTTACGTACCGATTCTGGTACTTTACCGGGATCGCGTAGAGTGGCGTTGGTTTAAGAAACACAGCAGTTTGGACGAAACCAACCCACTCGAAGGAGTGGGTTTTTTATTTTCCTGGAGGTGGAAGTCATGATTATTTCGATGCGGCCTCACGCCACGCGCGAAGAGATCGACCACGTTTGCGAGCGGATTCGCGAGTTCGGTTATAAAGTCCACTCCATCGAGGGCGAGGAGCGCGTCGTAATCGGCGTAGTCGGGATCGGCGATGTGACGGCATGTCTCGAATCGCTCGAAGCGACGCCCGGCGTTGAACGGGCTGTACGCATCTCGGCGCCGTATAAGTTCGTGAGCAAAGAGTTCAAAAAGGAACGCACGCAAATGCGCGTCAACGGTTTGGAAATCGGAGGCGATGAGTTTATCGTGATGGCGGGCCCGTGCTCGGTTGAATCCGAGCGGCAGATTATGGATACCGCCGAGGGTGTACGGAAGGCCGGCGCCCGTATTTTGCGAGGCGGAGCTTTCAAGCCTCGCACCTCGCCCTATGATTTTCAAGGCTTGGAGCTCGAAGGACTGAAGTTGTTGCGCAAAGCCAAGGAGGCCACCGGTCTCGCGATCATTACCGAAGTGATGAGCGATCGCGATGCCGAAATGGTGGCCGAGTATGCCGACATCATGCAGGTGGGCGCGCGCAACATGCAGAATTTCGCTCTCCTCAAATCACTGGGCAAGTGCGGACGGCCGGTGCTATTGAAGCGCGGCATGAGCTCCACCATCAAAGAACTGCTGATGTCGGCGGAGTACCTGGTGGCTCACGGTAACTCCTCTGTGTTGCTGTGCGAACGCGGCATCCGCACATTTGAAACGGCGACCCGCAACACCTGTGACATCGCCGCAGTGCCGGTGCTGAACGAGATGACACACCTGCCCGTGATTCTCGACCCAAGTCATGCCACCGGCAAGCGGAGCTTGGTGCCGGCGGTGGCGCGCGCCGCGGTGGCCATTGGGGCCGACGGCCTCATCGTCGAGGTGCATCCCTATCCGGAGAAGGCCGTAAGCGACGGAGCACAATCCCTCACGATCGAGCAATTCCGTAACATGATGCAGCAGCTTCGCCCCTACATCGAGTTGTGGAAGGAAGCCCGGCAGGCCGAAACCGTAACGGCAGCCGTGTGATACTGAGTTCGTGAAGCTGTCGGGACGCGCGTGGGCGGCGATCGTGCTGCTGATTATTGCCGGCGGTGCGGTGTGGTTGACTGTTTACCAGCGCAACCGGATGGCCGCCGTCAGTCCCGCCGGGATGTTGCGACGCCTGCCGCCCGAAAACGCGACGGTCCTGTTCGTCGACTTCGACACATTGCGGCGCGGCGGCGTCCTGAAGCTGCTGGCATCGTCAAAAACCACTGAGGAACCGGATTATCAAACATTCGTCCGCACCACGGGTTTCGATTATCAGAAAGACCTGGATCTGGCGGCTGTTTCCTTCAGCAGCGACGGCGAGTTCTTTGTAGTGAAAGGCCGTTTCGACTGGCCGAAGTTACGCGCTTATGCGGAAGCGCAGGGCGGCAGCTGCGAGGGCAGCTTATGTCGCATGCAAGGTAGCACGCCGGCGCGGCGCATTTCTTTCCTGCCTCTACAGCCGAATTTGATGGCACTCGCCGTGAGCGCGGATGCCTCTGCTGCCACGCGTCTCGCGGAATCGTCCGCCAGCAGCGTGCAGCCGCTCGATCCACCGCGCGATCCGGTATGGCTTTCCATTCCCGCGGAGAGCTTGAAAGCGCCGGGGCAGTTGCCGCAGGGCGCGGCCTTCTTCACTGCTGCCCTGGCGTCGGCGGACAAGATTCTGCTGTCACTCGGAGCCGAAGGAGACCGGCTGGAGGCGAGATTGCTAGTCACTTGCCGTACATCGAGCGACGCCGTAGCGCTCGCCGGCCAGTTACAACATGCGACGTCGCTTGTTCGGGAGATGATGGCTCGCGAGAATCAGCAGCCGAATGCCAAAGACCTGAGCGGTATGCTGACTGCGGGAGTATTCGAACAGTCCGGCCGGCGCGTGCTAGGACGTTGGCCCTTGCCGGCCGCATTGCTGGAATCGCTGGCCGGGGGCGGCTAGAGCACGCTCGGCCCGAGGGCGCTTATGCCAGTTGCTCGTAAGCTGACAGCGTCATGAAATCCGGAAACTCGCCGCCGATCATCATCTTCTCGAATAACTGGGCGGCTAAGTCGAATTTCCCCGGGCCGGAGCGCGCCTTTAACTTACTCACTTCCTCCTGAATCACCTGCTTGACTAAATCGCGCGTGATACTGCGTCCGTCGCTCAGCTTCGCGCCATGGCGCAACCATTGCCACACCTGGGCGCGCGATATCTCGGCGGTAGCCGCGTCTTCCATCAAGTTATAAATCGGAACGCAGCCATTTCCACGCAGCCAGGATTCGAGATACTGAATCCCCACGTCGACGTTGAGATGCAGGCCCTTCTCGGTGATTTCCCCGGCCGGGACCTTGAGGAGATCCTTTTGGGCAATATGGACATCTTCGCGCTTCACCGAAAGCTGGTTAGGCTGCGGCATGTAACGGTCGAAAATTTCTTTAGCAATGGGGACCAGGCCGGGATGCGCCACCCAGGTGCCGTCGTGGCCTGCCTTCACCTCGCGCAACTTGTCCTGTCGCACCTTTTCGAGCGCCTTTTCGTTGGCCTCGGGATCGCTCTTGATGGGGATCTGCGCCGCCATGCCGCCCATGGCATGAATGCCGCGTTTGTGACAGGTCTGAATCAACAGGTCCACATACGCTTTGAGAAAATCGCGATCCATGGTGACCTGGGCACGATCGGGCAGAAGAAAATCAGGCCGGTTGCGGAACTTCTTAATGAAACTGAAAATGTAGTCCCAGCGCCCGCAATTGAGGCCTGAAGAATGCTCGCGCAGCTCGTAAAGGATCTCGTCCATCTCGAATGCGCCGAGAATGGTTTCGATCAGAACCGTCGCGCGAATCGTTCCGCGCGGGATCTTGAGATAATCCTGCGCGAAGAGGAACACGTCGTTCCAGAGCCGCGCTTCCAAGTGGCTCTCCAACTTGGGCAGATAAAAGTACGGCCCGGAACTCTTGGCTATTAACGGGGCCGCATTGTGGAAGAAGTACAGACCGAAATCGAACAGCGATCCCGACATCGGCTTGCCATCCACGAGCACGTGCTTTTCCGCCAGGTGCCATCCGCGCGGCCGCACCAATAGCGTGGCAATGCGCTCATTGAGCTTGTACTGCTTGCCTTCCGGACTGGCAAAACTGATGCTGCCCTGGATGGCGTCGCGCAGATTGATCTGGCCCTCGACGTTGTTCTCCCACGTCGGCGAGTTCGAATCCTCGAAGTCGGCCATGAAGACGCTGGCCCCCGAGTTGAGCGCATTGATGATCATCTTCCGATCGACCGGGCCGGTGATCTCGACGCGGCGATCTTCGAGATCCTTCGGGATCGGCGCGACAGTCCACTTCCCTTGCCGCACCCCGGCGGTCTCGGGCAGGAAATCGGGCAGCTTGCCGGCATCGAGCTCCGCCTGCCTCTCGACGCGTCTCGCGAGCAAATCCAGCCGCCGCGATTCGAACTTTTGCGTGAGTTGCGAGAGAAACTCGAGTGCTTCCGGAGTTAAAATCTCGGCGTAGGCCGCGTTGACCGCACCGGTAACCTCGAGGTTACTTTGAACCAGTGGCGCGGCCATTTCAATTTCGTCCGCAGAATCCAGGATTGCTGCACATGCCGCTCGGGCACATGGGGGCCGGGCCTGCCTCGGCTGGCGAGCCGTTGGCGTGCGCCGCGAACGTGGAGAATTCCTGGGTGAGATGAGTTTTTCCGCACGAGGGACAATTGAGTTCCGCGGCCTCGGACGAGCGCCGCAGCAGCTTCTCAAACTTGGTCCCGCAGTCCTGACATTTGTATTCGTAAATCGGCATAACGGTGTGCTGCTATTTTCTCAATTCCAGTCGCCAGGGACAACCCGCGGTCAACGCTCCAGGTCCGCCGCGATCTCCTCGATCAACTTGGCCTCATTTTCCAGCACTTGCCCGACGCGGGCGATCTGCTCGTCCGCCTGCTTCCAGTTCTTCTGCTCGATGGCTTCCCGCACACCCGGAATCGTCTTCACACCGTAGCCGGTGTACAGGCCCGGGGCGTAAATCTGGTGCTCAAACCAAGGCCGCCCGGGTAAACCGTCCGGAAGCGTGAGCGCTCGCTCGGTTTGCGTGAGCTTGCGATTCACCGCGTCCATGGGTTTCACGCCGATCGCTGCATGCGCAACCGCTTTATCGTAATGTTCCGAGCTGCGCCGCAGTTTCTCTAAGCCGTTGCGCAGCGGAGCCCAGTTCAGGAACGGCGGTTCATCTTCCGCCTTGGGCGGCACGAGCGTCTTTTTCGGATCGGCGATGGCCACATACACGCCTTCGTCGAGCTCCTTGTTGCGTTCCTTGATCTCGTCGCCCTTTGTCTTCCACAGCTTTTCTAGTTCCTCGATGTATTTTCCAACGGTGTCGGCCAGGCCCGTGAAGTCGTAGGGCAACAGGTCCGCATCTGCAATCCGCATCACCGCAAGCCCAATCGTCTGCGAGAGTGCGCGCGCGTAGCGAAAATCGGTGTCGGAGAAATGCGTGTACCAGTAGAAATCATCATAGATGGAATGATAGATTCCACCGCCGTCCTCGCCTCCGTAACCCAGGTTCAGCGACGCGACGCCGAGATGATCCACAAACACCGTATAGTCCGAGCCCGAGCCCAGCGCTCCCATGCGCAGATCGGCGCGCTTGCGAACTTCCTCGCGCTGGTCGGGCGACGCGTTGGCAATACGATCCAGCCGTAGCCGCTGCCAGGCCGGATAGTCTTTTTCGGGATCATTGACGTCCTTGGCCACGCCGTTCATGAACTTTTCGAGCGAATGCGATCCCGACATACCCAGGTACCCGCGGCCATTGCCATCGGAGTTGATGTACACGGCGGCATGCTGCTTCAACTCATCGGCATGCTGTTCGGCCCACTCAGTGGAACCGAGCAGTCCCTCTTCTTCGCCGTCCCATACGCAATAGATGATAGTGCGCTTGGGCTGCCAGCCCTGCTTCACAAGTTCCGCCAGACCTCGCGCTTCTTCCATCTCGGCAATGGTTCCCGAGACAGGATCTTCCGCGCCATTCACCCAGGCGTCGTGGTGATTCCCGCGGACGATCCAGATATCCGGCTGTGTCTTGCCCTGGATGCGAACGATCACGTCATAGAGCCGCTTGGTATCCCAGTTCGACTTGACCTTCAAATGAACTTTGGCGGGACCTGGGCCCACGTGATACGTAATGGGCAGAGCGCCGCGCCACTCCTCCGGAGCAACCGGACCTTGTAACGCTTCGAGCAGCGGTTGGGCATCGCCATAAGAAATAGGCAGCACGGGGATCTTGGTGATCGTCTTGGCTTCACTGATGGCGAGGCGCTTCGCGCCTTCCGTTGCGCCAAAGCCCGGAGTCAACGGATCGCCGGGATAGATTGGCATATCCATCACACTGCCGCGCTGTGCTCCTTCGCGCGACCGCCAGGCACCTGACGGAAAAACATCGCCCTGGAAATACCCGTCCTCGTGCGGATCGGAATAAATGATGCAGCCGATCGCGCCGTGCTCCGCGGCCACTTTCGGTTTGATGCCGCGCCACGACCCACCGTACCGCGTAATGACGATGGCGCCCTTCACGGAAATGCCCAGACGATCGAGTTCCTCGTAATCGTCGGGGACGCCGTAATTCACGTATACGAGCGGCGCGGTGACATCGCCATCAATCGAATAGGCGTTATAGACCGGCAGTTGCTCGGTTTGTTGGTTGGAAGTCGGATCGACGGAAACCGCCGGCTCTTGGAGCTTGGCGACGAATCGCTTTGGCTCCACCAGCTCGACCGCGCGCTCTTTTGGCGTCGGAAACAGGACGTCGAAATTCTCGATTTTGGCGTCGAGTCCCCACTCTTTGAACCGCGCGAGAATCCACTCGGCATTGTCCTGGTCGTAAGGCGACCCGACATGGTGCGGCCGCGCCGAAAGCCGCTGCATGTACTCTCGCATGCGCTCGGCGCTGGGAACTCCTTTGAAAATGGACTCCCAGCCGCGCTCCGCAGTAGCGGAGTCGGAGGAGAAACCTTGCACCGCGGGCGCGTCGGCAGCGGGTGCCACGGATAAAAGAAGGATAAATAACAGCAAGATTCGCAGAAAATTGGTCATAAGAGTGGAAACAGTCGAGTGTACCGCAGCGCGAGAGACGGTGGGTTTGGTCGAGCAGCGGTGGCGAAAATGAGGGAGCGAAGCCCGGAAATACGCGCATGCGTCCTTTCACGATAAGATTCGACTGTGGGCCGCCTTCAAGCAGCTCTGGCTAAACTCTTCATCCTGGTCCTCTTGTCCTGTTGCTACGCATCTGCCGGCATTAGACCGTCGTTCCACCTGGAGTCTTGCAGTTGGAACGCGACCGATATCGTGGTCGTCACGGCAGCAGGCGGCCTCACGAAGTTCAAGGTGGTCGAGAAGATCAAGGGGGAATTTCAGCCGGGCGACCTGTTGGAGTTGCCGGGGCTGGCGTCGTCGAAAGGTGGCTCCAAAAAGCTGGCAGAACTCGTTCCACAAGAGTTGGATCAGGCTCTGAACTCGAAGACCTGGTTTGTGGATCCTCCTCCTGCTCAGCAGGGAGATCGCCTAATCATCTTTCTGAGGAGACCCGGCGCTCTCCTGGAATACGACCCCCGGCGCGACCTGCCGCTTGATACCAAGGGATGGCAGCCCGCGCAACGTTGGGGCGGGTTTCTGACATCTGCTGTCTGGTTCAGGATGGAAAGTTGTACGCCTACATTCAAACGATGAATCCAGGTCCAACGCATCTCGTCGAGTACGGTGAGCCGGAACAGCAATTGCGCAGCGAAGTCTGGGAGGTGCTCAGGCTTCGTGCTGCGATGGACCGGGCCGCAGCAATCGCTGATCCAGTGGAACGAAGCCGTCAGCTTCTTGTTCTGGTGCGTTCTGGAGACATGGTTGGAGGCACCTTCTCCAGCCTGTCTGCCCTCCGGAAGCTAGCGGCAGGGGGCGAGGCGGAAGCAAACGCGTTGGTTAGTCTGCTATCGGATGAAACTCTATTGGGATGGCACCAAGACATTATCCAGGCCCTCGCTGGTAAACCTGTGGCTGATTCCCAGTTTGGCAACTTCCTGAGTGAAGAGACGAAGTACTGGGCAGTAGCTTGCCGCACCTTGAAGCCCGGCTGGTGGAACGACATGAGTAGCCCGAAGATTGAGTTATCACGGAACCACTACTCACGTGCTCATGCACTCCTCGAAGCGATCCGTGTGCGAAAACTATCGGAGCCGATTCCCGAGGTCGAGCGATTCGCGGTTGTATGGAGCGGATGTCCGGCCTCGGAAAAGGACGCGGAAAAGGACCAAATTGCCGAGGAATTGAATTTGCTGGGTGCGTCGGCAACTCGCTGAGCTACTGTCCGCGCACTCTTGATCGGCGCGGCGTGTGATCCGATTGTCAATCGCCATCTATGGGACGTACCGTTCTTCTGTTAAGCGCGGAACGATTCTCCGGCAGATTTAGGCTCAGTCCAGTCGGTCGATGTCAACGCCGCAGGCAACATCGCCGGAAATCTGACGAACCTGCTGCCTGAGGCGAGTAAACTCCTGCCGCGCCTCACGCCAAAAGCGGCGAAAATTCCAATGCGCGGCCCGAAATACTCGGCTGTGCTGCTGCCATAACAGGAGCGCCGTGCCGTCGAAGAGTACCACGTGTCCTATAGAACGGATCGCCTGCGCCCCTTTGCCCAGTGGCCGTCGGATCAACCCCAGCGTTAGCGCCTGAAACCTCAAGTGCGCCGCTTCGTCGCACAAAATGCGCACACAAATGGCGCGCAGAAGCGGGGAATGCGTCGCATCGCGCAGCGCCTGATAAAACGGGATGGCCAACGTTTCCGCCGTCACCAGCACCGCCGCGCAAAGTTCCAGTCCTGCCAGTTTGCGCAAGCGCCGAAAAACGCCATCAAGCCAGTGCGCTGCAAGTCGGGGAATCTCTTCGCGGTCGAGAAACCGGCCGAGGATATGGCTGTGCTCTTGCTCCTCGGCGATGAAGAGCTGTAAAGCCGGCAGCCAGTCCGAATCCGCGCCGAGCACGGGATGCGCCGCGGCCCGCCGCTTGAGTCCACGCCCGCGGGCAAACTCCCCCAATTGGAATTGCTGGATGGCGCGGGAAACGACGCGACGTTCCTTGGCGGTCAGCAGCGCCGGATCCATCCACGGCAAAGCATGCGCCCTGCCGCGGTTTTGGAGAAAATGCCGCCGCCACGGTTCATACGGTGATGGAGCAGCGGCTGGGGAGGGTAGAACGGCAGTACTCATGCACGACAGTATGAAGTGCTTTGTAGTATAAAGTCAAGTGCCTCGAAAGGCATGCTGGACGGGCTTAGTGCGGCAGGTACTCGTGCGCCAGCTCGTCGAACTCGGTAGGCGTCACCAGATGGAACCGGATCTCTAACGACGAAAACTTCCGCAGTTCATCGTGCATCTGGTCGCTCGGCAGCTCCGCTCCCGCGACAAAAAGATGCCCCGCCGCGACCCTATACGGCAACACGCGCCAGCGCTTGGCCACTTCCGCCGGCAGAGAGCGCGTCACCGGGCGCGAGATCACCGCCGGCGC
>Ga0335071_10002292_pt1 | contig 20584 bp, 11 predicted proteins | sample Lox_Sample_15_FD_206724 | JGI IMG/M metagenome (GOLD analysis project Ga0335071, IMG submission 206724) | Soil microbial communities from Loxahatchee National Wildlife Refuge, Florida, United States - Lox_Sample_1.5 | ecosystem: Environmental > Terrestrial > Soil > Wetlands | place: USA...
GGCGACGCCCTCGAGAACGGCGGTCTCGAGTGGATGTACTTCGCCGACTCGCTCTATCCGCTCGGCGGATCGATCAGCGGGGCGTTTCCGTCGTCGAGCTACCCGGACGTCCAGCAGGGACGCTTCCTGCAGATGGGCCACAAAGTGCCGCACATCTACGGGACGCCCGGGCAGCCCGATCTGCCGCCGTACACCGTTCCGCCCGCGAACCCCGACACGCGCTTCCCGTACCCGGGGCCGAACCCGGGCGTCTGGCGCGGCGCCTTCGGCCCGCACGGCTTGAACGAGGGTCTCGTCGTCTACCGCAGCCCCGGCAAGCCCGGCTACGAGCTGCGCATGCAGATCGTCCAGGGCAACTACTCGGATCCTTTCGTCGTCGTGCAGATCGACGAGTACGGGCCGCCGGCCGCGCCCACGCCGACGCCCTCGCTGACCCCGACGGTCACCCGCACGGCCACCTCCACGCGCACCTTCACGGCGACCCGAACGCCGTCGAACACGCGCACCCCGACGAACACGCCGTCGGCTTCTCCGACGGCGACGCGCACGTACACGCCGCTGCCGCCGACCAACACGCCGTCGCTCACGCGCACGCCGTCGAACACGGCGACGCGCACCCAGACGTTCACGCCCTCGAACACGGCGACGTTCACGCGGACGTTCACGCCCTCGAACACGCCGACGAACACGGCGACCCGGACGAACACGGCGACGGCGACGCAGACGTTCACCAGCACGCGGACGTTCACGCGCACGCAGACCTTCACCCCCTCGCAGACGCCCACGCGCACGAGCACGTTCACGCCGTCGAACACGCCGACGCGGACGTTCACGCCGTCGAACACGGCGACGTTCACGCGGACGTTCACCCCGACGCAGACCTTCACGCCTTCGCTGACGCCGACGCGAACCAACACGGCCACGGCGACGCGGACGTTCACGCCGTCGAACACGGCGACGAACACGGCGACGTTCACGCGGACGTACACGCCGTCGAACACGGCGACGGCGACGCGGACGTTCACGCCGACTCAGACCTTCACGCGGTCGAACACGCCGACGAACACCGCCACCTTCACGCGGACGTTCACGCCGTCCAACACGGCCACGCGCACGCGGACCTTCACGCCGTCCAACACGGCCACGCGCACGGCGACGTTCACGCGGACGTTCACACCCTCGAACACGGTCACGCGCACGCCGTCCAACACGGCCACGCGCACGCTCACGCCGTCGAACACGTCCACGCGGACGTTCACGCCGTCCAACACGGCGACGGGCACGTCCACGCGGACGTTCACGCCGTCCAACACGGCGACCCGGACCCCGACGTTCACGCCGACGCCCTCGAGGACCTACACGCCGTCGCGGACGTTCACGCCGTCCAACACGCCGACCGGCACGCTGCCCCCGACCGCGACCCGGACGCCGACCCTCGTCCCGACGCTGCCGGGCGGCCAGGCCCCGGCGGGCAGCCTCCTGCCGGCGATCGCCAACTGGCTGTCGCCTGCGATCCGCGGCCTCTTCGCGATGGCCCCGCCCCCGCCCCCGCCGCCGCCGGCGAGCCCGTGCCCGGGCATTCCGGCCAGCTACACGGGCGGCGGACAGCTCGTCTGCGGCGCGTGCCCCTATGATCCGACGCGCCTGTGCGCCTTCGTCGACCTCGACGGCGACGGCGTCATCAGCCCGGGCGACCCGGCCGCGCCGAACCTGATCCCGCTGCCGGCCACGCCGAACTTCCTGCGCGGCTTCGACGACCCGCAGGCGGACCCGGATCCGACGCTGGTGCTCGTGCAGAGCGTCCAGGTCAAGTACGTCCGCGGCGACCTCTACAACCTGCCGCCGGTCTTCACGTCGAACGACTCGTTGAACGGAAACCCGCCGTGGGGCTCGTGCCCGACGGCCGGCCTCGGCTGCCCGGTCGCGCCGGACAACGACGCGGACGGCGTCGCCGATTCGGGCACCGTCGCCCAGCGCTACAACCAGGGCATGGTCTCGGCCGTGTACGACAAGGAGCGGCCGCGCCAGAACCAGCAGTTCCCGAACGACGCGTTTGCCGCGCCGTCCTGCCCGCTCGGCATCCCGGCCGGCGGCTGCGATCCGTACTCGATGGACTGCGGCGGCATGGCGCACTTCAACTCGTTCAAGGGCTTCCCGGCCACGGCGCCGAACGGCCTGCTCTCGCCGTACGTCTACCCGAGCGCGCCGCCCGCGAGTCCCGACGACTGGCCGATCGTCCCGTTCCGCCGCGAGTGGCTCGGCACCGACTACCCGGGCGGAAACTCGCCCGAGCAGGCCATCAAGCGGCTGCTGCGTTTCAGCTCGTCGATCGTCAGCTACGACTCCGCCGCCCCGCCGGAGCGGGCCTACACCCTGGCCGAGGACGCGAAGGAAGTCGCGGTCACGGCGCCCGGGACGCCGATCGCGGGCGTTCTCTACGACGCGTACAACTACTTCGTCAACAGCGTCTTCCCGACGCCTCCGGGCGGTGCTCCCGACCCGGCGATCGACTGCCGCAACTACATCATCGTGTACGTGACGGACGGCCACGACGAGTGCTCGTCGGATCCGTGCGTCGGCGGGTCCACCGGCCTCGGACCGTCAGGCGACCTCGGCCAGGTGCAGCTGCCGGAGAGCACCCCGGGCGCGCGCACGACGGCCAACCTCACGGACCCGAGCGTCCGCGTCAAGGGCATTCCGGTCTTCGTCGTCGGTCTGAACTCCGACCCGACGTTCTTCCCGGCCCTGAACTGCATCGCGACCAACACGGGCGGCAAGGTCTTCGCGGCCACCGACCGGACGTCGCTCCAGGGCGCCCTCGAGTCGATTCTCGACTTCAAGCGCAACGCGAGCTTCTTCGCCTCGCCGTCGGTCCCGGGCTTCTCGGGCGGCGTGGGCGACTCGGTCCAGGTCGGCGCCGTCATCCCGAGCCACCTGAACCCGAACGGCGACCTCTCGACGTGGGCGATCTGGAACGGGTCGCTGACGAGCTTCCAGCTCGGCCCCAGCGGCTCGCTGCCGCTTCTCACGCCGGTGGCGACCACGCCGACGGACACGCCGACGGCGGGCGGCGCGACCGCGACGCCGGTCGTGGGAACACCGACGCCGACGCCGCTCGTCGGTGGCAACCAGTACCTCGACCAGAGCGACCCGGACAACGCCGATCCGCTCCTGCGTAAGCCCGTCTGGAATTCGGGCCGCGTCCTCGGCTACACCGATCCGGTGGCCGACCTGCTGCCCAACGCGCCTTCGGCCTCCGCGCAGCCCGCCGCCCGTGCCCCGGCAATCACGGTCTGGCCGGGCCGCAAGATGGTTTTCTCCCGCGACAGCGGCGGAGCCGTGCCCATGACGCGCGCGGACTTCCTGCCGAACACCGGCACCTGCACCGGCGCGGGCAGCCCGAACTCCTGCTTCTCCGACCTCATGACCGACATGGGTCTGGATCCGACCAACGCGACCCAGCAGAACCTGGCCGTGTTGACGGTCCAGTTCCTCCGCGGCGGCATCACGGCCTTCGGCAGCCGCGACGAAGTTCTGAACGACCCGTCCATCCGTCCTGCGACGGTGGGCGTCATCGGGCCGAATGCGGGCCAGGAGCAGAAGTACTCGTACTTCTACCAGGATGCCCCTCCGGGTCCGGGCAGCCCGCCCCAGGCGAAGACCGACGACGACGGCAACGCGCCGGCGGGCTACTCGCACAAGCTCGGCGACGTCTTCCACTCGGAAGCGCTCCTGGTCGAGCCGCCGCAGACCTACCCGTACCTGGCGTCGAACCTGACGCCGGGCGGCGCGGGCAGTTCCTACGTCGACTTCGCCACGCTCCAGGCCAAGCGCCGCAAGGTGTCCTTCGTCGGCGCCAACGACGGTTTCCTGCACGCGTTCGACGCCGGCGTCTACGGCCGCGACGCGACCAACTTCCCGACGTCGCACGACCTCGGCACCGGCCGCGAGATCTTCGCGTACGCGCCGCGGATGGTCATGAGCGGCAAGTTCCCGAACTTGCTGAACTTCCCGCCGCTCCCGCAGTACTTCGTGGACGGCTCGATGGGCACGGCCGACGTCTTCATCGACCCGTCGAACGACGGCGTCACGCCGACGGCGGGCGACCGCGTCTGGCGGACCGTTCTGGTCGGCACCCTGCGCCAGGGCGGCTCGGGCGTTTTCGCCCTCGACGTCACCCAGCCGGACGACATCGTCACGACGGTAGGCCCGAACTACGGCGACATCGCGGGCAACAAGGACGCGGCGCCGGGTTGCCTGGCCGGCACGGGCGCGAGCTGCACCGCGGGCGCCGCGGCGAACCGGAAGTATCCGGAAATCCTCTGGGAGTTCACGGATTCCCCGGGCGCCGACTGCACCGACGGCTGCACGAGCACGACCGCTTCGCCGGCGCTCGGAGAGACGTGGTCCAAGCCCGTCGTCGGCCGCATCCGGATCATCACGGATCCGGGCCCGCCGACCGTTTACGAAGACCGGTACGTGGCGATCTTCGGCGGCGGGTTCGACCCGAGCTTCACGCCCGGGGACAACGTCGCGGCGAAGCTGCCGAGGGGCCGTGCGTTCTACATCGTGGACGTCGAGACGGGGAACCTCCTGTTCAAGACGACCGAAGGGTCCGCCGGCGACGGCGGCTCGGGGACCCCGCCGACCGCGATTCCGTTCGCGCCGATGCCGGCGGCTCCGGGAGTCATCGACTACGACGACGACGGCTACCTGGACATCGCGTACATCGGCGACGTCAACGGCAACATGTGGCGCATCAACCTGACGCCGGACCCGGTCGCGGGCCGCGGCGTGCTGGGGGTGAACACCCCCGGTCAGGTCACCGGTTACCAGGCGTTCCTGCTCTATAACGGCTGCGGCACGGCGCTCGGCACCGGACCTTGCGTGGACGGAATGGGCGCCTCGCAGGCCAAGCCGATCTTCTTCGAGCCGTCGCTCATCTTCATGGGCGGCTCGATCAATCCGCCGACCCTCGGGATCGCCTTCGGCACGGGCAATCGCGCCGACCTGGCGCGGGCGAACGCGGTGACCCAGGGCTTCTACTACATCATCGACAACGGGCAGACGGCCCAGACGGTCGTCCGGTCCGGATCCGACACGGCGACCCAGACGGCGCTGCGCGATCTGACGCCGGGCACCGGCATGGGGCCGTGCGCGTCGCCGTACGACCCGGCCAACTGCGTCAACGCCAACGGCAACCGGGCCCCGGGTTTCGTGCTCGACTTCGCCACGTCCGACGAGAAGACGACCTCGACGGTTTTCTCGACTCTCGGTATCCTGTCGCTCGTGACGTTCACGACGGACTCGGCCAGCCCCTGCGCGACCAACGGCAGCTCGTACCAGTACCGCTTCTTCTTCCTGACGGGCCAGGGCGCTTACGGCACCTCGGGCACCTACGCCGACTATCGCGACAGCCTGGGGACGGGTGTCGTCACGCGCGGCCAGTCCATCACCGCGGGCAGCAGCACCAGCGGCACGCAGGACATGTACTTCGGCCAGGACAACACGGGCAACAGCAACCTCACGCAGGGCACGGTGAGGAACGTGATCACCAACTGGAAGGAGCAGCAGTGAGGCCCGTCCGGCTCTGGATCGGCGCCGCCCTCCTCGCGGGGGCGGCGGCCGCGTCTTCCGGAGACGTCGTCGTGCTCAAGGGCGGCACGGTCATCCCGCTCAAGCAGCCCGTCGTGCGCCGGGGCAACACGGCGTTCATCACCCGCGCCGACGGCACGCTCCTGTCGGTGCCGGCTTCGGAAATCGACCGCGACGCGACGGCCGCCGCCAACCGGGCGGCTGCCGCGCCCGCCGCTCCCAGGCCCGAGCCGGCCGCGACCAATCCGGCCGACGCGGTGCGCTCGGCCGCGAAGGATGGACAGAAGGCCCGTGTGCGGATCACCGATGCCGACGTCTCGCACCCGCTCGATCTCGGCAACCCCGAGGACAAAGACAAGGACAAGGACGCCCGGGAAGCGGGCAGCGGCGCGCCGCGCGTCGAAGTCTCCGACTTCACGCGGGAGAAGAACGAAGGCACCCTCGTCGTGAAAGGGTCGCTGCGGAACCCCGGCCAGGGGTCGGCCGAGAACGTGCGGCTCAACGTCGTGGCGATGGACGAGAAGGGCAAGGCGATCGACAGCGCCAACGCGACGCTCTCGAAGGGAGTCGTGGAGTCCGGGGCGACGGTCGAGTTCGTGGCGTCGATCAACGTCGGCGACAAGAACGCGGCGTCGATCAAGTTCTCGCCGCAGTGGACGGTGCCGCGCCCGCCGCCCACGCCGGTGCCGGCCGCGAGCCGTGCCGGGGCGGGCGGAGCCGCCGCCTCGAACGGGGCGCCGGCGCCCGCGCCGACGCCGTACGGGCTCGGCGCGGTGTTTGCCGCGCCGCCGGCCAGCGCCTCGACCACGCCGCCGTCCGACAGCAACACGGGCTACCTGCCCGGCGTCTCGAGCCCAGACAACCAGCCGAAGCCGCCCCAGAAGTAGTCCCGGCACCGGCCGGCGGGCCGCCGGCGGCCGGGACGGCGTCTCCGATCGGTTACCCTAGTCTCCACCCATGTCCCGCATCCTGATCGTCGAGGACAAGGATTCCCTGCGGGCGATGCTCGAGGAGATGCTGAAGGCCGAGGGATTCCAGGTCACCGGCATCCCGACGGGAAACCAGGCCGTCGACCGCCTGCGGGCCGGCGAGCGCGTGGATCTCGTGCTGACGGACTGGCGACTTCCCGGCGCCGACGGGCTCGCCGTCCTCGACGCCGCGATCGCGCTCGATCCGACGCTGCCGGTCATCGTCATGACCGCCTTCGGCTCGATCGAGACCGCCGTCGAATCGATGAAGCACGGGGCCCAGGACTTCATCACCAAGCCGGTCGACCCGGACCTGCTGCGCCTGCTCGTGTCGCGGGCGATCGAGCGGCGCGCCCGTTCGCGCGAGTCGCTGCTCTTTGCCGAGGCCCAGTCGAAGTCGATGCCGCCGATCGTGGGGGAGTCCGCCGCGATCCGCACCGTCCGGGCCGAGGCCGAGCGCGTCGCGGCCACCGACGCGACCGTTCTCCTCGAGGGCGAGAGCGGTACGGGCAAGGAGCTCTTCGCGCGCGCGATCCACGTGCTCTCGGCGCGGCGCGGCGGGCCGTTCGTTGCGATCAACTGCGCGGCGATCCCGGAGACCCTCCTCGAGAGCGAGCTCTTCGGCCACGAGCGCGGGGCCTTCACGGGCGCCTCGGCGCGCCGGATGGGGAAGTTCGAGCTCGGCGACGCCGGGACCATCTTCCTCGACGAGATCGGCGAGCTCTCCGCGGCCACGCAGGGCAAGCTCCTGCGAGTCCTCCAGGAGCGGTCGTTCCACCGGGTGGGCGGCACGATCCCCATCACGGTGGACGTGCGCATCGTCGCCGCGTCCAACCGGCCGCTCGAGAAGCTCGTGGCGCAGGGGCTCTTCCGGGAGGACCTCTTCTACCGCGTGCGCGTCTTCCCGATCCGGATCCCGGCGCTGCGCGAGCGTCCCGAGGACATCGACCCGCTGCTCGACTGGTATCTCGAGCACCTGCCGGGCGAGCTCGGCAAGAAGCCGGTGCGCCTGTCCGCCGCGGCGCGCGAACGGCTGCGGGCGTACGACTGGCCCGGCAACGTCCGCGAGCTCCGCAACTGCCTCGAGCGCGCCATCATCCTCGCCGACGAGGGCGTGATCGGCGAGAAGAACCTGCGGCTCGGACCCGAGCCCGTGTTCCTCGAGTCTTCCCGGGACGAGACGCTCGCCGACGCGCGCGAGCGCGCCGCCCAGGCCGCCGAGAGGATCTGGATCGTGCGGGCGCTCGAGAAGCATCGCGGCGATCGCTCGGCCGCCGCCGAAGCCGCCGGCCTGACGCCGCGCCGCTTCGAGGCGAAGCTGCGCGAGCACGGCCTGGAAGAAGCCTAGGGGCTCTCTACTCGGGCAGCGCGGGAGCCCGCGTCACGCCTTTCCACAGGGTGACCGTGGGCCTCGGCGGCGGCGCCGTCATCAGCGGCGTGACCCAGTGCGCGGGCGTCGGAGCGGCGTGCGACGCCCCGGCGCTGCCTTTGCCGCGGCAGGCCGCGGCGCGAACGGCCATGAGCGCGAGGAGCAGCGCCAGAGGCGCGAGGACGCGAAGCCGTCGGCGATTCACGCTGCGATTATCGCACCCACGCCGCCAGCGCCGAGAGCGCTTCCTCGACGAGCGCGTCTTCCTCGGGGAAGATCGAGCGCAGGTCGAGCAGGAGGCGCCCGTTTTCGACGCGGCCCACGATCGGCGGCCGGCGCGCGCGCAGGCGCGCCGCGAGCGCGTCGACCGGCTGCCCCGCGCGCGAAAGGGCGAGCGCCCGGGACGGAAAGAGCTTCTCGGGGCTCGTTCCCCCGCCGAAGGCGGCCTGCGAGGGGACGACGGCCCCGTCGAGCGACCCGGCGGCGGCCGCGGCGAGGAGGCGCGCGCCCCGCGCCTCGAGGGACTCGAGCGAAGCCGCGGCGGCGCGGTAGACCGGAAAGCTCCGCCACGCGCCGGTCTTCCAGTCGGCCAGCGTCGCGGAAAGCGCCGCGAGGGTCAGCTTGTCCGGACGCACGGCGCGTGCGATCGGGTGCGCGGCGGCGCGCCCGACGAGGTCCGCGCGGCCGACGAGCAGCCCGGCCTGAGGGCCGGAGAAGAGCTTGTCGCCGGAGAACGTGACGAGATCCGCGCCGGCGTCGAGGCACTCGGCGACCGTGGGCTCGTCGGCGACGCCGAACGCGTCGAGCGGCACGACCGCGCCCGTGCCCTGGTCGTGCAGCCACGGCACGCCGGCCTCGCGCGAGAGCAGCGCGAGCTCGTGCGGAGCGGGGCGGCGCGTGTATCCCCGGATCTCGTAGTTGGACGGGTGCACCGACAGCAGCAGCGCCACCTCGGGGCCGAACGCCCGGCGGTAGTCGTCGGGCGTCGTCCGATTGGTCGTGCCGACCTCGCGCAGGCGCGCGCCCGAGGCTTCGAGAATCTCGGGAATCTTGAACGAGCCCCCGATGGCGACGAGCTCGCCGCGCGACACGAGCACTTCCTTGCCGCGGGCGAGCGCGGCCAGAGCGAGCAGGACGGCGGCCGCGTTGTTGTTGACCGCCAGGGCGTCGCCGCACGCGAAGAGTTCGCGGGCGAGCGCGCGCACGTGGTCCTGGCGCTTGCCGCGGCCGCCGCGCTCCGGGTCGTATTCGACCGTCGCGTATCCGGCCGCGGCCTCCTGCAGCGCCGCCCGGGCCGACGCCGGCAGCGGGGCGCGGCCGAGGTTCGTGTGGAGGAGCACTCCGGTGGCGTTGATCGCCCGGCAGAGCGTCGGGGCGAAGCGTCGGGCGAGCGCTTCGCGGGCGGCCTTCCACAGCGCCTCCGGATCCGACGCTCCGCCGGACATGGCCCGGCGCAGCTCTTCCTTGACCGCTTCCCGGCCGTACCGGTCGAGGACGGGGCCGGCCCCTTCGGCCTTCAGGAGCGCGTCCATGGACGGCGGATGCGTCCGCGCGGCGACCGGCGCGGTCGGAGACGTCATGCTTCCTTTACTATAGGGGAGCGTGAGGACCCCGGCGAATCCCGACCCGGCGCGGCGCCCGTGAGCCCCGAGACCTTCGACCGCGAGTTGCGCGTCCTCGAGGAGGCGATCCGCCGGTTGAATGCCGAGTATGACGGTTTCCTGTACGGCTCGGCCTCGAAGCCGCCGACGACGACCCGGCGGCACGTCGAGGAGATGGTGCGCCGGCTGAACGCTTCGGAGGACATGTCGGCGGCCGAGCGATACCGATTTTCGACGCTCCAGGGCCGGTTTACGGCCTTGAACGAGCGCTGGGACAGGCTCCAGGGGGAAAAGGAGGCCGGCCGCCGGCCGGGCCTCTACGGGCACTTCCGGGAAGCGGGCTCCGAGCCCCCGCCCCCCCGGCCGGCGCCGCCCAACGCCGCGGCCCTGGCGTCCGTAAAAGAAGAGCGGCGCCTCGGGTCTCCGGGCGGCTCCGACCAGGACCTGTTCGATCGCTACGTGGCCGCAAAAAAAGCGCGAGGAGAGGACGTGAGCGGATACCGCCTGGAAGGATTCGTGGAAGGCCTGGAACGCGAGCGGCGCAAGGTGCGCGAGCGGCTCGGCGAAGGCGACATCGAGTTCGACGTGGCCGAGCGCGACGGGCGGGTGCGCCTGGTCGCGCGTCGGAAGCGAGGCGCCGAGTGAGGGCGGCGCGGCGGTTGCTCGCGCTCGCGTTCGCGGCGGCCCTGGCGCCCGCGGCGCTTGGCGCGGCCGACAAGAAGCCGACGCCCGAGCCCTTCTACCGGAAGTACCTGGCCCCGGGCGATCCCCTCGACGACAAGATCATCGAGCAGGAAAAGCGCGTCGAGGCGAACCCGCAGGACGCGAGCCTGAGAAACGACTTCGGCAACCTGCTCGCCGAGCGTCGCTTTCCGGCGCAGGCGGCCGAGCAGTACGAGATCGCCTTGAAGCTCGACGCGAAGAACTTCATCTCGGCCTACAACCTCGGCCTCGTGCGCGAGACCGAGGGCAAGTTCTCCGAGGCGATCTCGGCCTACAAGCGCTCGATCAAGCGCAAGCCCGGGTTCCCGCAGTCCCGGTTCCGCCTGGGCCGCCTCTACGAGCACGCGAACGAGCCGGAGCAGGCGGTCCACGAGTACGCCGAGGCGATGTGGATCGATCCGGCGATGCGCGACCCGAAGCGCAACCCGCTGATCGTCGACTGCCAGTTGATCTACCTCGCCTCGCTGAAGAACTACCGGCGAGACGTGGCGGTGTCGGCGATGACGGAGAGCAACGTCTACTTCGACAACGACCGATTCCGGAAGCTCCCGACGAACCGGGCGATCGGCTCCAAGGAAGTCGAGAACCCGGAGGAAGCCGAGTCCCCGGGCCCTCGCGACGTCGGGGCGCCTCCCGGCTCGGGCGGCAGCACGGGCACCTCCGAGCCCGCCCGCCACACGCAGCGCCCGGTGCCCGGCGGCGCGGCCGGGGCTCCCGGCCAGCGTCCGAACACGCTGGCTCCGGGAGTTCGCCGCCCCCCGCTCTCGCCGCGGCCCGCGGCGGCCGCTCCCGCGCCGGCGACCACGCCCGCTCCCGCGGCGGGCGAGCCCGCGGAAGGGGCTCCCGAAGCGCCTCCGGAGCCCGCGCCCGAGCCAGCTCCGGAGCCCGGTGCCGACATCGAACCGTCGTAGGGCCGATTACTCGAAGCTCGCCCGCTCGACGAGAAGCGTCGGGGAGCCGACGGGGTAGGGCGACGGAAAGAACTGCGTGTCGGTCGAGATGCCCCGGACGCGCTTCAGGAGGTCCGAGAGTCTCCCGGCCGAGCGCGCGCCCGCGACCGGCCCGCCGGCCTTTCCCCCTACGACGGAGACTCCCGTGAACTCGAGCTCGTAGCGGTCGGCCGCGAGGTCGACGCGGGGCGGCGCGATCAGCGCGGACGCGAAGAGGCCGCGGGTCACCGCCGAAAGCAGCGCGGCCGGCGTCGCGGGAGTCTTCGTCTCGAAGAAGAGCCTCGCCGGGCCCACGCGCGGCGGCAGTCGGAACGAGGGCCGGGCGCCGTGACCGGTCGAGCGCGCGCCGGCGCGATGGGCGGAGGCGAGGTCGTGAAGCCGGCCGACGAGCACGCCCTCCTCGACGAGCAGCGTCCGCCGCACCGGCACGCCTTCGCCGTCGAAGAAGCAGTCGGCGGAGGCGTCGTCGGCGACGGAGAGGTCGGGCGATGCCAATTGTCCGCGCAGGACCCAACGGGGCGGCCGCTCGGCCGAAAAGAGCGGCGCGATCGCCGCGAGCACGGCCGCGCCGACCGCCGGGTCGAGGAGCCACTGGCCCGACGGAAACGGCGTCGGCCGGTCCGAGAGCGGGAGCGTGGCGGCGTCGGCGAGCCGGCGCGCGAGCGCATCGGTCTCGGGCTCTCCCGTCCAGCGAAACGGCAGACGGGCCTCGCGCGCGCGGGCGCCGCGGCGGCCGACGGCCGAGGCCACGCCGTCGAGCACGCGCCGGTCCTGCGAGACGTCGAGGCCGGCGGCGTTGACGATCCGTTCGCGGGCGACGCCGCTGCGGAGCGACAGGCTGGAAAGCGACGCCTCGCCGCGCGACGAGGCCGCGACCGCGCGGGACAGTTCCTCGAAGAGCTCCGGCGGGGGCGCGACGGGCTCCGCCTCGAGAGCCGGAGTCTGGCGGGCGGGCCATTCGGGCGGCGCCGACGGCTCGACGGAGACGCGCTCGGCGTCGTCGAACGACGCGGCCAGACGCTCCCCGCTCGACGCCGCGGCGAAGCGGGGCGCGCCGCCGATCCACCAGCGCGCGGCCCAGCCTTCCTCGCGCCGCCACGCATCGCGCCGGAGCTCCGGCGCCGCCGCGGTTTCGCGGGAGTCTGCGGTCTTTCGGTAGAGCTCCCACTGCCCCGGCGAGCGCCGCTCGAGCTCCCGGGTGAGTCGAGCGTCCGTCACGCGTCGGCCCGCACCGAAAGCCGGCGGACGATGACCTCCGGCGCGGCCCCGCCGACGGGCACGACCTGGCCGCCGCGGGCGCACCAGCCGAACGTACGGCAGGGACGTGCCTCGCGGCCGAAGACCGGCTCGATCCCGCCGAGCGCCGGGAGGATCTCGCCCGCGAGCACGCCTCCGCCGAGCTCGTCGGCGAAGCGGCCGCGGCGCACGCGGCGCGCCCTCGGGAAGCGGAGGCGAAAGGTGCCGCTGGCGATCTCGACCGAGCCGCCCGAAAGGTCTTCGATCCAGAGCCCGTTGTTCAGGCGGCGGAGCATCTCGTCGGCGTCCGCGCCGCCCTCGGCCACCACGATGTTGGATCCCCGCGGCGACGGCGGCTCCGAGGCCGCGGCGCGCCGGCCGTGGCCGCTCGAGCCCGAGGACGCGCCGTGGGCGCGGTCGGAGAGCGGTCCGCCGAGCAGGCCGGAGGTGACGAGCCGGGCGCCGCGAGGCGCCGTGCCCTCGTCGTCGAATTCGTACCCGCCGAAGAGGTCGAGCCGGCGCGGGTCGTCGGCGACGTCGAGCGCCGTGGCCGCGACGCGCGCGTTCGGAAGGTTCTTCAGCGGCGAGGGTCCGGCGTCGGCCTCGAGGGGATGGCCGAGCGCCTCGTGAAAGAAGACGGCCGCGCTGCCGCCGGCGAGCACCACGTCGGTTTCGCCCGAGGGCACCGGGACCGGCCTCTCGCGCGGCTCGGCCGCCCGCGCGAGCGCGGTCCTCAGCTCCTCGGACGCCGCGTCGGTGGCGGGGGCGTGGAAGGCGAAGACGCGCTCCTCGTCGCCGGCCTTCGAGGCGGCGACGAACCGCCCTTCGAGCGACAGCAGTCGGCGCGCCGAGACGGCGGACCGGCCGCCGTCGGCGACGACGCGCCGTTCGGCGTTCCGGATCCGGAACGTCAGCGAGTGGCGCGGTGCGTGGCGGGCGAGGACGGCCGTCAGCCGGCGCGCCCAGCGCTCGGCGTCGGGGAAGGCATCGTCGGCGTTGGCCGGCGCGGCCCGCGGCGCCCGGATCGGGAGCGGCGGGGCGGCCGCCGCGGCGCGCAGCGCGCGAACCGCCTCGCGCGCGTCCGCCTCCGCCGTGCCCGGGACGAACACGAAATGCTCGGCGCCGTCGGAGCGGCGGCGCGCGCCGACGCCCTCCTCGGCTCGCACGCGCGCTTCGCGGATCGCGCCGTCGCGCCAGTCGAGCGTGAGCTCGGCGAGCCTCTCGGCGAAGACCTCGGCGATTTCGCCGCGGCGCGTCGCGAGCGGCTCGAGCCATCGGCGGATAGCGGTCTCGTCCCAGTCCACGTCGTTCGCAGTGTAATAACATCCCGAAGGAGGCAGGATGAGCCTGGCGGACACGCGGAAGGATTTCGTCGCCGGAAAGACGGCGCGGGGGCTCGCGGGGCGCAAGCTCTTCGTCGAAAAGGCTCCCGACGCCCTGCGCGCCGCCGTCTTCGCGGCGCTCGCCGCGGAAGCGGAAAAGGAGCGCACCCTGGACGACGAGGCGCGCCGGATGATGGAGGCGGCGCGCCAGGAGATCGCCGCCGGCCGCGTCGACGGCCACGAGCTCTTCCGGCGCATCCGGCGCAAGCTCGCCGAGCAGCGGGGGATCGTGCTTTGATCGCGGGCCTCTCCCGTCCCGCATGACCCTCGAAAAGCGCATCGCAGACCTCGAGGCGCTGCGGGAACGGCGCCTGGAGGGCGGAGGCGCCGAGCGCGTCGAGCGCCAGCACGCCGAGGGCAAGCTGACGGCGCACGAGCGCATCACGCTGCTGCTCGATCCGGGCTCCTTCCTCGAGCTCGACCCGTTCGTCGTGCATCGGAGCCGCGACTTCGGCATGGAGAAGACCTCGATTCCCGGCGACGGGGTCGTCTGCGGCGCGGGCACGATCGACGGCCGCCCGGTCTACGTCTTCGCCCAGGACTTCACCGTCTTCGGCGGCTCCCTGTCGGAGTCGAACGCGGACAAGATCTGCAAGGTGATGGACCTGGCCGTCCAGAACGGCGCGCCGATCATCGGCCTGAACGATTCGGGCGGCGCGAGGATCCAGGAGGGCGTGGTGTCGCTCGCCGGCTACTCGAAGGTCTTCCTGCGCAACACGCGGGCCTCGGGCGTGGTGCCCCAGATCTCCGCGATCCTCGGGCCGTGCGCGGGCGGCGCCGTCTACTCGCCGGCGATCACCGACTTCGTCTTCATGACCGAGAAGACCTCGTATCTCTTCGTCACCGGCCCGGACGTCATCCGGACGGTCACCCACGAGGAGGTCACCAAGGAAGAGCTCGGCGGCTCGCGGACCCACGCCAGCGTGTCGGGCGTGGCGCACTTCGTGCGCGCCGACGACGCCGCCGTGCTCGCGGGGATCCGGGAGCTCCTCTCCTACGTTCCGGGCAACAACCTCGACGACCCGCCGCGCCGCGAGCCGCGCGACGCGCCCGCGGGGGCGGACCTGAACTCGTTCATCCCCGAGGAGCCCGACCGGCCCTACGACATGAAGGAGCTCGTCCGGCGCATCGCCGACGGCGGCGACTTCCTCGAGGTCCAGGAGGCGTACGCCCGAAACATCCTGGTCGGGTTCGTCCGCCTCGGCGGGCGTTCGGTCGGGGTCGTCGCGAACCAGCCGATGCACCTGGCCGGCGTTCTCGACATCGACGCGTCCGTCAAAGGCGCGCGCTTCGTGCGTTTCTGCGACGCGTTCGGGATACCGCTGCTCGTGTTCGAGGACGTGCCGGGCTTTCTGCCGGGGACGCGGCAGGAGTACGGCGGCATCATCCGCCACGGCGCGAAGCTCCTGTACGCGTTCGCCGAAGCGACGGTGCCCAAGATTTCCGTCATCGCGCGCAAGGCCTACGGCGGCGCGTACTGCGTGATGCTGTCGAAGGACATCGGCACGGACTTCAACTTCGCGTTTCCGACCGCCGAGATCGCCGTCATGGGGCCGGAGGGCGCGGTCAACATCCTCTACCGCCGGGAGCTTGCCGCCGACGCGCCGCCCGAAGCGCGCGCCGCCAAGGTCGACGAATACACCGCGAACTTCGCCAATCCCTACATCGCCGCCCGGCGCGGCTACGTCGACGACATCATCGAGCCGACCGAGACGCGCGCACGCCTGATCGCGGCCTTCGCCTTCCTGGACGGCAAGCGCGCGGCGATGCCGAAGAAGAAGCACGGGAACATTCCGCTCTGAGGACGGAGCCGTGAACCGGAAACCGTGAACCGGAAACCGACGGGACAAGGACGGGAGTGGCGGGGTTACGCGCATGAACGGTTGGACGTCTATCGTGTCGCGCGAGGCCTGGTGACGGAGATCTACCGCGCGACCGAGAGTTTTGACGAGTCGGAGCGATCTGGGCTGGTCGCCCAACTTCGCCGGGCGTCCGTCTCGATTCCGGTCAACATCGCGGAAGGAGCGGCACGGGGCACGAGGCGCGAATTCAGCCGATTCCTTCAGATCGCTCGTGGCTCGGCGACGGAGCTTCGCGTCTTGCTCGACGCGGCTCACGAAGTTGGAGCGCTGACATCCGCGAAGCACGACTCCCTCGGAGACGCGGTCGAGCGAGTGTTCGCGATGACGAGCGGCTTGCTTCGGTCGACCGCCTCGCGAAACCCACGGCCAGCCGAATGATCGGTTCACGGTTCACGGTTCACGGTTCACGTCCCCGGCTCCTCGTCGCCAACCGGGGCGAGATCGCCCTTCGGATCTTTCGCGCCTGCCGCGATCTCGGGGTGGAGACCGTCGCGGTCTACTCGGACGCCGACCGCGCCGCGCCGCACGTGGCCGCTGCGGATTTTGCCGCCCGGCTCGGACCGGCGCCGGCCCGCGAGAGCTATCTGTCGATTCCGGCGCTGCTCGAGGCAGCCCGAAAGACGCGCGCCACCCTCGTCCATCCGGGCTACGGGTTTCTCGCGGAGAACGCGGCGTTTGCCCGGGCCTGCGCCGAGGCCGGGCTGGTCTTCGTCGGCCCGCCGGCGTCGGCGATCGCGGCGATGGGGTCGAAGACCGGCAGCCGCCGCCTGATGGAAAAGGCGGGGGTGCCGGTCGTCCCGGGTATGCCCGGCGCGGCGCGCGATGCCTCGGAAATCGCGGCCTTCGCGCGGCGGGTCGGCTATCCCGTTCTGCTCAAGGCCTCCGCCGGCGGCGGCGGGAAGGGCATGCGGCGGGTGGAGTCGGAGGACGATCTCGCGGCCGCGTTCACCCGGGTCTGCGCCGAGGCCGAGGCCTCCTTCGGCGACGGCGCCACCTACGCCGAGAAGCTCGTCGAACGGCCGCGCCACGTGGAGGTCCAGGTCATCGGCGACAGCCGCGGCAATCTCCTGGCGGTGGGGGAGCGCGAGTGCAGCCTCCAGCGCCGCCATCAGAAGGTCGTCGAGGAGTGCCCGTCGCCGGTCGTGGACGCCGCCCTGCGCGCCCGACTCTTCGAGGCGGCGCTGGCGGCGGCGCGCGCGGTGTCCTACGTCTCGTGCGGCACGGTCGAGTTCCTGCTCGCCCCGGACGGGTCTTTCTACTTTCTCGAGATGAACACGCGGCTCCAGGTCGAGCACCCGGTCACCGAGGAGGTGTGGGGCGTCGACCTCGCCGCCGCCATGATTCGCGTCGCGCTCGGTGAGGCTCTGCCGTTTTCGGCCGGGAGCCTGGCGCCGCGCGGCCACGCGATCGAGTGCCGCGTGTACGCGGAGGATCCGTTCCGCGCGTTCGCGCCGTCGCCCGGCACGATCGCGGCGCTGCGGCTGCCGGAAGGGCCGGGCGTGCGCAACGACGTCGGCGTCGAGTCGGGCTCCGTCGTCCCGATCGACTACGACCCGATGCTCGGCAAGCTCGTCGTGCACGGACCCGACCGGGCGGCGGCGATCGCTCGCCTGGCGCGGGCGCTGTCGGACTACGAGATCGCGGGTGTGGAGACGACGCTGCCGCTCTTCCGCGCGCTGGTCAACGATGCCGAGTTCCGCGGGGCGCGCTTCGACGTGCAGTGGCTCGACCGCCGGCTCGCCGACGGGCTTCTCGTGCGCAGCGATGCGCGCCCCGACGCGGTGCTGCTGGCGGCCGCGGGCCTGGCGGGCGCGGACGCGGCGCCCGCGGGGCGCGGGTCGAACGAGGCCGCCTCCCTGTGGCGGGAGACGGCGCGCCGCGAGGCGCTGCGCGGGGTCCTCGGCTGATGCGCCGCGCGACTTTCGTCCATCGCGGACCGAACGGCCCGGAGGAACTCCTCGTGACGCTCGACGGCAGCCGCTGCTCGTTCACGATCGCCGGGCGTGCGGAGGCCGCCGAGGCGGCGCGCCTTCCGGACGGCAGACTGTCCCTGATCTTCGAGGACGGGCGGCAGGTCTGCGGGCGCCTCCTGCCGGCCGGGGAAGGGGAAGTCGAGGTCTCGACCGCGGCCGGGGCGGCCCGGATCGCCCTGGCCGAGCCCCTGAGGGATCGTCTCGCGCACCCGCCCGGAGGGGCGGCAGAGGGCTCGGGCACGGAAGAGGTCCGCGCTCTCATGCCGGGCCGTGTCGTCGAGGTCAACGTCTCGCCCGGGGACTCGGTCGCCCCCGGCGCTCTTCTGCTCGTGCTCGAAGCGATGAAGATGCAGAACGAAATCCGCTCGGTGCGGGGCGGCCGCGTGTCGCGTGTCGACGTCGTGGCCGGCCGGCCTGTCGAAGGCGGAGCCCGCCTGGTCGTCCTCGAGCCCGAAGTCCCGGCCTGACAATCCCGCGACACGGCCCGCGATTTGAGGCTCTCGGCCTTGCCTGACTGACCGGTCAGTAATCCAAAAAACCGAACCACAATCCACTCAGCCGGTGTTCAGGCCAGCTGAACTTCATAATGAATTTTGCTTTTCTTCTGCTCTGACAGTTAGTTAGAGTTCCACCAATTCTTGGAAAATTCTGGCAGTGACATTGCTTTTGTTTCGGCTGTTTTGGGACTTTCGGGACCAACGAGTTTTTACAAGGAGGAAGGAATGAAGTCTGTGTACCGATTCAGTCTCGTTCTGTCGGTATGCCTGCTTCTCCTCGCTCCTGTCGCCGTGCTCGCGCAGACGACGGGATTGATCGAGGGGCAGGTCACCGATCAGAGCGGCGCCGCGTTGCCCGGCGTGACCATGGAGCTCACGGGTATTCACCTTCAGGGCACGAAGACCGCGGTGACTGCGGCGGACGGCCGCTACCGGTTCTTCAACCTGGTGCCCGGTGACTACACCGTGACGGCCACGCTCGCCGGGTTCGGCAAGGTGCAGAAGAAGGCCACGGTCACGCTGGACTCGCACGTCGAGGCCAACCTGCAGCTGGCCCTGTCGACGACGGCGGAAGTCACCGTCACCGGTGAGGCGCCGCTGATCGACTCGACCTCGACGACGTCCGGCTCCAACTTCGCGGGCAAGGTGATCGACAAGCTGCCGCTCTCGAGCCGCAACTATGCCGACATCGTGTTCACGCAGCCGGGCGTCCAGGCCGACAACGGCGAGACGCAGGGCCGTTCGCTGGCCCTGTCGATCTACGGCTCGACGTCGGCCGAGAACTCGTTCCTGATCGACGGCGTCAACACGACCAACGTCATCAAGGGCATCCAGGGCAAGGACATCAACAACGAGTTCATTCAGGAAGTCGAAGTCAAGACCTCGGGTTACCAGGCCGAGTACGGCCGCAACACCGGCGGCGTGGTCAACGTGATCACGAAGTCGGGCGGCAACGAGTTCCACGGCGGCATCTTCGGCTACTACAACAGCCTGTCGGTCGCCGCGGACCAGAAGCAGGTCTACACGCCGGACTACTCCGAGAGAGGTAACGCCCAGTCCGACACGCTCGCCACGAAGAACACGCGTTCGGAAGGCGGCCTCGACCTCGGCGGCTTCATGGTGAAGGACCGCGTGTGGTTCTTCGCCGCGTACGACCGCGTCATCACGACGCAGATCTTCAACCCGACTTCGGGCATCACGGGGCCGGCGCAGCCGAGCTATCCGGATCCCAGCTGCACCCTGTTGCAGGGCTGCCCGTTCCCCGACACGATCACCGAGAACAAGTACTCCCTGAAGATGACGCTCAACCTGGCGCAGTCGACGACGCTGCAGGGCGTGTACTTCTCCGACCGTCAGTCCACGACGGGCACGATCTCCGGCAACCCGCAGAGCTTCAACCCGTACGCGACGCAGGGCCGGATCGACGTCGGCGGCCCGGACTACGGCGCCCGCCTGAACCAGCTCTTCGGCTCGAGCGGCATCCTGACGCTGTCCTACGGCCAGCACTCGGACCGTTTCGAGACGAAGCCCGAGGGCAAGGACGTGCAGCAGCTGCGTGACCGCACGCTGACGCCGTTTGGCTACTACGGCGGCTACGGCAACGTCTTCGGTCCGGTCGTCAACAACCACTCGGACCGCAACACGTATGCGGCGAGCTACACCGGCTACATCGGCAACCACGAGTTCAAGGTCGGCGGCGACTACGAGAAAGTCGACACCGCCGGCTCGACCTACTGGACGGGCGCTTCCCGCACGAGCATCTTCCAGTGCAGCGCGTCGTTCCCGTGCTCGGGTTCCGCGACGCCCTTCGACCGGAGCTCGGTCCCGGGCTACAACTCGCCTTACACGGGCCCCGTCTACTACGAGCACCAGTTCTACACGGCCAACGGTACGGATCTGACCCCGCTGACGGCGGCGCCGTTCAACACGCCGACCAAGCGGTACAGCGGCTACGTCCAGGATCAGTGGCGCATCACCCCGGCCTTGACGGCCAACTTCGGCGTGCGCTACGACGCGGAAAAGCTCTACAACGGTCTCCAGCAGGAAGCCTTCAGCCTGAGCAACGAGTGGGCCCCGCGCCTCGGCGTGACGTGGGACTTCACGGGAGACGGCACTTCGAAGTTGTACGCTTCGGCGGGCCGCTTCTACTACGCGATCCCGACGGACCTCAACGTCCGCGTTTTCACGGCCAACACCTCGATCGTCACGTGGAACTACAGCCCGACGGATCTCACCCAGGCGCCGGACGCTCCGGATGGCCGCACGCAGCTGACGCAGGTCGGCTCGTTCGCGGGTGAGCCCACCGATCCGGGTCTCAAGGCGGCGTATCAGGACGAGTTCACGATCGGCGTCGAGAAGGCGATCGATCCGACGCTCTCCGTCGGCCTGAAGGGCACCTACCGCTCGCTCGGCCGGACGATCGAAGACC